>Ga0116151_10000584_pt1 | contig 33553 bp, 18 predicted proteins | sample AD_UKC117_MetaG_FD_89893 | JGI IMG/M metagenome (GOLD analysis project Ga0116151, IMG submission 89893) | Active sludge microbial communities of municipal wastewater-treating anaerobic digesters from Hong Kong - AD_UKC117_MetaG | ecosystem: Engineered > Bioreactor > Anaerobic > Digestate... | reverse complement strand
GTCGTCCAGCGAAGAAGATGCCATAGACGAATCCACTATCTGTAAAACCATCCAGAATAGGTGGACCGCCTCCCGGAGACCCCTCACGCCCCTGCACTTGCCTTTCCCCTTTGGCCTTGCTTTATTTGTCGACTATGTTGTATTTTACTTGTAAAACCGCCGCGAGTTCCCTGTGCTGTCAAGATACTACCAACAATGGAGGAGACATGGCCCAACTCGAACACATCGAAGCCATCGAAAAACGACTCTGGAGCGCGGCGGACACGTTGCGGTCGAACTCCAACTTTGCCAGCAACGAGTATTTCCTTCCCGTAATGGGGCTGATCTTCCTGCGCCATGCCTACAGCCGCTTCCTGGCTGTCAAGAGTTCCGTCGAAGAAACCCTGCCACGGCGGGGAGGCAAGGCACGCCCCCTCTCCAAGGAGGACTTCTCCCAAAAGAGCGCAATTTTCCTCCAGCCAAAGGCACAGTTCGATCATCTTGTAGCTCTCAGTGACAGCAGCGACCGCGCAAGGGCCATCATCGAAGCCATGGAATCGATAGAGAGCGATTACGAAAACCTGCGGGGCGTGCTCCCCAAAAGCGAATATCAGGAACTGGACAACGATGTTCTCGGTCAACTCCTTCGTACTCTGAATCCTGATGAACTCAAGAAGGTCAATGGCGATGTTTTCGGCCGTATCTACGAATACTTTCTGACCCAGTTCGCTGATCTTAAAGCCCATGATGGAGGTGAGTTCTTCACCCCGGTTTCGCTGGTTTCGCTCATCGCCAACGTTCTGGAACCAGAAAATGGCGTTGTTCTGGACCCTGCCTGTGGTTCGGGAGGAATGTTCGTCCAGAGCGCCCGATTTGTGGAACGAAGGCGGGAAAACCCTGTGGACAGGCTCACCTTTTACGGGCTGGAGAAGAATGCCACCACGATACGCCTTGCAAAGATGAACCTGGCTGTTCACGGCCTTGAGGGCGATATCCAGAAGGCCATCACCTACTACGAAGACCCCCATGAACTGCTGGGCAAGGCAAACTTTGTCATGGCCAATCCGCCGTTCAACGTCGACGAGATCGACGCCGACAAAGTCAGGACCGACCCGCGCCTGCCCTTCGGGTTGCCCGGTGTCAACAAGGGAGGCAAGGTTTCAAACGGCAACTATGTCTGGATAAGTTACTTCTACAGCTACCTCAACGAAAATGGGCGGGCAGGGTTTGTGATGTCCTCCCAGGCTTCCAGTGCTGGAGGGGGCGAGGCGAAGGTTCGGCAGAAGCTCGTCGAGACCGGAGATATGGACGTTATGATCGCCATCCGCCCCAACTTCTTCTACACACGGACAGTGCCTTGCGAGCTATGGTTCATTGATCGGGGCAAGCCCGATCAACCCTCACCCCTGGCCCCTCTCCCAGAGGGAGAGGAGGGGAACTCTTATCATTATCGTGGTGGTTATAACTTCAGCGGCTTGGTGGAGTTGGCGCGAGAGTTTAGAAAAAATCAGACGCCTGCCGAGGATTGTTTCTGGAGCATTGTACAGAACAGGAAATTTCTGGGCCTTAAGTTCCGCAGACAACACCAGGTGGGGGATTATGTTGTCGATTTCTACTGCAAGGAAGCATCGTTGGCGGTAGAACTTGATGGCCCCGTTCACGATTTACAGACAAAGAGGGACGCCAAACGAGATGCATATCTAAAATCCCAGGGTGTTCATGTCCTTCGGATCAAAAACGGAGACCTGCTTGAAAAAACGCAGGCGACGCTGGAGCAGTTGGCCAATCGCATTTTTTCTTCTTCTGAAATTCCTCTCCCTCTGGGAGAGGAAACAGGTGAGGGGGACGTTGCCCTTAATCACAAGGGCAACGTCCTGATGATCGACGCGCGAAACGTCTACCGCAAGGTCACCCGCAAGATCTACGATTTTTCGCCCGAACAGGAACAAAACATCCTTGCAATCGTCTGGCTCTACCGGGGTCAAACCGAAAAATATCTCGATCTTGTAGGCGGCTATTGCCGCCGAATGTTGGCCGAAGGCGAAGGGTGTTTCGCCGCCCGGGATGACAGCGGCGAAAAGACAAAACCTCTGCCGTCGTTTATCGCCTCTCTTACCGCTCTGCGGGAAGCGTTACAGGCATTTTTGGCGAACCCATCCAAGGATGTTGCTTTTGAGGAACTTCAAAAGGAACTCGAAGAAGCCGTGTCCGTTTTCAAGGGTGACGTTGAAACTTTCCGTGAACATCTTTCCGAACAGCAATCAACCTGGGAAGGACAGAAAATCACAAATGGCGAACTTAAAAAGGCCGTAGACCGATTGGTGTCACTGGGCGAATCAAGCCGGGATCTGGTCAAGCAGACGGATCTTATCTTCAAAATTGCCTCCCGCTTTATGGAAGCAATTCCACAGGCATTCGCACCCCGACAATCTTCCGGTGGAAACGGCATCGGTCAGATGAAGAGGCAGCTTCGAGACCTGGATGTTGCCCGCGCTCTGGCGGTCGATCAGCTCAAGCAGGTTCGCTACTTCTGGAAACAGGCCCGCTGGCTGACGGAGCGCTTCCCCGAAGCAAAACTGTGCGACGTGCCGGGTCTCGTCAAACTCGTGGACAAAGCCGAGATCGAAGCCAACGACTGGAGCCTCACCCCCGGCCGTTACGTCGGCGTCGCCCCCGAGGAAGTGGACGAGAATTTCGACTTCGAGGAAACCCTGCGCGAAATCCATGTGGAACTGGAAGATCTCAACACCGAGGCTGTGCGACTGGCGGCGGTTATCAGGAAAAATTTTGAGGAGTTAGGGGTATGAGTTGGGAAACCAAGAGACTCGAAGCAGTCGCAGACTTCTGCCTCGGAAAGATGCTTGACCAGAAAAAGAATCGCGGTGAACCATTGCCATACCTCGCTAACGTCAACGTTCGTTGGAGTGAATTTGATCTGTGCGATCTGCGTGAAATGCCTTTTGAGCATCATGAGTTGGAGCGCTACGGACTGAGATATGGCGACATCGTAATGTGCGAAGGTGGTGAACCTGGTCGATGTGCGATCTGGAAAGATCAACGTTCGAGCATGATGATCCAAAAAGCGCTTCACCGGATTCGGCCCCACGAGTGCTTAAGACCGGAGTTTCTCTACTATTTCTTCCTCTACAGGGGGCGAACCGGTCATCTATCGCCACTTTTCACTGGAACAACAATCAAGCACCTCCCTCGTGAGAAACTCGCTCTCGTTGAAGTCCCTGTGCCGCCCCATTCTGCTCAGGATAGCATCACAGCTGTCCTCTCTGCCTACGACGATCTGATCGAGAACAACCGGCGGCGGATTCAGTTACTTGAGGAGTCCGCCAGGTTGCTTTACAAGGAATGGTTCGTCCACCTCCGCTTCCCCGGCCATGAGCATGTAAAGATCACCGACGGTGTCCCGGAGGGGTGGGAGAGGAAATGCCTAGGTAACTTATGCAGAGAGGTTCGTGAGACAGTATTGCCAAAAGAACTTGAACCAAAAACTCCCTACATTGGTCTCGAACACATGCCCCGTCGTTCAATTTCTTTAAGAGAATGGGGATGCGTCGAACAGGTGGTAAGTAGCAAACATCGCTTTCGCCAAGGAGATATTCTTTTCGGAAAAATCCGTCCATACTTCCATAAAGTAGGAGCTGCTTTGGTAGATGGAATTGCATCGTCAGATGCCATCGTTATTCGTGCAAATGAAGAAAACTTAATGCCTATAGTCCTCATGACCGTTTCTTCTGATGCTTTTGTAGCCTTAACGTCTCAGAAGATGAAAGAGGGTTCAAAGATGCCACGGGCAGACTGGAAACAGATGAAACAATACCCAGTTCTTCTGCCTCAAGAAAGCCTTCTGGGTCTATTTAACAGCGTGATTAGTCCAATTCTGGAACAACCTAAGTCACTTGTATTTTCAAACAGAAAACTTATAGAGGCTCGCGACCTGCTTCTGCCGCGCCTGATGAACGGGGAGGTAATGCTCTGATGCCTGCCTTTGTCGCTAACGGTCCAGATATTCCCGAGAGGCTCTTGCAAGAACACGAGGATGGGCGAGTTGTCTTTTTTTGTGGCGCAGGTATTTCTTTCCCTGCAGGGCTTCCTAGTTTTGACGGTCTTGTAAAAGCGGTCTACTTGAATTTTGGGGGTCCCCAAAACGAAGTTCAGCAGGCCGCGATAAAAGCAAAGCAGTTTGATACAGCTATCGGTCTGTTGGAGGATGATATCGGTGATCGGAAAGTAGTTCGCGATGCGATATTGCGAATCCTGACGCCAAAAACCATTACTTCAAAGGTTCTTGAAACGCATGAGGCATTACTTACCCTTTCACAAAATCGTGACGGACGTAGGCGATTAATCACTACCAACTTTGATCGACTATTCGAAGAGGTAATTGCAAGGAAAAAGCTCGTTTTTGAATCCTTCAAGGCACCATTGTTACCTATTCCCAAAAATCGATGGGACGGATTGGTCTATTTGCATGGCCTATTGCCATCTGAGCCAAATACAAGTGAATTTGACCGCCTCGTTGTATCCAGCGGTGATTTTGGCCTTGCTTACCTTAGCGAACGCTGGGCAGCTCGGTTCTTAAGCGAGCTCTTCCGCAACTACATAGTGTGTTTTGTTGGTTACAGCATCAACGATCCTGTATTGCGTTACATGATGGATGCTCTGGCAGCAGATCGTTTGCTGGGGGAGTCGCCACGCGAGATGTTTGCCTTTGGCAGTTATCCAAAAGGCAAAGAGGAGCAGGCTTTCAAGGAGTGGAAGGCAAAAACCGTAACTCCAATTCTTTATCGAAAATATAAGGGGCATGAGTATCTGCATAAGACTTTGCGCGAATGGGCCAAGACCTATCGCGATGGAGTTCAGGGCAAAAAAATGATTATCGCTCAGCACGCAAGTACGCCCCCACTAGCTCCAACCAGATCAGATTTTGCGGTTGGACGCGTTCTGTGGGCATTGACCGATAAGTCAGCTGCTAAGCATTTTGCAGAACTAAATCCAGTGCCTCCTATTGAATGGCTTGAGCCACTTTCAGAACCACAATTCAAGCACGATGATTTGTCCCGTTTTGGAGTGGTTCCTGAAAGAGAAAAAAATGATGAACTTGCTTTCAGCTTCATTTGTCGGCCATCACCCTATTTACTCTCGTCATTTATGCACATTTCCGACAGAGGTTACCGAAACGACAGATGGGATGGTGTTATGTTCCAAATTGCAAGTTGGCTCACAAGGCACCTTGATGATTCAAAACTTATTCTCTGGTTGGCTAATCAGGGAGGCCAGTTGCATCCGTTTTTTATGGATCTGGTAAAAAGTAAGATAGAAGAACTTGATGAATTGGAGAGATCCGGAGAAAATAAGAAATTTAATCATGTCAAAAATAAATCCTTAAAGGGAATTCCAAGTCTACAGATGCGCACCCTTTGGGATTTATTTCTCTCTGGCCGAATAAAAAAGAAAAACCACACTCTTGATATATATGACTGGTTTCGTCATTTTAAACACTCAGGCCTAACTCCTGTTTTGAGGATGGAACTAAGGGAATTTTTATCCCCAAAGGTTAATATCAGTGCACCGATACCTTGGCCTGAGTTGGGTATTAGTGAAGAATCAGACAGTATAAAAAAACTGGTAGATTGGAATATAGAGCTGTCCAGTGATGATATGCATACCGCTTTGGAAAATTGGTCGAGAAAACCGGAATGGCATGAAGTGTTGCCGAACTTATTGAATGACTTTACAAGCTCATTGCATGATGTTCTTGATCTGATGCAAGGATTGGACGGCGCAGGTGAAAAGAGTGATTTATCCTATATTCATCAACCTTCGATTAGCGAACATCCTCAGAATAAAGCTTTCCGTGATTGGACAATCTTGATCGAACTGGCTCGTGATGCCTGGATTGCTACCGCGCAGACCAACAGAACTAAGGCTCGACTGGCTGCAGAAAATTGGTGGCAAATCTCCTTCCCGCTATTCAAGCGGCTAGTATTTTTTGCTTCCACATATGACGATGTAGTTGAAAAACGTCAGGCTCTTGAGTGGCTTTTGACTGATGAACAATGGTGGCTATGGTCCTTGGAAACAGAGAGGGAAGCGATTCGACTAATAGTGGCCCTTTCTTCGAAATGGAATGTAAAAGAAATGGGAAAATTGGAGCAAGCAATTTTGCTGGGGCCTCCGCGTAGCATGTACAGAGAAGATATTAAGCCCGAAAGGTGGGAACGAATTATTGATCGTGAAATATGGCTGCGGCTAGCAAAAATACAAAATGCCGGGGGGCTCCTTAGTAATGGTGCTGCGAATAAACTTGCCAAATTGATTGATAAATATCCAAAATGGCGACTTGCAGAAAACGAGAGTGACGAGTTTCCATTTTGGATGGGCATGGGAATGGAAGATGAAGAATGGCGCCAATTTGTACGTGTGCCCCGTAGGCGGCGCAAATTGGTTGAATATCTTAAGGAATCCTCTCAATCCGATTCTTGGCGGGAAGATGATTGGAATGAGTTGTGCCGGGAAAAATTCTCTACAACAGCATGTGCTTTGTATTCACTTGCAAAAGAGGGGAAATGGCCGGTAAAACCTTGGAAAGAGGCGTTGCACGTCTGGAAGGAAGGGAAACTTGGAACAAAATCCTGGCGCTATCTTGCCCAACTGATTTACATAATGCCAGATAATATTATCCAGGAACTGTCTAACCCACTTGGTTGGTGGCTACAAGCACAAGCAAATAATTTTCAAGGTCAAGATGAAGTATTTTTGGGTTTAGCAAAGAAAATTTTGGATTTGGAGTATGAATTAGAGGAGGACCCCAAAAAGGATGACCTTGTATTCGAATCAATTAATCATCCCATAGGGCTAGTAACTGAAGCCCTGCTAGATTGGTGGTATCGCCAAGAACCTAAAGATGGGCAAGGATTGACGGAAGACTTAAAAAATATTTTTACTATGCTTTGCGATACATCTATCCCAAAAAATATACGTGGTCGCCTAATATTGACAGGTCATGCTATTTCCCTGTTCAGAGTTGATAAAGAATGGACAAGTACTTATCTGCTCCCCTTGTTCGATTGGACAATTTCCAAAATTGAAGCCCGTGGAGCTTGGAAGGGCTTCCTGTGGTCACCCAGAATCTATCGGCCACTGTTATCGGCAATCAAGAGACCTTTGCTTGAGACATCGACTCATTTTACTAGCCTGGGCGAACATGCCAGGCAATATGCGTCCTTTTTGACCTTTCTGGCCCTGGATTCGGCTAATGATTTTTCGAATAGAGAACTTGGCAATGCAACAAGGACCTTACCTAAAGAAGGATTAGAAAGCGTGGTCCGGACATTGGTTCGAGCTCTTGAGGGTTCAGATGAACAGAGGGAAGAATACTGGAGTAATCGAATTCTTCCATATCTTCGGAATATCTGGCCTAAATCTCGTGATTTAAATACACCCACGATATCAGAAAGTTTTGGAAGGCTCTGTATTGCCGCAGGAGGGGGTTTCCCCGAGGCATTCAATGAACTGCAGAATTGGCTAAAGTTAATACATGGCCCAGATTTCTTGATCCATCTCCTCTTTGAAGCAAAGCTACACGAACATTTTCCAGAAGAAACCCTTGGCTTTTTGAATTTGATCATCAGTGATGATGCACAATTTCTTCCGGAGGAACTTATACAGTGCTTAAATGAGATAAAGTCATCTTCAGAGGAATTATCCGGAGATGCACGCCTGGACCGCCTGTATAGTCTTTACGAAAGGCATGGGAAATCAGGATAATTACGAGGCAATCTTGTTTAAATATATCTCATGCCGAAACTTGTGATAGAAGGTTTGCTTGGTGACAGGTGATTTTGTGTCATTATGTTTGGAATGACAAAAGACCGACAAAACAGCAAAGGTCGCCCTTTTCAGGACGACCTCGTTACTCCTTCTACACATGGCAGACGAGCTAACCAGATCATAGATGACGTTTGACAGAGAAACAAGTACGAAATCACAAACCCTATACAGGACCTGATAGCGCAGGAGGCTGCGGCATGAACCGAAAATCGCTTGCGGATCTCATAGCACTCGGCGAAGGCTTTACAACCGAATTCAAGAAGGCTGGAACCTCCAACCTGGGGCGTGAGATATGCGCTTTCGCGAACGCCACCGGTGGAGTGATCCTGATCGGCGTAACTGACCTTGGAGATATTGTTGGCGTAGATAATCACAACCGGCTCAAATCGGAAATACAGAACATAGCTCACTCGGCGGAACCTCCTATAGCAGTGGAAGTTGAGAGTACAGGAAAAGTCCTTTGCATAAATGTTCCTCAGCAGCACAGCAAGCCCTACTCTTTCGGGGGCAAGTTCTTCATGCGCGAAGGATCATCATCGCAGCAGATGTCCCACCAGGAGATACGGGAATTTTTCTTCAAGGAAGGTTTGATTCATTTCGACGAAACTCCATGCACCCGTTTTTCCCTGAAGAACGATCTGACGGAAGAGGCCTGGTCCGTGTTCAGGAAACGAGCCAGAATTCCTGAAGGCATGGACACAATGGTAGTGCTGGAAAATCTGCATCTCGTCAGGGACGGACAGATGACGCACGCGGGGGCCTGGCTGCTTGCAAGTGATATCCAGAAGTTCAATATTAGTGCCGATGTGGCCTGTGCGCTGTTCATGGGCGTGGACAAGGTACGCATTCTTGACCGGCGCGGTTTTAACAGCGATGTCTATTCCATGATCGACGAGGTAGTGACCTACATCCTGTCCAAGATCAACGTGGAGTACATTATCAAACACGTAAAACGCGAAGAGCGGCCGGAACTGCCGGAGGAGGCGCTGCGCGAGGCTGTGGTCAACGCGCTGGCGCACCGGGATTACAGATCCACGGCCAATGTGCAGGTCTATATATTCAAGGACAGGATAGAGATAGTCAGCCCCGGAGGCCTTCCCGCAGGCATGACAGAGGCGGATCTCGGGATCAAAAGCATCCCGCGAAACCCCCTCCTGTTTGCAATGCTGCACCGCATGGAAGCTGTGGAGCATATAGGATCCGGCATCAAACGCATACGTGATCTGTGTCGTGAGTATGGGGTGGCCGAACCTCGAATCGAGGTGTCGGAGCACTGGTTCACGATGATTTTCCCGCGTCCGGGAGTGGAGCCAGAGGCAGAGCTCGGATTCGATACCCCGCATGATACCCCGCATGATACCCCGCATGATGCCCCGCAAGTTGTAAAACTTGCGGAAGCACTTGTCGGAGAGATGAATCGTGAAGAGATCATGATTGCTCTTGGACTTAAGGATCGAATGCATTTTGCTAACTACTATCTCAAACCTGCGCTTTATTCCGATGTTATCGAGATGACGATTCCAGATAAACCTAGAAGCAAAAACCAGCGTTATCGGCTTTCAGCCAAGGGAAAGTTGTTATTGGCAAGTCGTGAGAAGAGTAGAAAATGACCCCGATACCATACACCGAAGACACCCTCGTTCAGCAGACCACCGCCGAGTACCTGGAAAAACAACTGGGCTGGGAGTCTGTTTATGCCTTCAACAACGAGGATTTCGGGCCAGAGAGCTTGCTTGGGCGGGCCACGGGCCGAGATGTCGTGCTTACGCGTTACCTGAGAAGCAGCATGGAGAAACTCAATCCAGGGCTGCCTCAAACAGCCTATGATGACGCCGTGCGTCAGATCGTGACGATAGCGGCTACACAATCACTGGTTGCTACCAACAGTGACAAGTATTCTCTGGTCCGCGATGGGGTCAAGGTGACATTTCGTAACGAAAAGGGTGAGCGGGTTCGCCAGTTGATAAGAGTTTTTGATTTCAACGAACCGTCAAACAACCACTTCCTCTGTGTGAGAGAGCTTTGGGTGCGGGGGGACCTTTATCGTCGACGTGCCGACATAGTGGGGTTCGTTAACGGGCTGCCACTGCTCTTCATGGAGCTTAAAAACGTCAGCAGGGATATCCGTGCCGCATACGAGGAAAACCTCAAGGATTATCGGGACACTGTGCCGCATCTCTTTCACCACAACGCATTCATTGTCCTGGCCAACGGTGTGGATGCAAAACTGGGTTCGGTGACAAGCCGCTTCGAGCACTTTCACGAGTGGAAGCGTCTGGCGGAGGATCAGCCAGGTGCAGTTGAGATGGAGACGCTGCTCAAAGGTATATGCGACAAACACAATTTTATGGATTTGTTTGAGAACTTCATCGTCTTTGACGACTCATCGGGCGAAAAGAAGAAGATTCTGGCCCGCAACCACCAGTATCTCGGAGTGAACAGAGCCGTCGACGCAGTCCAAAACAGAAAGAGCCTCAAGGGCAGGCTGGGGGTTTTCTGGCACACTCAGGGAGCTGGCAAGAGCTATTCCATGGTGTTTTTCACCCGCAAGATCCATCGAAAACTTGGACGCAACTTCACGTTTCTGATACTGACTGATCGTGATGATCTGGATAAGCAGATATATGATACCTTTGCGGGTTGCGGTGTCGTGAACAATGATCGTGAACCGTGCCGGGCATCCAGCGGAGGTCACCTCAGTCGCCTGCTGGCCCAGCAAAAATCGCATATCTTCTCGCTTATTCAGAAATTCAATTTGGAAGTTGATCCCGATGAAGGCTATACGCAGCGTGACGACATTATTGTTATCACCGACGAGGCGCACCGAACGCAATATGGGACGCTGGCGCTGAACATGCGGAACGCCCTGCCGAACGCCAGTTATATCGGTTTTACCGGTACTCCGCTTTTCAAAGACGATGAGATAACAAGGCGTGTTTTCGGTGGTTATATTTCGACTTATGACTTCCAGAGGGCGGTAGAGGACAAGGCCACCGTTCCTCTTTATTACGACGCAAGGGGAGAAAAACTTGGTGTTGCGATAGGTGACGTTAACGAGCGGATCGCTGAAAAGCTGGAGGAATTTGAAAGCGAAGACATCGATGTGCAGCAGCGGTTGGAACAGGAGATGAAACGGGACTATCACATCATCACTGCCGGCAAGAGGCTGGATCAAGTGGCCAGGGATTTCGTGAAGCACTATTCCGGAGCCTGGGAGACAGGCAAGGCGATGCTGGTGTGCATCGACAAGATCACCTGCGCGCGAATGTACAAGTTGATCGCATTTTACTGGGATCAACGCATAAAGGAGCAAGAAAAGAGTCTCCTTAAGGCGGAGGGTGAACAGGAAGAGGCCTATCTGCTCCGCCAGATCGAATGGATGCGTCAGACACGTATGGCGGTAGTTGTTAGTGAGGAACAGGGAGAGGTGGAGAAATTTCGCAAGTGGGGCCTGGATATTACCACGCACCGACGCCTCATCAAGGAAGGCATGGATCTGCCGGAAGAGATGCGGCGCCTGCCCCAGTACCACACAATCCAGAGTCTTTCCCTCGACGATGCATTCAAGGAAGAGGAGCATCCGTTCCGGATCGCCATCGTTTGCGCAATGTGGCTGACGGGGTTCGATGTTCCGTGCCTCTCGACCCTCTATCTGGACAAGCCTCTCAAGGCGCATACGCTGATGCAGGCCATCGCGCGGGCCAACAGGGTCAACGAAGGCAAGGAAAACGGGATGATCGTGGATTATTGCGGCATACTGAAGAACTTGCGAAAGGCGCTGGCCACATTTGCCGGAGCCGGGGATGGAGGCCGTGGTAAAGAGGGCGGAGAGATCGAACCCGCCAGACCTGACGGAGAGCTTCTTGACGATCTTGCTGAATCAATTGCCCTTGTCTGTGCTTTTCTATCAGAATACGGAACATCCCTTGAGGGCATAATCAGCAATTCGGGTTTCGAGCGCAACGCGGCAATTCTTGCCTGCAAGGAAGCTGCCAACAGCAATGATGAGACCCGCAAGCGCTTTGAGGTGATGTGCCGGGCTATTTTCTCAAAGTTCAAGGCGTGTATCAATGTCCAGGGGATCAACACCCATCGTGCCAGGCACGACGCGATAAGCATCGTTTACAGGAGCCTCCAGCAGGACAGGGAAAAAGCCGATATTACCGACATTATCCGTAGCCTTCAAAAAGTCATTGACGAGGCCATCGTGACGAAGCCGGAACGTGTTGCGAGTGGATCCGCACCTTATGACATCAGCAGGATCGACTTCGATCGGCTGAAGAAAGAATTCGCTCGAAGTCCTGCAAAGAAAACCACTGTACAGAATCTGAGACAGCTAGTTGAGAATCGTCTTCAACGACTACTGGAGCAGAACCCGTTGCGAACAGATTTTCAGCGACACTTTGAAGAGATCATTGCCGAATACAACAACGAAAAGGACCGGGTGACGATAGAGAAGACATTTGAGGAACTGTTGCGTTTTTATGAAGACCTGAACGAAGAAGAATCAAGGGCGGTCAGTGAGGGGCTTGACGAGGAATCACTGGCGGTATTCGATCTGCTCAGGAAACCGGATCTTACAGCCTCCGAAACAAACCGGATAAAAAAGATCTCGGTCGATCTTTTGGAGAATCTCAAGGCCGAGAAACTACGCATAGACCACTGGCGTGACAAAGAGGCGACCCGCGACGCGGTTCGCCTCTCGATCAGTGATTTCCTATGGATCGAATCGACAGGTTTGCCTGTTGATCGGTATTCCGAAGAAGACGTAAAGAAAAGGGCAGAGGAAGTGTATCTACATGTTTTCCGCGTCTATCCCGTCCTGCCCTCCCCGTTCTACCAGGCACAGACGGTGGCATAATTCCGCTTCCGGTTCACGCATTTGATCTCGCCTGTCATCCTGAGCGAAGCGAAGCGGAACCCGCCAGAAGGCGGACGTTCCGCGCCCTTTGCCCACAGGCGGAGATCTGGATCTAACCCGGATTCTTCGTCCCGGTGGTCCTCAGAATGACAGGCAAGAGCAAGGAGACTGGCATCTGGAGACGGGATACCGGAGGCTGGAAGGGCAAGAGCCTTGTTCTTGCCTTTTCCGTTGACTGTTGACCGTTCACCGTTGACGCCTTTGATTTTGTCATCCTGAGGAGCATAGCGATCGAAGGATCTGCCCTTGCCGTTCACCGTTTACCGTTTACGCCTTTGCTCCTGCTTTCCTGTCTCCTCCCGGTCTCCTGTTTCCTTGTAATTTGATCTTAAACATCCAGGTTTCTGACTTCCTTGGCATGGGCCTCTATGAACTCTCTGCGGGGTTCTACCTTGTCGCCCATGAGGATGCTGAAGTACTCCTCAGCGGAGACCGCGTCCTCGATCTCGACCCTTTTGCATATGCGGGTAGCAGGGTCCATGGTAGTCTCCCAGAGCTGGTCAGGATTCATCTCGCCAAGACCTTTGTAGCGCTGGATCGTCAGCTTCTTGCCTTTGGCAGAGTCCTGGATGGCCTTCAGTTCCTTCTCGCTGTAGCAATAATTAACTTCCTTGCCCGTCTGCGTCCTGTAAAGCGGGGGTTGTGCTACGTAGAGGTGCCCCTTTTCGATAAGTTCCGGCATGAAGCGGTAGAAAAGGGTAAGAAGCAGCGTCCGTATGTGGGATCCGTCTACATCAGCGTCTGTATTGTGGCAACAGATGCCGCCCATTCCGCAGATAAAGTTCTCGTCCTTTTCAACAGAAAAGTCGTAGACCCATCGGGTGGATGGTTCGACTTCCTTGACTTCCAGGACCTTCAGTCCAAGGATATCTCCTTGTAATGGAACAAAACGGCGATTCTTGTTTTTGCTTGAACCGTTGTTGATTTTTTCCCACAATTTCCCGGCAAGACGATGGTCTTGCCAGACGGGTTCTATCTTTCTGAGATCATCCAGGGCCGAAACGGTTATCGTATGGTACCTGTGTTTCGTCCTTACCGGTTTGCTCCGGATCATGCCTTCTGTATCTGAAGGTTCCCTGGAGTGAAGGGTAGCGACTATATCCAGAGATGAAAGCAGGAAGAGCACGCCGGAGGCCAGGTCTTTTGACGTTGTTGTGACGCTAATACCGGAATCTCTTATGGTTCCGTCTCCCAGGAAATAACCCCTCAAGAATGCTTTCTGAAGGTTTTTATCAGTGTTAAAGACTATGTCGGGAACCCTTTTTGAGAAGGACCTGGCTCCGTCAAACCCGAAAACAAGCCGGAATACCGTCGAAAGAACCGAATTAAGAATTTTCAGTTCCCCGCTGCGTCCATTTTTGCCCGGATACCAGTGAAGATCCAGGCCGAAAACACGGCTGAACCTGTCACAAACTTCCTTCCGCAGGGGTTCGTTGTTTGAGCCAATCGCAAACCGGATGCCTTGTCTCTGGTCCAGGCTTCCTTCTGCTGCAAAAAAGCCGAGGATGGTCAGGAGATCATCGTCAACAGGTATATTCCTGGGCACTGCTCTGGAGGCATAGTGTTCTGGCGTGAGGGCTATCCCCGCGTCTTCAAGGCAGGCCACTCCTTCAGGAGAAAGGTCCTGGATTCTGATGTATGGTTTGACCCTGTTGGAACAGGAGCCCCGGTATTGCTTGTTCCAGACGTTTTCAAGGTTCGAATCAGTTGTCCGGACCTTGTCCATAATGTTATCCGGATCGAGACCAACGGCTTTGGCATAGTTCTGGAAGTTGGTTACGGTAGGGCGATTCGAACCGTTTTCCCAACCATAAAAGGTAATGGGTTGCCTGATCCCTGTTTTCTGGCATATTTCCCTGTTTGTGAAGCCGCAAGTTTTTCGGGCGCCCTTGAGCGTTTCCCGAACATCTTCGGGAATTTCGACACGTCTGTCAGTAAGTTCCGGTTTATCGGAATACTCCTCGAGTATCTCATTCTTAAGCATGTCCTCAATGGCTTTACCCCGGACATAAAGGTTGGAATCAAGTCTGTCCTTCCTGGCGAAAAGTTCCTTCAGAATATCGAGTTTCCGGATGCCCTTCCCTTCTATTTTGATGGTGCGGGGGGCAACGAGCAGGTCTCCTTCGACGATCTCGCTTCCCTTTTTCAGTACTACCCGGCCTTTGTCAACGGCAAAAACACTGTGGGAAGAGGTAACTCTGACGTTTCTTCCGTAGGCAGTTCTTATTTCGTAAAGAGGTTCCTCAATAGTGTGCCTTATTACTTTTTTCAGAGGCCTGAACCCCGTATTACCGGTTTCCAGATCGAAGCACATTACCTCGTATCCATCGGGGCAAAGAGAGCCATCTATGGCCTTGTCTATGAATTCTCCAATTCGGACCTGGCGAACGGACCCGAAGGGATCCTTAACCAGTGTCGGCTCCTCCCCGTCCACGCTCATAATGAAGGTTTTATTATATCTGATGTTATTTACGTTAAAATCATCGCCAACACCCGCTCCGAGTGCCTGGATGATCGTGCGGATCTCGTTGTTGTCGAGGGCCTTGTCGATGCGGGCCTTCTCAACGTTCAGTATCTTTCCTCTTAACGGCAGTATGGCCTGGAAGTTTCGGTCACGTCCCTGTTTGGCGGAACCTCCTGCCGAGTCTCCCTCGACAATGAATATTTCGCACTCCTCGGGGTTTCGGCTGGAGCAGTCGGCCAGTTTGCCGGGAAGGTCCAGTCCGGCAAGGGCCGTCTTGCGGCGCACCAGTTCTCTGGCCTTCTTGGCGGCTTCCCTGGCTAGTCTTGCCCTGACTGCTTTTTCCACGACTGTCTTCAGAATGTCGGGCCTCTCGTCGATGTCTGCCATCAAGCCATCGTAGAAGAGGGAGTCGACGATCCCCTTGATCTCCCCGTTGCCGAGTTTTGTCTTGGTCTGTCCCTCGAACTGGGGTTCTGGCAGTTTGACGGATATGACAGCCGTAAGACCTTCCTTGAGGTCATCACCCGTGAGGTTTGGGTCCTTTTCCTTGAGGATCTTGTTTCTGCGGGCCGATTCGTTTATGGCCCGGGTCAGGGCCGTGCGGAAGCCCGATACATGGGTTCCGCCCTCTATTGTGTTAATGAGATTTGCAAAGGCGAAGACCCTCTCGATGTAGCTGTCGTTGTACTGGACCCCTATCTCTACGGTGACCCCGTCCTTTTCCCCTGATATTACGATGGGGGGTTTGAAAAGGATGTTCTTTCCGCGGTTCAGATATTCCACGAAGGAGGATATGCCCCCCTCGTAGTGAAAGATCTTCTCCTTTTCGGTGCTCTCTTCTTTCAGTTTTATGGCCAGACCCGGATTCAGGAAAGCCATCTCCCTGAACCTGCCCGAAAGGGTATCCCAGGAGAAAATTACTTCCTCGAATATTTCCGAGTCGGGGAGGAACTCTATGAGAGTTCCGTTCTTCTCCGTCGATTCTCCGCAGCAGAGGTCGCCAAGAGGAATGCCTTTGTTGTATGACTGTCTCCACTCTTTACCGTCTCGCCAGACCGTGAGTTTGAGCCACTCTGAAAGGGCGTTTACGACGGATACGCCAACACCGTGGAGTCCGCCGCTGACCTGATAGGATTTGTGGTCGAACTTTCCTCCCGCATGAAGCGTTGTAAGGACTACCTCTGCCGCCGGTCTTCCTGTCTGGGGATGAACATCTATGGGGATACCCCGACCGTTGTCCTCGATGGAGATTCGTCCATCGGAATGGATGGTTATGGAGATATGGCTGCACCACCCGGCCATGGCTTCGTCGATGGCATTGTCCACTACCTCGTAAACGAGGTGATGAAGCCCCCTGGGGCCCGTGTCGCCGATGTACATTCCCGGGCGGCGCCGGACGGCCTCCAGCCCCTCGAGTATCTGGATATCCTTGGCGGTATACTGGCTTGAAGCGGATGTCATAGGATCTTTCCTCCCTGGCGCAGGTCACGCGCTCTTTCTTTGCCTTTTTTCATGAAATTCCGGGATCTTCTGGCGAGGGTAGCAGGGGTGAACCCTGTGGCCATAACAGAGCCGTCCCTCATTAATACGGCTGTCTCTCCACCGAATCTGACAAGGGCCACGACCTTTCCTGTATGCACGGCCATGCTTTCCTCAAGAAGAAGAAACAAATGGGAGTCCCTCCCGGAAGGTCATTATTACAACTTTCCCATTATATACCAAAAGGGGGTGTATGAATGTTCCAACCGGCTCAAGGCAAAAGGGAAACAGTTTCGGCAGAGGAGAGGCAGTTTACGCCGATCGCTTCCAGTTCCCTTTTGGCTGCCTCGTTCAGGAGAGATATGCCGTCGGTGACGGCTATGACCCGGAAATCCCTGTCGCATGCCTCGTATATGGTGGCCCTTGGGCAGTTCGGATAGTTTGAGCCCGTAACGGCGAGGGTGTCAACCCCCAGTGCCTCAAGGTGTTCCATCAGGGGAGTGCCGAAGAAGGCTCCGAATCGTGGTTTGTAGATGATGTATTCGCTGGGGCCTATCTTCTGGATTCCGCCGGAAAGCAAAAGTCTGTGGTCGAGAAGTGTCGATGGGTCTGGCAGCAGTGGGGCCGCGATCTGGCTGGAGACGGAACCCGGCACTAATAGAGGTTCTCCTGACAGGATGCGCGACCTGCGGCAAAGATCCGCATTGCTTGCGTCGGGCAGGTACAACCTGACGATGTGGATCAATGGTTTTGCCGCTCTCCGGAAAGCTTTCGCCAGGTGAGCCGCGGCGGGGACCGTTCTTGCGTTCTCTTCTCTGCCCGATGAACCTCCTGGTTGAAACTCTCTCTGGATGTCTATGGTAAGCATTGCCATCCTTGACGGGTCAGGTCTTGTCCATTCGTCCATCTGTTTCCCTCCGCAATTAATTTTATCATGCGGAAAAGTCGGGGCATCCTGCCTGTCAGGAAAGAGCTGAAAAAAATAGACCAACCCTGACTTTAATGGTTTTACGATCCGCTATTCACGGTACTGATTTCATCCAGAACTTTCTGCGCGTGCCCGGCCGCCCTGACGTTGTCCCAGGTCCTTGCGATCTCTCCTTCGGGGGATATCAGGACGGTGCTTCGGACTACCCCCATGTTCTCTTTGCCGTACATTTTTTTCATTCTCCAGGCTCCGTACCCGGTCAGGACTTTCTTTTCCGGGTCGCTAAGAAGGATAACCGTGAGGTTGTGTTTTCCTATGAAACGGGCGTGGCTCTCGCACGTGTCGGGGCTTACCCCGATAACAACGGCCTTGTTTCGGCTGAATTCATCCTCCAGGGCCGAAAATTCCATGGCTTCAAGGGTGCATCCGCTTGTGTTGTCTTTCGGGTAAAAGTAGAGAACTACCCATTTGCCCCTGAATTCCTGGAGGCATTTTTCATCGCCGTTGCTGTCCCTGAGGCAGAAATCCGGTGCCATGCTTCCGATTTCTTTCAAAGTCTGATCCTCCTGTCCCGTTATCTGGCTGGCAGATGTTTTTCCGGGTCCTGGTGCTTGCCGTTGATCACCACCTCGAAGTGCAGATGGGGGCCGGTAGTCCGGCCCGTCCTTCCGACGGTAGCGATCTTCTGTCCTGCCGCTACAGTGTCCCCGGCTTTGCAGAGCATTGTGTCGCAGTGGGCGTATCGAGTCATCACTCCGTTATTGTGGTCGATGAGAATGGACCTTCCGAAACCGCTCCTCCAGGCGGCCCTGACGACGGTTCCGGCTGCTGCCGCGTATATGGGGGTTCCCCGCGGGGCGGATATGTCTATTCCAGCGTGGAATCGCCCTCTCCTTGGACCATATTTCGAATATATCTTGCCTTCTACTGGCCATGAAAGGGAGAAGGGGCGAACCTCCGCTGTCCTGACGGTGTTTTTGTCGGGAGAAGCTTCGGCCGTGCCCTTGACGGGTTCCGGTTCGGGGAGTGTCTCCTCGCTGTGATAGAGGTTGGCTGTCGTTTCGCCGTTGCGCCTGGCTCTGACTTCCGACATGGTCTCAATCAGAAGGTTCTCTTCCCGTGGCACGAGAATGGTTGTCAGTTCAAAAGGGATCTCCTCTCCAGGGAGTTCGTTGGCCCACCTGATGAAGTAGATCTCCATGCCGTATTTGTTCGATATGGATGCCAGGGTGTCTCCCTGCCTTACCTCATGTTCTATCCAGGGAAGATCTTCGGCGAAGAGGGTCTCTCGGGGCATGGACAGCAGCATCATGGGAAGCAGGAGGAAAAGAAAAAGCCGGATACTCTTCATCGGAGGACCACCCTTTCGGCATTGGGCCTGAATTATGGTTCTGTCACTTCCAATATTATTCCTGTCCCTTTTACCGTGAAAAGGGTATTTCCACCTATTGATCCTTATGGTTTCAGATGGATTCCGGAACAGTTCCTGCGCCACGGGCAGGATGGGCACATTGCAAGGTTTGGCGAAAAAGGGCCCGATCCCGCATTTTTTGCCGTGGAGATAATATTATCCTCCATGTCCGGCCATGAGACATCCCTGGTGTCGATCGTGGTCTCGCCCGGGTCTTCTATGGAAACCAGAGCAAGATCTATGGGGGCATCGCCGAAGTGTTTCCGTGCGGCAAGGGCGTAGAAGAGCAGTTGGCTGTCATAAAGTGTCTCCGCGCTGCCGCTGATCATCCCCGTTTTATAATCCCTGATGAAGACGCGGCCTTCACTCTTCCAGACTACGTCGATGGCACCGACCATCAGTGTCCCGTCCTTCAGACGAACACGGAAGGGCGCTTCTTTCATTGCGTCTTTGGCACAACGGATCCTTTCGGCCGCGGGAGAGGCCGAGAACTTCTCCAGTTGCGCGATCAGCGGGATGCTTCTGGACTGGTTGGCCCATACCGGCCTCAGTTCCGGCGGGAGGACGCTGCCAAGGGAGAGCGAGACGCGAGGGTCGAACCTTGGGAGGGTCTCTGGGCGCAGGTCCCATCGTTTGAGTATCCAGTGTGCCAGGCTCCCCAGATCGGATCCACCGTCCCCTCCGGAGTGACTCTCCCAGGAGATGTCCATCCCCTGCCTGTGTCTCATGCGAAATGCGTATGGGCAGAACCTGAAGAGAGCGTAAGCAGTGGCACTTATCCTTTCCAGCGGTTTTTCTGGGAGTTCTGGAGCTGGAACAGAACCTCCCTGCTCCGCCTCCGGAGTTTCTCTTATCCCTGTCTTCCCGGGTTGTACCTCGTCAGGCCTTACAAGGGGAAGTTTTTCGATCCCGCCCAGCCACGATGAGATTGTCCTGAGCCAGGAGTGATCCTTCGGTTTGGGGACCCCCTTGCTTACGGGGCAGATTCCGCAGAGTATCAGCGAATCTCTGGCCCTCGTGCAGGCAACGTAGAGAAGACGCTCGTTTTCCTCCGTTTCCTCCCTCGTTTCGAAGAGATCGTGGATGGCTCCGCCGAATATATCGTTTTTGCATTCGTAGTCCCACTCTTCCGGTATTCCCGTTGCCGCTACACCTAGTTTCGCCGACGGAATGATCCTTGTTCCCTGCCCCCGGGTCCTGATCCCTCTTTCTAGGCCTGTAACTGCGACTACCGGGAATTCCAGCCCTTTGGCGGAATGAACGGTCATCACCCTTACCATGTCATCGTCTTCGCCGAGGATGTCCGCTTCTTTCGAGTCGATGCCTCTGGAAGCCACATCCCCGAGGTAGGCCGCGCAGCCGGAGAGGCTTCTTCCCATGGCTCCCTCGTATTCCCTTGCAAGATCCACGGCCCTCCGAAGGTTTGCCGCGACACGGGCCCTTCTCCATGAAGGATAGGAGGCGAGCACACGGCTCTCGTTCAACAGCAAGGCCAGGGCGACCGAGGGGCCGGAGGCCAGGCCCGCTTTTCTGCAATTATCAAACCACTCGGCAGCATCGGGGGATTTTTCGGAAATCCAGTCGATCAGCGGCTTATTGGTGCCGATAGATCCGGAGACCAGTTCCGATGCATGTTCGGGAGAGAGGCCGCTCAGGGGCGAGGACAAAAATGAGGCAAGCGCAAGGCTGTCGGAGGGATCGGCCATGGCTTGCAGCAGGCTGACGGCGTCTTTTACCTCACCCCTCTCGAAGTAGTTCCTGTTTCTCTCAAAATAGGTAGGGATCCCGCGCTCTTCGATGAAGATCTTCTCTATGATCCCGTAGTAACCTCTTGACGGGACCAGAACGGCGATGTCGCGGTAAGCGGCGGGTCCGGGAGAGAATGTTCCAGCCCCGTCTTCACGCCATACCGTAGCCCCCGTCGAAACAGTTTCGACTATTTTGTCGGCCAGGACACGCAGGGCCGCCTCTCGAAGCTGGGGTGTCCTTGCCGGTTTTTCGGATCCAGGGTCTGAAGCAATGATGATTTCGAAGGGGCTTGCCGAGATCTCTTGCCGCTGTTTCCACCACTGTCGGGACTCCGGAGGCATCAGGGGGGAGAATTTTTTGCCTGTGGAACTGGCGATGCCGTCCTTCCATGTTTCGCCGAAAAGACCGTTGATACTGTCCATAACGTCTTGCCTGCAGCGGAAAGTAACATCGAGGTCTATCAGCCTGCACCCGGACCCGCCCGGGGAATTGATCCGTTTCCAGAAAATTTCGGGCTGAGCGTGGCGAAAGCGGTAGATCGACTGCTGGAGGTCCCCTACCAGGAAAAGAGAGCCCCCCTCCGATGGCGACAGGGAGGTGATCAGTTCATCCTGCAGCGAGTTTGTGTCCTGGAACTCGTCAACGATGACATGGCGGAATTTCCCGGCAAAGGATGGTTCGCCAACGATGGCTTTGCGGGCCCCCCGGATCATGTCTTCGAAGGATATTGTCCCCCGGGAAAGTTTTGTCGACTCGAAGTATTTCCAGAAAAGTGATATCAGGCGGAGGAGTTTTTCCCGAAGGAGTGTCTCCTCCGGGGAGGAGCCCCAGGTTATCCATTTTGCGGCGCTTACCCATGACAAGCGGGAATCCCTGTATTCTGCAAGAGGCTCCCCTGTTATTTTCAGAACAGATCCTTTGACCTGTTTCATGCACTTGCCGGTGCTTCCCTTGAGATTCCCGATAAGGCCTTTCTCTTTATCCATAAGAGCAAGAGCAAAGGCGGGAAGTTTTTCTTTGCCCGGAGGGGAAGTGTTCCATCTTTTGAAGAAGTCCAGGGCCCTGCCGGCAAAAATCGCCTTGTCACCCTTGAAAATTTCAGGTGCCCCGGCGTCGGGCAGGATCCCTTCTATCCAGACCTTCCAGGCCTCTGTCCACAAAGGGACCAGGGAATCCAGAAGTTCACGGGAAAGCGCTTTGTCGCGTTCGACGATATTATCCGCCCAGACCCAGAGATCTTCCGGAGAGATATTTCGGCTCTCGAAAAGAGGAATGGCCGAAGACGCGGCCCTGGACAGGTTGATTGCTCCGAAGGTGTTGATTATATCTGCCGTTGTGTTCTCCTCCAGAAGGTTTGATCCTCTTTCTCGCCATATCGGGTCGAGAGATTCTGTTAGAGGGTCAAGATCTTCCCTGTCGATGGCTCTCTCGAGGAACTGCCAGAAGGAGTTCTCCTCCGGAGGTGATATCACCCTTATGTTTGGATCCATGTCGACGGACAGGCCGCACTCTCTCAGCACTCGCATGGAAAAAGAATGAATGGTGGAGACGTAGGCCTCGTCGAGACGGGAAAGGGCTTCCTCCATGGCTCCGCAGAATTCCGGCATGTCAGAGGACAGCAGTGCCATAAGGCGGCGTATTCTTTCCCGCATTTCCATGGCCGCTTTTTCAGTAAAAGTTATGGTCAGTATCCTGTCGACCGGAATCCGGTCAACGGCGACCAGTCTCACGAATCTCCACGCCAGGGTGAGAGTCTTGCCTGTACCGGCCCCCGCGCTGACCACGATCATGGGGCTGTCGGACATAACAGCTTCAACCTGCCCTGGTTCCAGGGCGGCTTTATTCTCCAGGTATTCCCTGAATACTTCAGTCATCGTTGCCGTCATCTTCGCCGCTCCCCCTGCCCGTCGATTCGCTTTTCCTGCAAAGCCCGTGAAAATCGCAGAACATGCAGGCCTGGGTGTTCTCGTAGTTGGGGATGAACCTGCTTTCGGAAATGGAGAGAGCCATATCTTCCATGACTTTTTTGGCAGACCCTATCATATCCTCGAGTTTCGTCTGATTTTTTTTGATCCATTTGCCCAGTATCCCGGCCGCGTTTCCTTCAAGGATGGCTGTAACTCCGTTATCTCTCTGGGACAGAAAGATGTATCCCGAAATTTCGATGGATCCGGTCTCCCTGAGAGCGGCCGCATAGGCGGCGAGCTGTAGAGAGCGGGACAGCCCGTTGCCGCGGCCTGTTTTGTAGTCGAAGAGGAGAGCGGTACCGTCCTGCAGGATGTCGAGCCGGTCGTACCTTCCGGAGAAAGGAATGCCATCCACGGTGATGCTGAACTTTTCTTCCCGTTTCTGGCCTGTCCTTGCAAGGGCGAGTCCGGAATTTTCCATGTCCTGCTGCAGATGAGCCATTTTCAGGGTTTCCTTGCGGAGCCTGCCGAGGTGGCGGGGGAGCTTTTCAAGGTCCGGATATTGTTCATGGACTGTCTCTTCCCAGTACCTTTCCGCAAGGCAGAAAAGATCTGCCCCGGAAGAGAGCCTTTCCGTCCAGACCTTCTCCCAGAGGGCGTGGATCATGGTTCCGGCGGCCAGTGGATCAAACCCGCAGGCCCAGGTTTTTCCCAGGCCGAGGACCCGCCCTGCGTAGAATTTGAAGGGGCATTCCAGCCAGGTGTCGATGCTGCTCATGGAAGCCCTCTGAGCCACCCCCACGGGCCACGGAGTGGGCGGAGGAAGGGCCGAAAGACGTCCGGGCATTCGCGGGTGGTCGTTCTCCCGTATCTCGATATTGGAGATCACTGTTTCGCCTCCTGACGGAAGGACGTCTTTCATGGATCTGGCGAAAGGGGGATCACCTCCTGTGGGTGTGATCCATGGGTCGTCGCCGGATATTGCTGCCTCGAGCATCATCGAAGGGAGAAGGGGCCTGCCTGATCCATCCTGCCTGGGCCGGGAAAGGATGCAGAGATCATCAGCCGAAGCGATGATCCTTCTGAGGAGTGCCTCCCGCTGCTTGCGTTTCTCCCGGAGCAGGGGCAGATGGACCGGTGAAAGGCCTATGCCGGGATCCCGGTGGAGGGCCTCCTTGCGTTGGTCGTCGAGCAACGGGGATTCCCGAAGTCTTCCCGGCCACTCGTTCGCGGTAAGACCCGTCACAATGAAGACCGGATGCCGGGCCAGCACGGGAGGGCTTCCCGCATAGAGGCTCAGGCTTTCCTGGCTTTTTGGTGCCTGCCACACAGTGGATCTATCGGCCCAGGTCGAGAGAAATGTCGAGGCCTCGGCCCCGCGAAGGGTCACCGAACCAGCCGGGCCAATATCCTTCTCCATGTCGGAAACGCTTTCCAGTTTCCCCACAAGTTCCCTTGATGCTGCGTTGAGCCTTCTGGCGCTTTCGTCAAGGCCGGGGTCGGACATTACGAAACGGGAAAGAGCAGCTCCCCAGATGGATACTTCTCCGTTGCCGGCGACGGAACGCAGTGAGCGAAGAAGTTCCGAAGGAGACCCCCCTGACTGGACGAGTGCGCAGAAATCGGCGATTCTTTCGAAATTGTCGGATAGTGCTTTATCACCGTGCACTGCGAGGAAGGCTTTCCATTCAATTTCGCCCCGGGGTCCCTGGCTGAGGGCTTTCAACAGAGGGAATCCATCGGGGGATATCCATGGCTGAGAGAGGATATGAGAGGTCTCTTCCGTAGGGAATCCCAGCCGTTTAGCCTCGAGGGCGGCCGCGGCCGTTTGCCACAGGGGCGTCTGCGAAACTTTAGGTCCACCGCTTGCCACATAGGGGACGCGGTAGCGGTTAAGTATCTCCTCGGTGATTTCCAGCCTCTCAGGATCGACAGAGAGGCCAATGCCGGTCCAGCCCGGGAAAGGAATGTCCACCCTTCTGGCGAACTCGCCTTTGCCTGACACCCAAAGCGAAAGATTGCGAACGACGGTCTCCAGTTCAAGGCGGAAATCCCCGGCCGAAAGCAGCAGTGCCTTTATGGGGCTGAGTGCTGGCCGGGCTCCGGGAGCCGACATTTTTCCGAACTGCTCGCGTGCTGTATGGATATCCAGACCTGTTTCGGGCATGAAGATTGTAACCGATGCACCTTGATTGGAAATTTCTCTTATGAGTCCTGACTGGGAGCGGGTAAAACTCATAAATCCCGCAAAGATGAAATGATGCTGCCGGATCCATTTCGATGCTTTTTCGAAATGGCTGGACAGGGCGATTCGTGTAATTGTCGCTGTCTGGGCACTGTCGGCCAGGGAGTGGGATTCCATGTATGAAAGATAATCATGGTAAAGACGGCAGAGAAGGCCGTGGGGTGTAGACAATCGGGGGCACTTGCCGGTCGGATCGCATGAGGGGCATCCAAGTGATGCTCCCAGAGTGTCCGGAAGCACTTCCTCTCTCAGGAGTTCGCGAAGGTTCTCTCCCAAAGTCCAGATAAAGCCCCGCTTCAGAGCTCCGGGAGGAAGGTCGGCGCAATCGTTTTCGGCTCTTAAATTTTCGAGGACATGACGAACTATAAGCCAGTGATCGGGAGGGTCTATCTGTCGGCGTCTCTCTTCCGGAGGGAGGTCCAGTTCACGCATGACCTCCCTGTAAAGGTCGTCCCACCTGAGGATGGCCGGCTCCCCGGCACCGAAAGAGACACTTTCCAGAATGATATCCCTGAGGATCTCCCTGTCCCCGGACGAAGGAACAAGGAAAAAAGGGACAAGTCCGCTTTTACTTCCCGAGGAAGAAAGATCCTCTTCGATATCTCTGGCGCGGTGATACCCGATTATCCTGATCGGCATTTGCTCCCCTCCCGCCTAATATTAGCAGGAGGAACAAGAAACCGGGAAAAGAGACAGAGGGGCAAGCCACGTGAGACGTGAGACGTGAGACGTGAGACAAAAAACCAAAGGCGTAAACGGTAAACGGTAAACGGTAAACGGTAAACGGAAAACAAAGGCGGCAGGAAACAGGAGACTGGAAACTGGAAGGGCCGGGACCGGAGTTAAGGCTTTGCCGAAGGCTCAGGAGCCGGTGAGTTTCGAAGCCGTCGCGGAGTGGCAGGAAAAGCACACCTGCCGGGGGCCTTTCCCCCGGCACTGTGCGGTCGCCCCGAAGCAGGCGGAGAAACGAACGCTTTCAGGCGAGTTGCCTCTCGGGAAAGGCTTCACTCCGGGCCCCGGTCGGTATACGGATCCCCCTTTCGATTCACAATTGACGATTTACGAATCACGAAAACAAACCAGATTCCTCGTCATTTCATTCCTCAGAATGACAAACAATAATCAGGCGACTGGAGACAGGACACGGGAGGCAGGAGAACCTGAAAAAACCAATTCAGATTCTTCGCTTTGCTCAGAATGACAAAGCCTTCGTCCTTGGGTTTTCGAGTCACGAGTCACGAGTCACGAGTCACAAGTCACGCCCTTGCCACTCCAGCATCCTGATGCCTGCATCCACGCTTTTGCCTTATCTGTATCCCTCGAAAGGTCCTCGCCATTTAGGGCTCAAAAGAGCCTGACCCGATGGATCCTGCACCTGTCGGGTTGCGGGTCTTTCGGTCCTGGCCTGAGGTGCGGTACCCTGTCTCTGCGCTTTTCCCGTGAAAGATTCTCTGCTCTTGAACATCCTGTTTCTCCCCTTTCGAGTTTCCTGATCCGGCTAAAACCATAAAAAAAGCCGGGACCCCTTTAGTAAGGGGCCCCGGCTCCGGTTTGCGGTTACGCGCCTAAAGCGCGACGGCCGCCCCTGGAGGGGACCCCCACGTAAGAATGAGAATAATAATAACGATGCCGAGTACAGCGGCGGTTCCGATCATCGCTTTCTTCACGTGGTATCCCTCCTTTTGCCGGTTAGGCCGAATCTGGATATTTCGGGCATTCTATAACGCCCCGGGGGCTGTGTCAATAGTGGTGGCGAATCGTGAATCGAAAAATCAAGGAGACTGGAGGCGGGAGACTGGAGGCAGGAAAGCAGGAAACAGGAAACAGGAAACAGGAAACAGGAAACAGGAAACAGGAAACAGGAAACAGGAAGACCGAAAGGCGTAAACGGTGAACGGTAAACGGTGAACGGAAAGGGCCGTGGAGGGCAAGTGCGTGAGACGTAAGACGTGAGACGAATGGAAAAACAAGGGCAAGGGCCTGTCATTCTGAGGAATGAAATGACGAAGCGGAACCCGCCAGCAGGCGGACGTTCCGCGCCCTTTGCCTACCGGCGGGAATCTGGGCCAGAACCAGATCCTTCGTCGCTTCGCTCCTCAGGATGACAAACAAAAGTCAGGCGACTGGAGACAGGACACGGGAGGCAGGAGAACCTGAAAAAACCAATTCAGATTCTTCGCTTCGCTCAGAATGACAAAGCCTTCGTCCTTGGGTTTTCGAGTCACGAGTCACAAGTCACAAGTCACGCCCTTGCCCCTCCAGCATCCTGATGCCCGTCTCCTGACGCCTCGCTTTCACTATTCACCGTTAACGCCTTGAAGATTTTCGTATCCATCTCCTTCTCGAAACTTTCCCTGTCCCTGTAAAGGATGGTTTCCAGCCCCATCGTGGAGGCCCTTTCAACGTTGCCCTCGTTGTCGTCGATGAACAGGATCTCTTCAGGTTTCAGACCCACTGCTGAAGCAAGGTCGGTGAAGGAAGAAGGGTCCTTTTTGGTTTTTCCCGTATCCCAGCTGTTGAGGACAGGGTCGAAGAGGTCAAGAAAGGGAGCTCTCCCGTCCAGTTCTTTCAGCCATTCAGTCTGGTCCGTAAGCATCGCGGTTATTATTCCGTCTTCCCGCAGGGATCTTGCAAGTTGCAGCATCCATGGTCTTACGATGAACCTCGACAGAACCATTTCCCGAAGATCCCGGTCCCGGGCGCTTATGCCTGTCTCTTTTCGGAAAAGATCCCAGAGTTCATCCTCGGTGCAGCCTCCCTCGACAAAACCTGCTTCGAAAACAAGCCTGAAAGCCATATCAACAGTCTCCTCCGGGTCAAGCCCGAAACGCAGGGCGATAGCCTTCATGCCATTGTAGAAACCCTCTTCGGCTATGACTCCCCCGAAATCGAAAGCGACGCATTTGACTTTCATGTTATTCCTCCACCCCTAAGGTTGTATAGTAATGTACTGGATTCAGACCCGAGAAGTATAACATCGCGATCATGGAAGGGGCATCCTGCATGGTTTCCGGATCTTCCAGAACGAAATTTTTCACGGACAGTGCCCGCCGTTACAGGTGGGTTGTATGGAGCGTCATGGCTCTGGCCTACATGGTGGTCTTTTTCCACCGATTGGCCCCAGGGGTTGTCAGGGATGATCTCACATTGGCTTTCGGCATATCAGGCGCTGCCTTCGGAAATTTTGCCTCAATGTATTTTTATTCCTATCTGCTGATGCAGATACCGGTGGGAATGCTTTCGGATTCCCTCGGTGCCAGGATCACCGCGACGGCGGGAATATTCCTTTCAGGCATAGGATCGATATTGTTCGGACTCGCACCATCCATCGGCTGGGCCTATGCGGGAAGGTTCATTGTCGGAATAGGCGTTTCTACGGTATTCGTCTGCATTCTCAAGGTGTTGTCCGAGTGGTACAGCGGCAAGGAATTTGCGACCATGTCGGGAGCTACGGCTTTCGTGGGGAATTTCGGGGGGCTTGTGGCGCAGACACCTCTCGCTCTTCTGGTAGGGATATTCACCTGGCGTTTTACCTTTGCCGCCATAGGGGCACTTTCTTTCCTGCTTGCGGTTCTGTGTTTTGTCCTTATCAGGAATCGCCCGGAGGATGCCGGTTTTGATCCTGTAAACCTCTCTGGTCCCGGGGACTCCCCGCCGATGACGGAGCTTTTTCCCGCTGTCAGGGTGGCGATATGTTCACGGGCAATGTGGCCAACAATGACCCTGGCATCTCTTTTCGCGGGGGCTCAACTGGCTTTTACCGGAGCGTGGGGTGTGCCCTGGCTCACCGATGTCTATGAAATGACGCGGCAGGAAGCCTCAGGGCTGGTTTCGATAGTGGTCGTAGGTGCCATGATAGGTGGCGTTCTGGTCGGCAAACTTTCGGATCTTGTGGGTGCAAGGAGATGGCCACTGATCTTTGTGAGTTTCTTCAATGTTGCCGCCTGGGGGGTGATAGTCTTCTGGGGTTCGGGTAAGCCTCCCCTGGAGGTCCTCAAGCCGGCGCTTTTTATAATGGGTGTAGCCTCGATGGCTCTCGTTGTATGCCTGGCCGTTGTGAAGGAGACCAATGATCCCAGATATACAGGGGTGGCTCTTTCGGTCCTGAATATGGGGGTTTTCGTAGGTATCGCTGCCTACCCGCCCGCCATGGGAGCCGTCATAGACTTCTTCTCGTCCTGTTCCCCGATAGTGCAGTACAGGTGGGCTTTGTTTCTCTGCTTCGCCGGGGCCGCGGCAGGGTTTATTCTTTCTTTTGCGGTTCCCGAGACGGGATGCCAGAACGTGGCGGCCGATCGTTCCCGACCGCCACGGGGATGAACCGCCGGTTCTATTCCTTGTCGGCGGGATCTGCCTGGTATTTGTAAAGGATTCCTTCGATCCTCCGGGGAAGCACTCTGCTTCGGAGGGTAACTCTGTCGTCTTCCTGAACAACTTCCCTCAGTGTCAGAGGGAAGACGAAATCTTCGAGATCTATTATGGGCTGGATCTTCCCTATGGCTCTCTCTGTAATGAAATCGGGCAGATCCACCCTGTTGACCCTCATGGTGTAATCCTCGAGCCAGACCTGCTTCCCGCCGACTATGCCGAAACGTCCTTCAAGTTCGATCAGGATGTCCAGACGAAAGATGAAATTGGCAAGATAGTAACCCTTGACGTATACTCCGTTTTCCCGGAAGTCCAGTGTAACATCGTGCCAGTGCTCGTCTCCGTCACCGAAGGCCTCGTCTGAAATTGCCTCGTTGACATCTTTTTCCAGTATGACGGCCTGGGCGTAGACGGCAAGCATGTTCTCAATATCGGGGCCCGATTCTTTCCATTCGCATGTTGGAGTGAACTGGACATCGACCGCTTCTATCTCCAGGCGGTCTATCCGGACCCCTCCGAGGTCGCATCCATACAGATCCAGATACATGTGCCGGACCCGTCCCGAGTCATCGGGTTCCTCGTCGAGGATCATTTCCATGCTTTCAGGCTTGAGGCCTTCGGCAAAGGCCCGGAAAAGAATAGTTCCGGAAGAATCCCCTTCGATGCAGCCGTTGAAGTGATTGGCGCTTTCAGCCAGGCAGGTTCCCGCAAACAGTACAATAACGGCAAGAGCCGCTGCTGTTACGTTTCTCAGGCGCATTGTTCCACCTCCGTAAGAATAGCAGACATGGATTCCGTCAGAAGATGATACCATACACGAATTTTTGTACACAACCGGGGTTTGTCGTGATATGCTTTCTTTTCGGGGAACAGGCAATGAAAGGCTGGTGTGTTTTATGGAAGACAGAAAGAAGGTAATGTTTGCGGATGGGGCAATGTTCACTATTGCTATTTTCTGGGGGTCCGGTTTCGGTGTCACCAACTGGCTCCTGGGTTACATCTCTCCCCTGTGGCTTCTGACGGCGCGTTTTGTGCTGAGTTCACTTATGTTGCTGGCTGTTTTCAGGGGTCGTCTCAAATATCTTGGAAGGAGAGATATCTTTCTCGGTGTGATGCTTGGGCTACTTCTCTCGGTAACCTTTGTGTTTCATATTATGGGTCTGGTTTTTACGTCCCCTGGCAAACAGTCTTTCATTGCCGCGTCCAATGTCGTGATGGTTCCTTTTCTCTTCGCTCTTTTCTACAGGAAGTTGCCTTCCATTATTGCCACAGTGGGAGCCTTTCTGACCACAGCGGGGCTTCTTGTAATGGCTTTTACTCCGGGTATGAGATTCAACCTTGGTGATTTTTTCTCTTTGGTGCTGGCTTTCGGGATAGCACTTCACGTCCTTTCCGTAGGAAACCTGAGCCGTAGAATGGATCCGATAGCGCTGACTGTGGTTCAACTGGTCTCGGCGACGCTGGTCCTGCTCTTTTCCGCCCTGATCTTTGAACCCTTCCCCGACTTTACAGCAGTGGACCCCAGGGCCCTCTGGGGGGTTCTATACGTGGCCGTTTTTGTTACAGTGATCCCCTTTCTTGTCCAGACCATGGCCCAGAGATACAGTCCCGAGATCCACGCTGCGATCCTGCTCTCTCTCGAAGGCCCCTTTGGGTACCTTATTGCGGTATTCATAGGGCAGGAAATCCTTAACAGCCAGGTGCTCCTGGGAGGTGGCATCATCGTTGCGGGAGTGATCCTGGCAGAGTGCGACACTTTTATCAGGAAAAGCTTTCACCTGCCGGGAATGACCGATAGTGGAGCCCCCGATCAAGGGGAGGAAAACTGAAAATGCAAAGGGTACGCAGGCTACTTCCGAGAATGGCAGGCAGCAGTTTTGCTATCATGAGCTTCAGTTACGTCTATTTTCTGCTTCCTCTCTACCTGGACAACGCAGGGCTAACTTCACCTTCCACCATAGGATGGATCCTGGGAACCTACTATGCCGCATCGACCTTGCCCAGGCCTTTGATGGCTCTTCTCATAGAGAGATTTCCTTTCAGGATTACCCTTACAGGGGCCGCATTGTGCTGTCTCGCGGGAAGCGCGGGTCTTGCCTTTTCCGGGACATCGATGCTGTTCCTTGTCCTTTCAAGGATCATGATGGGTTTTGGTTTTGGCCTTTTTCTGGTTTCCCTGACATCCTACCAGACCATGTCCATACCTGACGATGTGAGGGGAGCTGCCTTCTCTCTTATAACGATAGGCGCCATGGCTCCCTTCCTTCTTGTGATCCCCCTGGTTGAATGGCTCCTCCAAAATGGTTTTTTCGGGTTTTATATCTGGGTGGGGCCCATTGTTGCCGCAACTTGCGCCGCCGTCGGGATGACCTTCGGAAATATCGACAGAAACAGAACGGGATCCGGCAGCCGGTGGGGGACCTACACCCAGCTGTTTGCCATACCGGGAGCCCGGGCGCTTTTTGTCTCTGTTTTTGTTTACGGCATGACCGATGCCGCAATAATATCCATTTCGACTCTTTCAATGAGCAGCGGGCTGCTATCTTCCTGGTTCATGTCTTCCTTTGCAGTCGGAGCTATCCTGATCCGGCTCCTGGGTTTCCGTTACATGGATATATTTCCCAAAGACAGGATGTTTGCAATTGTTATAGCAGTTACTTCCTTCTCGCTTTTCGGGACCGCTTTCTCTTCGTCAAACGTTGCCTTCTCTTTATGGGGGTTTATCTACGGGATGGGGGTGGGGGTAGGGTTTCCTCTGTCGCTCGCGATGATAGGGGATGTGGCTCCCCCCGAACTTTGCCCAAAGGCCACCGCGATGGTTTGGTTGATCCTGGACGGATGTTTTTTCATAACTCCTGTCGTAATGGGGTACGCCTCTTCGGTTCTGGGTGTGGCCGGAGCTTTCAGGGTCATTCCGGGAGTTCTCTTTTTTGCCGCTCCAGCGGTATATTTTTCCCTCTGGAAACCTCTTTCCAGTTCTAAAAAAGGTCCTTTACCGGGATAATATTATTGTCCTTGCCCTGAGGAGATGTCCGAAACCCTGGCCTGAAGCAATGTTTGCCTTCCTTTCGATCTCGGAGTAGCGGAGAAGCATTTTTCCCAGAAGAACGGCGGCGGCCTGTTCCGTGGCGGCCGTATAGGAAAGTGTTTCTTCCGCAAGGATCCCGAGGTCCGAGATCCTCTCGATCCGGTCTCTTGCCTCGGATAAAGCCATGTCTGCCTCTTTCGCCAGTTTTTCCGGCAGGGGCTCTCCCTCTTCAGGGGGCGCGCTTGCCTGAAGGTAAAGGGTTCGAAGATAACTCCAGGCCCTTTCCAGACCGGGCACCCCTGTTTCCGACACAAGCCGGGACTTTATGTTCTGGACCAGCCATGCGGCAAGGTATTCCTGGGGCCGCGTTTCTCCTTCTGTCCTTATGGCCTCTCCGGAAAGCATTGATCTGTAGAGGATCCTTGCCGCGAAAAACCTCAGGGTATTGGCATCAGCAAGCCTGGATTTAGACAAGGTAAGTTCTTCTCTCACGGCAGGGGGCAGTGTCGTCGGGATACTGATCGCCAGGAGCCTGTTCCTGCTATCGGAGAAAAACTTTCTTGAAGAACGTAATTCCCTGAAAAACTGCTGCCGGCCAATCTGCCCGAGGGCGAACCCGCATGCCGCCTCTATGAAGAGATCCCATCCTTCGGAAGACATTGCCCAGGCATCGAGAATGTCATTTTCTGCAGCCAGAAAAGATCTGGTCCGGGGGTCGGACGGGGGGGCGCACACCCTGACGATCCTTTCTCCATCAGTTCCTTCAAGAGTAAGAATGGCAGATCTTCCAGGCAACGAGGCTGCTTCCACTTCCTCTACTGCGCGCGCGATCGGCATCTCTGAGATAGATTTGAAGTCAACCTCAAGGATCTTGTCCCCCGGACGGAGACCTGCTGTGAAAAAAGGGCTCCCCTCTTCCACGGAGATCACCTTCAGGCCCGTCTGGTCAACCTCCGGGTCAAGTCCTATTCCGGACCGCCCATTTGCTGATGCGGTCTGGAGAGACAGACAGAAAAATCCTATCAGGAGGAGAATTACCTGGTTTGTTTTTTTCAATTCGGCCCCCGATCGATGTTATGTGACACCTTCGTCCATGATATTATTAAACAAATGCTCCGCAAAGGAAAACTCTTGTCCAACATGGTATGAGTCTGAGCAGGGTTTCGATATCCAGTGAGGTATGAGTCTGAAGATGCGGTTTTGGTCGATCATGGAGACATGAGCATGGT
>Ga0116151_10000583_pt1 | contig 33554 bp, 26 predicted proteins | sample AD_UKC117_MetaG_FD_89893 | JGI IMG/M metagenome (GOLD analysis project Ga0116151, IMG submission 89893) | Active sludge microbial communities of municipal wastewater-treating anaerobic digesters from Hong Kong - AD_UKC117_MetaG | ecosystem: Engineered > Bioreactor > Anaerobic > Digestate... | reverse complement strand
GTCGCCACCCCGCGCCACCCCATCCTGCAGGCCGCGCCGCTCACGCTCGAGGCGATCGCGCGCTACCCCCTGATCACCTACGACGACGCCTTCACCGGCCGCGGCCAGATCAACAAGGCCTTCCTCGGCCGTGGCCTCAAGCCCAAGGTGGTGCTGACCGCGATCGACTCGGACGTGATCAAGAAGTACGTCGAGATGGACCTGGGCATCGGCATCCTCGCGCGCATGGCCTACGATCCGGCGGAGGACCGCAAGCTTGGCATGGTCGACGCCGCGCACCTCTTCGAGTCGAGCACGACGCGCATCGGGCTGCGCAAGCGCGCCTGGCTGCGCGCCTATGTGTACGCCTTCATCGAGGGCTTCGCGCCGCACCTGTCGCGGCGTATAGTCGAGGCCGCGCTCGCGGGCGGCGGCACCGATCCAGGGCTGTGACGCAGGGGCGCGGCGGCGCCCAGGCCCATCGTCGGTGCCTCGCTCAGGCGCGCTCGAACCAGCGCCGCAGGCGTGCCCCGCGCAGCCCGGCACCGAGGCCGGCGATCAGGCGCACGCGTGCCTTCAGGGGATCGAGCGCGCCGGCGTCGAGCCAGTTGGCGGGCGCGTTCTCATGGTGCCGGCGCACGCCGCCGCCGCAGCGGCTGGCGAGCACGACCGGCACCGCGTTGGGCAACTCTTCCAGCGCGGGCCGCCAGGCCTCCGGCAGGCTGGCGTTACCGGGCAGGGCCAGCACCAGCCCGGCGGCGCCGTTGAGCAACTGGGCGCGCGCGAGCGCGCGCGCCACCGCCGAGGCGAGCGCGGGCGAGCTGCCCGCAGCCACGGTCAGCAGCTCTACCGGCGGCAGGTGCTGCAGCTCGTCCGGCAGCACGACCCGGCTGTAGCGCGAGGGCGCGAGCGCCTGCAGCGCGGCGTCGCTGGCGAGCGTGGTGAGCGCGCCCTCGAACGCGAACGCATCCACCGCCGAGGGGTGGCGTTTGGCGAGGGCGGCCGCAGGCACGATGCGGTCGCCGATCACCGCCAGCACCCCTGCGCGCGCGGCCGCCGGGCGGCAGGCGAGCTCGACCGCCTGGTAGAGGTTGAGCGGGCCGTCGGCCGACAGCGCGGTGGCCGGGCGCATCGCCGCCGTCATCACCACCGGCTTGGTGGGGGCGACGGTGATGTTGAGGAAACAGGCCGTCTCTTCCAGCGTGTCGGTGCCATGGGTGATGACGATGCCGTCGACCGCGGGGTCGTCCATCAGCCGCTGCACACGGCGCGACAGCACCAGCCAGTGCTGCGGCGTCATGTCCTTGCTGTCGACGCTGAAGACCTGGGTGGCGTCGATGCGGGCGAGCTCGGCCAGCTGCGGCACGGCGGCGAGCAGGGCCTCGGGGCCGAGCTGGCCGGCGGTGTAGTCGCGGGTGTCGGTGGCCGAGCCGGCGGTGCCGGCGATGGTGCCGCCGGTGGCGAGGAGCGCGATGCGCGGCTTGCGCAGGATCTGGAGGGCGTTGTGCTGCGGGATCATGTGGGGCGTGGATTCGTTCGAGGGGCGGTCAGGCGTTGCCGGTGTCGCGCAGGGCGATGATGCGCCGCTCGCGTTCTTGTTCGACCAGGCGGAGCGCCGCGTCGGGCGGGATGCCCAGGGTCTCCAGCACCCAGCCGGTGAGCTTGAGGCTGGACTCCAGGGTTTCGGGCACCACCACCGAGGCGCCGGCCTCGCGCAGCAGCAGCGCGTGCTTCTCGTCGCGTGCGCGGGCGATGATGCGCATCATCGGCACCATGCGGCGGATGCCGTGCACCGCGTTGATCGCGGCGGCGGTGTGGTCCATGGTGAGCACCACCGCGCGCGCCTGGTCGATGCGCAGCTTGCGCAGCAGCTCCGGGCGGCTGGCGTCGCCGAACACCAGCGGCACGCCGGCCTTGCGCTGGTGGGCGATGAGCTGGGCGTTGTTCTCGATGGCGATGTAGCTCACGCCTTGCTCTTCCAGCATCTGCCCGACGAGCTGGCCGACGCGGCCATAGCCGGCGATGATCACGTGCCCGTCGAGCTCGCCGAGCTCGGTGTCCTCTTCTTCTGCCGGCGGCGCGATGCGGCGGTCGATGTGGTCGCCCAGGCTCTGCCCGAGGCGAGCGACCACGGGCGCGGCCAGCATCGACACGCCGACCACGATCAGCATGAACTGCCCCACCTGACGCTCGAGCAGGCCGAGCGCGAGCGCCATGCCGATCACGATGAAGGCGAATTCGCCGCCCTGGCCGAGCAGCAGGCCGCCCTCGGCCGAGCGCCCCCACGACAGGCCGAAGACCCGCAGCAGCACGAACACGATCAGCGCCTTCATGGCCAGCAGGCCGACGACCGAGAGCGGGATCCACAGCGGCTCGGCGAGCAGCGCGCGCAGGTCGATGCCCATGCCGACCGACATGAAGAACAGGCCCATCAGCAGGCCCTTGAAGGGCTCGATGGTGATCTCGACCTCGTGACGGAATTCGGTCTCGGCGATGATCAGGCCGGCGAGCAGGGCGCCGAGCGCCATCGACAGGCCGGCCACCCAGGTCAGCGCGGCCACGCCCAGGGTGGTGAGCAGGGTGAGCGCGGTGAAGGTGTCGGGCTGCTTGTCGACCGCGATCTGGTGGAAGAGCGGACGCACCACGCGACGGCCGATGAGGTAGATGCCCACCACGGTGAGCACGCCCTTGAGCATTGCGAGGCCGAGCAGGCCGGCGAAGCTGCCCTCACCGGAGGAGGCGCCGAGGATGCTGATCAGCACCAGCAGCGGCACCACCGCGAGGTCCTGGAAGAGAAGGATCGCGAACGAGGCCTGGCCGAGCGGCGTGCCGAGTTCGTGGCGCTGGATCAGCAGCTGCATGACGATCGCGGTGGACGAGAAGGCCAGCACCACGCCGAGGATGACCGCCGCCTCGATGCCGTTGCCGAACCACAGCGCGAGCGCGCCGACCGCGCCCGCCGACAGCGCGACCTGCAGGCCGCCGAGTCCGAACACCAGCCGGCGCATCGACCACAGGCGCTCGACCGACATCTCGAGGCCGATCATGAACATCAGGAAGATGACCCCGAGCTCGGCGAGGAACTCCACCTGGTCCGGGCGCGCGAAGGTGAACCACGACAGCGGCGGCCAGGCCTGCGCGAGCGAGGCAAGGCCGTAAGGGCCGAGCAGCACCCCGACCGACAGGAAGCCGAGCACGGGATTGATCTTCAGCCGCGACAGCAGCGGCATCAGCACCCCGCTCAGCGCGAGGAAGAGGATGATTTCCTTGAGGAAGGGAAAGCTGTCGTGCGAATCCATGCGGGCCTTGTGCGAGGGCTATCCAAACAGTCTACGCCACACCGCCCGCGGGCGCGGCGAAAGACTTGGCATCCGCGCCGTCATCCCGGACGCCGGCCGCCGCGCTGTCGGCCGTCTCTTCCTGCTGCTGCAGCAGCCACATCTGCGCATAGGCGCCTCCCTGCGCCAGCAGCAGGGCGTGCCGCCCGCGTTCCACGATGCGCCCCTTGTCCAGCACGATGATCTCGTCGGCGTCCATGATGGTCGACAGCCGGTGCGCGATCACCAGCGCGGTGCGGCCTTCGGCGGCGCGCTCGATCTGCGCCTGGATGGCCTTCTCGGTCCTGGAGTCGAGTGCCGAGGTGGCCTCGTCGAAGATCAGGATGGCCGGGTTCTTGAGCAGCGCGCGCGCGATCGCGACGCGCTGCTTCTCGCCCCCCGACAGCTTCAGTCCGCGCTCGCCGACACGGGTCTCGTAGCCTTCGGGCAGCTGGCGGATGAAGTCCTCCAGCTGCGCCGCGCGCGCGGCGGCCTCGACCTCCTCGCGGCTGGCGTTCGGGCGGCCGTAGTGGATGTTGTAGTACAAGCTGTCGTTGAACAGCACGGTGTCCTGCGGGACGATGCCGATCGCCGCGCGCAGGCTGTCCTGGGTGAGGCTGCGCAGGTCGTGGCCGTCGATGCGGATCGCGCCGCCCTGCACGTCGTAGAAGCGGTACAGCAGGCGGGCGAGCGTGGACTTGCCCGAGCCGGAGTGGCCGACCACCGCCACCGTGCTGCCGGCGGGGATGTCGAAATCCACGTCGAAGAGGATCGGGCGCTTGGCGTCGTAGGCGAAGCTCACGTTCTCGAAGCGCACGCTCGCCGGGCCGGTGGGCAGCGTATGGGCGTCGGGCGCGTCGGCGATCTCGCGGTGGGTGTCCATGAGGCCGAACATGCGCTCGATGTCGGTGAGCGACTGGCGGATCTCGCGGTAGAGCACGCCGAGAAAGTTGAGCGGGATGTAGAGCTGGATCATGAAGGCGTTGACCAGCACGATGTCGCCGATCGTCATCTCGCCGCTCGCCACCCGGCCCGCTGCCTGCCACATCATCGCCGTCACCGCGACCGCGATGATCGCCGCCTGGCCGACGTTGAGCGCCGACAGCGAGTACTGGTTGGTCACCTGCGCCTTGGTCCACTTCTGCAATTGCTCGTCGTAGCGCCGCGCCTCGAACTCCTCGTTGTTGAAGTACTTGACGGTCTCGTAGTTGATCAGGCTGTCGATCGCGCGCGCGTTGGCGGCGGAGTCGAGCTCGTTGGCCTCGCGCCGCAGCGCGGTGCGCCAGTTCGTCACCTTGACGGTGAACACGATGTAGATCGTCAGCGCGCAGAGCGTGATGAGCGCGAAGACCGCGTCGTAGTTCGCGAGCAGGATGCCGATCACCATGCCGATCTCGATCAGCGTGGGCAGGATCGAATACAGCGTGTAGCTGATCAGCGAGCCGATCGAGCGCGTGCCGCGCTCGATGTCGCGGGTGAGCCCGCCGGTCTGGCGTTCGAGGTGGAAGCGCAGCGACAGCGCGTGCAGGTGGCGGAAAACGCGCAGCGAGATCTCGCGCACGGCCTGCTGGGTCACGCGCGCGAACACCACCTCGCGCAGCTCGGTGAGCAGCGAGGTCGAGAAGCGCAGCGCGCCGTAGGCCAGCAGCAGCGCCGCCGGCACCACGATGAAGGCCTGCTCGGGCGTGATCGTGAGGCCGTCGATCAGGTGCTTGAAGATGATCGGCACCGACACGTTGGCGCCCTTGGCCGCCACCAGGCAGGCGAGCGCGAACAGCACGCGGCCCTTGTAGGCCCAGATGAAGGGGAACAGGCTCTTGAGCGTCTGCCAGTCGTGGCGCTCGCCGGTGGTGGGGGCGGGGAGGGCGGCGGAGGGGGCGCGTCTCATCGTAAGTCTGCCGGTGCGTGGAGGGCGCCCGATTCTGTTGCGCGCCCTCCCACGAGTCAAACGGCACGAAATGGGATCAGCTCGGCTTGACACGCGATAAAGAAAACGTATGATTCAAACAAACGTTTGAAACATGCCGAGTCCGATGACCTCGACCCCGCCCGCGCCGATCAGCGACACCCGTGACCGCATCCTCGATGCGGCCGAGCGCCTGTTCGTGGAGCACGGCTTCGACGGCACCTCGATGCGCATGATCACCGGAGCGGCGAGCGCGAACCTCGCCGCGGTCAATTACCACTTCGGCGGCAAGGACGCGCTGGTACAGGAGGTCTTCCGCCGCCGCCTCACCGCGCTCAATCAGCGCCGCCTCGCGACGCTCGATCGCCTGGAGGCCGAGGCCGCCGGCGCGCCGCTCAAGCCCAGCCGCATCGTCGAGGCCTTCTTCGGCACCGCGCTGGAGCTTGCTGCCGATACCGAGCACGGCGGGCGCACCTTCATGCGCCTGCTCGCGCGCACCTACAACGAACCCAACGCCTTCGTGCGCCAGTTCCTCGCCGAGGAATACGCCGAGGTGATGGACCGCTTCCTCGGCGCGCTCTTCCGCGCCCTGCCCGAGGTGCCACGGACCGAGATCCTGTGGCGCTTCCATTTCATGACCGGCGCGATGGCTTTTGCGATCGCCGGGCCCGGTGGGCTGAGCGAGCTCTTCGAGGCCGCGCCCGACGATGGCGATCCCGCCCGGCTGCTGCCGCGGCTCATGAGCTTCCTGCTCGGCGGGCTGCGCGCGCCCCTGCCCGACGGTGGTCCGCAAGCCTGACGACGATTTGGTTCGGGTCGCCCTCCGGCGTTCCGACAAGAGGAGATGAAGATGATGACCTGGATTCTGCTGCTTTCCCTCCCTCCCTTGGCAGGTGCGCTCGCCTACGGGCGAGCGCCACTTTTTGCCTGGCTCGGGGCGGGTCTGGCGTGGTTGCTGGCGATGGGCATCGCCGCCGGCTGGGGCTTCTGGCTGACGCTGCTCGCGATGGCGGTGTTCGCCGGCGTGATGAGCGTCTTCCTAATCGACTCGCTGCGCATGAAGCACCTGACCTCGCGCATCTTCGGCGCCTTCCGCGCCACGCTGCCCACCATGTCGCAGACCGAGAAGGACGCCCTCGAGGCCGGCACGGTGTGGTGGGAAGGCGAGCTCTTCGCCGGCAGGCCCGACTGGAAAAAGCTGCAGGCCTATCCCTGGCCGCAGCTGAGCGCCGAGGAGCGGGCCTTCCTGGACAACGAGACCGACGAGCTCTGCCGCCTGACCCGGGACTGGGAATGCACCCAGCACGGCGACATGCCCGCCGAGGTCTGGCAGTACATCAAGGCCAAGGGCTTCCTCGGCATGATCATTCCCAAGGAGTACGGCGGCAAGGGCTTCTCGGCCTACGCCCACTCCCAGGTCGTCACCAAGCTGTCCACGCGCTTCTCCGCCCCCGCGGTCACCGTGATGGTGCCCAACTCGCTCGGCCCCGCCGAGTTGCTGCTGCACTACGGCACGCCCGAGCAGAAGCAGCACTACCTGCCGCGCCTGGCCACCGGCGAGGAGATCCCGGCCTTTGCACTTACAAGCCCGTGGGCGGGCTCGGACGCCGCCTCCATCCCCGACGCCGGCGTCGTGTGCAAGGGCGAGTGGCAGGGCGAGGAAGTGCTCGGCATGCGGGTCACCTTCGACAAGCGCTACATCACGCTCGCGCCGGTGTGCACCGTGTTCGGCCTCGCCTTCCATCTCTACGACCCGGATCGCCTGCTCGGTGGCGACGAGGTCCTCGGCATCACCTGCGCGCTGATCCCGCACGACCACCCGGGCGTCGACATCGGCCGCCGCCACTTCCCGCTCAACGCGGTGTGGATGAACGGTCCGGTGCGCGGCAAGGACGTGTTCGTGCCGCTCGAGTTCATCATCGGCGGGCCGAAGATGGCCGGCCAGGGCTGGCGCATGCTCATGGAGTGCCTGGCGGCCGGGCGCAGCATCTCGCTGCCCGGCTCCAACACCGGCATGCAGAAGATGGTCGCGCGCGCCGTCGGTGCCTATGCCCGCGTGCGCTACCAGTTCAAGACCGCGATCGGCCGCTTCGAGGGCGTGGAAGAGGCGCTCACCCGCATCGGCGCCAACACCTATCTGAGCGACGCCGCGCGCGTGATGACCGCCGGCGCGATCGACCTCGGCGAGAAGCCCTCGGTGGTGTCGGCGATCGTGAAGTACCACGTCACCGAGCGCGCCCGCCAGACGGTCAACGACGGCATGGACGTGATCGGCGGCAAGGGCATCTGCCTCGGCCCGCAGAACTTCCTCGGCCGCGCCTACCAGCAGATCCCGGTCGGCATCACCGTCGAAGGCGCCAACATCCTCACCCGCAGCCTGATCCTGTTCGGCCAGGGCGCGATCCGCTGCCATCCCTACGTGCTCGCCGAGATGCACTCGGCGCAGAAGAGCGACCTGAAGGCCTTCGACAAGGCGCTGTGGGGCCACGTCGGCTTCACCGTGTCGAACGCCGCGCGTGCGCTGATCATGGGCCTGACCGGGTCGCACTTCGTCAAGGTCCCCGGCGACGTCGCGCCGGAGACGCGGCGCTACTACCAGCAGCTCACCCGCTTCTCGGCCGCCTTCGCCTTCATCGCCGACATTTCCATGGGCACCATGGGTGGCGCCCTCAAGCGCAAGGAGAAGCTCTCCGCGCGCCTGGGCGACATCCTGTCGCTGATGTACCTGGCCACCGCCACGCTCAAGCGCTTCGAGGCCGAAGGCCGCCACAGCGCCGACGCGCCGCTGATGCACTGGGCGATCTGGGACTGCATGTTCCGCATCCAGCAGGCCTTCGAGGGCGTGATCGCGAACTTCCCCAACAAGCTCTTCGCCTTCGTGCTGCGCCGCGTCGTGGTGTTCCCGCTCGGTCGCCCCTATGTCGTGCCCTCGGACAAGCTCGGCCACAAGGTCGCCGCGCTGCTGCTCGAACCCTCTCCGACGCGCGACCGCCTGACCGCGGACGTGCATCTTCCCACCGACATCGAGGACCCGGTCGGCGCGCTCGAGGCCGCGCTCGCCGCGACGCTGGCCGCCGAGCCGGTCGAGGCCAAGCTCAAGGACGCACGTCGCCAGGGGCGCTTCGATCCGAAGAACCTCGCCTCCGGCGATGTGGACGAGATCTGGCGCGTGGCCCTGCACGCCGGCGTGATCGACGAGCGCGAGTTCGCGCTGGTCGAGCGCCGCAATCAGCTCCGTAACAAGGTGATCCGCGTGGATGACTTCCCCTACGACCTCGACCTCAAGGCCGCCGTCCAGGCCATGCCCGAGCGCTCGCCGGCGCAGCAGGTGAGCGCATGAACGCGAGCGCAAGGCATTCCGCGGGCAAGCACGCGCATCCCGCGGGGAAGAAGGAGGCGAGTCCGGCAAACAAGCCGATCTACATCGTCGATGGCGCGCGCACGCCCTTCCTGAAGGCGAAGAACGCGCCCGGCCCCTTCACCGCTTCCGACCTCGCCACCGCTGCGGGCAGCGCGCTGCTGATGCGCCAGCCCTTCGCGCCGGACCAGCTCGATGAGGTCATCCTCGGCTGCGCCAGCCCCTCGCCAGACGAGGTCAACATCGGCCGGGTGGTCGCGCTGCGCCTCGGTTGCGGCAACCAGGTTCCCGGCTGGACGGTGATGCGCAACTGCGCCTCGGGCATGCAGGCGATCGATTCGGCGATCGCCAACATCCAGTGCGGACGCAGCCAGCTCGTGCTCGCCGGCGGCGTCGATGCGCTCTCGCACGCGCCGCTGCTGTTCTCCGAGAAGATGGTGCGCTGGCTCGCCGGCTGGTATGCGGCGCGCAGCACCGGCGACCGGTTGGCGATGCTGAAGACCTTCCGCCTCGGCCATCTCGCCCCGGTGATCGGCATCATGAAGGGTCTCACCGACCCGATCGTCGGCCAGCTCATGGGCCAGACCGCCGAGAACCTGGCGTGGAAGTTCGGCATCACGCGCGCGGACATGGACGCCTTCGCGGTCGAGAGCCACCGCCGCGTGTGCGCCGGGCAGGACGCCGGGCACTACGCCAACGAGATCGTCCCGCTGATCGACCGCGACGGCGAGGTCCATGCGGCCGACGACGGCGTGCGGCGCGACTCCTCGATGGCCAACCTCGCCAAGCTCAAGCCCTTCTTCGACAGGAAATACGGCCGCGTCACCCCGGGCAACAGCTCTCAGATTACCGACGGCGCGGCCTGGCTGGTGCTGGCCACGGAAGAGGCGGTCGGGCGTCATGGCCTGAAGCCGCTCGGACGCATCGTCGACAGCCAGTGGGCGGCGCTCGCGCCCGACCAGATGGGGCTCGGGCCGGTGCACGCCTCGATGCCGATCCTGCAGCGCCATGGCCTCGCACCCAACGACCTCGACGCCTGGGAGCTCAACGAGGCCTTCGCCGCGCAGGTCATCGCCTGTCTGCGTGCCTTCGGGGATCACGACTACTGCCGCACGCACTTCGGCGTGGATGCGCCGGGCGCGCCCGATGCCGGGCGGCTCAATGTGGATGGCGGCGCGGTCGCGCTCGGCCACCCGGTCGGCGCGAGCGGTGCGCGCATCGTGCTGCATCTGCTCGAGGTGCTGCGCCGCAAGGGCGGCGGGCGCGGCCTGGCGACCATCTGCATCGGCGGCGGGCAGGGCGGGGCGATGCTGGTGGAGACGGTGTGATGAGCGCGAACATGCAACAAGACTGGAAGCACTGGCGCCTGCGCCGTGAAGACACCGGCCTGGCCTGGCTGGAGCTGGACAAGGCGGACGCGAGCGCGAACGTGCTGTCGTCCGAGGTGATGAGCGAATTCGCCCGCGTGCTCGACGCGCTCGACGCCGCGCCGCCCAAGGCGCTGGTGATCGCCTCGGCCAAGCCGGCCGGCTTCATCGCCGGCGCCGACATCGAGGAGTTCTCGCGGCTGGATTCGGTGCTCGCCGCGCGCATGCTGGTCGAGCGTGGCTGGCTGCTGTTCAAGCGCCTCGCCGCGCTGTCCTACCCGACGCTGGCGCTGATCCGCGGCCACTGCATGGGCGGCGGCCTGGAGCTCGCGCTCGCCTGCCGTCACCGCCTCGTGGTCGACGAGCCGGGTACGAAGCTCGCGCTCCCCGAGGTCATGCTCGGCATCGTCCCCGGCTGGGGCGGCATGCTGCGCCTACCAGCGCTCATCGGCCCGGCGGCGGCGCTCGACCTGATGCTGACCGGCAAGAGCGTCGATGCGAAGAAGGCGAAGCGCCTCGGCTTGGCCGACGACTGCGTGCCGGCGCGGGTCATGGAGTCGGCCGCACGCATCGTGGCGCTCGGCGGCAAGCCCGCCCGACAACTGCCGGCGAAGGAGCGCGCCACGCGCTGGGCGATGAACGGCCCGCTGCGCAGGATGGTCGCCGACAAGGCGCGCGCCCAGGCCGCACGCAAGGTCAGCCGCGCCAACTACCCGGCGCCGTTCGCGATCGTCGACATCTGGGAAAAATACGGCGGCAACGCGCTCGACGTGCCGGCCAGCGACCCGTCCTCGCTCGACAGCATCTTCACCTCGCCCACCGCGCGCAACCTGGTGCGCGTCTTCCACCTGCAGGAGCGCCTCAAGGCCTTCGGCAAGGACAGCGACTTCGCGCCGCGCCACGTGCATGTGGTGGGCGCCGGCGTGATGGGCGGCGACATCGCCGCGGTGTGTGCGCTGCGCGGCATGACGGTGACGCTGCAGGACCAGTCGGTCGAGCGCATCGCCCCCGCCATCGCCCGCGCAACCAAGCTCTTCGAGCGCCGCCACAAGGGCGACCAGAAGCAGGTACGCTTCACCCTCGACCGCCTGATCCCCGACCCCAAGGGCGAGGGCGCCGCCAGCGCCGACCTGATCATCGAGGCGATCTTCGAGAACCTGGAGGCCAAGCGCAGCCTGTTCGCGGACCTCGAGGCACGTGCCAAACCCGACGCGGTGCTCGCCACCAACACCTCCAGCCTGCGCCTGGAAGACATCGCCAGCGCGCTGAAGGCCCCTGCGCGCCTGGTCGGCATCCACTTCTTCAACCCGGTGCCGATGCTGCCGCTGGTCGAGGTGGTGCAGGGTGAGGCCACCGACGCCGAGGTGCTGCGCCGCGCCACCGGCTTCGTGCGCCGCATCGACAAGCTGCCGCTGCCGGTGCAGAGCGCGCCCGGCTTCCTGGTCAATGCCGTGCTCGGCCCCTACATGCTCGAGGCGCTGCGCTGCGTCGAGGAAGGCGTCGCGCCCGCGACGGTGGATGCCGCTCTGATCCAGTTCGGCATGCCGATGGGACCGGTCGAGCTGGTCGACACCGTGGGCCTGGACATCGCCGTGGCCGCTGGCAAGGCGCTGGCGGGCGAAGGCGTGGAGCCGCCCGCGCGGCTGCTGAAGCTGGTGGCCGAGGGCAAGCTGGGGCGCAAGAGCGGCGAGGGTTACTACCGCTGGGTCGAGGGCAAGGCGCTCAAGGGCGCAGACAAGGAGGCTGCGCCGGAGGGGCTGCTCGCCCGGTTGCTGAGCCAGCTGCCGGGCAGGCGCCGGCCGGACCCAGCTCCGCCGATTCCGCCCGGCCTCGCCGAGCGCGTGCTCGCGCCGCTGCTGGCGGCCACGCGGCGCTGCGTGGCGCAGGGCGTGGTGGCCGACGCGGATCTGGCCGATGCCGGCGTGATCTTCGGCACGGGCTTCGCACCGCACACGGGCGGTCCGCTGACCTATTGCAGAAGCAAGGGAAAACCCGACTAGAAACCCCGCTGCGAGGTGGCGGATGGTGCGCACAGCATAGGTGAATCGCATGAACGGCTACGCTGCTGCGAGAGAGGGCGACCGCAGCGTGGAATGAAGGATGGTTTGCAGCAATCAGTCGCACCCCCCAGGGCGCCGGGGTGCGGCTTCCAGTACCAGGTGCCAGGCACGCCACCGGGAGAAACCCGGGGCTTTTTTGATCGAAGTGAGGAGACCCGAAATGCAGAAAACCCTGATCGCCCGCGTGCTGCCTGCAGCACTGCTCGCACTTGCCAGCGGCACCGCCTCGGCAGCCGGCTTCCAGTTGCTGGAGCAGAATGCCAGCGGCATCGGCAACGCCTACGCCGGCTCGGCCGCGGTGGCCGAGAACGCCAGCACGATCTTCTTCAACCCGGCCGGCATGACGCAGTTGCAGGCGCGCGAGGTGTCGGCGGGCTTGTCGCTGGTGCGGCCGAGCTTCAAGTTCACAAACCAGGGTTCCATTCCCGCCGGCCCCTCTTCCGCGCAGGACGCAGGGGATTGGGCCGCGCTGCCGAATGCCTACCTGTCGTGGGCGCTGAACAAGGACCTCTACGTCGGGGTTGGCATGGGCGCGCCGTTCGGCCTCGTGACGGAGTACAACCGCGACTGGGTTGGGTCGGCGCACTCGATCAAGTTCGACATCAAGACGATCAATATCAACCCGTCGATCGCTTGGCGCGTGAACGAGAAGGTGTCTATCGGTTTTGGCCTGAACTGGCAGAAGATGGACGCCGAGTATGTCCGTCGTGCTGGAGCCGTTACTCCCCTTCTGGGTCCTTTGAGCCCGCTCTCCTCCACTTTCGTCACGCTGAAGGCTGACGACGCGTCGTGGGGTTGGAACGTTGGAGCGTTGTTTAGCGTATCGGAGGCTACGAAGGTCGGTGTGTCGTATCGATCGAAGGTGAAGCATGAACTCGAGGGCTCGCTCGCTTTCTCGGGCGCTGCGGCGCAGAACCCTGCGTTCGGCGGCACGACGACGGACAGCAGCGCTTCCGCCGACGTTGAACTGCCTGACACCTTTATCGCCAGCTTCGCGCACAAGCTCGATCCGAGGTGGGAGCTGTTGGGTGACGTTTCCTGGACCGGTTGGAGCAGCATCGAAAAGGTCGACATCGTTCGCACGTCGGGCAATCTGGCTGGCACGCCGCTGGCAACGGCGCAGACGCTCGAAACGGATTTCCAGGACACCTGGCGTGTCGCACTTGGCGCGAATTATCAGCTCAATGACGCCTGGAAGCTGAAGTTCGGTGTCGCTTTCGACGAGACTCCGGTCAAGACCGCCGAATCTCGCCTGACCTCGCTGCCGGACAATGATCGCATCTGGTTCTCGTTCGGTGGTCAGTGGAAACCCAACAAGGGTTCCGCGCTCGACATGGGTGTGGCTTACCTGTACGTCGATGACACCGAGATCAATAACGGGGAGGCCGTTGATGCCGCCCAGAGGAAGGTGCGCGGCCTCGTCAAGGGCGAATACGACTCCAGCGTCTGGATTGTCGGCGCGCAGTACTCGATGTCGTTCTGATTGACGCCTCGCTCACGGCCCGCGTCGCTCCCGGCGCGGGCCGTGTCGCTTGCGTCCTGTATTTCCTGCCATCCGGAGAACCGCATGAGCCGTCTCATCATCCGTAAAGTCGCCGTCCTCGGCGCCGGCGTCATGGGGGCGCAGATCGCTGCCCATTGCGCCAACGCCGACGTGCCGGTGATCCTGTTCGACCTGCCGGCCAGGGAAGGCCCGGCCAACGGCGTCGTCGACAAGGCGCTCGCCAGCATGAAGAAGCTCGACCCCGCGCCTTTCGCCGCCAAGGACCGTGCGCAGTACGTCGAGGCTGCCAACTACGGCAGCGACCTCGCCCGGCTGGGCGAGTGCGACCTCGTCATCGAGGCGATCGCCGAGAAGATGGAGTGGAAGCTCGACCTCTACGCCAAGGTCGCGCCGCATCTGAAGACCGGCGCGATCTTCGCCTCCAACACTTCGGGCCTGTCGATCGAGGCGCTCGCCGCCGGCATGCCCGACGATCGCCGCAGCCAGTTCTGCGGCATCCACTTCTTCAACCCGCCGCGCTACATGCCGCTGGTCGAGCTGATCCCGACCGCAGCCACCGACCCCGCGCTGCTCGACGGCCTCGAAGCCTGGCTGATCACCCGCCTGGGCAAGAGCATCGTGCGCGCCAAGGACACGCCCAACTTCGTCGCCAACCGCGTCGGCGTGTTCTCCATCCTAGCCGTGCTGCACCACACCGCCCGCCTCGGCCTGGCCTTCGACGAGGTGGACCTGCTCACCGGCCCGCGCATCGGTCGCCCCAAGAGCGCGACCTTCCGCACCGCCGACGTGGTCGGCCTCGACACCCTGGTGCACGTGCTCGCCACCATGCAGGCGACGCTGCCCGACGACCCGTGGTGCGCGCACTTCACGACGCCAGAATGGCTGCAGGCCCTGATCGCCAAGGGCGCGCTAGGGCAAAAGACCAAGGCCGGCATCTATCGCAAGCAGGGCAAGCAGATCCAGGTGCTCGACCTGCACCTGCAGGACTACCGCGAGAGCGGCGGCGAGGTGTTGCCCGAGGTGGAGGAGATCCTCAAGCTCCGCAACCCGGTGGAGAAGTTCGCCCAGCTCGCCGCGCACCCGCATCCGCAGGCGCAGTTCCTGTGGTCGATCTTCCGCGACGTGTTCCACTACTGCGCGGTGCATCTGGCCGAAATCGCCGACAACGCGCGCGACATCGACCTGGCCATGCGCTGGGGCTTCGGCTGGGCGCAGGGGCCGTTCGAGACCTGGCAGGCGGCGGGCTGGAAGGCGGTGGCCGAGATGGTGCGCGACGACATTGCCCACGGCCGCGCGATGTCCGACGTGCCGCTGCCGGCCTGGGTGTTCGAGCGCGACGGCGTGCATGCGCCGGCCGGCTCCTACAGCGCCGCCGAGAACACCTTGAAACCGCGCGCCGCGCTGCCGGTGTACCAGCGCCAGCTCTACCCCGACCGCGTGCTCGGCGAGGCGCCGGACGATCGCGGTGAGACCCTGTGGGAGAACGCCGGCGTGCGCCTGTGGCGGCGAGCCGACCAGGACGGGCGCATCGGCATCGTGTCGATCACCTCCAAGATGCACGCGGTGGGCGAGGAGGTCATGGACGGCCTGCTCGAGGCGATCGCGCGCGCCGAGCGCGAGCTCGACGGCCTGGTGATCTGGCAGCCGGCGCCGTTTGCGGTGGGCGCCAACCTGCAGCAGGTGGGCGAGGCTTGCCGCGCCGGGCAGTTCGACCTGCTCGAGCAGATGGTGGCCAAGTTCCAGCGCACCTCGATGACGATCAAGCACGCACAGATTCCCGTGGTGGCTGCGGTGCAGGGCATGGCGCTGGGCGGCGGCTGCGAGTTCGTCATGCATGCGGCGCACCGCGTGTTCGCGCTCGAGAGCTACGTCGGCCTGGTCGAGGCGGGCGTGGGCCTGATCCCGGCGGGCGGTGGCAGCAAGGAGTTCGCGCTGCAGGCGCACAACCTGGCGCAGCGTGCGGCAGGTGGCGACGTGTTCCCGTACATCCAGAACGCCTTCCAGACCATCGCCATGGCCACGGTGGCCAAGAGCGCACTCGAGGCCGTGCAGCTCGGCTTCGGCCGCGCGGGCGACGACGTGGTGTTCAACGCCAACGAGATCCTTTTTGCTGCGATCCACCGCGCGCGCGCGCTGGCCGAGTCGGCCTGGCGGCCGGCGCTGGTGAACCCGCAGGTCACCGTGGCCGGCCGCAACGGCATCGCCACCTGCGAAATGATGCTGGTGAACATGGCCGAGGGCGGCTTCATCTCGGCGCACGACTACCGCGTCGCCAAGGCCGCGGCCACCGCGCTGTGCGGCGGCGAGGTCGACACCAACCGGCGCGTGAGCGAGCGGTGGATCCTCGACGTCGAGCGCGCGCAGTTCGTCGAGCTGCTCAAGACCGAGAAGACCCAGCAGCGCATCGCGCACATGCTGGAAACCGGCAAGCCGCTGCGCAACTGAGGGAGAACGAGACAATGAGCAAACAGATTCAGGACGCCTACATCGTCGCCGCGGTGCGCACGCCGGTCGCCAAGCGCAACGGCGCCTTCCGCGCCGTGCGTCCCGACGACATGCTGGCGACGGTGCTGCGCGGGGTGCTTGCCAAGGTGCCCAGCCTCGACCCCAGCGAGATCGGCGACGTGGTCACCGGCTGCGCGATGCCCGAGGCCGAGCAGGGCATGAACGTGGCGCGTATCGGCCTGCTGCTGGCCGGCCTGCCCGACGGCGTGCCCGGCATCACCATCAACCGCTTCTGCGCTTCCGGCCTGCAGGCGGTGGCCGACGCCGCCAGCCGCATCCGGCTGGGCGAGGCGGACGTGATGATTGCCGCCGGCACCGAGAGCATGAGCGCCATGCCGCAGATCATGGGCAACAAGGTCAGCCTCAACCCCGAGGTCTTCGCCCGCGCCGAGAACGTTTCGATCGCCTACGGCATGGGCCTGACCGCGGAGAAGGTCGCGCAGCAGTGGAAGGTGAGCCGCGAGGACCAGGACGCCTTCGCGGTCGAGTCGCACCGGCGCGCCTGCGCTGCGATCGCCGCAGGCCATTTCAAGGACGAGATCCTGCCCTACGCGGTGAAGTCCTACGCGCCGGGCGCCGATGGCACGGTGCGCATCACCGAGCGCCTGGTCGAGCACGACGAGGGCCCGCGCCCGGACGCCGCTGCCGACAAGCTCGGCAAGCTGCGCCCGGTGTTCGCCGCGCGTGGCTCGGTGACCGCGGGCAACAGCTCGCAGATGTCCGATGGCGCCGCGGCGGTGCTGCTGATGAGCGAGGCGGCGGTCAGGCGCTACGACGTCAAGCCGATCGCGCGCTTTGCCAGCTTCGCGGTCGCCGGTGTGCCGCCCGAGGTCATGGGGATCGGCCCGGTCGAGGCCATCCCGCGTGCTCTGACGCGCGCCGGGGTGGCGATGGCCGACCTCGGCTGGACCGAGCTCAACGAGGCCTTCGCCGCGCAGGCACTGGCGGTGATGCGCCAGCTCGAGATGGACCCGGCGAAGGTCAACCCGCTCGGTGGTGCGATCGCGCTCGGCCATCCGCTGGGCGCGACCGGCGCGATCCGCACCGCCACGCTGATGGCGGCGATGCAACGCGACCCCGGCCTGCGCTACGGCATGATCAGCATGTGCATCGGTACCGGCATGGGCGCGGCGGGAGTGTTCGAGCGCGTCTGATGTTGCGGTGCACGACTAATCCTGAGTGCTGACTTGCGAAGGGCTTGATGAAAGCCGTCGGGGCCCGAGGTGGGCTCCGGCGGCTTCGGTGCTTCCGGATGCTGTTGTGCAGCATGAGAATGGAATTGATTTTTCTGCGCTTGGCGGGCCTTTCGCGCATTGTGGATTGTACGAATACGGGGAGTTCCTGATGCCTGCGGGCGTGATCGGGCGGTAACAATCTTTTATAATCCGGGCGTTTATCGACGCGGGATCGCCCCGGCGTCCGGGCGCCTGGTGGTTCCGGATGTGCGTACGGCGGCCCGTGCCTCCAGTGGAATCAACGGGCGAGAAGCGCATGATCAGAATCAAACGCGGTCTGGACCTGCCCATCACCGGCGCTCCCGAGCAGCGCATCGAGGCCGGCAGGCCGGTGCGCAGCGTGGCCGTCATCGGCTTCGACCATCACGGCATGAAGCCGACCATGGCGGTGCAGGTCGGCGACCGGGTGAAGCTCGGCCAGGTCCTGTTCTCCGACAAGAAGACCCCGGGCGTGGTGTATACCGCGCCCGGTGCCGGCACGGTCAGTGCCATCCACCGCGGCGAGCAGCGCGTGCTGCAGTCGGTGGTGATCGACCTCGATGGCGATGACGCGATCGAGTTCAGGCGCTGCACGGACGCCGAGATCGACCGGCTCGACGACCCGACGGTGCGCAGCAATCTGATCGACTCCGGCCTGTGGACCGCGCTGCGCGCACGTCCCTTCGGCAAGGTGCCGGCGATCGACGCCAAGCCGCACTCGATCTTCGTCACCGCGATCGACACCCACCCGCTCGCCGCCGACCCGACCGTGGTGATCTCCGAGCATAAGGACGACTTCGCCCGCGGCGTGCGCGTGCTCGCCCGCATCGCGCCGGTCGTCGTTTGTCACGCCGACGGCACCCAGATGCCCTGCTCGGGGCTCGCCGACGTGCGCACCGAGACCTTCGCCGGTCCCCACCCGGCCGGCCTCGCCGGCACCCACATCCACTTCCTCGACCCGGTGCATGCAGAGAAGTCGGTGTGGTCGCTCAACTACCAGGACACGATCGCGGTCGGCAAGCTCTTCGCGACCGGCCGCCTGTGGACCGAGCGCGTGGTGTCGATCGCCGGCCCGATGGCCGCGAAGCCGCGCCTCGTGCGCACCCGCCTCGGCGCCAGCCTCGACGAGCTGACCGCCGGCGAGCTCAAGACCGGCAAGAAGCTGCGGGTGATCTCCGGCTCGGTCTTCGGCGGGCGCACCTCGCGCGGCGCCTGCGCCTTTCTTGGCCGCTACCACCTGCAGGTGTCCTGCCTGGAGGAGGGCACCGAGCGCGAGATGCTGCACTACCTGCGCGCGGGGGCGAACAAGCACTCGGTGATGAACCTGTTTATCTCCAAGCTCTCGTCGGGCAAGCTCTTCGATTTCACCACCTCCACCAACGGCTCGCCGCGCGCGATGGTGCCGATCGGGAACTACGAGGAGGTCATGCCGCTCGACATCCTGCCCACGCAGCTGCTGCGGGCGCTGATCGTCGGCGACACCGAGATGGCGCAGAAGCTCGGCTGCCTCGAGCTCGACGAGGAAGATCTCGCCCTATGCACCTATGTGTGCGCGGGCAAGTACGAATACGGTCCCATCCTGCGGGACAACCTGACCCGCATCGAGAAGGAGGGTTGAGCATGAGTCTGCGCTCCTGGCTCGACAGCATCGAGCATCATTTTGAAAAGGGCGGCAAGTACGAGAAGTTCTACGCCCTGTACGAGGCCGTGGACACGGCCCTGTACAAGCCGCCCCTGGTCACCCGCAACACCGCCCACGTGCGCGACGGTCTCGACCTCAAGCGCATGATGATCACGGTCTGGCTGTGCACCTTCCCGGCCATGTTCTTCGGCATGTGGAACGTCGGCTACCAGGCCAACACCATCCTCGCCGGCAGTCCGGAGCTGATGGCCGCGCAGGAGGGCTGGCGCATCGCGCTCACCGGCGCGCTGGCCGGGCTCGATCCCGCCAGCCTGTGGGCCAACTTCGTGCACGGGGCGACCTACTTCCTGCCGATCTACCTGACGACCTTCATCGTCGGCGGCTTCTGGGAGGTGCTGTTCGCGTCGATCCGCAATCACGAGGTCAACGAGGGCTTCTTCGTCACCTCGGTGCTGTTCGCCCTCACCCTGCCGCCCGACACCCCGCTCTGGCAGGTGGCGCTCGGCATCAGCTTCGGCGTGGTGATCGCGAAGGAGGTCTTCGGCGGCACCGGCAAGAACTTCCTCAACCCCGCGCTCGCCGGCCGCGCCTTCCTCTACTTCGCCTATCCGGCCGAGATGTCGGGCGACGCCGTGTGGACCGCGGTGGACGGCTACACCGGCGCCACCATGCTGTCGCTCGGCGCCGCCGGCGGTATCGAGGCGGTGGCCGGCGCCGGCATCGACTGGATGAGCGCCTTCCTCGGCACGGTGCACGGTTCGATCGGCGAGACCAGCACGCTCGCCATCCTGATCGGCGGCGCGGTGCTGCTGGTCATGAAGATCGCCTCGTGGCGCATCGTCTCCGGCGTGTTCCTCGGCATGGTGGCCTCCAGCCTGCTCTTCAATGCGATCGGCTCCGACACCAACCCGATGTTCGCCGTGCCCTGGCACTGGCACCTGGTGATGGGCGGCTTCGCGTTCGGCATGATGTTCATGGCCACCGACCCGGTGTCGGCCTCGATGACCAACACCGGCAAGTGGATCTTCGGTGCCGTGGTCGGGGTGATGACCGTGCTCGTGCGGGTGGTGAACCCGGCCTTCCCCGAGGGCATCATGCTCGCCATCCTGTTCGGCAACCTTTGTGCGCCGCTGATCGACCACTTCGTGGTCGCGGCCAACATCAAGCGGAGGCTCGCGCGCAATGTCCACTAAGGAATCGACGACCCGCACGCTGATGGTGGCGCTCGCGGTCAGTCTCGTCAGCTCGGTCTTCGTCGCCGGCGCGGCGGTCTCGCTCAAGCCGGTGCAGATCGAGAACCGCCAGCTCGACAAGCAGCGCAGCATCCTGTCCATTGCCGGTCTCGGCGGCGACGGCATGTCCGCTCGCGAGGTCAAGGATCTCTTCGCCAGCCGCATTCAGGCGCGCGTGGTCGATCTCGAGACCGGCGCCTACACCGACGCCCACGACCCGGCCGTATTCGACCCGCTCAAGGCGGCGCGCGACCCCAAGCTCTCCGACGCGCTCGCCGGCGAGGAGGACATCGCGCTGATCAAGCGGCGCGAGCGCTTCACCACGGTCTATATGGTCGAGAAGGACGGCAAGCTCGAATCGCTGATCCTGCCGATCCGCGGCTACGGCCTGTGGTCCACGCTGCACGGCTTCATGGCGGTGAAGGGCGACCTCAACACCGTGGTCGGCATGGGCTTCTACCAGCACGCCGAGACCCCGGGCCTCGGCGGCGAGGTCGACAACCCGAACTGGAAGGGCCTGTGGCCGGGCAAGCAGCTCTTCGACGAGCAGGGGAAGCCGGTGATCCGCATCGTCAAGGGCGGCGTCGATCCGGCCAGCCCGGAGGCGAAGCACCAGGTCGACGCGCTCGCCGGCGCAACCCTGACCAGCAACGGCGTCGACCGTCTGATCCAGTTCTGGCTCGGCGAGCAGGGCTTCGGCCCCTATCTCGCCAAACTGCGTAGCAAGGGGGTCTGATCATGGCCAAGCCCACCGTCAAGGAAGTCCTGTTCAATCCGGTCTTCGCCAACAACCCGATCGGCCTGCAGATCCTCGGCATCTGCTCGGCGCTCGCGGTCACGTCGAATCTGCAGACCGCACTGGTGATGTCGCTCGCGCTGACGCTGGTGACCGGTTTCTCCAACCTGTTCATCTCGATGATCCGCAGCCAGATCCCGAGCTCGATCCGCATGATCGTGCAGATGGTGATCATCGCCTCGCTGGTCATCGTGGTGGACCAGATCCTCAAGGCCTACGCCTACGGCCTGTCGAAGCAGCTCTCGGTGTTCGTCGGCCTGATCATCACCAACTGCATCGTGATGGGCCGCGCCGAAGCCTTCGCGATGCAGAACCCGCCCGTGCTGTCGTTCTGGGACGGTATCGGCAACGGCCTGGGCTACAGCGTGGTGCTGCTCACCCTCGGCGTGATCCGCGAGCTCTTCGGCGCCGGCAAGCTCTTCGGCGTCGAGATCATCGCGCTCGCCAAGGACGGCGGCTGGTACGTGCCCAACGGCCTGCTGCTGCTGCCGCCCTCGGCCTTCTTCCTGATCGGCCTGCTGATCTGGGCGCTGCGCACCTGGCGCAAGGAGCAGGTCGAGAAGCCCGCCTTCCGGATGGCGCCGCAGGTCGTGGAAAAGGAGGCCTACTGAAATGGAACACTATCTGAGCCTCTTCGTGCGGGCCGTGTTCATCGAGAACATGGCGCTCGCCTTCTTCCTCGGCATGTGCACCTTCATCGCGATCTCGAAGAAGGTCGAGACCGCGATCGGCCTCGGCATCGCGGTGATCGTGGTGCAGACCATCACGGTGCCGGCCAACAACCTGATCTATACCTACCTGCTGCGCGAAGGCGCGCTGGCGTGGGCGGGGCTGCCTGACGTCGACCTGTCCTTCCTCGGGCTGCTGTCCTACATCGGCGTGATCGCGGCGATCGTGCAGATCCTCGAGATGCTGCTCGACAAGTACGTGCCCAGCCTCTACAACGCGCTCGGCGTCTTCCTGCCGCTGATCACGGTGAACTGCGCGATCATGGCCGGCTCGCTGTTCATGGTGGAGCGCGACTACAACCTCGCCGAGAGCACGGTGTACGGCATCGGCTCGGGCGCCTCGTGGGCGCTGGCGATCGCGCTGCTCGCCGGCATCCGCGAGAAGCTCAAGTACAGCGACGTGCCCGAGGGCCTGCAGGGCCTCGGCATCACCTTCATCACCATCGGCCTGATGTCGCTCGGCTTCATGTCGTTCTCTGGCGTGCAGCTCTAAGGAGACCGTGAAACGATGAATACCGAAATCATCCTCGGCATCGGGATGTTCACCGCCATCGTGCTCGCGCTGGCCGTGTTCATCATCGCTGCCCGCTCCAAGCTGGTGTCGTCGGGCGACGTCACCATCGACATCAACGGCGAGAAGAAGATCACCGTGCCCGCCGGCGGCAAGCTGCTGCAGACCCTGGCCGAGACCGGCCTGTTCCTGCCCTCGGCCTGCGGTGGCGGTGGCACCTGCGCGCAGTGCAAGTGCATCGTCAAGGAGGGCGGCGGTTCGATGCTGCCGACCGAGGAGTCCCACTTCACCAAGCGCGACGCCAAGGAAGGCTGGCGCCTGTCCTGCCAGACGCCGGTCAAGCAGGACATGAAGGTCGAGGTCCCGGAGGAGGTCTTCGGCGTCAAGCGCTGGGAATGCACCGTCGAGTCCAACCCCAACGTCGCCACCTTCATCAAGGAGCTCACCCTGCGCCTGCCCGAGGGCGAGGACGTGCATTTCCGCGCCGGTGGCTACGTGCAGCTCGAGTGCCCGCCGCACGTGGTCAATTACAAGGACTTCGACATCCAGGACGAGTACCGCGGCGACTGGGACAAGTTCAACCTGTGGCGCTACGTCTCCAAGGTCGACGAGACCACCATCCGCGCCTACTCGATGGCGAACTACCCCGACGAGAAGGGCGTGGTGAAGTTCAACATCCGCGTCGCCTCGCCCCCGCCGGGTCGCGACGACATCCCGCCGGGCAAGATGTCGTCCTGGGTGTTCAACCTCAAGAAGGGCGACAAGGTCACGGTGTACGGCCCCTTCGGCGAATTCTTCGCGCGCGAGACCGATCACGAGATGGTCTTCGTCGGCGGCGGTGCGGGCATGGCACCGATGCGCTCGCACATCTTCGACCAGCTCAAGCGTCTGCACAGCACGCGCAAGATCAGCTTCTGGTACGGCGCACGCTCGATGCGCGAGGCCTTCTACGTCGAGGAATTCGACAAGCTCGCCGCCGAGAACCCCAACTTCAAGTGGCACCTCGCGCTCTCCGACCCGCTGCCCGAGGACAACTGGACCGGCTATACCGGTTTCATCCACAACGTGCTGTACGAGAACTACCTCAAGGACCACCCGGCCCCCGAGGACTGCGAGTTCTACATGTGCGGCCCCCCGATGATGAACGCCGCGGTGATCAAGACGCTGCTCGACCTCGGCGTCGAGCGCGAGAACATCATGCTCGACGACTTCGGCGGCTGAACACTGCCGCATCCGCATCCGCATCCGCATCCGCGACCGCATGCGCCCGCGCAGCCGCCTCACGAGGCGGGCGCGGGCTTTTTCATGGCTGCGCTGCGCATTGGTGAAGCGCTGCGGGTCGGCAGCGCTGCCGGCCCCTCCCGACGTGCTCCGGCGGCGCTCAGCGCGACCAGCGATAGGCGAGCTGGCCGAACAGCTCGTGGAGCGCGAACCAGGCCGCGTAGGCGGTGTTCTGGCTCGGCGCCAGGGGCAGGGCCTGGGCCTCGGCCGGCGTGTCGCCGCCGCCCAGCCAGGCGGTCGGCGCCGGGACCACGTCGAGGCCGGCCGCTTCGAACTCGGTGCGCGCGCGGTCGATGTGCATCGCGTGGGTCACCAGCAGGATCCTTTTCACGCCGGCCGCCTGCAGGTGCACCGCCGAGAAGCGCGCGTTCTCGCGCGTGTCGCGCGAGGCCGTCTCCACCCAGCGCGGCGGCAGGTCGTACTCGTCGCGCAGCAGCGCCGCCATGAGGTTCGCCTCGGGGGTGTCGCCGGCGGGTGCGCCGCCGCTCACCAGCAGTGGCAGACGGGTCTCGCGGGCGAGCGCGGCGGCGTAGCGCAGGCGCTCGAGCGCGAGCCGGTTGACCGTCTCGCCACCGAACTCGGGCGCGTGCGTGCGCTTGCCGGCGCCGAGCACCACGATCGCCTGCGCCTCGCGCAGCCGCGCGCGATCGAGCGTGTGCGGGTACTCGACCTGCGCTACCAGCCAGCCCACGCTCGGCGGCATGATCAGCAGGAGGTTCAGCGCCACGCCTCCCCAGGCGAGCGCGCGCCCGAGGCGGGGCCGGCGGCGCAGCGCCAACAGGCCGAGCACGATCGGCAGCAGCGGCAGCACGGGTGGCAGCGCGAGCACTGCGACGAGCTTCTTGAGCCAGAAGAGGAGGGTGTCGGGGGCGAGTTCCATTTGCGGGCAGGGCGGGGTTTGGCGGCGGCTGCCGCGGCCAAGTATTATCGACGCATCCCGCCTTCGCTACCCTAATGCCTCCTAGCCTGAATCTCCTCCACTTGCCGCGAGATCGTTCCCGATGCCCGGGGCTGAATCGCACCTCGCCGGGGATCGTCCTCCATGCGTGAGGCCATGTTGTGGCTGGCTGCGCTCCTGGCGGCGTATGCGACCTTCGAGTTCCTGCGTGCGCTGCGGCTGCCGCGCGAAGGTGCGGCCGGGGCTTTCGTCGCACCGCAGTCCGCTGCCGCACCGCCCGCAACGGTCGTCGCGGCCAGAGATGACCGGGACGACGAGGACGACGACTTCCTCGCCTACGCGCCGCTGCCTTCTTCGGCTTCCCCCGCCGCGGGCGCGGCTGCGGCCGGCCCCGCGCCTTTCCCTTCCGACTCTGCCGCCGCGGCCGAAGCGGCCGCGGCGGCACGCTTCGAGCTCGAACTCGAGAACTCCCGCCTTCGCCAGGCCCTGCAGGCACAGCGCGACCTGGTGGCGCTGCAGCAGAGCGAGATCGATCGTCTCGTGGAGGACATCACTGCCCTGCGTGAGGAGCTCGACGCCCACGCCGCGTCCGTCGCCAGCTCGCCCGAATATTCCGAGGCGATGGTGCTTGCCGCGCAGGGGCTCAACGCCGAGATGATCGCCGAGCGCTGCGGCATCACCCTCGCCGAGGCCGAGCTGGTCCTCGCGCTCGGGCGCGATGGAGAAGGGCGTCGATGAAGCTGCCGCGTTTCCCTGCGACCCGATCCTCGCTTCCGCCCGGCTCGCCGCGCCGCGCCGCACTGGTCCGCGCGGCTGCGGCGCTCTCCGCCGCGCTCGTGCTGCTGGTGCTCGGCCTGCTCGATCGCGATCGAGCCGCGCCGCCGCGCCCGGGGGGCGAATCCGTCGGCGCGGCGCCACCCGGGGCGCCCGTCGCCACTTCCCCGAGCTTGCCGCCGGGCGCGACTTCGCCGCGGGCGGCCGGCAAGCTCGGCAGCGCCGCGGCGGCGCCCGGGGTCGAGACCGCATCCGGGGCCGTCGGCCTGGCGGAGGTCGCGGCGCCCACCTCATCCTGTCCGGCCCCCCCACCGGCCCCGGCCTGCCCGCCGTCTCCCGCGCCGACCGCACAGGGCGACGGCATCCTGCTGCCGCGCGCTGCAGCGGCGCCCGCCGGCCCCGGCTACCTCGTCCAGCTCGGCGTCTTCGCCGCCCCCGACAATGCGCTGCGTGTCTATCGGCAGGCTGCCGCCGCCGGACAGCCGGCCCACATCCAGAGCCGCGTCGTCCTCGGCCCCTTTGCCGACCGCGAATCCGCCGAACGCGCCCGCAAGCGCCTGCAGGCGGCGGGCGCCGGGCCCGGCGTGCTGATTCCCCCGCAACGCCCGCGTTGAGCGGACGTGAAGCCCGTCACGGCGCGCAGGTCGTGTATCGGATGATGATGTTTTTTTGAAGCGAGGTTCCCCTCATGCAGATCAAGAGTCCGCTGTTCGGCAGCGCCGAGATTTCCGAAGACAAGATCATCGAGTTTCCCAGGGGCCTGCCAGGCTTCGAGCACTGCCGCCGCTTCACTCTGCTGCACGAGGAAGGGCGCGAGGCGCATGTGTTCGTGCTGCAGAGCGTGGACGAGCCCGACGTCGCGTTCTCGGTGACCGCGCCCGAGCGCCTCGGCGTCCATCTGGAGTTTCCGCTGGATGACCAGGAGGTCGCGCTGCTGCGCCTGCACGCGCCCGAGGATGCCGCGGTGGCGGTGATCGTGCGCAAGGACGACGGCGAAGGCCCGGCCGGAACCGGTCTGCGCGCCAACTTCATGGCGCCGCTGGTGATCAACACCGGCGCACGCGTCGGCCTGCAGAAAGTCATCGACCGCCTCGGCTGCGAGATCACGCTGCGCGCGGGCGGCTGATCCGCATCGGGGGTGTGCGGGCGGCATGTCCGCCTGCGGCCGCGGGTACAATGCTCGCTTTCCCCAAGCAGAGTCAGGATCATGGCCCGTCAGATCATCTCCACCCCCAATGCCCCCGCCGCCATCGGCCCCTACTCGCAGGCCGTCAAGGTCGGCAATCAGGTCTTCCTCTCCGGCCAGATCGGCCTGGACCCCGCCACCATGGAAATGGTCGAGGGCGTCGAGGCGCAGGCCCGGCGCGTGTTCGACAACCTCGCCGCGGTGGCCGAGGCCGCCGGCGGCTCCTTCGCCGACGTGGTCAAGATCACCATCTACCTCACCGACCTGGCCAACTTCGGCGTGGTCAACGAGATCATGAAGTCCTGCTTCGCCGAGCCCTATCCGGCGCGTGCCACCGTCGGCGTGCGCGAGCTGCCGCGCGGTGCGCTGGTCGAGGCGGATCTGGTGTTGGTGATCGAGTGAGGCGTGAGGTTTAAGGCTTAAGGTGTGAGGCGCGAGGGGCGTGGCGCTCGACGCGCTGCGTCCCTGGTGCGCTGACTCGATGTGCCGGTCGCGTGCCGGTCGGCGAGCGGCGGACATGCGCGCTCGCTCGCCTCTTTCCTCCTCGCGAGAAGGATCCACGATTGAACGCGATGCAGCCGCCGCGCGGCTGGCCGGGGGTCGGGGCGCAGTTGGCGGGGCGACTTGCGAAGCTCGACCTGCGCGCGCCGCGCGATCTCCTGCTGCACCTGCCGCTGCGCTATGAGGACGAGACCCGGCTGACGCCGATCGCCCAGGTGCGCCCCGGGTTTCCCGCCCAGGTCGAGGGCGAGGTGACGAGCGCCGAGGTCGTGCTGCGTCCGCGCCGCCAGCTCGTGGCGCGGATCTCCGACGGCAGCGGCACGCTGGTGGGGCGTTGGCTCAATTTTTACCCTTCGCAGCAGAAGCAGCTCGCGCCGGGCGCACGCGTACGCCTGTTCGGCGAGGCGCGTGGCGGCTTCTTCGGGCTCGAGATGGTGCATCCGCGCCTGCGCGCGGTGGCGCCCGGCGATGCGCTGCCCGATGCGCTGACCCCGGTTTATCCGACCACCGCCGGCGTCGGCCAGCTCACGCTGCGCAAGCTGGTCGCGCAGGCCCTGCACAGCGAGTCGCTCGACGAGTTGCTGCCCGCCGACTGGCTGCGCCGCCTCGGCCTGCCCGGCTTCGCCGAGGCCTTGCGCGCGCTGCACCACCCCGCGCCGGATGCCGACCCCTTCGCGCTCGAGCAGCGCGAGCACCCCGCCTGGCAGCGCATGAAGTTCGAGGAGCTGCTGGTGCAGCAGCTCTCGCTGCGCCGCGCCTGGCTGGCCCGCCGTGCCCAGGCCGCGGTGGCGCTGCCGGCGCGCGGGTTGCTCACCGCGGCCCTGCTCGATTCGCTGCCCTTCCGCCCCACCGGCGCGCAGGCGCGGGTGGGCGCTGAGATCGCCGCCGACCTCGCCGCGCCGCATCCGATGCAGCGCCTGCTGCAGGGCGATGTCGGCTCGGGAAAGACCCTGGTCGCCGCGCTGGCGATGCTGCAGGCGGCTGAGAACGGCTGGCAGGCGGCGATGATGGCGCCCACCGAGATCCTCGCCGAGCAGCACTGGAAGAAGCTCTCGGCCTGGCTGGAACCGCTCGGCATCGGCGTGGCCTGGCTGTCGGGCAGCCGCAAAAAACGCGCGCGCGCGGCCGAGCTCGCCCGCCTGGCGAGCGGCGAGGTGCTGCTCGCGGTCGGCACCCATGCGCTCATCGAGGACCCGGTGACGCTGCCGCGGCTGGCGCTGGCGGTGGTCGACGAGCAGCACCGCTTCGGCGTTCGCCAGCGCCTGGCGTTGCGCGAGAAGGGCGAGGGCGGACGGCGGCCGCACATGCTGATGATGTCGGCGACGCCGATCCCGCGCACGCTGGCGATGACGCACTACGCCGATCTCGACGTGTCGGTGCTCGACGAGCTGCCGCCCGGGCGCACGCCGATCCGCACCAGGCTGGTCTCCGACGTGCGTCGCGAAGAGGTGGTCGCGCGCGTGCGCGCCGCCTGCCTGGAGGGCCGCCAGGCCTACTGGGTGTGCCCGCTGATCGAGGAGTCGGAGGCGCTGCAGCTGCAGACCGCGCAGGACACCTTCGCGACGCTGGTCGAGGCGCTGCCCGAGCTGCGCGTGGGCCTGGTGCATGGCCGCCTGAAGAACGAGGAGAAGTCCGCCACCATGGCCGCCTTCTCCGCCGGCGAGCTCGACCTGCTGGTGGCGACCACGGTGATCGAGGTCGGCGTGGACGTGCCCAACGCCAGCCTGATGGTGATCGAGCACGCCGAGCGCTTCGGCCTCGCCCAGCTGCACCAGCTGCGCGGCCGGGTGGGGCGCGGCACGGCGGAGTCGGTGTGCATCCTGATCTACGCCCAGCCGCTGTCGCAGACCGGTCGCGAGCGCCTCAAGGTGATCTACGAGAACACCGACGGCTTCGCGATCGCGCGCGAGGACCTGCGCATCCGCGGCCCGGGCGAGTTCGTCGGCGCGCGCCAGAGCGGCGTGCCGCTGTTGCGCTACGCCGACCTCGAGATCGACGCCGCGCTGATCGAGCCTGCGCGCGAGCTCGCCGAGCACCTGCTCGCCCACGACCCCGCCTCCGCCAACGCGCTGATGCGGCGCTGGCTGGGCGGGCGCGAAGCCTTGCTGCGCGCATGACGACCGTAGCCGCCCCTGTAGGAGCGCCGGCAGGCGCGAACATGGCGCTTCGGGCGTCGACGTGGCCGGCACGATCGGCGGCGGCCTTCGCGCCTGCCGGCGCTCCTGCAACCCCCCCCACCCGTGACGCCTCCTGCATGGGAATCGCCTCTACTGCCTGAATCGATGCGTCCCCTGACCGCCTTTCCCCTCCACACCGGCCCGCGCCACGAGACCTGGCTTGCCCATCCGCCGCGCGCCGTGCTGCCGGCCGGGCTGCTGCCCTGGCTCAAGGATGCCGGCTCGCTCACCGCGCGCATCCGTGCGCGCTGCGCCGGCTTCGAGGTCCGCGTGCTGTGCCAGCGCCTCGCCCGCGTGCGGCGCGACGAGGCGCTGCTGCTCGGCCTGCGCGCGGGCGAGCTCGCCTGGCTGCGCGAGGTGCTGCTGGTGGCCGACAGCCGCCCGGTGGTGTTCGCGCGCTCCTTGCTGCCGCGCCGCAACCTGCGCGGGGCGTGGAATCTCTTCCATGGCATCGGCGCCCGCCCGCTCGGCGCGGCGCTGTTCTCCGACCCGGCGATCGCGCGCCTGCCGCTCGCGTGCAGGCGTCTGGACGGGCGCGATGCGCGGTATCATCGCGCAGCCGCGGCGCTCGCCCGCCAGTCCCCTGCACCGGCGCTGCCGGCCGCGCTGTGGGCGCGGCGCTCGGTCTTCCTGCTGCGGGGCCGCGCGCTGATGGTGAGCGAGGCCTTCCTCCCCGCAATCCTGGAACTGCGCAAATGACCCCCGCCATGAGCCTGAGCGACAAGCTTCCCCACTACGCCCGCCTGATGCGGATCGACAAGCCGATCGGCACCCTGCTGCTGCTGTGGCCCACGCTGTGGGCGCTGTGGATCGCGGCGGAGGGTTGGCCGCCGCTGTACATCCTGGCCATCTTCATCGCCGGCACCTTCCTGATGCGCTCGGCCGGCTGCGTCATCAACGACTACGCCGATCGCGACTTCGACGGCCACGTCGAGCGCACCCGCAACCGCCCGCTCGCGACCGGCGTGGTGAGCCCCGGCGAGGCGCTCGCGCTCGCCGCCGTGCTGTCGGCGGCCGCCTTCGTCCTCGTGCTGCCGCTCAATACCCTCACCATCCTGCTCTCGGTACCCGCGCTGCTGCTCGCCGGCAGCTATCCCTTCACCAAGCGCTTCTTCGCCATCCCCCAGGCCTACCTCGGCATCGCCTTCGGCTTCGGCATCCCGATGGCCTTCGCCGCGGTCACCGGCACGGTGCCGGCGACCGGCTGGCTGATGCTGCTCGCCAACATCTTCTGGGCGGTGGCCTACGACACCGAGTACGCCATGGTCGACCGCCCGGACGACCTCAAGATCGGCATCAAGACCTCGGCGATCACCTTCGGTCGCCACGACGTGCTCGCGGTCATGCTGTGCTATGCCGCCGCCTTCGCCCTGCTGGCCGTCGTCGGTGTGCTCGCCGGGCTGGGCTTCGCCTGGTATCTCGGCCTCGTCGTCGCCTGCGCGATCGCCGGCTACCACTACACCCTGATCCGCGCGCGCGAGCGTGCCGACTGCTTCAAGGCCTTCCGCCACAACAACTGGGTCGGCGGCGCGATCTTCGCCGGCCTCTTCATCGACCTCCTGCTGCGCGCCTGAGCCCTGCCGGCGCCTCCCCCGGACCGATCCCCATGCACTTCATGACCGCCCTCCGCGCCGCCTGGCAGCAGCGCGACAGCCTGCTCTGCGTCGGCCTCGACCCCGACCCGGCGAAATTCCCCGCCCACCTGCAGGGCCGGCCCGACGCCATCCTCGCGTTCTGCACGCAGATCGTCGACGCCACCGCCGACCTGGTGTGCTGCTTCAAGCCCCAGATCGCCTACTTCGCCGCCCACCGCGCCGAGGACCAGCTCGAGGCCTTGATCGAGCACATCCACGCCGCCCACCCCGATACCCCGGTCATCCTCGACGCCAAGCGCGGCGACATCGGCAGCACCGCCGAGCAGTACGCCATCGAGGCCTTCGAGCGCTTCAAGGCCGACGCGATCACCGTCAATCCCTACATGGGTCGCGACTCGGTCGATCCCTACCTGGCCTGGCCCGACAAGGGCGTGATCCTGCTCTGCCGCACCTCCAACCCGGGCGGCTCCGACCTGCAGTTCCTCGAGGTCGATACGCCCCATGGCCGCATGAAGCTCTACGAGCACGTCGCCCGCACCGTCGCCGACGACTGGAACGCCAGCGGCAACTGCGCCCTGGTGGTCGGCGCCACCTTCCCGGCCGAGATCGCGCGCGTGCGTGAACTCGTCGGCGACATGCCGCTGCTCGTGCCGGGCATCGGCGCGCAAGGCGGCGACATCGCCGCGACCCTGGCGGCGGGACGCACGGCCAACGGCAGCGGCTTGATGATCAACTCCTCGCGCGCGGTGCTGTATGCGGGGAAGGGCGAGGACTTCGCACAGGCTGCGCGCAGGGTGGCGCAGGAGACGCGGGATGCGGTCAATGTGCATCGCGTCTCGAAGTGACGTTTATTCCACTTGCAATGCCAATTGAAGTCGGGTTGACTGTCGGGCGCTCGCGCCCAGCTGTCCGGGTGCCGATTCATCATCTTCGCCACGAGGGAGTCAGATTGTGTTCAGGTTGAAAAACGAAGCGTTGCTCAAGGGTCTGCTGCTCGCAGGAGCGACCGTGGTGCTCGTGGGGTGCGGTGGCGGAGGTGGCGGTGGTGGGGGGGTTCCCGGTGGGCCAACGCCCGAAGGGGGGGGCTCCGGGGGCGGAGTCGTCACCGAGCCGACCGTGACCTTGAGCCTGACCGATCTGGGCGCAGGGACCACGAGCAATAGCTTGTCTTTCGGGCAGAACCTCAAGGCGACGGCGCTTGTGCTCGACAAGACCGGCAAGCCCGTTCCGAATGCGATCGTCAGTTTTGGGGCGAGCCCCGACTCGCTGGTTGCGTTGATCCCGGATGTTGGAACCGCGCTCACTGGCGCGGATGGAAAAGCTTCGATCCAGTTGGCCCAACAGAGTCTCACTTCCGCGGGCGCAGGAACCCTGACGGCGCGATCCGAGGTCGACGGTGTGGAGACGGCCGACTCCGAGAATTTCAGCGTGAGCCCTGCGAGTGTCAGCCTCGAGCAGATGCAGGTCGGCCGGAGTCCGCTTTCGGCCTATGGAACCACGAGTGTCTCGGTCGATGTGAAAGGCGTGCCGAACACCGTACCGGTTACTGTCGCATTTACGTCCAATTGCGCAACCCTTGGAAAAGCGAACCTGACGCAGAGCGTGATCTCGTTGAACGGCAAGTCGATTGCCAACTACGAGGACAAGGGTTGTGCCCGGACGGATACGATCACCGCAACGGTCGCCGGAACTTCGGTTTCGACTTCGACCAGCCTGCAGGTGGAGGCCCCCGGTGTTTCGAGCATCCGGTTCATGTCGGCGAGTCCTGAAACGATCGTGTTGAAGGGAACGGGCTCAGCCGATTTTCCGGAGGTTTCGCAGGTCAGTTTCAAGGTTGTCGACAGCAACGGTGCGCCGATCCAGAACGCGCTCGTGACCTTTTCGTTGAGTACGGCGACCGGCGGCATCCTGCTTGAATCCACGGCGGTTTCCGGGCCCTCGGACACCGTGACCAAGAGTACCGGAGCTGATGGGCTGGTTCAGGTTACGGTTCAATCGGGCACGATTCCGACTCCGGTTTGGGTGATAGCAAGCACGACGGATTCGGGTGGCAAAGCCATCACGACTCAGTCTGTGAAGCTGAGCATCAGTACCGGGCGCCCTGCGCAGGACCGCATGTCTCTTGCCGTTGAGAGCCACAACATCGAGGGCCTTGATTACGATGGTCAGGCCGTTAAGGTCACGGCTCGACTCTCGGATCGGCTTGGAAATCCTGTGCCGGACGGTACCGCAGTCAACTTTATCGCCAGCGGTGCACAGATCGGCGCGACTTGCCAGACGGAGGTGGGCGCATGCTCTGTCGATTTCGTCAGCGGTAACCCGCGGCTGAATGGCAGGATTGCGATCCTGGCCTATGCCCTCGGAGAGGAAAGCTTTCTCGATCTCAACAGCGACAACCTTTACGCGCTCGCTGTGGAGGGGCCTAACTTCACTGATTTGGGCAATGCGTTCCTCGATCGGGACGAGAATGGGCAGTTTGATGCCGGGGAGCAGTCGGTTCCTTATGGGTCAGGCAGTTCCGGCTGCGTGAATCGTTTGTCGACATCTCCTGGTGCGCCGAGTGTTAGCGGCACCTGCGACGGAGTGTGGGGACCAGCGCACGTGAGGCAGGAGAATGTGATCGTGCTTTCCGGCTCCGATGCATTCCTGAGCCGGACTCGTTTCAGCATGGCGGGCGAGTGCTCTTACACCGTTGATGATTTCAGATTGTTCGACCGCAACAATAACCCGATGCCAGAAGGATCGAAAATCGAAGCGATCGTCGAAGGAACCGAGTTCACATCGGCAACGGTAACTCCGAATATCGTGCGTGATACCGCAGCTCCGGGCGGAACCTACCATTCGCTCACGCTGAAACGTAAGGAAACCTCCGGCTGCGACACCGCTCCGGATCGCACCTTGCCGTTGGAGATCACCACTCCGAGGGGGAATGTGACGCCGATTACTCTGACGATCACGAAATGATCTGACCGCTGGCACTAACCGGGCGGGGCGTTTGCAGGAGGGGGCCTTCACGCATTGGT
>Ga0116151_10000572_pt1 | contig 33764 bp, 19 predicted proteins | sample AD_UKC117_MetaG_FD_89893 | JGI IMG/M metagenome (GOLD analysis project Ga0116151, IMG submission 89893) | Active sludge microbial communities of municipal wastewater-treating anaerobic digesters from Hong Kong - AD_UKC117_MetaG | ecosystem: Engineered > Bioreactor > Anaerobic > Digestate... | reverse complement strand
CTGGGCTGCGCTGGCCTGCTTCCTCGCGGGCGCAGTTCGGTCCGGAACCGAGCCGCGAGCGTCAGCGAGTCGGTCGCGCGACGCAACCACGGCGGGCGGCGCGTGAAGTGAATCCCGCCTGGCAGGGGGGACGGGATCGGAATCCCGCACCAGCAGGCGATCGCGATTGTGAATCGTGTGGCGCGTGGTTGTCTGGGCTGCGCTGGCCTGCTTCCTCGCGGGCGCAGTTCGGTCCGGAACCGAGCCGCTGGCCTGCTTTTCTTGCGGGCGCAGTTCGGTCACTTGCGGCGACACCTTGGCGATGTCGGGCCGGGCGCAAAGAGACGCCCCGGAGCACGCGCCCCGGGGCGACGAGGGAAATAGGGAAATTGTGACAGCGGGCGAAGATGCGGCGCATCGCCGGTAATCTGTGCTCGCGTTGCGTGTTTATCAGGGCAGCAGGGCTGCGATGAAGGCGGCGATGTCGGCGCCATTGGCGCTGCCGCTGAAGTCCATGTCGGCGCGACTGAGTTTTCCGGCGTCGGTCTCGAGGCCGGTCAGCACGGCGACGAACTCCGCAACATCCGAGAATTCAACGGCGCCGCTGTTATTGATATCCCCCTTGAGATCGCCGCCGATCGTCGCGTAGTCGGCGGGGCCGTGCAGCAGATTGCCGAGTGTGTCGAGCAGTTCGATCGCGTCGGTGTCGGCTGTTGTCTCGACGAAGTCGGTATCGCTCGTCCAGAGCCCGGCGGAGACAGCCACATCGGCGCGTCCTTCGAAGCCGACGGGCGCCGTGCCATCGTCCCACATCACGTGGTCGACGATGGCGGCGGGGGTCGTGAATCCGCCGAGGTTGTTGTTGTAGAGCGAGATGGCGTAGGGACCGTTGTCGAGGGGCGTCGCAAAGGCGCCGCCGATCGCAGAGAGATTGACATGCGTCGGATCGCCGCCGGGGGCGTCATTGAGCGTGTGGAGTGTCAGCGTGGCGCCGGCGCCGATGGAGACACCGTTCAGCCCCGTCGCCGCCGTGTACTGGAACGCCTGGTTCTCGTCGAAGGAGCAGAATCGCCAGCCGGACAGGTCGTAGTCCGTGCCGCCGAAATTGTAGAGTTCAATCGTTCCCGCCGTGAAATCGATGTAGCGGAACTGGATATCACGATCGACGGTCGGCGTCACGGCTTCATAGTCGGCGGGGCTGTGCGCCGTACCACCCGTATTGTCGAGCAACTGGATGTAGCCCGTGTCGATTGTTGTTTCGACGAAGTCGGTATCGCTGGTCCAGAGTCCGGCCAGAACGGCGACGTCGGCGCGGCCTTCGAATCCGGGGGCGGCGGTTCCGTCATCCCACATCACGTGGTCGACCATGGCGGCGGGTGTCGTGAAGCCGCCGAGATTGTTGTTGTAGATCGACAGGGCGTAGGGACCGGAATCGAATGGCGAGGCGAAGCTTCCGGCGAGCGTCGAGATATTGACGTGGGCGGGATCGATGGGGGCGTCGTTGAGTGTGTGAATCGTCAGTGAGGCGCCGGCGCCGATGGAGACGCCGTTCAGCCCCGTCGCCGCCGTGTACTGGAACAACTGATTTTCATCGAAGGTGCAGAGTCGCCAGCCGCTGAGGTCGACCGACGTGGCGCCGAAGTTGAAGAGTTCGATGGTGGCGGCGTCGAAGTCGAGGAATCGGAACTGAACGTCCCGATCGACGGCGGGTTCCACAGTCGTGTAGTCGGACGGGCTGTGCAGCAGACCACCGGAGGCGTCGGCGAGATTGATGGACAGGGATCCGGCCGTCGTTGCGACGTAGGCGGTCGTCGATGTCCAGAGTCCCGCGGCGACGGCAATGTTGGCCCGGCTCGTCAGGCTCGGGTTAACGCCGTTGATGTTCCACATGACGTGGTCGACCATTCGCGACGCCGTCGTGAATCCGGCGCCGGCGCCGTAGAGCGAGAGGGCGAAGGGCCCCGCGTCGATGGGTGTTGCAAAGAAGCCGCCGAGGGTGGAGAGGTTCATATGCGCCGGATCGGCGGGGGCGTCGTTAAGCGTGTGAATGAAGAGGGAGGCGCCGGCGCTGATGGAGCGGCCGTTGAAGCCGGTCGCGCCGGAATACTGGAACCCCTGGTTGTCGTCGAATGTGCAGAACTGCCAGCCGTCGAGGGCCTCGCCGCCGGCGCCGAAGTTGTGGAGTTCGATGACGCCGCCCTGGATATTGATTTCGCGGATCTGTACGTCTCGCGGGGCGGCCGCGGCAAGTTGGGCGACGAGCGATGTCGCGGCGAAGATGGCCAATAGGCTTCGATGGTGCTGACGCATGAGTTCTCCTTGGTTGTTCCTGCTTCCTTGTTTCGTTCGCGTCGGAGCGCCTCGGCGCGAGACGATGGCGCGACCGATCGAAGACGATCGGCTGAGGGCCCCATCCGGATGTGCATAGATTGCCCGTGGCGCGAGCGAGTCGCGCTGCGGCGATCATGAGGCGTTCCCTATCTATGCATGTTGTATGCGTGAGGGGATCTTGCGGGACGCGGCGAGAAAACGTCGGGGCCGCGCGTTATTTCCGGCAACGCAGGGCGGCGCCATGTTCGGCGTCGGGGAGGGTGGGGCGATCGCGGGAAGGTCGATAAAAAAAGGCGTCTTGACCGCTTATCTCGATCAAGACGCCCGGGGAATGGAGGAGTAAGTTCTGATGCGTTTTTGGCGGGATCAGTTCGCCATGTAGGGTTTGGCGGCGTCCTCTCGGCCCCAGGCCTTGTAGAGGGCGACGATGCGGGACTTCGCCTGAAGGGTCATGTCGTCCCGATCACCGAATGTGTCCCTGAGTTCCGCGTAGCTGTCCAGCAGCATCGACTCCGCCTCGTCGAATTTGCCCATGGACGTGTAGCAGGCGCCGAGGCGGCTGCGGGCGTCGGCGATGTGCCAGTGACCGCCAGGCGTGGATTCGTTCAGACCGGCGATCTCTTCGCGGAAGAGGTCGGCGGCTTCGGTATGGCGGCCCTGTTCGAACCTGACGATGCCGAGGGCGTGGATGGAGGCGATCGTCCTGTCGTCCGAGACGCCGAGCGTGTCGCGTCGTTTGTCGACCACGTTGTGCAGAATCTCGCCGGCCTCATCGAGCTTGTTGCTGAGGTAGAGCGTCATGCCGAGATTGTGTGTGGCGGTCAGTGTCCGACCGTGGGTCGGGCCGTAGATCCTGTTGGCGGCGTCGACCAGCTTGCGGGCGTAGGGCTCGCAGTCGGCGTAATCGCCATCCTGGTAGAGGGCGGACGTGACGCGGTTCAGCGCCATGATCGTGTCCTCGTTGTTTTCACCGTATTCCTCTCGGAAGACGCCGAGGGCCGTCTTTGCGATGGCGGCCGCCTTGCCGGGGGCGCCGACATTCTGGTAGGCCGTTGCGATGTGCAGGTAGATCGCGGCCTGGACGACGGGGACCTCTTTGAAGTCGAGGGCCGCCTGCTGGGCCGCTTCATCGAGGAACCGAATGGCCTTCTCCCTGCCCAGGGCTCGTCCCGCGACGTTGGCCGAGAAGAGCGAAGGGAAGTAGGAGGCGATTTGGTCGTTTCGTTCGCTGAGCATTTCAGCGCGTTCGGCGCGCTGTTCGTTGACATCGACCTGGTCCCTCGCGCTGGCGAGGGCGGCGCTGAGCGATGAGACCTTCCGATCCGTCTCGGCTTCGTTGTCGGCCGCATTGGCGGCGGCATTTTTCAGCGTCGCCAGTTCAGCGATGACGGTATCGCGCTGCATTGCGAGGTTCGCGGCGCTGGCCTCGGCGCGTTCGATTTCGTTTGTGAGCCGCGCCCGTTCCGTCGCGCGCGTCGTGTGATGCACGTGAATGCCGAAGGCGAGCAGGGCGAGGATGACGATGATGACGGAGATCGTTCGCGACTTGTAGCGCGACGCGAGCTTGCGGAATTCGTAGAGGGCGCCGGCGGAGCGGGCGCTGATCGGTCGTTCCTGGAAGAAGTTGTGAAAGTCCGCGATGACGCCGGCGATCGTCTGGTAGCGAGCTTCCTGTTTCTTCTCCAGCATCTTCAGGAGAATCGCCTCAAGATCACCTCGCAGGGCCGTCTTGACGGCGCTGGGCTTCGGCGGCATTTCCGTCGTGATCGTCTGCACGAAGTCTCGCGGCGTGGCCGTCTTGACGTGGTAGGGGAGGGCGCCCGTCAGCAGTTCGTAGGCGATGACGCCGAGGGAGTACACGTCAGTGCGTACATCGATGTCGTGGGCGCGACCTTCGACCTGTTCGGGCGCCTTGTAGGCGAGGAACTCGCCGAATTCGCGCTTGCGGGCAATGTCGTCATCGACGCCGATGTCGACGCCCGTGACGGCCGCATTGCCGAAGCCGACGATGCACGGGTTGCACTTTCCGTCAATCACGATGTTCGTCGGTCTCAGGTCGCGATGCAGCACGCAGCGCTGGTGCGCGTACTGAACGGCCTCGCAGATCTTCGTGAGAATCGAGAGCCGATCGCCGGACGAGAGCTTGTGGACGCTCGCGTATTCATCGAGGGAGATGCCCTTGATGAAGTCGCTGATGAGATAGCAGTGGCCGTCGGGCGTCAGGCCGGCGTCGAGGAGCCGGGCGATGCCGGGATGGCTCAGATGGGTCGCGCGATCGATTTCCACGCGGGCGCGCTCGATCAGGTCGGCGTTGGGCGTCACGTGGCTGTAGACGACCTTGATGGCGACGTTGCGCTTGGTCTTCTTGTGTTCCGCCTTGTAGACGACGCTCGTCGAGGTCTCGCTGAGCGTTCGAATGATCCGGTAGCCGCCGACGGCGCGCTCGATGTCGGAGATCTCGGCTGCGGCTGCGGCGTCGGACTTCGTCTTCGGCGCGTTGGCCTTGGCGGCCAGCTTCGAGGCGGCCGACGTCGGCGTGGGCACCTCTGAGAGTTTGACGTCGAGATCGGGGCCGTCGCTCGTTGTCGTGACGTCATCCATGATCGCATCTTTGGGGTTCATACCTGATCATCCTCCGCGGGTACAACATCCGTTTTGTCCGCGTCTTACTCCCTGACTCATCCATTCCAACCTGTTGAGCGTGTCGGTCGCGCGATCGACGTCGAGCGGCGATCGACGACACGGCTCGCGATCAATCGCCTGTCATTCCCCAGGGGCCTTCGATACCGATGTCGCCCGCCGTGATGACGCCGGGCTGCGATCGACGCACGTAGGAGTCGGGCGCGGTCTTCGCCGGGGCGGGGGAGGGCCTGTTCGGTCCGCCGTCCAGCTTCTGGAGCATGAACAGCTGGTAGTCGTTGGGTTCCGTGATGTCGGCGCCGGGGTAGGTCGTGACCTGGCCCGGATCGAGCGGCGCCACGAGCTCCGGCGTCACAAGGACGACGAGTTCCGTTTTCGATCGCTGGTAATCGACGGAGCTGAAGAGCGAGCCGAGGATCGGCAGGTCGCCGAGGCCCGGAATCTTCGATGATACGGCGCGAATCGAATCGTCGAGCAGACCGGCCATGGCGAAGGTCTGACCGTTGCCGCATTCGACGGTGGATTCGACGCGTCGCGTCTGGAAGCTGAAGGTGGGCAGGCCGTTGAACTGCTGCGCCTGCGGAACCGCGTCGCTGACTTCGCTCATCACGTGCAGTCGGATGAGCTGTCCGCCGATCACGGTCGGCGTGAAGGCCAGGCGAACACCGAATTCCTTGTAGTCGATGGTGATGGCGCCGGCCGTGGCGCCGCCCTGGGAAACGGGAATCGGCACTTCGCCACCCGCGAGGAACGTGGCTGTCTGACCGCTGATGGCGACGAGATTCGGTTCGGCCAGCGTCCGGCCGAGGCTGTTCTCCCGCAGGGCGTTCATGAAGAACTGCAGTTCCGCCTTCGGGAAGCCAATCGAGAAGTTGGTCAGTCCGCCCGTCGCGGTCGGGGCCAGATTGTACGTGAGTTGTCCATTAAGCACGTCGGTCAGGCCGCTGGAACCGAAGTTCGTCGGGTTGAGCTGATTCAGGTTGTTCGTGAAGAAGAGGTCGCGGGACAGATCGGAACCGCCGAACCCCCAGTTGACGCCGAGCTGTCGCGCCGCGTCCTTGTTCACTTCGGCGACGACCACGCGAAGCAGCGTCTGCTGCACGCCGGCGACGTTCAGATGGTTGATGACGGGACCGCCCTGATAGGCCTTGGCGAGATCCTCGATGCGCGTGACGTCCATGACATCGGATACGCGGCCGGAGAGGACGATCTGGCCCTTGACGGAACCGATGTGAATATCGGCGCTCGGGGCGACGGAGCGAATCAGATCATTCAGCACCTGCGTGTTCGGTTCGACGTGAACGTGATGCACGCTGACGTCTTCACCCGTTCTCAGTCGCAGCTGCGTGGCGCCGGCGTTCTTGCCGACGAGCATGAGCTTCTTCGGCGTCAGCACGATGAGATCGGCGATCTCCGGATCGGTAATTCCGGCGGCGTCCACGGGCTCGTCGAGTTCGATTGTCGAGGAACTGTCGACGCTCAGCTTCAGGGGGGCGTTGGTCGTGATCGACGGCTTCGCGGGCGTTTCGCGGGCGTTGGCCACGACTTTCGGGCCGACGGCCGGAAGACGCGTCGGATCGATCTCGACGCGTCGGGCGCCGGCGTCCTTCGGCTCGGCGACGATGTCGACCGGGTCGATGGAGGGCCTGGTCGGCATGGGGCCGGAGGGCTTTGAGGGTTCGATGTCCGTGATTCGCGCGTCGTCGGCCGACTCTCGATGGGGTGTCGGGGGACGCGTGGGAAAGTCCTGGAAGTCATCCCAGTCAGTCCGCTCCGCCCGGGCGAGCTGTTCGACACGTTGCGCATCAGCGGGCGCCGAAGGCGCGGGCGTCACTCGCGTGGGCGTCGTCGTCGCGGTGAGGGACGAATTCGGCGTGATTTCCGTCATCTGTCCGACGGTCCTCGTGTCGCCGAGGTTCGGGCTGATCAGCATCGTTGAGAGAAGCAGTGCAGTCGCAGTCATTGTGTCGTCCCATCTGGTCCGGCGTTCGCGAAGGCGTGCCCGCTGACAGCCGGAGCGTATTGACGTTTCTCTACGTTCCCGACGACGTCCGCGCGGCGTGTCCATGCCGCTCGAAGCTATCGGGCATGCGATATATCGGAGCCGACTGAGCGGCCCATAAGAAATGAATGGGGCCGAATTTTCACACGGGATCATGCGGAGGCGTTATCGGACAGCTCGCCCTGCGAATCATCGCAAGCGAGCAGCGCATGTGCTCGATAACCGAATCGTAGATTTGATCTGAACCGAATTCGTCAGCGTTCAGTGGAGGTTTCTTCCGTGGCAACGCGCAAGATCTGCATTCACGGTATTCAGGACTCCGTCATCCATCGAATTGATGGATTCGACGTGGCCGCCACGACAACGCGTCGCGATGAACTGCGAACGGCGATCGGCATCCACGATGTGGTCGCGCTCGTACTCGACCTGGACGCGGAGGACGCTGTCGACACGATTGTAGACGCCCTTGAACTCAAGCCGCATCTGGCCGTTGTCGGCGTGACCGGCTCCAACGACGTCACGCGCATCATTCAGGCGCAGCGCGTCGGCTGTCGTCAGTTTGCGTCGCGACCGATCGACGCGGGCGATCTTTCGACGGCGCTGCACAGCGCCATGCAGGACGCTCCCGCCCGGCGGAGCGAGAGCGACATCGAATCCAGGACGATCGCTGTGATCGGATCGACGGGCGGGGCCGGCGCCACAACGCTCTCGTGCTATCTGAGCATGGCCTTGGCGGAGATCTCGAAGACGACGGCGCTCGTGGACGTGGATTTCGAATTCGGCATGGTCGCGAAGGCGTGGGACCTCAATCCGCGTCACACGATCTTCGACCTGTGCCAGTTTGACGAGATCGATCGACAGAGCATCGAAGATGTGATGATCGAATTGCCCTCGGGTGTTTCCGTTCTGCCGCGTCCCGCATCGATTCAGCAGGGGCAGGACATCGACGAGAGCTCTCTCAAGGAGATCGTCGGTCTGCTGGAGACCGTCTTTCCGTATGTGGTGCTCGATCTGCCGCGACGCCTGGACGCCCGGACCGGCTGCGCCATTGAAATGTGCGACAAGCTCGTGATCGTGTGTCAGCAGACGGTCGCCGGCGTATTGAACGCCGGACGACTTACGGACGGCCTGCTCGAAATCGGCATGTCGCTCGATCAGATCGAATTCGTGATCAACCGGCACAATAAGAAGATCCACTCCGTGACGGAGGATCAACTGGAGAAGCGCGTCAACAAGAAGCCCATCGGTCTGGTGCCGAATCACTACAAGTCGGTCGGCGCCGCGAGTGATCTGGGCGAACCCGTGACGACGCGCAATCCCGTCCGAAAAGCGATCGCCGACATCGCGGCCGCCCTGGCCGGCGACGGCGCTGTCTCGTCCGGAAGCCGATGGACGTCGAGTCTCGGCATGGGCGGGTAAAAAGAAACGCGGCCGCATCCAGGCGGCCGCGCATGATCTCAGATCCATCAGACGATCGTATGTTGTCGACCGTCGGTCGATGACTTCAGCGGACTCGGCGTCGAAGCAGCCCGAGTGCGCCAACGCCGAGCAGGGCGATGGCGGACGGTTCGGGGATCGTGGCGGATTCCACGTCGATGCCGAACGTCTTGCTCTGAATGAAGGACGTCGTTCCCATTTCGCTGCCGGTATTGAGCGAATGCGTCAGCGTCAGTCTGGCCTGGCTCACACCGAGACCCGTCAGATCGATGACGAGGGCGCCGTCGATGTCGACGAAGATCGCGGGCGGGAGTTCGAAGTAATCGCCCGGGCCGAAGACAACGTTGTCATTGATCACGCCGCCGAGACCGGGGACCAGGTCTTCCACTTCGACGGCCGTGCCGATCGAGGCGAATGTGGCGGCTGTGCCGACACCCGCCAGCGTGGCGTCCGCCGTCTCGTCGATAATGATGCGTCCGATCTGGAAGCCCGCATCGGCGCGAATCGTCATCGTCAGGGTTGCGATCGTGCTGTCCGTCGCGGCGCCCGCCGTCGAGGAGGCGAAGGCGACGGGGGCAAACGACAGTCCGTTCGGCGAGAACAGCGGCGACTCAAAGAGCGGCGTCAGATCCGTGGCGGAGTCTTCTGTGACATTGAGAAAGTCGGCTTCACCGACACCCGCCCCGATGAAATCGCCGTAGTTGATCGGCGCGGCGTGGATGGCGCTTGTCGCGAAGATCGCGACGAGCGCGAAGACGATAGTTGCTTTGCGCATCAGATTTCCCCCCAACGGAAGCGTTATGCACATGATCGGAACTCGCCATCGAGGCGAAGTCTCCAGTGTGTTCAGGTTGTCCTTGCAGGATCGTAAGGCCGCCGGGCGGTGATATTCAAGGCGTAATAACGCGGAGCTCGCATTGGCGCTCAGAGGTCCCAGAAAAGGAAGCGGAGCGGTCCGGAACCGGCCTCAGTCCCAGGGGCTACGTCCAGCAATGAAAAAGGCCCGCGGACAGTTCTGTCGCGGGCCTTTGGATGGATTGCATTTCCGTCGGGCCTAGCGGCGCCGTCGGCGAATGACGAACAGGCCGCCGAGAGCGAGCAGGCTCATCGTGGCGGGCTCGGGGATTTCGGGATCGACGGTAATGACGATCGTCTTCTTCTGAATGAAGGAGACGGTACCGTTCTCGGAGGTCGTCTGAAGGTTGTTATTGAAGTTCAGGACGATTTCCGTGATATGGAGCGTCGAAAGATCGATCTCCGTCGTTGCGACGAACTCGCCATCCGTATCGGCCGGCAACGCGTAGGGCGCCGCGGGCAGCACGTCCAGCGTGGACGTGAGGGTGGGCGAGGAGCCGGGCGCCAGTTCCGTGGCGGTCAACAGTCCGTTGATCGTCGCGGACGTGGCCGGCGTGCCGACACCCAGGAGCGAGAAGTCACCGGTTTCCCGAATGAAAATCGTGTTGAGGAACTGACCGACATCGGCGCGGATGATCATGCTCAGCGTGCCGGACGTCGTGTCCGCCGCGCCACCCGACGCGAAGGACGCGAAGGTGAGCGGCGTGAAGATCAGTCGGTTGCCGTCTCGAATCGGAGCGCCGTAGAGCGGGTCGTTCATCGGCGCCGGATCCGTCGCCGACGCTTCGCGGACATTGATGAAGTCAACCTGTCCGGCGCCCACGCCGAAATAGTCGCCGTAATTGACGGGCGCCGCTTGGGCCACACCGGCAATCACGAGCAGGGCGAGCCCTGCGGCGAGCACTGTGTTGCGTTTATTCAGCATTCTTTCCACTTTCCTTGCTTCTCTAAACCGAAGCAGGTGTGCGAGGCGGCAGTAAATGCGCGCGGCCTGCTCCGAGTCTTATTCTCAGCATTGATCATACGCGATCATGATGCGTGAAATCAACGTTCCGCGAAATCAATTATTCTGCGAGACGTCGGCAAATCGGCATAGCTGTAACTTCTGCCTGCGTAGGCAGTTATGGCGCCGCTACGCCGTGGGGCGCGGTCCGATAAGTTCGTTGATCGCCGCCTGCACGTCTGTGTCTGTTGCAGTGGTGTTCCAAACGGGGCGCCCGATGTCTTCCAGGAGCACAAAGCGCGGTCGTTGATCGACCACTTTCTTGTCCCGGCCCATGACGTCGATCACGCTGGAGGCGTCGTAGCTATCTTCTGAACTGGTGGGAAGTTGCATTGAATTGAGGAGGGCCGCGACCCGGTCTTTGGTTTCAGGGGCGAGGCCCGTGAACTGTGAGCTCAGCCGCAATGCCGCGAGCATGCCCAGGGAGACCGCCTCGCCATGGCGCAGGCGACCCTGGCTCAGCGTTTCCAGGGCGTGGCCGACGGTATGGCCAAAGTTGAGGGCGGCTCGTCCGACCTGGATGGCCTCGGTTTCGCGTTCGTCCGCCTGGACCACGCCCGCCTTGATTCGGCAGTTCCGCGCGACGAGTTCGGCGAGGAGGACCGGATCGCGGGCCAGCAGGGCCGCCGCGTGGGCCTCGTGCCAGGCGAGGAATTCGCCATCGGCGATCAGGGCGTGTTTGACGGATTCGGCCAGTCCCGCCCGGAAGTCACGATCCTCCAGGGTGTGCGCCGTTTCGATGTCCATGACGACGGCGAGGGGCTTATGAAACGCGCCGATCAGGTTCTTGCCGGATTCGTGGTTGACGGCCGTCTTGCCGCCGACGCCGGCGTCGATCATGGATTCCGTCGTCGTCGGGCACTGGATGAATGGCGCGCCGCGCATCCAGGTGGCGGCGACAAAACCCGCCAGGTCCCCGACGACGCCGCCGCCGAGCGCGACGATCGGATCCAGCCGACCGCGTTTTCGTTCGGCGAGACCATCGTAGAGACGCTGCGCCATGGCCAGGGACTTGGACGATTCGCCGGGCGGGATCGTGATGGTCTTCGCCGCGAATCCAGCCGCTTCCACGGAGGTGACCGCTCGGATGGAGTAATGCTGTGCGACATTCCTGTCCGTCACGATCGTGATCTGTTTCGCCGCGGAGACGTTGCGGATCTTCTGGCCGAGCGTGTCGAGCAGACCGGCGCCGATATGGATGTCGTAGGATCGTGACCCGAGGTCGACGTTGACGATCGTGCAGTTATCGCTCATGGCGTGTCCCTGTCGGCTGTCGCGCGTCGGATGTTCGTTGTGACGCCTGCGCGTGCCGTGTATTCTACATCGAGCTGGCGAATGATCGATTGGCTGGGCGGTCCCCGCCCCTGGAGCGAGATTCGGCGATCGAGAGCCCGGAGCGGAATGACGACCTACAGCCTGACTCATCTCAAGCAGCTCGAAGCCGAGAGCATCCACATCATTCGCGAAGTCGCGGCGGAGTTCGAGAACCCCGTCATGCTCTACTCGATCGGCAAGGACTCCGCCGTCATGCTTCGGCTGGCGATGAAGGCGTTTTATCCCGGTCGGCCGCCGTTTCCCCTGCTCCATGTCGATACGACGTGGAAGTTCGGCGAGATGATCGAACATCGCGAGATCGTGATACGCCGGCAGATGGGCCTGAACGTCATCGTGCACATCAACGAGGATGGTGTGCGTGACGGCGTGGGACCGTTCACGCACGGCAGCAAGGTTCATACGGACATCATGAAGACGCAGGCGCTGTTGCAGGCGCTGGAGAAGGCCGGCTACGACGCGGCGTTCGGCGGCGCCCGGCGCGACGAGGAGAAGTCTCGCGCCAAGGAGCGCGTCTATTCGTTCAGAGACGCCAACCATCGATGGGATCCGAAGAACCAGCGGCCCGAGTTGTGGAACCTGTACAACGGGAAGGTTCACAAGGGCGAGAGCATCCGCGTGTTTCCGCTGTCGAACTGGACGGAGCTGGATGTCTGGCAGTACATCCATCTGGAGGAGATTCCGATCGTGCCGCTGTATTTCGCGGCGCAACGGCCCGTCGTGGAGCGCGACGGAACCCTCATCATGGTGGATGACGATCGCATGCCGCTGAATCCGGGCGAAACGCCGGAAATGAAGATGGTGCGTTTCCGTACGCTGGGCTGCTATCCGCTGACGGGCGCGGTTGAATCCACAGCAACAACACTGCCCGAGATCATTCAGGAGATGCTCCTGACCAAACAGTCGGAACGGCAGGGCCGCGTGATCGACTTCGATCAGTCGGGCTCCATGGAAGAAAAGAAACGGGAAGGCTACTTTTAGTTTCGAGTTTCCAGTGTCGAGTTGCGAGTGAGCGCTCCCGCCCACTCGCGGATGAACTCGACACTCGCAACTCGTCACTCGTAACTGACAATGTCCCACCAATCCGATCTCATCGCGACGGACATCGACGCCTATTTGGCGCAGCACGAGCGGAAGGAGCTTCTGCGCTTTCTGACGTGCGGCAGCGTTGATGATGGCAAGAGCACGCTGATCGGCCGCCTGCTGTACGACTCGAAGATGATCTACGAGGACCAGCTTGCGGCGATTCGGAAGGACTCCCTGCGCCACGGCACGACGGGGGATGACTTCGACCCGGCTCTGCTGACGGATGGTCTGAAGGCGGAGCGCGAGCAGGGGATCACGATCGACGTCGCCTATCGATACTTCTCCACGGCGAAACGCAAGTTCATCATCGCCGACACGCCGGGTCACGAGCAGTACACGCGAAACATGGCGACGGGCGCCTCCACCTGCGATCTGGCGATCATTCTGATCGACGCCCGCAACGGCATCGTGACGCAGACGCGACGCCACAGCTTCATCGCGTCGCTGCTGGGCATCCGGCACATCGTCGTCGCCGTGAACAAGATGGACCTCGTTGACTACAGCGAAGCGGTATATGAGCGGATCTGCCGGGAGTACACGGATCTGTCGGCGCGGCTCGAAATCGGGGACGTCCGATTTATCCCGATGAGCGCGCTGAAGGGCGACAATGTTGTTGAGCCCAGCTCGAACATGCCGTGGTACCAGGGCAGCACGCTCATGCACCTGCTGGAGAACGTGCACATCGCGAGCGACAGGAACCTCATCGACCTCCGCTACCCCGTGCAGTATGTCAACAGGCCGGACCTGAACTTCCGCGGGTTCTGCGGGACCGTGGCGAGTGGTGTCGTTCGAAAGGGCGACGACGTCGTGGCGCTGCCGTCGGGGCGGCGCAGCAAGGTCAGGTCGATCGTGTCCTACGAGGGCGAGCTCGACAGCGCGTTCGCGCCGCAGGCCGTAACGCTGACGCTCGAGGACGAAATCGACGTCAGTCGCGGCGACATGCTCACGCATCCGAACAACGTGCCGCGCGTGTCGGACAAGTTCGACGCGATGATCGTCTGGATGGCCGACGCGCCAATGACGATCGGCCGGCAATACGTCATCAAGCAGACGACGAAGAACGCCCTGGGTTCCGTCACGTCGATCCGCTATCGCATGAACGTCAATTCACTGCAGCGTGAGCAGACGGATTCCCTCGGGCTCAACGAGATTGGTCGCTGCGCGCTGCGACTCAATCAGTCGATCGCCTTCGACGCCTACAAGCGCAATCGCGCGACGGGCGCGTTTGTCGTCATCGATCGCGTCACCAATGTGACAGTTGGCGCCGGCATGATCCTGGACACGGAGACCGACGCCGTGCGGCGGGATCACTGGGACACGCAGCCCGCCAGCGAGACGCTTCGCGAGCGCGGCAGCGACGTGACGATCGCGGAGCGCGCCGAACGCTACGGCCAGAAACCGGCGACGATCCTGCTGACGGGGCTCAGCGGCTCCGGCAAGACGCAGATCGCGCGCGCCCTGGAGCGGCGGCTGTTTGATATGGGCCGGATCTGCGCCGTGCTCGACGGTCAGTCGATGCGTCTCGGCATGAGTCGCGACCTTGGCTTCTCGGCGCCCGATCGCTCGGAGAACCTGCGGCGCGCGTCGGAACTGGCGAAGGTTCTCAACGACAACGGTCTGATCTGCGTCGCGGCCCTGGTTGCGCCAACGGAATCGGCGCGACAGCGCGCCCGACGTGTTGTGGGCGAGGATCGCATGTTCGTCGTGCACGTCGCGGCGTCACTCGACTACTGCAAGGCGCACGACACGAGCGGCGTCTACGAGCGGGCGGCGGCGGGCGAACTCGCGAATATTCCCGGCGTGTCATTTCCCTACGAAGCGCCTGAATCCGCCGATCTGACGCTCACATCAGACTCGACGAGCGTCGAGGCCTGCGTCGAGTCGATCGTCGGACTTCTCTTCGATCGTGGCGTCATCGCTGACTGAGTTCAATTTCGCGCGACTGAGCGGCGGCGCGCAATTGGCTCGGCGGTCTGGGAACGCATTTCAGGGATGACGCCGATTTCCGACATATCGCAGCGCCGGATTCCGCTTTCTGGACACATGATTCGCCCGTAAAATAGCGACAGGTCTCGCACGAAAGGGCTGGCATCATGGTGCGCGGAATTCAAATCGTATGTGTGGCATTGGCGGGAATCGTCTCTGCGGGCATGGCGACTGTCGACGGCTGTCTGGCGACAGCGCCGGGCGCGTCCGATCGATACCGCGTGCGAATCGCGAGCGAGGACTCCCTGACGAATCCGCTGGCCGCCGAAGTCGTTGACGGATGGCGGATCGAGTTCGCCAGGGCGCTTGTTGTCATCGGCGACGTCAGCGTTCAGTACATCACGTCGACGAGTGATGAGATACTTGTCGATGCGCCGGCCTATCGCGTCTATGACCTCACGACGGCGACGGGCTCGACGGGCGAGATTGTCGCCGAAGGTGATGTGAACAACCTGTCACGATTCGTTCGCGTCAACAACGCCTTTCGCGTTGCGCCGGATCCGGACGCGACGGCGGCGAATGCGGCGGATTCCGACGTCGAGTTCATGACGATGAACGGGTACTCGGTTTATCTTGAGTTGACGGCGACGAAAGACAACGTGACGAAGTCATTCGCCCTGGGGTTCGATCGCAACTTTGGTTCCTGCTTTGGTTCAGAGATTACCGCCGAGCGGCCGTTCGACGCCATCGGCGAGTTCAATGCGGAAGGCCTGTTCGTCCAGTTCACGAATGGTGTGGCGTCGCCGGACATCCAGCGATTTGTGATGGCGGATGCGGATGACGATGGCGAAGTGACGGCGGCTGAACTGGCGGCCGTCGATTCCGGAACCAACAATCGAACACTGCTCCAACTGCTTGAGGGGCGGATTTCGTCGATCAATCCCGGGGCGTGCGCTGTGCCGTAGTCGGTGATGATGGTCTTCGCAATGACGGCGCTTGTCTTGCGCGCGATGACCGGGCCATGACTGGCCCGGCTCGGAGTGGTGCGACGGGCTCGGCTCGGAACATCTCGACGGACTCCGGCTCGGACCGGCCGTGATCAGTTCAAGTCCAGAATGATGACATTTGAAACATCGCTCGTTCGGCCCTGCGCATCGGTGAACGCGGCGACGATGTGATTGATCCCCGCGTTGGCGTCGAACTTCGTCAGCGTGACGGGAACATCGACTGTTCCGCCGGCGCCGATTGTTGCGTTGTACTCCGTGACGACGCGGGCCGTGTTCGCCTCATAGGGATCGATATCGAATCCACCGCCGGCAAGACCGCTGGTGTAGAGCGCTCCATCAACGACGAGCAGGCGCACGTTCGCGCCCGCGGGGCCGCTCACGCGGATCGTCTGCCCCGCCGCCGTCACGTTGGCGGGCGTCGACGCAATGCCAACGGCCGCTATCGTCGGCCTCGGCAGCGCCGTCGGCCGTGCGTCGACCTGCGCTCCGGTTACGCTGCCCGGCGTGAGGAAGAGCTGTCGGCGATAGGACGTTCCGTCGTCGAAGACGACTGTGATCCAGGCGCCCGTCAGTTCGAGACCACTGATGCTGCCGGAGTCGTTCGGTCCCGGCGGCGTCGCGCCGTTGATGCTCGTCGGATCGGCGTCGACGCTGAAGCCGAACGTCTGGCCGGCGGGGAAGTCATCGAAGCGGATGACAAGCTGATCGAAGCCGCCGTCGTGCGGGCAGCGGAACTCGTGTCCGCCGAGATCGATCCCCGCGTCGGTATTGACCTGGAAGGGCTTGAAAGCCGTGTCGCCGGCGTTCCCCGTCGGATCGAACACGACATCCGGGAAGATGGCGTCGCGGAAGTCATACGTCACGCGGACGATCCTGTGGCCAGCCGCCGACGTGTTCGTGATCAGGAACGAGTTCTGCGAATAGGTGCTGCTTCCGAGGATGTTGCCGCCCGGATCGACCACGATCGACGCGGAGGGACCGTGGCCGACGTGGGGATCGGCGAGGTATCGGAAGGCGGCGGGAATGGTCCGGCTTACGCTTCCGACAGTCACGACGACATCGACCATCGCGTCCGGCGGGTTTGCCGTGGCCGGCGTGACGCCCCGGATGCGCGTCGCGCTCACGCTGGTCAGCGTCGCGGGAACGCCGCCGATCGTGACGCTTGTGTTCGCCAGTGTTCCGAAGCTCGTTCCGGCGATGACGAAGGGTACGCCGCCGGTCGCCGGGGCCCGCCACGGGGTGATATCAAAGGCGTTGAAGCCTGCCGCGACAAAGGGCCGCAGGACGGAAATCTTGTTGTCCGAGTAATTCGCGCCATAGATGGCGCCGCCGGGGCCCATCGTGATGTCGAGGCTGTCGGCCGTGACATTCAGCGCCTCATTGGCGAGGACGCTGCGACCCTCGGCGGAGAGCTGGATGCGGCGCGTCGGGCCATTCCATTTCTGCACGATGATGTCGCCGCGCATTTCGCCATTGAACGTTTCGGAGCGATACTCCATCACGCCGTCTGTCGAAGGCGTCAGTTCTGTCAGCATCTGCGTAAAGACGCCCTCGACGCTCACGCCGGTCAGGTCATGGTAGACGTTCTGCCGGTCGTCGCATCGGCCGCGATTGCGGTTGGGATGTCCGTAGTAATGGTCTTCCTCGACGAGCATGAACTCGTCGCCCTCGTTCGGATCGCTTGTCGATTCCGTCGTCGCGGATGTGGAGGCGGGACCGAAGCTCGGGTTGGGGCCGTTGTCCGTCGCGTAGATACGATTGGCCGTCGTGTACACAAGGTCATAGGCGTTGCGCAGGCCTGGCGCGAAGACGTGGAGATCAAGTCCGTCGATCGGATCGACATCATTCCCGAACACCTGGTCCATGTTGACGGCGCCCGTTGTGCGATCGATGTACTGCACGGCGCCGCGGAAGTCGGGACGCCAGATTTCCGCTTTCAGGACTGCGGCGCTGTAGGGGGATTCGGGAACATTCCCGATGTTGCAGGCGGGGATGCCGGCGTTGGTATTGCCTCCGACGCAGACGAGCAGGTTGCCGGCGTTGTCGAACTGCATGCCGTTGACGCCGTGATCGTGGTTCGACACGGGCAGCCCCGTGATCAGCGGCGTGATCGTGTCGAAGTTGGGGCCCGTCAGGACGGAGACCTGTCCGGAGTAGGGCGACGCGCCGTCGAAGCAGGCGCCGCCGTTGGCGAAGAGCTGACCGTGGGCGACGTAGAGTCGCACGGGGCTCGGCGGATCGAATGGGTTGAACGCTATGCCGAGGACGCCCTTGTTGGTCGCCGTGTTCAGCGTGTTGATCTCCTGCGTCGCCGTGACGTTTCCATTGTCATCGAGTGTGTAGGCGGCGATCTTGCCCTGGACGGTGGCGACGTAGAGTCGTCCGTCGGGGCCGAACGCGAGCGTTGTCGGTCCGGCGATGGAGGCGATATCGGCCGCCGTGAAGACGATCGGCGTCGGTCCGCCCGGGACGTAGGTGAAGTCGAAGCTGTTGCTGACGCCGTTGGGCGTTTCAATCGTGACGGGGATCGTTCCTGCGCCGGCGGGCGACGTGAGTTCGACGCTCGTCGGCGTCACTGTCAGCGATTCACCGCTGATGTTGGTTCCACCCCAGTGGACGACGACCTGATTCAGCGGCACGAAGCCGAGGCCATCAATGTGGATAATGTTGCCGCCGACTTCCGTCCCCGTCGTGGGCGCGCTGTTGATGATTGGCGCCAGGCCGGTTTCGTCGTGGGAGATTGCCTCGGCGGGGATCGTCGTCGCGGCGGCGCCGTTGAGGCGCGCCGTGATCTGGAGCGGCAGGTTCGCGAGCGTGTTGACCGCGAATCTCGCGTCGATCGCGTGAACGCCGACATCCAGCGAGATGGGACCGCTGACGGCGGCGCCATTGACGAACAGAAGCGTGGCCGCGCCGCCAGTCAGGACGAACTCATAGGTTCCCTCCTGCTCAATGGCGATTCGCGCATTGACGCGGACCATCGTGTCGGCGGAGAAGGGCGAATTCCCGATGCGGCCGCTGCGCGCGATGACGTCGAGCGTTTCCACGATTTCGCCATAGCCGGCGGTGGCCGGGACGGCGTCGAGTAGCGCTGCCGCGCCGTTGGGCGACGTTGGGTAGTAACGGATGAGCGCCCCGGGAACGGCGTCGGGACCAACGACGTTGATCATCTGAGACAGCGAGAGCTGCTCGGGGGGAACGTTGTCGTCGAATATCGTCAGCGTCAGCGTGTGTTCGCCGAGGGGCAGATCGATCGTCGGGTCGGCGGTCGTCGCCAGGAGCTGGCCGTTCTCGCGCCATTCGAAGGCGGCGAGGCTGTGGCCGAGTTCGTGTGTATGGGAGTCGTGTCCTTCGACGTCAACGTGTTCGCTTCCATCCTGGTCGAAATCGACGACGACGGAAGGCGCCACGATGACCACGTGCAGGAAGGGATGGCCCGTGGATTCGCCGCCGCTGCCGCGCAGGCGCACGCGCTGGGCCGCGAAGTTGCCGCGGAATTCGAGCCAGACATCGTTGTCCGCCGTTTCCGTCGGCAGGAAGACGACTTCGGCGTCGATCGACTGATTGCCCGGGATCGTGACGCTCGTCGGGAACGAGATGTCGTCGTGATCGCCGACATAGTCGACGCCGCCGAGTGTCAGCAGGAAATCGTGTCCGACGCCCGCGTTCACGAGGAAACCGACGGATGAAATCGTGATCGGCTCGACGCCGGGATTCGTCAGTGTGAGTGTCTGCGTGAAGCCGATCTCACCTGAGAGAATGTGACCCCACTCGACGGACGCCGGCGCGACGCTGAGCTCGCCGACGTCGAGCTGGATAATTTCGATGGCGGAGATCTTCGGATTCTCCAGATTCTTGATAAATGTGATGTCCAGTGATCCGTCGGCGACCTGGGCGTCGTACGACGTGATCAGGGCCGTGTTCAGACCGACCTGGGCGGAGATGTCGAAGTCGTTGAGGGCTGGTTCGCCTTCAACGCGGACATCGAACACACGGACGCCGGCGCTGGCCGCGCCATTCCAGATCTCGGCGAAATGCAGGCGAACGCGATAGGTCCCCGCGTCGACCGGGAAGCTGTAGACCATGTTGGTCGCGCCGCTGGAGTTGTATCGTTCCGACTGGTAGAGCGTGTCGGCCTCCGTATCGGCGATGGGGTTCGTCGTGCTGAAGACGCCGCCGACATTGAAGAAACCTGCGTCGGGCGACCAGAGGGCGCCGTCGGGATCCGTGTAGGCCGGGCCGCCCGCGTTGAGGCGATAGAGAACGACATCGTTGCTTGTCGTGGGCGCCTGGAGCGTGACGCTCACGCTGTCCATCGCCTCGGGATTGTCGAGCAGTTGATGCGTGGCGTCGGCCAGATGCACGCTGAGCGTGTGGGGGCCTTCGGCGACGCCGTCAAACGTCAGCGATCCATTCAGGTTGAAGACGGAGGTGTGGCCATTGCCGTCAAGGGAGACGTGGACATGATCGGCGACGGACAGATCGCCCGACGTCTGCCAGGCGACGGTCAGGCTGGTTCCGATCAGCGCTGCGCCGTTGGCGGGCGACGTGATGACGACTGTTGCGGGATCGCTCGTGGCGGCCTGTGTCGTGAAGGCGATGGAATCCAGCGCCTCCGGGTTCGTCAGGTTTTCATGGTTGGCGTCGACGATCTGGATTGACAGCGTGTGCGCGCCTGGCGCGACGCCCGTGAACGTGTAGGCGCCCGAGAGGTCGGGGCGCATCACGACAGTTCCCGTGTCCAGCCGCAGATGGACATGGTCGGCGGCGGACAGATCGCCGCCGCTCTGCCAGTTCACGATGACTTCATCACCCACGATCGTGGCGCCGTCGAGTGGCGCCGTGATTGCGATCGTCGCCGGATCGGACGCCGCGAGTTCCGTCGTGAAGCCGACAGAGTCCGACGCCTCGGGATTCGACAGATTCTGATGGTTGTTGTCGACGAGATTGATGGAGACGCTGTGGGCGCCCGGCGCGACGCCGGTAAACGTGTAGGCGCCTGACAGATCGGGCAGCATCACAACGGCGCCCGTGTCGAGGCGCAAATGGACATGATGCACGGCGGAAAGGTCGCCACCACTCACCCAGTTGACTGTTACTTCCTCGCCGACGATCGTCGCGCCCTCCTGGGGCGCTGCGAAGGCGATGGACGGCGGAGCGATACCGGCGCCGGGGCGGATCACTTCGATGGCGTTGATCTTCGGATTCTCGAAGTTGTGCAGGAATTCGACGTTCAGCTGGCCGTCAGACACGGTTGTCGTGAACTCGCGGACATCGGCGGTGTTGGGGCCGACGGCGGCGACGATGTCATAGTCCGCCAGGACGACGACGTTCTCGATGGCGACATCCATGATGCGCCGATTGGCGACGGTCCAGTAGGTTTCCGCGAAGTGAAGTCGGACGATGTAGTCGCCGTTGGTGACGTCGAACGTGTACATCATCTCGGGGCTCTGCGCCGAGTCCCAGCGATCCGAACGATAGAGCGGATCGAGGTCTGTGCCGAGAATCTCAACGCTGTCGCCGATGGCGCTGGTCGAGCCGAGGTTGTAGTATCCCGCGTCGCTCGTCCAGAGATGGCCGTCGGGATCTGTATAGTCGGATCCGGCGGCGTTGATGCGATAGAGGGTGACGGGGCCCGCGATCGTGACGAGTGTGGCGGCGTTTGCGGCGCAGCCATGATCATCCGTCACACGGACGCTGTAGGCGCCCGACGCCTGAACGTCGATCGTTTGCGTCGTCTCGCCATTGGGCGACCAGAGATAGCTCGCGTAGCCGGGACCGGCGTCGAGCCGGAAGTGGTTGTCGATGGGCGTCTGCGTAATGCTCGGCGTGGGGCCCGGCGCGACGGTGACGTTGACGTCGAGGGTGTCGGCGCCACCCGCGTTGTCTTCGACGAGCACGCTGAACGCGTCCGTCGCGGCGGCGCCCGGCGTGTAGCACAGCGTGGCCTGACCCCCGACAGTCGCGCCGATCAGCGTGACGGCGCCGTCCGTCGGCTCACTGAGAATGGACCATTGCAGTTGCGCCGTGTCGCCATTCGGGTCGATCGCGTTGAACTGGACGTGGCTGGACGAATCGCTGCAGTGCGCGCAGGCGTACGTATCGAGCGAGATGGGCGCGTCGCCCTCCAGAATGACGGGCGCGAAGTTGCATTCCTCGCCCATGAGCAGGAGGACCATGCCGGGGATGTCGTTGGCGTCGACGACGGCGTCGGGGACGCAGGCGCCGGCCGGTGAGCCGACATCGGCCTGATCGATCTGGTCCGGCGTGGCGCCGCCCGGGTCGAGAATCGTGTCGATGAAGTCCGGAATGTCATTGCCGTCGATGGAACCGTCGCCATTGACGTCACCGCGATCGAACGCGTTGCAGGAGGTCGGCGCCAGCAGCAGTCCCAGCGCGCAGACGATCGCCAGTCGCCGCAGATAGGATCGTGAATTAAACACGTTCAGCTTCCCGCTCCGATGTGTAGATGCGTTCCGGATTGGCTCCCCCGCGTATAATCCGGTTCACTGCGATTATACGCCTGCTGAATTGCGTTTGTTAGCGAGCTTATCGGTTGTCGGGCGGACGCAATCACTTTCCAGGAGATGACCATATGCGCATGCAGATCAGACGGTCCCGAAAACGAGGCGTGTTTTCGGGGCATGGCCGTACGCTGATGGCGATCGCAGCGCTTCTCGGCGCTGCGGCGGGCTGCATGGGCGGCCCCGCCGCGAACACGCTGTCGCAGCGAGTCACGATATCCGGACGCGTTCTCGACCCCGCCGGACAGGGCGTCGCGGGCGTTGTCGTGTCGGCGACGGGCGTTGTGGACGCCAGCCTGACGAACGCCAGCGGCGCCTACAGCCTGCTGGTCCCCGTGAGGTGGTCCGGCGTCATTCGCCCCGACAAGTCGGCGCTGGCTTTTACACCGCCGGAGATTCGGCTGGACGATGTGACGACAAACTTGTCCGATAATGATTTCGCCGCGTCGCTGGCGTCCCAATGCGCGGAACCAACATCGACAGCCACGTCGACGAATCCCTTCGGAGCAAAGGCGGAAGCCGGGCCCAGCCAGCTGGTCGACCTGCCGAGCGGCGCGTCGAAGGCGAACGTGCGGCTCGACGGCGCCGGCAGCCAGGCGCCGGAAGGATCGACCTTCGAATGGCGCATTGCGGGGGGCGACGCGCTGGGTTCCGGCGAACGTGTCAGCGTCGAGTTGCCGGAAGGCGTTCACATGATTCAGCTCGTTGTGACGACGCCGGATGGCGCGAGGGCGATGGACGAGGTTCTGATCCGCGTGGCGTCCGGTGGCGTGGGGACGTTGTGGGTCGACGTCAACAATCCCGCGGCGTCGTCGAAGGGGCCGGGCGCCCCGGCGAGTCCCTTCGATTCCATTGACGCGGCCATCAGCGCGGCGAAGCCGGGGGACACGATCGTCGTCAAAGGGGGGACCTATCGGCGACATCATCCGTCGGTCAATCGGCGGGCCGCGCTCACGCAGAATGTTCACGGCACGGCCGAGCTTCCCATCACGATCAAGGCCGACCTGGGCGCGGATGTCGTACTGACGGGGGATTATCCCGGCGGTGAACTCGGCAGCACGGGCTGGGAGATCATCGACAGTTCCCACCTGAACATCCGCGGCATCCGCTTCGATAACTTCACGGGGCCGGGGCTCGACATCGGATCATCGTCGCCCGGCGCGGCCCATCACATCACGGTTGAGAATTGCTCGGCGACGCGATGCTCTCTGGGGACGAACACATTCGTCGCGGCGCTGCGTGCGACGGGGCCCGCGCAGTACATCACATTCCGCAAGTGCATGGTCCACGACTGCAACTCGGGCATTGTGCTTCGCGAAGGCCCCGTGCAGACCCGGCAGACCTGCGCCGTTCCGCCTCGCGCCGGGAATTCGGCGCCGGGAACACCTTCCTGCGGGTATCCGCAGGACATGCCGGAATCCCAGTGGAACATCTGGCCGGGCTGGAACGTGATCTCGCCGAGCCACTGCGTGATCGAGGACTGTCTGCTCTACGACAACTCGCGGGTGCCGGAGCACAGCGACGGGATCGGCACGCGATATACCGTGGACTGCGTCGTGCGAAACAATGTCGCCTTCCGCAACGCCGACGACAACTACGACATGCTCGGGGCGACGCGGATGACGTTTACCGGGAACATTGCGTTCGCGGCGGATCCGAACGACCTGGCCGACGCTGACGGCAACGGGATCAAGATCGGCGTTCGTGGCGGGCTCGACTGCCTCGTCGCGAACAACGTCTCCTTCGACAACGATCGCATGGGTATCGATATGGGCGATACGGAACGCGGACGCGTCTATCACAATACCCTCGTGAACAACGGGGCGGACCATCCCAACGGCTTCGGTCTCTGGTTCGAAGGGGGCCGATCCGCGACCGGACATCAGGTGATGTTCAATATCATCACGGGCAACGGCCGCAACACGTCGCGAGGTGACTATGGCGTGGATCGGCATGTCGCCATGGCACTGACGGACGGCAACAGCGTTTCGGATTCCAACAGCCACAACTTCGCGGCGCCGGCCGGCCCGCACGATCGGTTCAACGATACGGGCATGTTCCCGAACGAGGGGATGGCAATCGATACCACGTTCGACGCCGGCATGTCGATCGACCAGCGTCTCGAGAAAATCCGTTCCCAGGTGCGTCGGAAATTCACGCTTGCCGGCGGCAGTCCGCTGCGCGGGGCGGTTTTTGTTATCCAGGGCGTGAACAATGATGTAACATCCGCGGGCCGGAGCTGGGGCGCCGTGCAGGACTAGCGTGTTAATCCCTACTGTGTCGAGGATTGGCTCGGATGGCGAAGAAAGTGAAGAAGAAGGCGGTCACGAAGAAAGCCGTGACGAAGAAGTCAGCGTCGAAGAAGAAGGCGACGAGCAAAAAGGCGACGCACAAGAAGCGAACGGCGCCGACGAAGCAGCGATTGAAGACCGTCAGGCGGGGCGGCGCCGATGGCGCTCGGGTCGACGCCTACATTGAGCAGGCGGCGGAGTTCGCCCAGCCGATTCTGTCGAGGCTGCGAGACCTGTTTCACGAGGGATGCCCGGCGATTGAAGAGAAGATCAAGTGGGGCGCGCCGCACTTTGACCACAAGGGAATGATGGGCGGGATGGCCGCATTCAGGAATCACGTCTCGTTCGGATTCTGGAAGGCGGATCAGATCAGGGATACGCACAAGCTGTTCGATCGCGGACCGAAGGCGTCGATGTGTACCGTGAAGATCACGTCGCTCGACGCGATGCCCGCCGACGACATCATTCTCGACTATGTCCGACAGGCCGCCGCCCTGAACGACGCCGGAACGAAGAAGACGAAATCCAGAAAGCCGCCCCGGGAGGCGCTTCCCACGCCGACCGATCTGGCGGCGCTGCTTGGGAAGAACAGGAAGGCGAAGGCCACGTTTGACGCCTTCCCGCCGAGCCACAGGCGCGAGTACATCGAGTGGATCACGGAAGCAAAGCGCGACGAGACGCGTCAGAAGCGGCTGGCGCAGACGATGGAATGGCTGGCGGAAGGCAAGTCGCGGAACTGGAAGTACATGCGGAAATAGACGCGCGCGTTTCAAGCGCCGCGTCCGATACGGCCGGCGAGATTCGGCGACATCGAGCGGCGGGGCGACGCGCCGGCAGTTTCCCCACAATCGTCATAATCCGAACACGATGGCGCGGGATGCTGGTCCTCGCTGAGGAGCGCGGGGATTATCGCGCCCTCATCCTGCGCCGGGCGCCTCGTCGCGGCGGGTCCGGTCCATGCATGATGTTCCGTCATGCGGGACTTCATCGACAGCACATTCGCCGGGCGCCCTTCATCGCGCATTGGGATCCGACTCGCCGTCGTCATCGCCTTGTGGCGCCTGACAGGCGGCGCGGCGATCGCGCAGGCGGATATTCCGGGGGCGTGCTGTTTTCCGGACGGAACCTGCGAGGCCTATGTCAATTCCGTCGCCTGCGCTGAGGACGGCGGCGCCTTCGCCGGCTTTGGCGTCACGTGCGACAACGCGGCGTGTCCGGCGCCCGTCTGTGACGAGACGCTCGAACTGTCGGCGTGTCCACAGCGTATCATCTTCGAGACAACGGACGAAAATGGCGTGGTATTCGACCTGCCGACCCCGCCGACGGCCACGGGATGTGATCCGATCGTCACGCTCGAGCCGGCCATCGGCGACCTGCTGCCGGTCGGCGAGACGATTGTTGTCGTGACGGCGGAAGATGACCTGGGTGATGTCGTCAGCTGTGCGTTTACTGTCGTTGTCAGTCGTGTGGCCGAGACAGGCCCGATTCAGAAGCGACGCATCAAGGGTGGCGGACTCGACGGCGCCGAGTCGATCGGGGGATGCGGCTTGGGGGCGCCGACGGAGATGTTCTGCGGCGCCTGCCCGATGGCCGGCTTCGCGGGCGTCTTTGCCGCGCTGGCGACGTGTCGGCGTCGGCGACGCGCGTGTCGAAAGTCACGTTAGCAGTATCCTGCGGGCGTCAGCGCCCGAAGGTCGTGGAATCTCCGACCGCGTCAGTCCATTGCACTCATCGAGACTTTTTTACGCGAATTCCGGGCTCGGGTTGCGGTCCAATGGCCTCATTCCTGTCGGAGTCGGCAATGGAATTTGGGTTGCGGCTCACTGTTGCGCCGATATACAATGGTCATCCAATGTAGCTTGCGCCCGCTCGGGTTGCGGCGAATTGACCAACAACGCTAACAGATGAGGTTTTGTCATGTTCGCGAGACGACTGGTGGTACTCGGGCTCCTGGCCATGTTCACGACGGCGCCCGCCTGGGCGTTGGAGATCGGCGACGATGCGCCGCCGCTGATGATCAAGAAGTGGATCAAGGGCGACAAGCTCAAGCTGGACGACGCCAAGAATCGCGACATTGTCGTCATCGAGTTCTGGGCCACGTGGTGCGGTCCGTGTCGCATGAGCATTCCGCACCTGACGGAGCTTCAGGGCAAGTTTGAGAAGGAACGCGTTCGCGTCATCGGGATTTCGACGGAAGACACGTCCACAGTCATGAACTTCGTTCATGGCATGGGCAAGAAGATGGAGTACACCGTCGCCGTTGACAACGATGGCAAGACCTACGGATCGCTCATGACGGAATTCGGCGTTCAGGGGATTCCCCACGCCTTCATCATTGATCGCAAGGGCAAGATTGCCTGGCACGGTCATCCGATGGATGAGGAGTTCGAGGAGGAACTGGGAGTCCTCATCAAGAAGCAGCCGGCCCCGGAAGACAAGAAGCTCAAGGAAGCCAACCGGCTCCAGAAGGAGTACTTCGAACTCGCCCAGAAGGAAGACGCGTCGAAGGACGAACTCGCAAAGATCGGCGATCAGATGGTCAAACTCGGCGCCGGCGAGAAGGAATTCCTCGTCGATGTCACGAACATGATCATCAAGAGCAAGAAGATCAAGACGCGCGACTACGCGACGGCCAGGAAGGCCGTCGAGGCCGCCTGCGACCTCACAGAGAACAAGGATTGCGAAGTGATCGAGCTCCGCGCCCGCGTCGCCTACGACATGGGTGACAGGAAGGGGGCCCTGAAGTACCTGCGCGAGGCCCTCAGCGTCTGCGAGGATTTCGATCACGAGGACAAGCTTGAGAAGCGAATCGAATCGCTTCGCAAGAAGCTCGGCTAAGCCTCGCTTCCGCTTCAGCTCGCTCGCAGTATCAGAGACGATCCATCCGCCCGCGCCTCTTGAGGCGCGGGCTTTTTTATTGGGGGCGATTTCCGCGACGCCGGCGCCGGAAGTTGCATCCGATCGCTCCAGTCGCGACACTTGAGCATTCGACAGTCGACGATCGATGAAAGGAGCCGTCCGCATGTCCAGCAATCCGATGTTCAGCGATCCTTCCCAGGAGACATGGCGGCTCTTCCGCATCATGGCCGAATTTGTCGACGGTTTCGAGGAAATGAGCCGCGTCGGCAAGGCCATTTCGATCTTTGGATCGGCGCGGGCGAAGCCGAACACGAGCCACTACCAGAACGCCGAGAAGCTCGCCGCCAACCTCGTCAGGTGCGGGTTCGGCGTGATCACCGGCGGCGGTCCGGGCATCATGGAGGCGGCCAATCGCGGCGCCATCAAATCGGGCGGAACCAGCGTCGGTCTGAATATCGCGTTGCCGCATGAACAGTCGTCGAACGACTTTCAGAACGTGAGCCTCGAATTTCACTACTTCTTCGTTCGCAAAGTGATGTTCGTGAAGTACTGCGTCGGCATGGTCTGCTTCCCCGGCGGGTTCGGTACGCTCGACGAGTTCTTTGAGTCGATGACCCTCATCCAGACGGGGAAGTCGCCCGAATACCCCGTCGTCCTGTTTGATTCGAAGTTCTGGAACCCGCTGCGCAACTTTATGACGGATACGCTGCTCGAGAAGTACGAGGCGATCTCTCCGGATGATGTCAACCTGTTTCTGGTGACGGATGACATCGAGGAGGCGTCGGATCACCTGCGCTGCTGCGTCGAGCGACAGATGGTCGAACTCGCGAAGGGGGCGGGCGAAAGCAAGCTTGGCGCGCCTGTCGAACATCGAATCAGTGGTGAGGGAACCCGCTTCGGCAAACCGGTCCGGCGGGGCGCCGCCGGCATGAACCGCATGCCGCTGGAATAGCGATCGCGATTTGCCCGCTGTAGAATCAGGGTAGCGGCCACCTGGGACGGGAGCGCCGCTTCACGCCCGGGCGCCGTGCCGTCCGCAGAATCGGGTCTTTCGTCATGACAGGTCGTTTTCGCCCGTTTGCAGCCATTGGTGTCATTCTGCACGTATCGCTTGCCGTTGCGTACGCCTCCGCTGATGACGCGTTCAACGACTTCCTTGGACCGACAGTCACAACCCGCGACGGCCGGCGCGTCAATGCGGCGGCGGAATACTGGAGCGGCGTTGTCGGCGTCGCCTTTGATCGCGACGTTGACATCGACGTGCCGCCCACACCGCTGGATCTGGATCTCGATCGCACGCCGGATACGGTTTTCACGGCGCACTGGCGGCTGAAGGGCGGTCTTCTCGCCAATCCCGACATCGTGGGACTGATCCCGACGCCCGACGATCCGAAGGGGACGATCGGCGCGTACAGCGTCAGTACGGGGTTTCTCGGCGTTCGAGAGGAGAAGGACGAGAAGAGCGGGCGGGGCACGGGTCGCTACGGCTTCAACTGCTGGTGCTGCCACGCCAGCGCCGACGAGCGCGGTCGCATCCTCATCGGCCGGCCGAACACGCGGATTTATCTGGGGCTGATCATGGCGTCGTCCAATGTCATGGATCCGACGTACGTGATCTCGCAACCCGGGACGCATCAGTCGATCGCGCCGGACGAGCTTCGTTCGCGGGAACATCTCGACGCCACCTTCGAATTCGACATCGACAAAGACGGACGTGTCACGATGGAGGAGTGGCGCCGGACGATGAAACTGCCACCTTCGCGTGTCGCCAGGGCGACGATGCTGCTCGCGGGGCCGGGGCGCCTCGATCAGAGCGTCGACCAGCGCATGGACGGTTTCATTCCGCTTGCCAACCTCCAGCAGTACTGGTTTGAGAAACGCGGTTCTGAGAAGTATCTGCGGATGGCGCACCAGGCGAAGGTGTCGGCGTTCAATCCGGTCAGCATCCCGTCGGCCTTGTCGGGATTCGGCGTGAAACACTATTCGTGGACCGGCAAGGACTCGTCGATGAAGTACGACGCGGCGGCTTTCGCCATGCGTTCTCTCCACGTCACGGGGGAACGTCTCGCCGATCTGATTCAGCTGGCCCACGAAGGTCCCGTCGATACCGAACTGCTGAATCGCGCGATGACGCTGGATTTTCGCGACGTCGGGACCGAGGGCCGGGAGACGGACTCGAACGAAGCGAACGGATGGACGACGAGGATGCTGACGCATCCGGACGCGAGATCGCTGACGTCGATACCGGAGGCGTATGGCGCATTTGCGATTCGACACCTGCTGACCCATCACGTCGATACGCCGGTCATTGCCGACGGCGACGCATTGGCCGCCGAGGGGCTGCGTCTCTTCACGGATCGCGACGTGGGCGACATTGTCAATCAGCGCGTCGTGTACGGTCGGGAAGCGCTGCTGCCGAAGGACGCCGCCTCCGTAGCGGCCCTCGTCCCGCTGGATCGATCACGTCCGATGACGGACAAACTGACGGTCCGCTGCGCGACCTGCCACAACCATACGCCGCTGTCGAGGCCGGTTCCGCTGTCGGCGCCCATTCCGCCGATGCGTCGATGCGACAATTGCCATTTCGATCATCCGGACGACGCGTCGCCGGGCCGATTCATGCCGCTGTCAGAATGGCGGACGCGGCGTGACCTGCGCGTCGCCGACGACTGTCTGACGTGTCATGAATCTCATCCCGACTTCGGTCCGCAGGTGTACAGCAACTCGTGGCTGCTGCCATTTGACGCGGACGACGACGGGGAGACGCTCGGCGACGAACGCGACGACCTGGCGGCGGGCGGGATCGGCACGGACGCCATGCTCAATATCGACTCACTGTTCACGCGTCAGTTGATCCCCAGGGCGCGGCGGCATGAACGATCGACGTACGCCTTGTCCCCGAACGCGCGGCGACGTCCCGCGCGCGTGGATTATTCCACGGAGGGATTTGGATTCGTTCGCGTGGCGCCGTTGATATCGCTGCGGCATACGGCGCCCTACCTGCACAACGGAAGCGTGCCGACCCTTGATGCGCTCCTGCAGTCGCCGGCCGGTCGGCCCGCGCGATTTCAGGTCGGCGCCGCCGCCCAGCGATTCGAATACGACACGACGCTTCCCGGCAATCACAACAGCGGACACACTTATGGGTCCGATCTGACGGCGGACGAGCGCCGCGCACTGATTCACTTCCTCGAAACCCTCCCGTGATCGATCGCCGGGCCCCGTCGCGCCGGCGTGAGCGGCGCGACTATGTCGGAGAATGCCCGACCGCCAGCTCCACGGACGGCGTGATTCTCGGTCCCGCGGAGACCGGCGCAAAGCGATCCGTGAATCCGTCCGATTCAGTCAGGGGCTTCGCATGCGCGGTATGCGGCCCGGCCGCAGGATGCGCACAGGGGTTTGATGATGAAGATCACGATTGTTGGAACCGGATATGTCGGGCTCGTTACGGGCACCTGTTTCGCGGACTGCGGTAACCACGTGTGCTGTCTGGACATCGATCCGACCAAGGTCGCGCTGCTCAAAGCCGGCAAGTGTACGATCTATGAGCCGGGGCTCGAGGAACTCATCGTGCAGAACAGTCGGGCGGGGCGCCTGACGTTCACCACGGACATCCACGAAGCGACGCGACATGGCGAGGTGATCTTCCTGTGCGTCGGCACGCCGCCGAGCGCCGACGGCTCCGCCGATCTCTCGGGGATCGAAGCCGCCGCCCGGTCGATTGCCGAACAGATGCAGGAGTCGCGCATCGTCGTCATCAAGTCGACGGTTCCCGTCGGCACGGGCGATCGCATTGAAACACTCATGCGCAGCCACACGCAGCAGCGTGTGGATCTCGTGAGCAATCCCGAATTTCTGAAGGAGGGCGCCGCGGTTCGCGACTTCCGAATGCCGGATCGCGTCGTGATCGGCGCCGAGAATCCCGAAGCCGCTGAAGTTGTTCGGCAGTTGTACCTGCCGTTCACGCCGCCGCGGACACCGATCCTGATGATTGGCCGGCGCGCCTCGGAGATGAGCAAGTACGCCGCGAACAGCTACCTCGCGATGCGAATCAGCTTCATCAACGAGATGGCGAATATCTGCGAGCGCGTGGGCGTCGATATCGATGAAGTCAAGAGCGGCATGGCGACGGACGCCCGCATCGGCTCACATTTCCTCTATCCCGGCGTCGGCTACGGCGGCAGCTGTTTCCCGAAGGATGTCCAGGCCCTGGCGGCCGTGTCGGACGGCGTCGAGCACGAGGCGAAGATCCTGAAGGCCGTCCACGACACCAATGAGCTTCAGAAGCGCGCGATGTTCGATCACATTCGGGCCGAATTCGGCAGCCGCCTGGACGGGAAGCGATTCGCCGTCTGGGGCGTGACGTTCAAGTCACGGACCGACGACATCCGAGAGTCGCCCGCCCTGACAATGATCGAGCTGTTGCTCGACGCGGGGGCCTGGGTGACGGCCTACGACCCGCAGGGCCTGGAGAACCTCGCCGTCAAGTACGCCGGTCGTGTTCACTACGCCCGCGACGCCTACACGGCCCTCGACGCGGCCGACGCCCTGATCGTGCTGACGGACTGGGATGAATTCCGGAGCCCCGATTTTGAACGCATCGCCGGCGCCCTCAGGCGGCCTATTATTTTTGATGGCCGCAACCTCTACAAGACGGCGTGGATGCGGCGACATCACTTTACGTACTATTCGATCGGCCGACCGCCGGTCTATGGCGAACGGGACGGCGCCGATCGACCGTTCGAACTTGAGGAAGCGCTGTCCTAGCGCCGCCGTATCGCATAGGATGCCGGAGGGTGGCATGCCGGCCCTTATGGTCGGCATGAAGCCACACGCAAGTGGATGGCATGCTTGCCCCCCAAAGGCAAGCATGTCCGCCGACGGCGCAGGTGACGACAGCGCCTCCGGGCGAACAGGACGAACCACGAGGATACGCATGAAACCGCGAAGCATTCTGGTGACCGGCGGCGCCGGGTTCATAGGCTCCAACCTGTGCCTGCGCCTCTTCAGGGAAGGCCATCACGTCATCTGCCTCGACAACTGCTTCACGGGCGATCTGCGCAACTTCGGCGACGACTATCGCGAGATGGTCCTTTCCGGCCGCTTCGAGTTCATCCGCCACGACGTGACGGAGCCGATCACGATTGAGGTCGACGAGATCTACCATCTCGCCTGCCCGGCCAGCCCTGTTCACTACCAGTACAATCCCGTCAAGACGATCAAGACCAACGTGATGGGCACGCACCACATGCTCGGACTCGCCAAGCGTGTGAACGCCCGCATCCTGCTGGCGAGCACGTCTGAAGTCTATGGCGATCCCAAGGTCCATCCGCAGACGGAGGACTACTGGGGCAACGTCAACCCCATCGGTATCCGAAGCTGTTACGACGAGGGCAAGCGCGTCGCCGAGACGCTGATGTTCGATTACCACCGGCAGCACGACATTCCGATCCGCGTGGCGCGCATCTTCAACACCTATGGACCGAACATGGCGATCGACGATGGTCGCGTCATGAGCAACTTCATCTGCCAGGCTCTGCGTGGCGAGGCGCTCACGGTCTACGGCGAAGGCGAGCAGACGCGAAGCTTCTGTTACGTCAGCGATCTCGTGGACGGCCTCTGCCGCCTGATGAACGGCGAGCACACGGGACCGATCAACCTCGGCAACGACGGCGAGATCACGATGCTCGAACTGGTGAAGGCGATCGAAGAGGCCGTCGGTACACCGCTGAAGATCGTCCACAAGCCGCTGCCGCAGGACGATCCCGTCCGGCGGCGCCCCGACCTGACGAAGGCGCGAACGCTGCTCGGCTATGAACCGCGCATTCCGCTGGAAGAGGGCGTCCGCCATACGATCCAGTACTTCCAGCGTCTGCTGAAGGACTGGGGCGAGCGCCCCATCGAGGCCAAGCGCCGCACGCCCGTCCACGCGAAGTAACGCAATTCTGTCGATTTCAGCGCCGCTTCAGTCGTGGCGGCGCGACGATGATCGCGCGACGGAGATGCGCTTTTGCGCGACACGCTTCGTCGGCGACCGTCGTTCATCCGATTGTCAGTGGGTGTACCGCCCCGTCGGGGCTTGAGCGTAACACGGGGTGATTGCCCCAGGGTTGCGCTGCGTCCGCTTCACGGGCTCCGCTTCACCCTGGGCTGGCATGTGACGCCCCGTTGGGGCCGTTTCGTTCGAATGAGGGAATTGAGTCATGTGGCCGACCACGTCAGCCGTCGTGGCGTTACGACGATTCACGTGGACCGCTCGCGTTGCCGCTACGCCGACTGCTGGTCGAGCACTTTGGGCACTTTGAAGTAGGGCGGGGCCTTGTCGGGGGCGTTCTGGAGGGCCTTATCGACGCCGAGCGATTCGCCGGTCTCGTCGGCGCGGAAGACGTTGCTGATCGGCATGGCGTGGGCCGTTGGCTCGACGCCGTCGGTCTCCACTTCGTTCAGCGTCTCGACGTAGGCCAGAATATCCCCGAGCTGTCTGCCGTATTG
>Ga0116151_10000569_pt1 | contig 34001 bp, 19 predicted proteins | sample AD_UKC117_MetaG_FD_89893 | JGI IMG/M metagenome (GOLD analysis project Ga0116151, IMG submission 89893) | Active sludge microbial communities of municipal wastewater-treating anaerobic digesters from Hong Kong - AD_UKC117_MetaG | ecosystem: Engineered > Bioreactor > Anaerobic > Digestate... | reverse complement strand
GCCGGGGGGGGCGGAGACCGGGGGCGCCTGGGGAGCGTGTGTTGGGTGGGCTCGCCCTTATACTCGTTCGCCATGGGCTCAGGCGGGAGTGAACAATCCGGGGTGGGCAGGTCGTGGAGCGTCGGCGCGATCGTTGCGCTGTTGATGTGCATCGCGTTCCTCGTTTCCGCGTTGTGGGCCTGGGCCTCCATTCGTTCGACGGGCGTGCGCGACTCGATCGTCATCGCCGCCGGTCCCGACAAGGGCACGTACATTTTGCTCGCCGAGCGATTCGGAAGGACGCTGGAAAACGAGGGCGTCGTTTCCTCGGCGAAAGTTGTGGGGACCGTGGGGAGTGTCGAGAACATGCGGCGCATCGGCGCCGGCGAGGCGGACTTCGCCTTCGTGCAGAGCGACACGCGGCCCCACGAGGACGCCCGACTTGTGGCGACGCTGCACGACGAGGCGCTGCACATTCTCGTCGCGTCGCGCGTCGTGGAGGAGATTCACTCCATCTACGATCTGTCGGGGCGGCGCGTCTGTCTCGGCGAGCGCGGCAGCGGCACGCGCAATCTCTCGAAGCGCGTGCTCGACTATCTCGGGATCCAGGTGAAAGAGGTGGAGGGCGTCACGCTGGACGCGGCGGCGGTGGCGCTGGCGCGCACCGCGGACGATCCGGCCGCGATCGACGCCGCCTTTGTGCTGACGGCCGTTCCGTCGGTCATCGTCCGGGATGTGATCGATCGCGGCGTGGCGAGGCTTCAGTCGCTCGGCGCCATCGGTGATGACGCGTCGGAGGCGTGCGCCCTGGAGATGGTCTTCCCCTACCTGAAGGATGCGACGATCGCCCGCGGCGCCTACGGAACGAATCGCGGCGTGCGAACGATCGGGATCGAGGCGCTGCTCGTCGCGCGGCGCGACATGCCCGAGGCCTTCGTGCGTGAGGCGGCGAAGGCGCTGTTCGAGCGGCGGAGCCTGCTCGCGTACGGCGCGACGACGGAAGGGGATTCGTCGCGCGAGCTGACGATCGCGTGGCAGATCGCGGAGCGATACGATCCGGCCGCGGCGCACATGCCGTACCACGCCGGCGCCGTCGACTACTATCAGCGGAAGCAGCCGCCCTTCATCGTCGTCTATGCCGAAGTCATCGGTGTCGCGTTTTCCCTGCTGTTCGGGGCGATCTCCGGCGCCATCACGCTCCGCCAGTGGATGCGGCGCAAGCGAAAGAACCGGATCGACGCTTATTACATCGAGATCGAAAAGCGCGCCACGGCCATCGAGTCGGCCGGCGTCGAGGATCTGCATCGGATCCGCGCCGAGCTGGACGTGATCCGGCGGCGGGCCTTCGAGGACCTCGTGGCGGAGAAGCTGGCGGCGAACGAGTCCTTCACGATCTTCCAAGCCTTCCATCGCGATGCGCTGGCCGCCATCGACGCGCGGTTGGCGGCGAGATAACGGGGCCGGCGTACTGATTGAACGCCGTCGCGCGATGGAGGGAACTGGCGCGGGGCCGGCCGGGGCGATCCCGCCGGTTCCCTGCGGCGCGAGGGGCCCACTGTCGGTACAAATTCGTTGTGCGGATCGAAACAGCCGGCGGGTTCGCCCGCGGGATGGCGCGGGCCCGGGCCTGCGTCGCGATCGTCGCACGCAATGCCGGAGGACAACCATGCGTTCGTATCGTCATGTCGTTTTTCTGATGTGTGTGCTGGCCGTGACGGGAAGGGCATTCGCCGGCGAGCGGCAGGACCCGAAGACTGCGGACGAAGGGAATGAACGGATTCGTCGCCGAATCACGCTGCCCGGAAAGGCGCCCGTGGCTTCGGCGAGGCCAGCGACGCCGGCCGAACCATCGGCGATGCGGATTGCGGTCATTCGGCTGAAGCATGCGCGGGCGGAGGAGATGGCGCCGCTGCTGACGCGAGCCTGCATGTCCATTCCCTATGACGTGGAACCCCATATCGGCGCCGATGCGCGAACGAATGCGCTCGTCATCACGGCGGACGCGGCGGGCGTCGAAATGATTGGTCGGGCGGTCGAGGAGCTGGATTGTCCGGCGCCATCGCCGTCGCCCGACGCGAAGACGGATGATGTCGAACGCCGGTTGCGCGTTTCGGCGACGATCTATCGCGTGATGCTGGCCGAGGACAAGGTCGACAGTGTGAGCGCCGAGGCGCTGACGGCGGCGGCGGGCGCGAGATCGTCGTTCAACGAGTTCCTGGCGAGTTTCGGCGCGTCCCGCGTCCTGTTTCAGACCCATCAGATTCTGGCGAATGATGGGGCGGGGCGGGAGACACAGATCGGTGTTCAGACACCCTGCGTTGTCGGATCCACGACGACGAAGAGCGGCGCCGTCGTCAACAATGTGCAGTATGAGAGCGTCGGCATGCTCGTCGAGGGCGCAGGCGAGCTGACGTCGATGTCTCTTGGGCGGGCGAACGTGAAGGTCGAGTTCGAGGATCTTGACGAATCCGACGTGGCCCTTGGAAACGGGGTCAACGCGCCGGTGATGCGGACCTGGAAGCAGAGTTTCAACGGACCCTTCAAGGTGGGCGAGCCCATCATCCTGTTTGCCGTCGATACACAGACGTCGGCGGCGCCGACGCTCTATGTGCTCTGGCTGCGATTCGACGCCGAGGCGATTCGATAGGCGCCGCATTCAGCGCCGCGGTGGGGCAACGGAGTGATCGGCGAGTCGATCAGGCGTGGGCGGGATCATCCAGGAGCGGTCGTCGGCGGAACAGCCGCGGCGGACGCGGGACGGGGAGATTCATAACGCCGACGCGATCCGTCAGCGTCGTCGCCAGTCGGACGGAGAGGATGGCCAGGAGGACGCCGCCGAGGACATCGGACCCGAAGTGTCGCTGCTGTGCGATCCGGGAAAGGGCGGCCAGCGCCGCGGCGACGAGGAAGAGGTGGCGGGATTTCGGGAACGACGCGCCGATGAGCAGCGCCAGGATGAAGTAGGTCGTTGTGTGGCCGGAGGGGAACGAGTCGAATCCGTCTGTGAAACCGAGCGGATGGAAGGCGTAGGCGCCGATGTGCTCGTCCGGGCGGGCGCGACCCACGACGTTCTTGAGTGTGTAGAGAAGCCCCATGCCGATGAGAAACGTCAGCGAGATGGAAACGACCAGGCGGCCGCGTCCCGCGCGTCGCAGGGCGAAGAGCAGGGCGGCGGCGATGACGGGCCAGTAGAAGGCCCATCGAGAGAGCTTCAGCACGCGTCGCGCGGGAGAGGCGTCGGGCGCGAGGCGCTGGACGAGATTCAGCAGCCAGCCGTCGAACGGAAAGGTCATGGCGATCGCCGCGGCCAGCAGGACGCAGAGGACGGCCCAGAGCGTCCAGCGGGAACTCGATGCGGAATCATCCAGCAGGTCGTGCGGATTGTTGGTGAGAAGCCCGGCGCGGCGCGACATGGCGAAGTCCCTGGGTTGTGCGTGATCGTGTCGAGATTCGAGCGCGGCGGCGATTTGAAATCCCCGCATCGTGCGCCCGACTGGTGGTCGATCATCGGGAGAGGGCGGGCGAACTTCAAATGACAATCGCTTAATAATCGACAAAGAAATCGTTTGCAGGCGTCAGCCTCGGCGCCAGACGGCTCGAAACGCGTTGAGGCGACTCGAGTGGAGATCGACGTCGGCGAGTGGACGTGTCCCTGCGTAAAAAACGCGGCGCCAGTCAGGTGACTGGCGCCGCGCGCAGAGAGGAATCGTTGCGTTCGTGACGATCGCCACGGGGCGTCGTCAGGCGAACGACACAGGACTTAGTGGACGCGGTTGCCCGGCGAGTGCGGGGCGTTCTCGAAGAGGTCCTGGTTCGTCGGCGTTTCGCGCTGAGGGCCGCTTTCGCCGCCGTCCTGGCCAATTTCCGGGCCGCCGGTGCTCGACGTGCGTCGGAAGATGTCGATCTCGCACTCGGACATGAGCAGGTCACACAGGTCGAGGGCGCGTCGCTTGAGATCGTTGAAGGCGCGGGTGACGCTTCCCGGCGGCGTGCAGGTCACGTCGTTGATCGGGTTCGTTCCCGTCAGGAAGCGCGACAGGTCGGATTCCTGGCCGATGTCTCGCGGGAAGACGTGGAGGAACCGCGTGTCGGTCTCCGGGGCGTGGCAGCCGTTGCAGTTGTTCAGCGCGAACTTGTGTCGCGTTTCGGTGCAGTCGAAGCCGGGCGCCCGCCATGTGTCCGGCGGGTTGAGCGACGAGATGGCGGCAAAGCACTCGCCATTGAAGACGAGCGGAATCGTGTGCGTCTCGGCGAGGATGTCGGGTTCGTTCTGCGTCATCCAGTCGGCGAGGAGGTCCGTGTTGTTGTGTCGCAGGTCGACTGTCAGGGCGACAGTTGTCTGCTCGAGAGGCGCCGGGATAACGGTCAGCAGCGGGTTGAGGTGGAATTCGCGGAGTTCCCACGGATCGCCGAGTTCGATTTCGTTGGTTCGGACCTGGGAGATCGAGCTGCCATTCGGTCGGCCCGGGGCGATGTTGAATCCGGCGAAGTCATCCGTGATCTTCTGGAGTTCCTTGTTGAACGTGGCGCCGAAGGGAATCGATCCGAGGGCGTGCCAGCGATCGGCCCATGTCTTGACCTCTTCACAGGTCGAAGCCGGCTGGATGTACTCGAGGATGACAGTGAACTGCGTCTGCGACCAGTGATCCGGATTGGGATCAGCGGGGTTGATGTTGAGGACGCCAAAGACGAATCGGGCTTCGCCCGCGTTGCCGGCGCCATAGACTGTATTTCGGCGAAGGTCGATTCGATTGACGATCGCGAGCAGGCGGAAGGGGGCAAGCTTCATGTTGAGCGTGCGGCTGTGGCTGACTTCCTCCCATCGATCGATGAGGAACGACTGCATGGCGGGTCGCGCGTCGGAGATACAGTCGATGCTGGTCTGCGTCTGATCGACGAGCCACTCGCCAAGCCAGTTTCGGACGAAGTCCGACAGACCGGCGGGATCGGTCGTGACATCCGGAAAGCCGCCGATCGAGGCCATGAGCTTGCCGAAGGTCCAGGCGCCGAGGGCGTTGGGATCGGCGCCGACGGCCGTCCACTTGGTGCGAACGGGGTCTTCAACCACGCAGAGGTCCGTAATCATCAGCTCCTTGTTGATGACGATGTCGCACGGCGTGACGGGGGCGTCGGCGTCGCCGCAGTCCGGGACGGGAATCGGATCGATGCCGATGATGCCGGGAGACGCCTCTCGATCCTGTCCCTCGCTCCTGCCGGCGAAGGACAGGAGCAGGGCGACAGCCAACGCCGTTGGCGTCATTGTCAACAGCCAGTGTCTCCTCATAAATCCCATGCTTTGTTTCATTGTTTCTTCTCCCACGGTGACTCAATCCGCGCAGGCGTTGCGCGGAATCTCCCTGACGGATCATCGCTGGGCAACGCACCCAGGATCATCCGGTCGACTCGCAGACGTTTCGTGACACTCGATGACCGAACGGCGCCCGTCTGCGATGGCGGCCTCGAAGGAGGCGCAACGACAGCGGGACGCCCCAAGGCGCCGGCGTCAGATTGTCAGGTTTTCAGGTTTGTTGAACTTCTTCGAAACGACTTGCGGAAACGTTTCGTTCCCGGTTTCGAATACCCATGCCGTTCAACTTCGCCGACTCTCGCCGGCACGCCGCCCTACCCTGAAGCGCATCATTCGTCGAACAGTCGGATCGGCGTTGAAGATCGATCTTCCCAGTTTCAATCTTCGTATCACGCCGTCGTGTTCGCCGCGCTTTCGTTCACACAGGCACTCCGCAATTTGACAGACGAAGCGTTTATTACAAAGCCCGTCCGTCGGCTTGTCGTGAAGGCGATTCCTGTGTGACGAAAGTAAGATACGCGTCGCGCAGTCAAAGGCAAGTGTTTTCTTGGAGGAAAGCGCGTAATTCAAGATGGCGCCTTGCGGTGACTGACACGCGTGTGGTAGTAGAATAAGCGTGTCGCTTTTTGCGATCGTGTTGCGCGCGTCATTAAACCGTTTTACGTCAGCAATGCGCGCGTCTCAAAAAAAGTTCAATACTCGCATTATTGCGCGAATCAATGTTGTCAATAGTTGTTCTTAATGCTGAGTGGCGGATGCGACGTAGAGTGTCAACGTGATGGCGCCCGTGGCGCGTCGAATTGCGTGGCGGGTCTGGGCGGTCCGTTCGCCGGTGGGTCGAACCGCCGAACGCATGATTGGGGCTGGGGAATGGACAGATTCGAAGTGGAAGCAAATGACGTTCGGATTGTGGCGCAGGCGTGTAACGCCTTCGGTCTGGACTTGTATCGCCTGCTGGTCGGCGAATCGACCGGCGGCAGTGTCTTCTTCTCTCCCTGGTCGATCGCGATCGTTCTGACGATGCTGGCGGAGGGCGCCCGTGGTGAGACGGCGGAGGAGATGTTGCGAACTCTGAGATTGTCGGCGTCAAGCGACGCGAACGATCGCGTCGCGGATTCGGTTCACGCGGGACATGCGGCATTGGTGGAGCGACTTCGTTCGGCGGCGGGGCCAGCGGACGACGCGACGCGCGAACGGATCGCGGCGCTTCGCGCGGATGTGGAGGCGGCAAAGGCGAACCTGGCGTCGCTCCTCGGCGGGGGAAATCGACGCGAATACCAGGCGGTCGCTCGCCGGCATTTTCAGGATTCGCAGGCCCTTGAGACGCTTGAGCAGGGCGTTGACTGTTTTGAGTTGCTGGCGTCGAACGCGTTGTGGATCGATCGACGGTTCTCGCCGTTGGCGTCGTACCTCGACACCATGCGGCGCTGTTACGGCGACGACTGTGCGAAGTCCGTCGATTTCGTCGATCGTGCCGCCGACGCAGTGCGGGAGATCAACGAGTGGGTCGAGGCGGGGACGAAGCATCGGATTCGTGATTTTCTCGACGCCTCCGCAATCACACCCCTGACGCGGCTCATCCTCACGAACGCTGTCTATTTTCGGGGTGAGTGGGAGATACCGTTCTGGAAGGAGGCGACGGAGGAGGCGGACTTCACGCTTGCCGATCACAGCAGGGTCCGTGTGAAGCTGATGGGCGACATGTCTGCACGTCCCGCCAGGTACGCCGCGTTCAATGGCGATGGCTCCCTCTTCGATACGCCTTTGGATGTTCCGTCGAGACAGCGCGACAGCGCGTCGAACTACCCGGGCGATGATGGCTTCGCGATTGCGGAGTTACCGTACAAAGGCGGGCGGCTCGCGATGACGATCCTCGCGCCGCGATCGCCCGATGGACTTCCCAGTCTGGAGGGACGACTGAATCCTGAATCGCTCGATGCGTGGCTTTCGAAACTCGCGTCGCGACAGGTCCGTGTCTTTCTGCCGCGATTTGAGCTCGCCTCGCAGTATTCCCTTAACGGGGCATTGCGTGCGATGGGCATGCGGCGGGCTTTCGTCAGGCCTGACGCGGAGGGCGGCGCGGATTTCTCGGGGATATGCGTTTCCGACGATCCGGAAGACAAGATGTTTGTGGGCGCCGTCGTCCACAAGGCGGTCCTGGAAGTGACGGAGGAGGGGACGGTCGCCGCCGCGGCATCAGGTGTCGCCTTGTTTGCTGGTTGCGGCAGCGGGCCTGAGCGTGTCCCGTTTGCGCCGACGTTTCGAGCCGATCGACCTTTTCTTCTGTTGATTCGCGACACGGCGTCGGGCGTCATTCTGTTTGCCGGTCGCATCACGAGGCCGTGATATCGCGCAGGCGGGATGGCGTGACGGCGTGTCATCCGATGGATTGACAATCGCCAACTGTTCGCGCGATGATTCGGGCTCGAAGGGAGGATCTCCATGCTTGACTGGTGGCTCGATCTGCCGGCCTGGTGTCGATACGGCGTGGCGCTGGTGTTGCTCGGTGCGGGCGCGATTGTCTGTATGAGCGGCGCGTACCGTCCCGGGGCGGCGCTTGTCGCCGGGGGCGTGGCGCTGTTCGCGGTCGCGGACCTGAAGCTCTGACTCCGAGTCGCCGTCCGTTTGATGATCGGCCGATGAGCGCTTCGATCGTCCACGTTGTTGGACGATCGTTGCTTTTCGTACCTCCTGATTCAATTCTCGTCGTTCGCGCCCCATAAGGGAGCGAATACTCGAACCAAATCGCGTATTGCGCTGCATCCGGAAGTGGTTTGGACAGCGCCGAATCTCTACACTGAAGACGGGGCGTAAGGTGTTTGCCAGTGGGTGGAACGAGCACGCTGCGCCGGATCTGGTGGAGACTCGAATGTCGTTGCAGTTTGCCTCCCGCCTTGCGGTTTGTCTTACGTTTTCAGCCTGTCAGTTTGCGATGTCGGCGGAGAAGAACCGGCCGAGTGATACTTCCGTTTCATTGGATGTCACGCCGGCCGTGGCGGCGACGCCGGAATCGCCATCCCAAATCTCACACGATGTCCAGGATCTGGCGCCGACGTGGGACGCCGACGGCGACGTGACGCTGGATGTGCGTCTCGGCGATCGCAACGTGACGCTGAATCTGCGTCCCTATTCGATTCGTGCGGCGGGATTCGAGCTCGTCACTTACGACGCTGACGGGAACCCTTCGTCCGTCGAGGCGCCGGCGCCGAACACCTATCGCGGAACGATCGGGTTCGACGCATCCACGCGCGTCGCCGCGTCGATTGTGGGCGGCCAGGTCACGGCGATGCTGCGCGACGATCGCGGCGAAGTCTGGGCGATTCAGCTGGCGAGTGAATTCGGCATGGCGGGGGATGTGTCCGCGCATGTGGTCTATGCGGCGGACGCGTCGCTGGAACAGTTCGGCGACTGCGGGACGATGGACATCGCCGCGGGGGCGACGCCGGGCGGTGCGCCGCGCGGTTCGAACACGAGCTGCGAGCCGATCGTGGCCAACCTCGCGCTGCTGGCTGACCACGAATACTACCAGTACCAGGGGGCGAGCATCACGGCGACGACGAACGCGATGGAAACGGTCGTCAACGCGATGACCTACATCTACGAGGAAGAGCTCGGCATCACCTACGAGCTGATCCGGGTGGACATCTGGAGCGGCGGCAACGCGTTTATCGTTGTGCCGGACGTCAACGGCGAGGTCGACCACAACATCCTGCTGGAGGCGTTCAAGAACTGGTACAACGCCAATCTGCCGGGCGTGAATCGGCGGCTGACGCACATGTTCTCCGGACGCAACTTCGTCGGCAGCGTCATCGGTCTGGCCGTCGTGGGTGTCATCTGCAGTCCGACGTCGGCCTACGGCATCGATCAGATGAACAGCGGCAATCTCGTGAGGAACGCGGGGCTGCTGTCGCACGAGGCGGGCCACAACTGGGGGGCGGGGCACTGCAACGGCACGCCCGGATGCGACATCATGAACTCGGCATTGGGGGCGCCGACGACGTTTGGAGAACAGGCGACGAACCAGATCATCGGCCCCGGGGCCCCGATCTACAGTTGCTACACAGCCCCGGTGAATCCGGGGCAGGACTGCAATCACAACGGCGAGTGCGACGACGTCGAAATCGCGATGGGCTGGTCGATGGACGCCAACGGGACCGGCGTGCCGGACCAGTGTGAGGCGGTGCACAACACGACACAGGGTGTTTACTACAAGTCGATTCGTGACGCTGTGCGCGAGGCGGTCGACGGCGACACGATCGTCGTCGCGCCCGGCTCCTATTACGAAGGCGTGGACATGCGCGGCAGGAACATCACGCTGCGCAGCAGCAACGGTGTCGGCGTGACGGAGATCGACGTGACGGGCCTGGGGACGTCCGGCGTTGCAATGGATCGCGGCACGCTGCACGGCTTCACGATACGCGGGGCCTCGGGCGGCGTTGTGTATTCGAACGCCGGCGGATGCGTGGAGGTGACGGCGGGGACGCCGTTGATCCGCCAGTGCATCATTCGCGACGCCCAACTGCCCGGCGGTTTCCTGGGCGGCGGCGTGTTCGCTCACGACGGCGCGCTGCCGACGCTGCAGACCGTGACGTTCTGCAACAACGCGCCGCAGGCGATCTGGGGGAACTATACCAACCAGGGCGTGGCGTTTCCGACGAACTGTCTGCCGTTCTTTCCCTGTGCAACGACGGCGGGTGACGTGAACGGCGATCACGTCGTCAACGGCTGGGATATCACGTCGTTTGTCGAGTGCTATCTCGACGGCGAATCGAGCTACGGAGACTGCGATTGTGCGGACATTGTGACGGGCGGCGGCGTGAACGACGCGGACGTGCAGGCGTTCATCGGGCTGCTGGTGTCGCAGTAGGCCGTCGTTCGAAGTCGGGCGCGGCCAAAGATCGTCGCGTTTGAAACAGGTCGCGTCGCGACAGTTGGCGCAGGCAAAGGCGCCGCGCTCCTGAGAGTGCGGCGCCTCTTTTCCTGGCTGAGTTTCACGTCGTCCGGCGCTGAATTACCAGAACACGATGTAGAGCGCGACGGTTGCGACGCAGATGACGATACCGAAGACCTTGGCGCCCCTGGAGGGCGTGATGTCCATCTGCGGGTTGACCGGCAGGTCGACCGGCCTGGCCAGCGGCGTTGCCAGCGTCAGCGCCGACAGGACGGCGATGAGAATACCGAAGCAGAGGGCCATTCGGTTGAGGAAGGACCATTCCGCGATGGACTTGAGGAAGTCGGGGTTGTGCTCGCCCAGGAGCCTGGGGCTGAACTTGAAGAGACCGTAGAGGACTGGGTTGAGCAACAGCCCGACGGTTCCGATGTATCGCGGCGCCCGATGGACGAGCAGACCGAAGAGGAAGATCGTGAGAATACCGGGGGAGATGAAGCCCTGGAATTCCTGGATGAAGGTGAAGATTCCACCAAAGGCGGGATTGCTGAGCATCGGCGCGATGATCATTGCGATGAGGACAAAGACGATCACGAAGACGCGGCCGGCCGTGACGAGTTCATATTGCGTCGCGTCCTTGCGGATCTTGTTGTAGATGTCCATCGTGGCGATGGTCGAGGCGGAGTTCAGCATCGACGCCAGCGAACTGACAACGGCGCCGAAGATCGCGACGAGCACGAATCCCTTGAGGCCCCAGTTGATCGGCAGCAGTTTTCGAATCAGCGTGGGGAACGCGGCGTCGTAGTCATAAGTCGCCAGTTTCTTTGTTTCGAACTCATTGCCGCAGGCGTCCAGGAGTTTTCCGTTGTACTCCCACATGGCGATGGCGTCGTCGAGCGGCGCGGCGCCCAGGTCGCCGGATTGAGTCGGCGCCACGTTGACGTTGTACTGAAGAATCCTGGCCGTATCGCCCGGATGCAGGGCGGCGAATTTCGCATCGAAGACGTAGAGCAGGCGCTGGTCCGTGTGGTTCGCCCTGAGATGTTCGCTGATCGTGTCCAGCACCTTCCTGTTGCGCGTTTCGTCGTTCGGCTTGATGCTGTCAGACAGCGAACCGTAGAGCTCCGGCGTGTGTTCGGAGATCACCATCGCATTCAGGCCCACCGCGTCTTCCTTGAGATCGCCGCTGAAGAGGTTGAATGCGAGGATTCCGGGGATCACGACCACGAACGGGATAATCAGCTTGAGAAATGCGGCGAAGACGACGCCCTTCTGGCCTTCCGCCAGGCTTTTCGAGCCGAGCGTGCGCTGCGTGATGTACTGATTCAGGCCCCAGTAGAAGAAGTTGGGAATCGACATGCCGATGACGAGGGCCGTCCACGGGATCAGCGGGTCCTCGGCGCCGCGGATCATGTGCAGCTTGCCTTCGGGTAACGCCCCGGAGTTGAGCTGCACGAATCGGCCAACGGCGCCGACGCCTGCAATGTCCTCGGGCGTCACACTCTTGTCCGCCGCCGTGGCGACGAGAGTGTGCGGATCGGCGCTGCCAAGCATCGACATGGCGTAGTAGGCGATGACGCCACCGCCCAGGATCAGGCCTGATCCCCACATGAGGTCGGTCCAGGCGCAGGCCTTCAGTCCACCGGCGAACACGTACAGCGCCGCGACGGTTCCGATGATCCAGCACGCGAGCGTGATGTCTCCAAAATCGACGGGACCAATATAGGCGCCCTGGAAGTTGACTGTGATGACTTTCGCGCCCGAGTAGATGACCGAGGCCGTGGGAACGCCGACGAGGATGATGAGCGTCACAATCGCCATGACCGTGCGGGCGAAGGTGTTGTATCGGTACTCGAGGAATTCCGGAATCGTGTAGATACCGCTCTTCAGGAACTTCGGAAGGAAGACGAAGGCGACAACGACGAGCGTAACGGCGGCCATCCACTCGTAGCTGGCGATGGCCATGCCGAGCCAGTCGGCGGCGTTGCCGCTCATGCCGACGAACTGCTCGGTCGAGATGTTGGCGGCGATGAGGGAGAAGCCGACGAGCCACCAGGTGAGCTTGCGGCCGGCGAGAAAGTAGTCCTGTGCGCCGTGTTCGCTGTGGGTTTCCTCACCACGGCTGGCCCAGAGACCGAAGCCGATGACGAGGATCGCCAGCAGCAGGAATACGACGATGTCGATAGCGCCCATCAACTCCATGATTTGATCCTTACGAATGCGGTTGTGTCGGCCTTGCCCACCTGTCTTCCTGAGGCCGATGTCGAGGATTGTCGCACTCCGTCGCGATGTCGACAAGGCGACGCTGAGACATGATCTCGTCATTTCCATGCGGGGCGAATGGTACAGTTTCACAACCCGCATCGAGGTCGGCGACGCGTGACGAAATGGGATTCCGTGTCAACGCGTGAGATCTTCTCGATGTTCCGGCGCGGGGGCGCTGCGGTCTGCGCCGACGCCGCGTACGCGCGCCCTCCGTCCGAAAAGCGGGCCGGCGCCGGCGTGTGGCCGGACGTTGCGTTGCGTTCGGAGCGGGGCGTCGCGCCACGATCGACGTTCGGGCGTCGCCGCGGCGCTGACAGTCCCGGCGTCGTCATCGCCCCGGACGCCTGTCTCGTCGTTCCTGTCCTATTTTTGCGGGTCATGTCCAAGCCGTTCGCGTTTGTGACGCGTTCGGACGGGCGATGGGGGAATTTGGCGGGCGCCCTTGCTTGACGCGGCCGATCGAACACGGTGAATTGTCATTGTCGCTGACAACTGTGCGCCATCCGTTCGATGCGGATGGAGGTCGATCAGGACTTCGAGCGTGGGTTTCATGCGAAGAGGCTCTGAACTGTCGCGCTGAATCAATCCGTGTGGATGTCGGGATCATCGGAAGGGATGGACTTATGAGTGGCAAGACGCCGAGCGGAATCGGACTGGGACTTGTGCTGGTGATGGGTCTGGCGAGTGGTGTCGCCAAAGGCGACGGACGTGAGGGTGGGACATTGGGATCCGTAACGAAGGAATCGTGGGGGCGTCTGCCGGACGGCCAGTCGGCGCATCTGTACACGCTGAAGAACGCGGCCGGGATGACGATTAAGGTGACGGATTACGGTGGCATCATCGTTTCGCTCACGGCGCCCGATCGAAACGGCAAATTCGCCGACATCGTGCTCGGCTATGACACGCTGGACGCGTATGTCGCCAACAACCCCTATTTCGGCGCCGCGATCGGTCGCTACGGCAACCGCATCGCCGGGGGCAGGTTCACGGTCGACGGAAAGTCCTGCACGCTTGAGACGAACAATGAGCCGGGCGGGATTCCGTGCCACCTTCATGGCGGCGTGAAGGGTTTTGACAAAGTCATGTGGGACGTCGAGGCGATCGTTCGTGACGGGGCCGTCGGGCTGAAGCTCCATCACATGAGCCCCGACGGCGCCGGCGGATATCCGGGCAATCTCGACGTGACGATGCACTACTGGCTTTCGGACGACAACGCGCTTCGGATCGAGTTCGAGGCGACGACGGACCAGGCGACGCCGGTCAACCTCACGAACCACAGCTACTTCAATCTCGGCGGACACGACAGCGGCGCGATCCTGAATCACGACCTGATGATTCGCGCCGATCACATCACGGCGGTGGACAAGGGCCTGATTCCGACGGGGGAGATGATGTCTGTCGATGGGACGCCCTTCGACTTTCGAACGCCGACGGCGATCGGGAAGCGCATCGGCGTTGATGATGCGCAATTGAAGGTCGGTCCGGGCTACGACCACAACTTTGTGCTGAGCCGATGGGACGGCAAGCTGAGGTCGGCCGTGATCGTTCACGAACCGAGGAGCGGCCGGACGCTGGAGATCGAGACGACAGAGCCCGGAATCCAGTTCTACTCCGGCAACTTCCTGGACGGGAGCAACGTCGGCAAGGGCGGCCACGCCTACCTGTATCGAACCGGCTTCTGCCTGGAGCCGCAGCACTATCCGGATTCGCCGAATCAGCCGTCGTTTCCATCGACGATTCTGCGACCCGATGAGCGGTACTCGCATACGTCGGTATACCGGTTCACGGCGAAGTAGCGTGGGAGCGTCGGCGTCGCGGCGTCGGCGTTTTTTGTCAATTACGTCGGAATCCGGGAACTTTCTGTCGGCTGCGACGTCTGATCGCAGGGGGCTCCCTGCGCGCCGCACGGGAGGATCGAATCCTCGCCTGACAGACGTTCCGGCCGGGGGGCGATCCGTCGGCGGGCGTTACTCCGAAGAAGGGACTCTGTCATGAATCGCCGAATCGTCTTGTCGCTGGGAACGCTGTCGATCCTCGCCGTCTGCTTGTCGCTGCAGACTGCGAACGCCGCAGGCCGGGGTAAACCGAAGCGCGCCGCGTCCGGAAAGGAACGCATGAACGAGCAGGCACAATGGAGCGGGAATGCGGCCGTGCAGGCCAACAACAGCTTCGGGTTGGCCCTCTATCGCCGAATGGCGGCGGAGTCGTCAGACTCGAATCTGTTCCTGTCGCCGTATTCCGTGTCGGCGGCGCTGGCGATGACAGCCGAGGGCGCGCGCGGCGAGACGTATTCGGAGATGGCGCGCACGCTTGACTATCCGGAGGCGGGCGGCGATCCCAATGCGCGCATGACGGAGATTCACGCGGGGTTCGCAGCGATGCGCCGTCGGTTCATTGCGGCGGCGGGCGCTGGAAATGACGACATCCGGAAGCGGATCAATGCGCTGAAGAAGAAGCTCGAGGATTCGAATCGAGAGGCCCGGGAACTGGAACGGAGTCGTGACTGGCAGGCGGCCAATCGCGCCGCGAGAAAATCGGGGGAGCTGGCGGGCGAGCTGAATGACCTGTTGTCGCAGGTGGATCGCTTCGAACTTTCGAGCGCAAACGCCCTGTGGGTGGACCAGCGTTTCCCGCTGCTGGCGAACTATACCGATCGGATTGACCAATTCTATGAATCGGGCGGCGCAACGCCGCTGGATTTCCGCGGGGCGACGGAGTCGTCTCGACGCCGGATCAACGGCTGGGTTGAGGAGCACACGTCGAATCGGATCAGGGATCTGATTCCCAGGGGGAAGCTCTCTCCCGATACGGGCCTCGTGATCACGAACGCCATCTACTTTCTTGGGCAGTGGGCGACGCCTTTCGACCGGGGGGATACGCGCGACGAGGAATTTCTGAAGGCGGATGGCGTGACGCGAACGGTCGACATGATGCGGGATTCGAGTCGCGCAGATACGACGTACGCCGCGTTCAACGGTGACGGCTCCTTTTTCGATACGCCGAGGAAGATCCCCGCGGAGGTGGGGTCGCGTCCTCCGACCTATCCGGATGACGCGGGATTCACGATGATCGAGCTGCCTTACAAGGGAGACGAACTCGTGATGACGATCCTGGCGCCGCGGACCGCGGACGGACTGGCCGCCATTGAGTCGAAGCTCGACGCCGAGACGCTCAACGGATGGCTCGCGAAGCTGGTAAGGCGTGAGACGCATGTTCGCATCCCGCGATTCAACGTGGAATCGAGCCTGGACATGGGAGTCGCCCTTCAGTCGATGGGGATGAAGCGAGCGTTCGTCAGCCCGCCCCTGCAGGGATGCGCCGATTTCAGCGGGATGTCGCAGAGCCGGATTCCGCGTGAGCAGCTGTTCATCGGGGCCGTGCTTCACAAGGCGTGGGTCCAGGTGAACGAGGAAGGCACGGAGGCGGCCGCCGCGACGGCGGTATTGATGGCGGTCGGCGCCGCCGCGCCGAGGGTGGACATGCTGCCGTTTACACCGGAGTTTCGCGCGGATCGGCCCTTCCTGTTTCTGATCCGGGATCGAGTCTCAGGGGTGATTCTCTTCGTGGGTCGTATCAATGATCCGGCGGCGTAAGTCGTAGGTTCGATGGTATTGGGCGCTGGAGGAATTGAACCTCTCGTCGGCCACCCCACTTTTTCAATGACAACGGATTTACAGTCCGCCGTGGGGAACAGCGCCCGAATTCTGCGCGCACAATCTCCGTAACGCCGGAGCGCGTTCGTCGACGGTGAATCGGTGAACGATTGGCGCAATAAAAAAGGCCTCGTCGGTCATGAGACCGACGGGGCCTGGCATTGCGTATCAATGGCTCAACGCGCGCAGACTAGCCGGTCACTCCTTTGAAGTGCGAATAGCGTCGATAATAAAGCGCAAATCGGGCCATTGGAAAATACTCCTTCTGATCAACTATACACGGTATCGATCGAAGATCAAACGAAGTTGAAGGGAATTCGGTTTCCTGCGTCGTTCGACTGCCGATGGTTCGCCGTCGCGCGGCGGGTTTTGGGTGTGCGCGGTTTCGGGGGTAAGCTACGCGATTCGCCGACTCGGGCGGTGTCCGGGCGGACGCGGGCGAATCACAACACGACGACAAGGTGACTCATGATGTATGGAGCAAACGGCCGCAAGGTAATTGGCGCGGCATTGGTGTGTGTGTCTCTCATCTCGCCGGCGTGCAGGCGCGAGCGTGATCGCCCCGCGTTGCAGGCGGATGCGGGGACGTATCAGCCGTGGGGAGAGGCGACGATCTCCGCGAAGGATCGCAACGACATCAAAGTCAGGCTGAACCAGCTGACGGCGGCGCTGAAGGGGAGCGATTCCAGCGCCGCGGCGGCGTTGTTCGACCCGAAGCGGATGGCGGCCGTCATGAAGAACAGTTCGGCGACGCGGCTCACGAGCGCCGACGTTCGCGGGCTCAACGCCACGTTCGCCCAGGCGATGCGGTCGGCAATGGTAAATCTGATTTCCATGGGGTACTGGGATCGGTATGACGCGCGAAGTGTCATGATGAGTGACGACAATCGAGACGCTGTCGTCCTGATCCGGGCCTGGACAACGGACGGTGTCGGCGTCGGTGTTCGGCTCTGGATGTCGAAAGACGGTGGCGAATGGTCGTTCTACGACTACGAGGAGCAGGGGATTGGCCTGTCGATTCTCGATTCCTGTCGCATCGCGATCGATTCCGGGGCGGCGGATCAACCCGCAACGCTCGCGGCGGTCCGCGTGTTGCCGCAGGTGGCGGGCGCCATGGGGGCGCAGGACCACGACGAGGCCGAGCGGCTGCTGGAGAGCATCGCATCGACGCCCATGCCGCCGGCGTTTGACGGGGTTCGATGGATGTGGACCGGCATGTTGCGAACGGCGCAGGAGCGCTACGACGAGGCGCTGGTTGCGCTGGATCGGGCGAGCTCGCTCAAGCCGGATTTCCCGTTCTTGCATTACCTGAGGGCGTCGGCGCTGAACGAGATGGGCCGGCACGCTGAAGCGCTGGCCGAGGCGCAGGCGTATCAGTCCTACGTCGGAGATGATGCGGGCGGCTGCTACGAGATGGGTGTGAGTCTGATCGAGCTCGATCGGAAGGCGGAGGCGGTGGACGCCTTTCGTCGGGGCCTGGCGGACACGCCCGTGGATCCGGACCTCCTGTGGGGCTTGGGACGCGCGCTGCCGGCGTCGGAGATGGCGGAACTCGGAACGCGCTTCAGGAAACTGAGCGACGAAGACTCGGAGTCCGCCTTTCGCCTGTTGTGTGTTCTGTTTGAGAACTCGGGCAACGACGCGGCGATCGACGCCCTTGTGGCGGCACAATCTGAACGGGCGCCGAACAACGTCGACGTCCTGAGAATCGACGCGCGGCGCAGGATGCGTCGCAGTCAATGGAAGGAGGCCTCTGACATCCTGTCGAAGGCGATTGGCCTGGCCGGGGAGGAGGACATTCGCGCGTCGTCGCTGCGGGCGCTTTACTACGAGGCCATGGTCGAGCAGGGGAAGGAACGAGAGGCTGTCGAGCGGATGCCGGATACCGCGTCAGCTTATCATGATGTCGCCAGTCTGCTCGCGTGGGACATCGGAGATGGAAACACCGAGGCGATCGGGCGACTGACGGCGTTGAACGCGTGGTACGCCGAGTCACATGAGAGTGACGCATGGGCGGCCTATTTTCAGGCGAGCGTTCATCACGCGAATGGCGACGAGGATGCGGCCATCGCCGCATTCGCCAGGGCCCATCAACTTGCGACGGACCCGCAGACGGCGGCGATGATCGCTCCCGCGTGGCGCGTCTCAATGTATGAAGCTGGGCGGATAGATGAGGCGTACGACACGATCCCGCCGCAGCGAGACACGTTCGACGAATTGGGGATGTACCTGTTCGCCGCCGAGAAATACGACGCGATTCGCGCGCTGATCAAACGCCATCGCGAGCGCCATCCGGACGACACGGAAATTCAGTTCTACGAGGTGGAGATGGCGGCCGCGGAGAATCGGCATGAGGCGGCGCTGGAGATTCTTACGACCCATCGGGATGCGCTTGTTGGGCGGTCGCTCGGACCCTGGTGGTTCCATTACGCCCGGCTCCGATCGCTGATCGGGTTGTCACGCTTCGACGAGGCGCGAATCGCCGCAAAGGAGTTTGAACCGGTCGATGATGTCAATGATCCACAGTTCAATCAGCTCTGGATCGCGGCGGCGGAAGGAAACGTCGCGTCGGCGATCGCGGCCTTCGACGCCCTGGTCGCGGGCGAGTATTTTTCGATGGCGCTCTATGAGGACGAGGATCTTGGGCCGCATCTCATGAGCGAGGCGATGGCGCCGCTGCGGGAGAAGTACCCGCCATCGAGTGAGAACGACGCGTCGGAATCGGAGTGAGTGTGCGATTCCGACGGCGCGTGTACACTTGAGACCGCCGCGATGGCCGCAGGATGGAGGCGCGGTTGGGCGATGAACATCGCAGTTCGACGAAACGGAAATCGGGAGTGAGCGGGCCGAAGGGTGAAAGTGGCGTCACATACCACATGAAGAAGACGACCGCGCGAACAGCATCGGGGGTAACGAATCTCTGGCGGCTCATGGCGTCGTGCGTCGCCATCGGCGTTGTCGCGGGATTGGGCGCCGCGGCGTTCTTCGTACTTCTGGACGCGGGCTCGGCGATCTTCCTCGGCCGTGTTTGCGGATACCATCCGAGCGGTCCCGGCAACGAGCCGCCATTGTTCGCCGGCCTGGCGGGCGATTCCCATCACATTGTTCGCTGGATGCTGCTCATCGTTCCCACGGTCGGCGGACTGGTGAGCGGACTGATTACGTTCACCTGGGCGCCGGAGACGGAAGGGCACGGAACAGACGCCGCGATTGAGGCCTACCACTTCAAGGATGGCGTGGTTCGTAAGCGCGTCCCGCTGGTCAAGGCGATCACGTCGGCCATCACGATTGGTACGGGTGGATCCGGTGGTCGTGAAGGGCCCATCGCGCAGATCGGTTCGGGCTTCGGGTCGATCCTTGGCGGCTGGCTGAAGGCGCCGCCGGACGAGCGTCGTATCCTGATGGCGGCGGGAATGGCGGCCGGTATCGGCGCGATCTTTCATGCGCCGCTGGCCGGCGCCCTGTTTGCCGCGGAGGTCATGTATCGCGGACCCGATCAGGAGCACGAGGTGTTTGTGCCCGCGTTTCTGACGTCGACCGTCGCCTACTGCATTTTCGCGGCGATTTTCGGATTCGAGCCGCTCTTCATCACGCCCGGCTATGACTTCAGTGATCCGCTGATGCTCGGACCCTACCTGGTGCTGGCGGGCGTGTCGGCGCTTGGCGCGATCGCGTTCGTTCGCATGTTCTACGGTGTCCGACGGGTGTTTTTCGAAAAGCTGCCGGGGCCGTTGCATCTGAAGCCCGCGATTGGCGGGTTGTGCGTCGGCGTCGTCGGATTCTTCCTGCCGGAAGCGCTGGGCGCGGGATATGGCGTCGTGCAGGCGTGCTTTTCAAGGGACCTGCCGAGTCACGGGACAGTGCTGGATCTGCCGTCGGCGTCGGCGATCGGAAGCCTGCTTCCGGCCGGGACCGCGCCGGCGATTGCGGCCGCGATCGTCCTGGCCCTTGTGGGTATTGCCAAGATGGCGACGACATCCTTCGCGATCGGCAGCGGCGGCAGTGGTGGCGTGTTCGGACCGGCGGTCGTCATCGGCGGGGCCCTGGGTGGCGCGACGGGCATTCTCTGCCAGCAGCTGTTTCCGTCACTGCCTGTGCATCCGGGGGCGTTCGCACTGGTGGGGATGGCCGGGTTCTTCGCGGGGGCGGCGAATACGCCGATCTCGACGATCATCATGGTCAGTGAGATGACGGGGAACTACAACCTGCTGCCACCGGCGATGCTGGTGTGCATACTGACGTTTCTTCTGTGCCGGAATTACACGCTCTACGAGAAGCAGCTGTCCACGCGACTGGACGCCCCAAGCAAGTTCGGCGGCATGGCGCGGGCGATTCTGCAGCGACTGACGGTACACGACGCGCTGGCGGTATCGCGCCATCGAAGCGTCGTGCTGCTGAAGGAAGACATGCCGATGGGGGCGCTGGTGCACGAGTTCACCAAGTCGGACGAAGTGTGCTTCCCCGTCGTCAACGACGCGAAGAAGCTCTGCGGCGTCGTCGACGCGGACGACGTGCGCCGACTCGTGACGGACACGCAGATTGCGGATCTCGTGATCGCGGCGGACATCGCGCGTCCCGTCAGTCGAATCACGGAGAGCGAGTCCCTGCTCTCTGCCATCAACCTGATGGCGAAGGCGGAGGTGCGGGCCCTCGTCGTCGTTCGGCAGGAAGACGCGGAGTCCCCGATCGCCACGCTGGCTCACGCGGATATTTTCGAAGCGTATCGTCGTCACGCCGTCGGCTGAGTCGCCGCCATTGGGGCGCCCTCGCTCGAGGAAACGCCGGGGACCTGCCTCGTCCATCTGGTGATCGTCATCATGAGTTGTGATCGGCTGATCGGTTTCGTGGCGTAGTCATCGCAGCCGGCCTCAAGGCATTTTCGGCGATCGTCGGTCATGGCGTGCGCCGTCAGGGCGATGATGGGGCCTTTGTAATCGCGGCGGCGCAGTTGTCGCGCCGCCTCGTAGCCGTCCATCACGGGCATCTGCATATCCATGAGAATCACGTCGAAGGGGGCGCCGCAATCGCGCCCGGCAAGCGCCGCATCGAGGCCCTGTTGACCATTGTCGCAGATCGATACTTCGGCGCCGCATCGCCTGAGCATGTGTGCGATGAGTCGTTGATTGTCGACGCCGTCCTCCGTCAGCAGGATGCGAAGACCGCGTATGTCCGGCGCTGGCGAATCCGGCGGACTTCCTGTTGGCGGCGCCGCTGTTTCGTCGTGATCCATTGCGGCGTCATGCGGATCCGCACCGATGGAAACACGAACCAGCGAGCCGGCGCCGGGGGTGGATTCGACAATCTCAACGTCACCGCCCAGCGCTTCGGCGACGCGTTTGCTGAGGAGCAGGCCCATACCGGTTCCGCCGTATGCGCGCGTCAGTGATTCGTCGGCCTGTGAGAACGGGTGGAAGAGACCGGCGATCTGCTGCCGCGTCATTCCGATGCCCGTGTCGCGGACGTCGATGATCAGTCGAGGCGAGTCGTTCCGCTCCAGACGCGTTGTGACAGTAACGCCTCCCTGTTTTGTGAACTTGATGGCGTTGCCCACGATATTCAGCAGGACCTGTCTCAGGCGCCGGGCGTCTGTACAGACCGTCGCCGGCGTGTTGTCGTCGAAGTGAGCGTCGAGCGAAAGCCCGCGTTGAGTCGCGGATTGACGATGAAACGAGAGGCAGTCTGAGATCAACGTGACGGGCGCGACGGCTTGCCGCCTGATCGATATATCGCCGGATTCAATCTGCGAGAGGTCGAGAATATCCTCGATGATCGTCAGCAGCTGTCGTCCGTTCCGTCGGATGGTGTCGATCGTTTCGATGTTCTCGCGCCGGACGAGGTTGTCGGCGAGCACGTCCACGAATCCGAGCATCGCCGTCAGCGGCGTTCTCAGTTCGTGGCTCATGTTGGTGAGGAAGGCGGACTTGGCGACGTTGGCGGACTCGGCCTTTCGTGCGAGATCCGTCGCGATGTCCGTCTGTCGCGCGAGCTCCTCGACGATTCGCCGGCGGGCGTTTTCCGACCGGCTGAAGGGCCGGATGATCCTGCTTCGCAGAAAGTGGATTGTCGCGAGGAGACAGGCGAGCGTCGCCGCGACCGACAGCGCGATTGCGTTTCGCAGCGTTCGCAGCTGGGACTCTCCGCGCTCCTGCAACTGCAGCATCGCCTGGGTCATGGCGGTAATGGAGTTCTGCGTCTGCTGCTGAAACGAGCGAAAACCGACATCACCCCCCAGATGGACGCTGTCGGCCCGCAGCGCCTGGAGGGCGGTATCTCTCGTTTTCTTCCATTCGGCAAAGACGAGATCGAGCGCCGCGATCACCTGTGGGTCCGCCGGGGCCGGGAGGCGGCAGGACGCGTGACCGCTCGGCAGGACACCCATGCCGCCATTGCGAATCGCATCGTGCGTGTATTCGAAATCTCTCGCGACAGCGTGGGCCCGCTGTTTGTATTCAACGACGGCGTCCCAGTCGTTGAGGAGAATCGACGCCAATGTGTGGTTGATATAGTTCGCATGGCGCTCAATCCGGGCGATCTGGGAACCGGCGCAGTTGAGCAGCGCGTAGGAGTGCGCCCGCTCGTCGATGATGACGAGGCAGAAGACGGCGGCGGCGGCGACGGGCAGGCACATCACACCCAGCAGCGCGGCAATGCGTCGCGTTAACAGGAACTGAAAATTCAGGTCATTCATGCGTGTGCGGCGCCTATCGGAGATGCAGCAGTCCGGCCCGCTCTCCGGCGGCCCTTCGCCTGCGAATCGAGTCATAGTTGCTGTCGGGAACCTCGACGAATTTCTGCAGCAGCGCTCGGGCCAGGATCACGCGGCCGCGAGGGTCCTCGTGCATACCCAGAAAGACGCGCGAGATTTCCTTCTCAAGCTCGGCTGGCATCGTTGCGGAGACGACAACAGGCGGCGCTCCCTCGGGGCCGATGCGTTCGATGATCCTGACGGCCCTGGCGTCCGGATCGTTGTTGAAGAGGTCGAAGTCGAGAATCTGGGAACTGACGCAGGCCGCGTCGGCTTCGCCAACGGCCACTTTGTGGATCGAGGCTTCGTGCGAGCCCGTTCGAATGAGGTGGCCGAAGTAGTCAGGCGTTTCGCCCATGTCGGCGAGGATCGACGCCGGTACGGCGTAGCCCGCATTGGAGTATTCGTCGTTGTAGGCGTAGGCACATCCCCGAAGACTCCTGAAGTCGGTGTACGGGCTTTCGGGGCGGGCGATCAGGTAGGTGAAGTACTCGGGTCGATTCTCATAGTGCGGCGCGCGCATGACCGGCGCCGCGACGATGCGAATGTGTGGTGGCGATTGGTCAGCTTCAACGACGTAGGGGAGACCGCAGATGAATCCGACGTCGATGGCGCCCGAAGCCAGCATGCTGTTGACCGTTCGATAGGACAGATCTTCGACAAGTTCGCAGGGGCGGCCGAGCTTCTGCTGAAAGTAGGCGACGACGTCGTGGTAGACGTCCTTGCCGTTTTCGGAGACATAGGCCGCCGTCGTTGCAAAGCGGATCGGGCGGCGCCCAGCGACATCAACGGAAGGTGGCGGAGTCGTTGCGATCGCGGACGTAGGCGCGTGATTCGAGCGAACCAGAAGGACGATGAGCAGTGCGAAGACCGCGATCGTGACTGACAGCAACGCGTTGCGCATTATCAGACTCCAGTCGATACCGAGGCGTCGAAACCGTCTATCGATGGATTCGGATTGCCTGACGCGGCCCATGAGACGGGTACGCGGCGAATGTGCGGCCCGCAGCAATGTTCCGCTATCCTCGACGTTTGGCGTCGATCAACGCGTTGTGGGTATTACGACAGTTTTGTCCTTAATGGTGATAACTGAACGCGTTGCGGCGGTCGCGGCGCGGTCCGCGCTGCCGGGGCGACTTCCACGTCAGGCGGGCGCCGGCGCCGGGTGTTTCACGAACGCCGCAATCACAAGGCCCGCGAGAAGCGGGGCGACGAGGATGTCGATCGTCTCGGCGATTCCGAAGTTCAGCGGATAGCCCCACCACAGCCATGATTGCGCATAGAACGAGAAGAAGACGAAGGCGCCGAGCGACGCGACGAAGAGGACGCGCCTGCCGAACGAGGGCAGCCGGGGGGCCGCGAGATGGGTCAGGCACGTGGCGACCCATGCGGCGACGATGCAGGAGAGGGCGCCCAGCACGAAATTCAGCGGCGGAAACGGGTCGCGACCTTCCGCGTGGTAGATCATGAGCGAAACAACGGGGCCGGCCCTCATGCGATCCGCCATGTCGCGCATGGCGTCCGGCGTTGCGTCGGCGCCCTGCGGGAATCCTGGGTAGTGATAGACGCCGGACGTCGGAAGCCGGAGCTGCGCGATGGGGGCGTCACTGTCCGGCCGCCCGGCGTCGGTCCGGGTGTCCGGAAAGTTGCTGAACGCGGCTTCGTGGAGCGGAAGGGCCATCCACGAGACGGCGGACCAGGCGAACATGGCGAGACCGGCGAGAATTCCTGTGAACGCATAACGCATGATCAGTCGTTCCTTTCTTCAGGTCGCTTTCCGAGGAGGGGAGCAAAGAGCCCGACGAGGACTCGCCAGAAGCCGCGCATGTCGCAGGCTTCCGGGCTGGACTCGCCACGAAGCGCCCCATCGGCGTCGATGCGATCGAGCAAGGCCGGCAGCAGGCGATGGTAGATCTTCTTCGAACCGCTCCTGAGGATGAGGCGCGTCAGGTTGGACTTGAATCCGGAGAAGCCCGTCTGTGTGAATGTCAGTTCCGTTCCGACGGCCGTGGGACGCAGCTCGAAGGTCGCGATCGTGTCGAGGGGACCACCGCGCCAGGAGAAGGAGAGGCGCTTTTCCTCGACGAGTTCGATGACTTTGCAATGGACGACGCCGTCGAAGCCGGGGGCCGGATCGGTCCGCAGCGTGAACTCGTGTCCCACTTCAGGTTTGAAATTGTTCTCCATCAACCATGCGGCAATGGCGTCGGAGTCGGTCAGGGCGAACCAGACTTTGCGCGGTGGATGGGGATATTCCACTTTGATGTTGATCGATCCCATGTCGTGCTCCTGAGTGTCAGCGTTTTGTCTGACGGCCCGTCTTCCTGTGGGTTTTCTTTCGCGGCCCGGCGCCGGACGGCGGCGGTACATCCGGCGCGGCGTCCAGGTAGTCGCCAAGCGCCGTCAGCTTTCGGGTCCAGAACCGCTCGTAGTGGCCCGCCCAGTCGTGGACGGCGCGGATCGGCTCGGCTTCGAGCTTGTAGATCCGGTGTCGACCTTCGCGACGTTCGGAGACAAGTCCCGCCTCTCGCAGGACGCGCAGGTGCTGTGAGACGGCGGGCTGTGTCATTTTGAACGACTTGAGCAGGTCGTTGACGGCGCGTTCGCCGGCGGCGAGCAGATCGAGAATTGCCCGGCGGGTGGGATCGGCGACAGCTCGGAAGACGGGAATGTCGATGGCTTCTGTGACCATGGGGGTGAGTATATATAAGCGATGACTTATATGTCAAGAGGTTTGCACGCGGGGTTTCGCTGGATGGATTGGAACGCGTGAGGGGTGAGTGGGCGTAGGTTGATTTCCGGCGAGCTTGCCGTTGGCGAGGGCGGACGGGGCGCCATGTGGACGCAGGGTTCTGCGCCGCCACTTCTTCAGGAGCGGCGCAGGCGTCACGTACGCCGGAGCTTTCGCCACGCGAAGACAGAGAGACGCTGAAACCAGGCGGGGCTGACCTTTGGCGATGATCAGAGAAAAAGGCCGCGCCCGGCGTAGATGCGCCGGACGCGGCCTTGAGAGTTCATGGATGGTCGGACCTTCGGGTCACGGAATGGTCGGCAGCGTGCAGGAGCCGTTCGGAACGACAGACGGTGCGCCGCCGATGAAGATATCTGTGATCGTCGTCGGATCGTTGTTGTTGTCGAGGACTGTGGCGACATCCAAAGAGCCTGACGCGCCTTGTTCCAGTGTGAGGTTGCCGCCGTTTTCCAAAAGGCCAATGTGGCCTGTCAGGCTCGCGTTCGAAATCGAATTGCCTTCGATCTTCGTGCACACGGTCGCACTGGATGACGGCAAGACCCACAGGTTATAGACGGCCAGGGAATTCGTGCTCGTCAATGTGTTGTTGAGGATGCGGGCATGGAGCGTGGGCGCGTCACCCAGAGGGCTGTTGGACGTTGAAACATAGACGCAGGATGAGATACCCTGATGGGTGATCGCATTGTTGTTGATTTCGACATTCATCTGGGTTGCGCCATCAGGTCTCACAATGATCGTGTCTTCGGTGACGCCTGGGGCGCCGACGATATTGTTATTGTTACGAATGAACCCGTTAACGACCGAGGCGCCTGGGGCCATGGACGACGAACTAACGTAGATGGCCGCGCCCGCGTTGTTGGTGAATGCCGTGTTGTTGTTGATGTCGAAGTTGAGATTCGCGTTGGTCAACGCACTGAGATCGACGCCTTCGTTGTTGTTAGCGAAAGTGCTCGTCAGGGCATAGACGCTGAGCGTTGAGCTTCCTTCCGCTTCGCCCAATATCCCTTGCGTCCTGTTGTTCTCGAAAGAACATCCCATTGCGTTCAAACTGGCCGTCGCTGTGCCACTCGTGGTGATTCGGAAGCCCGCAAGGCCATTGGCCGTGGAATTCGCCGTACCCTGGAAGACGCTGTTGGCCAGCGTCAGGGACGTGAGGTCGCCGGCGTTGACGATGACCGACACCAGATGACCCGCGCCGGTGGAACTCGTCAGCACCGAATCGTCGATGCGACAGGTTCCCAGCAGGTTGACGAATCGCATGGCGCTTTCGTCATGGGCGTCGCCATTGCCGGAAAGGGCGCAGTATTCGAGCGTCAGGTCGCTGACGGTTGTGCCGATCACGCCGTTGCCCTGATTGTTGGTGGCGTTCATTCGCCTGAGGTTGACGCCGCTGACGTTGTCCAGCGTGATGGCGGCGCCGGACTTGTTCGAAATGGCGCCGCCGGAGCCGTTGGCCGTCGTGCCGGCGTCACCCGTGATGTTGAAGCCGCCCGACGTGTCATCGAGGTCGATGCCGATCGCCGAGCCACCTGAGGACGTGACACTCGTCAGCGACATGCTGAGCGGCGTCTTTGCTGCCGGACCGTCGATCAGGACGGCCGTTGCGACGCCCGTGTTGATTGTTCCGGCGTCCGTCGTCAGCGTGTTCGTGTTGCCTGTCGCGACGAATCCTCGCTGATTTGACGTCGTATTGGTGACATTGAGCGCGCCGAGATCGATCGGGCAGGTGTTGTCCGTCAGGCTGACGGCGTCGCTCGCTGAGTTCGTGATCGTCGTCGATCCCGACACGGACAGACCGTTGATGCCGCCGCACTGATTGACGCGAACACCATTGCTGAAGCTGCCGGCGCTCGTCAGGGACGTGAAGTGCACGTTGCTGAGCGTCGTCCCGCTGAGATCGACGGCCGGCGCGCCCATCGCCTCGATCGTCCCCGTCGTGATCGTGAGGAAGGCGCCCGTCGAACGGATTCCGGTCGGGCTCGGACCATTGGTGCGGATATCAATGTTGGCGATCGTGACGCTGCCGGCGTTCTCGAGCGTGACGGCCGTGTTCTCCAGCGGGCTTGTGACGCCGAGGTCCACCATGTTGTTCAGGTTGGTCTGGCAGGCCGCCGCGTTGTTGGCAATGCGGATGCCGCTACCGCCACCGCTGTCCTGCGTGTGGACGCCTGACAGCGTGATAACGCCGCTGCTGCGGTTGATCAGTTCGAGCAGTGGCCCGAACGTCATCGCCTTCGTCGTGTTACCCGGGTAAGTGACGCCGATCGATCCGCCGTCGATTCGGAATGCCGCGTCGAACGGTTCACTGATCGCGCTGGCGAACGAAGAGACACTCAGTTGGCCGGCGCAGCTGACGAGATGGACAGCGTTCCCCGTGGCGTTCGCGGAGGAGAGTGTTTCGAAGTTGCACGCCAGCGTGCCTCCACTCGTGATTCGAATTGCGCCACCGCTTCCCGTAATGCTGGAATCGGAGATCGTCAACGCCCCGACGCTCGAGGCGGCGCCGTTGCGGACGCCGTGGTCCGTCGTGTTGCCGACTTCGACGCCGCGGATCGTGTTGTTGGCGGCGACGCTGATACCGATGCCGCTTCCGGCGAGGTTCGTGATGAGCGATCGATTGCTCGACCCGTTGGGCATCGGGCTGGCGCTCAGGACGCTGTGCGGCGCCAGCGTGACGCCGAGGTTTCCGAGTTCCGTGAGCAGATCCACACCCTGGCCAAGCAGGACCTGGTCATTCTTCAGGACGACGCCGCCCGTGTAGCTGCCGATTCCCTGGTGGATGAAGATGATATCCCCGGTATCAGGCTGGACGGAGTTGTTGAAATTGCTCGTATTGAGGAACGGATTGCTGAAGGTTCCGATGTTGCTCGACATGGCGGCTGGGTTGTTATTGATGAACCAGATCACATCGCTGATCGTGATCATGACCGTCGCCGTGCTCGGCTGATTGAAGCCGTTGTCGATCGTGTAGGTGAAGGAGTCCACGCCTGTGAAGCCGGCGGGCGGCTCGTAGGTGAACGCGCCAATGGCGGTGAGCGTGACACTGCCGCCGTTGGCCGTGGCCGTGGCCACGCCGACGTTGGCGGCGCCGCCCTGGACCTCAGTGACAGTGATGAAATCGCCTTCGTCGGCGGCGATGCCATTGTTGGCGAAGACGCCGTTGGCGGCGGAAACGTCCAGGCCGACGTTGCCCGTGCACGTGTAAGCGTCGTTGACGGCCGTCGGGGCGTCGCCGACGCTGATCGTGACCGTCGCGTCGTCGGAGCCGGCGGTATTCGTCAGGCGATAGTCAAAAGAGAAGTTCCCGACAAAGCTCACAGCGGGCGTGTATCCGAAGGATCCATCGTTATTCACGGTAATGGACCCGGCCGCGACGAGCAGCGTGTTGCCGGCGCCGAATGTTCCGGCGTCACTCATGGGAATCGACCCGCCACCGAACGAGGTGATGGAAGCCGCGGGATTCCCCAGCGAGTCCATCACGGCGTTGGCGATTCCGCCCGGAATCGGGCCATTCGCCGCCTGGATGAGACCGTTGGCGGCGTTCACGTTCAGCGCCGTGTTCGGCTGTGCAAGCGCGTACATGTCGTCATTCGCCGCGGGGCCGACGAGGACCTGGATCGAGACTGTCGCGATGTTGGAGTCGGCGGCGCCGTCGTTGGCCCTGTACTGGAAAGAAACGTCCGATGTTCCGACGCCGTTGTGTTCGTAGGTGAAGGTTCCGTCGGCGTTGAGCGTGAAGCTCGTCGCGTCGGCCGGATCGCCGCCGACCTGCGTCACACTCAGCTCCGTCATCAGGTCGTTATCGACATCGATATCGTTGGCGAGCAGACCTGTCAGGACCGTGCTGATCGTCAGCGTTCCACCCTGCGAGATCTGGTACACGTCATCAGTGGCGACGGGCGCGTCGTTGGCGCCGTCGATCTGAACATTGATGGCGCCCGACGCGGTACCGCCGTCGTTGTCGGCAATGTCGTAGATGAACGTGTCCGTCAGCATGTCGCCGACGTTGAGCGAGTAGACCACGGGATTGAAGTTGTCGAGCGTGTAGGTGAAATCGCCGTTGGCGGCGAGATCGAGCGATCCGTAAACGCCCATGAGCATGCCGGGATTCGTGACATTGAGAAGGGCGCTGTCGACGTCATCGTCGTTGGCCAGGGCGTTACTCATGATCGTATTGGGAACGGCGTCCTCGCTGATCGCGGGGGTGTCGGTGTTGGCGACGGGCGCGTCGTTGACACCATTGATCGTGATCGTCGCCGTGGCCGTATCGGTTCCGCCGTTGCCGTCGCTGATCGTGTAATCAAATGTGATCGTCGCGCTGTCACCATCCCCCAGCGCCTCGAAGGCAAAGAAGCCGGCCGGATCGAAGGTGAAGGAGCCGTCGGCGTTGAGCGTCAGGGCTCCACCGGCGGCGAGTCGGATGGGATTGCCGATATCCGCGGCCGCGCCGTCGATTTCCGTGACAGTCAGGGCGTCTCCGTCGACGTCCGAATCGGGGCCGTCTCCATTGTCGAGCAGAACGTTGCCGACAAGGGCCGTGTCCTCGTCCGTGGAGGCGGCGTCGTCCCGCGCGATCGGGGCGTCGTTGACGGGGTTGATCGTGACGTTGACGGCGCCGAAATCGCAGAGCGGCGGATTTTCGTTGTCGCAGACCTGGTACTCAAAGGAATCACTCCCGTTGAAGTCGGCGTTCGGCGTGTACGTGATATCGCCCGTACCGGCGTCGACGGCGATGACGCCGTTGGCCGGTCCGTTCGTCACGACAACGCTGCTCGGTTCGAGGCTGCTGTCGCCGTCCGTGTCATTGTTCAGAACCGGAATGACGACGGCGACGTCTTCGTCCGTCGTGGCGTTGTCGTCCGTCGCAACGGGCGCCTGGTTGGGCGTGGGGTTGGCGCCGGGCGTGTCATTGTCGCAGGCGTCGCCGACGCCATCGCCGTCTGCGTCGGCCTGATCGGCGTTTGCAGTGGCGGGGCAGTTGTCCGACGCGTCGGCGATTCCGTCGCCATCCGTGTCCGTCGGCGTCGGATTGGTGCCGGGACCGTCGCCGATCGTGCCGCCGATGGCGTTCAGGAGCAGAAGGATGATGGCGATGACAGGACAAATGGCGACGCAGGCGAGCCAGAGGAACGCGGCGGAAAGGAATCCGCCATCGATCAGGGACGAGCCGCTGTCGGCGATGATCGTGTGCTCGGCGGCAAGGAGTTCGGCGTTGGCCGCGATGTACGGATTGGACGCGTCGAGGTCCGCCGGAAGAATCGGCTTGGCGTTTCCGCTGGGCGTCCACGTGTAGCCGCCGGACGTCGACAGTCGCGTGACACTCTGCGACGCGGCGTCGAGATCCAGCGTGACGCTCTGGCCCTGGCGGCCGAATGTGAAGCTCGAGACGCTGGTCACGCCATCACGTTCAACAAACTGCCCCGACGCGACGCGATCGGAGTCCGGGAAGATAAGCCGGAAGGTACTGGCGGTCCGATCGATTTCCAGGTGCGTGGCGCCGACGAACTGGCTGCCGGCGAGCGCCCGGGCAATCGGGTGATCGCTGTTCAGGGCGACGCGTTCGACGTTGTCGTTGACGCTGATCGGCAGCGAGGATTCGGGCGAGATCGCGCCGCGATCGCAGGCGACAGTCCAGTAGCAGAGGTTCAGCGTCAACGTGACGCAGAGAATGGCTTTGCATCGATAGAGCATCTTCCGAACGTTTTGACGCATTTCTGAACTCCCGCTTGCTGATGGATTTCGCCGAACCAGACGCCCGGCCCCGGGGCCTGAATCCTGCGTGATGACCGGTTCGAGAACTTCGAGAATCTCTACACTGTACCGCTACTCTACGCGCAAGGGAGGATCGAAGGGGACAAATTCGGCGCCCCGGCGCCTCGGCGCGTTGAGGCCGCGCTGCCTCCGCCGATAAGAACCGCCGGAATGGGCGGAGAAACGCGACCTTTCAGGCGCCTGTAGCGCAGGGCCTGAGGGGGCCGCCTGTAACGCCGCGTTGGCGCGACGCCACGCTTCTGCGGCGGCGTTACCCGATGACCGGGTAAGATGCGGCGCATGAAGACAATCCTCCGCATTGCGATCGGGCTGGTCATGATTGGCGGCGCAACAAGGGCGCCGGGCGATGAACCCGCGGCGTACCCGGAACTGAGATTTCATGGAGCGCCGCGAACATTGTCAGCCGGCGCCGTGACGTCGGAATGGCCGCGCCTGCTCGGACCGAATCACGACGCCACATCTCCCGAAACGCGACTGTTGTCGAAGTTCCCCTCTGACGGTCCCGCCATCGTCTGGGAGATGGAGACGGGCGAGGGGTATGCTTCGCCTTCGATCGCAAACGATCGACTGGTGTTCATCCATCGACTGAGCGGCCGTGAGACGATCGACTGTCTCGATCCACAGACGGGCAAACGCTATTGGCGAAAGCAGTACGTGACGGACTACAGCGATCGCTACGGATTTGGCGCGGGACCGCGATGCAGCCCGGTCATCGATGGCGAGTTCGTCTATTGCTATGGCGTGACGGGGCGTCTGACGTGTCATCGGCTGAGCGATGGCGAGCTGATCTGGAAGACGAATACGAGCGAACGATTCAAAGTGCCGCAGGATTTCTTCGGTGTGGGCGCAACGCCCCTAATCGTGGGCGACCTACTGATTGTGAATGTCGGCGCACCGGGTGGTCCCTGTGTTGTGGCCTTCGAGAAGAAGACGGGACAAATCGCGTGGCAGGCGGGGGACCAGTGGGGGCCGAGCTATGCGTCTCCTGTGCCGGCACGCATCAATGGTCGCGACGTCGTGATGGTGTTTGCAGGGGGCGATTCGAAACCACCCACGGGCGGTCTGCTTGTGATCGATCCGCGCGACGGCAAAGTGCTGAGCCGTTACCCGTTTCGCAGCAAGAAGTATGAGTCCGTCAATGCATCGAGTCCCGTTTGTGTCGATGGCAAAGTGTTCATCTCCTCGTCATACAAGACGGGGGGCGTGCTGCTGTCGTTCGACAAGGACTTCGCACCGCGGGTGGAGTGGAAGAGCGACGCACTGGGCGCGCACTTCATGACGCCGATCGCGCAGGACGGCTATCTCTACGGCGTCGACGGCATGGGCGGGAGCGACATGGCACTTGTATGCGTCGATCTGCGGACGGGCAAGCGGCAATGGCGCTGGGCGCCGACGCTTGATGAAACCATCGAAGTGAGGGGGAGCCGGCGCGAGCTGTCGCTGTCTGTGGGGCGGGGTTCGCTGATGCGCGTGGGCGATCGCTATCTGTGCCTGACGGAGGACGGCCACTTACTGTGGCTCTCACTGACGCCTCGCGGTCATGCCGTGGATGCAAGGGCGTGGCTCTTCGCCGCGAGGGAGACCTGGACGCTGCCGCCACTTGCGCATGGCCTGCTGTATGTGAATCAGAACACGCGGGATTCCGTCAACAAGACGAAGCCGCGGCTGGTTTGTTATGATCTGCGCGGGGAGTAGGACGGCTCTGCGGGCCGTCCAAGCTTGTTGGTTTATAGCGTTGGTGCGACGCGTCTGGCACAAGTTCGAGGTGTCGCTGTGCGGATACGATGGTGTTTTCGAGCTTTGTCGGGATTCCTCGTGGCATACGTTGTCGTGTGCATGGCGACCAGGCCAATGAAAGCCGTCAAGGTTGCACCGCAGTCCTGCTTGGCCATAAAGCAATTCTCGACAGTGATTGTGAAGGTCATTGTGCCCCGAAGTCCTGAACCGGAATCGAGGTATACATACGCGGTCCAATCCGGTCCCTCGCCGACGAAGCGTTCAGTAGTTTCACTTTGGAAAGTACTCGCTCTTGCGAGTGTGATATTTTTGCTCACAGTTGTTGGGCGTCGACGGAAAGAGACCGGTGCCAGTCATGGTCGTGGGACTTCGCCGGTTGAGAGTGTACCTGGGACCACCCCTGAGTGTGGTAGCAGGCACGATGCAAAATACGCTCTCTCGATTGACACGCCGCGCCCTTACTATACGGAGGTGCCCGGTTACCTGTGGGGCGACGTGAATTACGACTCGGATGGTGATTGTAAGCGACTGGACGACCGCGAATGGACGTACCTCTACCTGCAAAATCGTGAGTCGCGGGAGACTGTGGAGATCTGGCAGGAGGATGCGACATGGTACATCGAAGGTGACGGCGTCACGGCGGCCCGCGTCGTGATGTTTCTCGTTGATCGGTGCAATGCGATCGCTGAAACGGATTCCTTTCGTCAGGATGTGGGCGAATGGGATCATGCCGCGGGAATGAAGCGGGCCGAGCTCGTCGCGAGTGAGTTCGCCTCGCGCTAGCCCGCATATTTCACCAAGTCGTGGCTGATTATTCTGGAGTCGCCAACTGGCTTGCATAATTGTCGAGGGAGTGCTTTGGGGGCGGCAGCGCGCAGACGGCCCCCTTACCCCCATTCGGC
>Ga0116151_10000568_pt1 | contig 34011 bp, 41 predicted proteins | sample AD_UKC117_MetaG_FD_89893 | JGI IMG/M metagenome (GOLD analysis project Ga0116151, IMG submission 89893) | Active sludge microbial communities of municipal wastewater-treating anaerobic digesters from Hong Kong - AD_UKC117_MetaG | ecosystem: Engineered > Bioreactor > Anaerobic > Digestate... | reverse complement strand
CTGCATTTGCCGGCGGCGCAGATGCGGGTGGCGCAGCGCGCCCGCCTGCAGGACGGCCGGCGCCAGGACGGCGCCCTCTACCCCATCCCCGACTGGCGGCCGCTGACCGGCTTCAGCATCGACCGCGCCCTGCTCTTCGCGGTGATGCGGGCGGAGAGCGGCTTCGATCCGGCGGCGAAAAGCAGCGCCGGGGCCCTGGGCGTGATGCAGGTCATGCCGAGCACCGCCGAGGCCATGGCCAAGAAATACGACATCGACTACGAGGGCGCCGCGAGCCTGAACGATCCGGCGACCAACATGGCCTTCGGTCAGGCCTATCTCGAGCGCCTGCGCGACACCTGGTTCATCGGCGACAGCGTCATCGACATCGGCATCGCCTACAATGCCGGGCTGAAGCGGGCCGAGGACTGGGCCGAGCGCTACGGCGACATCGACGACCCGCTCCTGCGCCTCGAGAGCATCCCGATTCCCGAGACCCGGGTCTACGTCAAGAAGCTGCTCGGCAATCTCTGGGCCTATCGGGTGCGGCTCGACCAGCCGGCGCCGGAGCTCGAGGCCCTTGCCGCGGGCGGCTGGCCCCAATATGTCGGGCTGGAGTCGAGCGGTACGGAGCGCACACATGCCCGGGCGAATTGACGAGAGCCTGACGTTCCGGCCCTTGGGGGTCGCCGTGCTGACGGTCTCGGACACGCGCGGGCTCGATGACGACAAGTCCGGCGCGGTCCTGGTCGAGCGGCTGGTCGGCGCCGGGCACAGCGTCATCGACCGACGCATCCTGCGCGACGACCAGGCCCTGATCGAGGCGCAGTTCCGCGCCTGGATCGCCGATCCGGGCGTCGAGGTGGTGATCAGCACCGGCGGCACCGGAGTGACCGGTCGCGATGTCACGCCCGAGGCGCTGCATGCGGTGATCGAGAAGCACGTGCCCGGCTTCGGCGAGCTCTTCCGCGCCCAGTCCTACGAGAAGATCGGCACGTCCAGCGTGCAGTCCAGGGCCGATGCCGGGGTGGCGAACGGCACCTATCTCTTCGTCGTGCCGGGCTCGCCCGGCGCCTGCCGGGACGCCTGGGACGGCATCCTGGCGCACCAGCTCGACATCCGCCACAAGCCCTGCAACTTCGCCGAGCTCCTGCCGCGGCTCAAGGAGCACGAGGCCGGCTGAGCCGGCCTCGCTCCTCGTTCGCTCAGTAGGACGGTGGGGCTGGTGTGGCCGCGGACGCGCTGTCCTCTTCCAGATGGAGCCACTTCGAGGCGAGACCGGCGAGCGCCGCGCCGATGATCGGGGCTACCCAGAAGAGCCAGAGCTGACCGAGATAGCCGCCTTCGGCGAACAGCGCCTGGCTGGTGCTGCGCGCCGGGTTGACCGAGGTGTTGGTGACCGGGATGCTGATCAGGTGGATCAGCGTCAGGCCGAGGCCGATGGCGATGGGGGCGAAGCCGGCGGGCGCGCGCTTGCTGCTGGCGCCGAGGATGATCATCAGGAAGAAGAAGGTCATGACGATCTCGGTGAGGAACCCCGACGCCATCGAGTAGCCGCCCGGTGACAGCTCGCCGTAGCCATTGGCCGCGAAGCCGCCGACACCGGCGAAGTCGGCCTTGCCGGAGACGATGAGGTAGAGGACGATGGCCGCGGCGATGCCGCCCGCCACCTGCGCGATGACGTAGGGGGCGAGCTTGCCGAGCTCGAACCTGCCGGCGACGGCGAGCCCGACGGAGACAGCGGGATTGAAATGGCCGCCCGAGATGTGGCCGACCGCATAGGCCATGGTGAGCACGGTGAGGCCGAAGGCGAAGGCCACTCCGAGAAAGCCGATGCCGAGATCGGGAAAGGCGGCGGCGAGCACGGCGGAGCCGCAGCCGCCGAGGACGAGCCAGAACGTGCCGAGGAACTCGGCGCCGAGGGCCTTCTGCATACGGGAAGCTCCTGATCGGTCGGACCGGCGGCGGCGCGTGAGGCGGCCGGCGGCAAGTTGCGGGGACGTGCGGGGAATAGGCAATGGCAACCCTCCCGGCAAGCCCACATCGGGTAGTGAAAGCCATGGGTCTTTTCTTCACGGCAGATCACCATTTCGGCCATGGCGGTGCGCGCGGCCTCTTCCGCCGGCCGTTCGAATCCACCGCCGCCATGGACGAGGCGATGATCGCCCGCTGGAACGAAGTGGTCGGCCAGGGCGACACCGTCTGGCACCTGGGCGATTTCGCCGTGCGCCAGCCGGCCGCGCGCATGGCCGAAGTCCTCGGGCGGCTCGCCGGCACCAAGCACCTCGTCGCCGGCAACAACGACCCGGCGGCGACCCGCTCGCTCGCCGGCTGGGCCTCTGTGCACGACCTGATCGAGATCGAGGCCCTGGGTCGCCGGCTCGTCCTCTGCCACTACCCGCTCCGAAGCTGGAACCTCATGGGCAAGGGTGCCTTGCAACTGCACGGGCACAGCCACGGGCGGTTGAAGCCCATGGCCCGGCAGGTCGATGTCGGCGTGGATTGCCAGGACTTCGCGCCGGTGCCGCTGGCCCGCCTGCTCGCGCCTCGAAAACGCCAGCTCAGAACCGATAGACCAGCGACAGCGTGACGATGTCGATGTGGTTCTCGTAGCTGGCTTCGAGATTGCCACGCGCGGCGTTGCCGGGGTCGGTGCCGCTCTGGTCCACGTCGGCATCCTCGAAGAAGATGTGGGTGTAGCCGAGATCGAGCGAGAGGTTGTCCCGGATCTGCCAGCCGAGGCCGGTGGCGAGCCAGTAGCGGTCGGAATCCGGGACGCGCGGCGAGCGGTAGCGGTTGCGGACCGGCGACTGGTCCCAGGCGACGCCGACGCGCAGCTTCAGGCTCCTGGTCGCGTCCCATGAGCCGCCGAGCGCGAAGAACCAGGAATCGTTCCACTGGTACTCGGACACGTTGTCCGGCTGGCTCGGGTTGTCGAACTTGATGATCAGCTCGTCGAGCGTGCTCCAGCCGGTCCACTGCGCCTCGGCCATCACCGCGAAATCCTCGCCGATCGCCTGGTGCACCCCGATGCCGGCCATCGGCGGGAACTCGAACTTGGTCTCGGCCGCGGTATTGGCGAAGGCACCCGTGGCACCCTTCAGCGTGGCGCCGATGCCGGCATCGTCGAGCCTGAAGCGGGCGTTGCCGTCGAAGGTCGTGTCGATCTTCGAGCGGTAGGAGAGGCCGATCCGCGTCCCCTTCACCGGCTCGGCATGCACGCCGAGATTGTAGCCGTAGGCCCAGCCGTCGCCCTTGACCCGCGCCTGGCCGTCCTGCTGGGTCGGCACCGAGCCCGGGATGAGGTTGGCGGCGCCGATGGAGCCGAAATCGATGGCGTTGGTGAGCTCCGCCTCGGCGTACTGGAGCTGCGCCCCGGCGGCGAGGGTGAGCCAGTCGGTGGCCTTGACGGCGACGACCGGGTTGAAGTTGACGGTCTCGAAGGTGGACTTGATCGCGTGATAGCGGCCGACCCAGCCGTCGCTGTATTCGGTGCCGAGGCCGAACGGCACGTTCACGCCGATGCCGAGCCGGATCTGCTCGTGCGGTGAGGCCATGGCGTAGAAGGCGGGGACCACGGCGTCGTGGGCCGCGTCGCCGTCCCTGTTGCTGCCGGTGATGGGCGTGCCACCGGTGGTCGAGGCGGTCGCCTCCTCGAGATTCAGCTTGGTGAGGATGCCGCTGACCGCGAGCTGCGCCTGGTTGCCGTCGAACCGGCCGAGCACGGCCGGGTTGAAGAACATGTAGCTGAGGTCCTCCCCACCGGCGGTGGCGCCGGCGAAGGCATTGCCGAGGGCGGTCGCCGATTGCTCCTTGATGGCGAAGCCGGCGCCAAGGGCCGACTCCGCGGTCAGGATGGCCGCCAACGCGACCATTGCCGAAGCACCGTGCGCCACGCGCATCCCGCCCGCCCCCCGAGCTGTCTTCTCTTGGCTGAGCCCGGAAAGAAGCAACCAGAAGGCAAACAGACGGACAAGTGACTACCGCGCCGGTTCAGCGCTCGACGCAACTTGGCCGCGAACTGTGGCGTTGCGGCGACGCTTCAATGATCGTCCTGCAGGACCGCGTCGAGAGTGGCCGGGTCGACCCTGGCGGTGAGGAACGCCTCGCCGACTTGGCGCCAGAGGACGAAGCGCACCGTCCCGGCCTCGGCCTTCTTGTCGCGCCCCATGGCAGCGAGGAGCGCATCGACGGCGAAGCCTTCGTTCCGGATCCGGCGCGGCGAGGTGGCGATGCCGAGCGCTTCCAGATGCGCCTCGAGCCGCTCGGCGGCCTCGGCGGGGGCATGGCCGAGCCGGGTCGAGAGGCGGGCCGCCTTGACCATGCCGATGGCCACGGCCTCGCCGTGCAGGAGGCCGCCGCCATAGCCCGCCACCGCCTCGTAGGCATGGCCGAACGTATGGCCGAAGTTCAGGAGCGCCCGCTCGCCCGACGTCTCGCGCTCGTCCCTGGCGACCACGGCGGCCTTGATCTCGACCGAGCGGCGGATGGCCTCGACCCTGAGCGCCTGGTCGCCGGCCAGCATCGCCGCCGCGTGGCGCTCGAGCCAGGCGAAATAGGCGGCATCGGCGATGGCCCCGTGCTTGATGATCTCGGCATAGCCCGCCCGCAGCTCGCGCTCCGGCAGGTCGTTCAGGGTGTCGACATCGATCAGCACGGCCAAGGGCTGGTGGAAGGCGCCGACCAGGTTCTTGCCCTGCGGCGTGTTGATGCCGGTCTTGCCGCCGACGCTGCTGTCGACCTGGGCGAGCAGGCTGGTCGGCACCTGGACGAAGGGCAGGCCGCGCAGCGTGATCGCGGCGGCGAAGCCGGCGAGGTCGCCGATCACGCCGCCGCCGAGGGCGACGAGCGCCGTCTTGCGGTCCACGCCACCGACGAGGATCCGCTCGACCAGCCACGAAAGGCGCTCGAAGCTCTTGCTGCCCTCGCCGGGGGGCACGACGATCCGCTGCACCGCGATGCCGGCCGTTCGCAGCGAGCCCTCGAGCCGGTCGGCATGAGCGGTGGCGGCGACATGGCTGTCGGTGACGAGCACGGCCCGGGGCGCGGGCAGGAGCGGGCCGAGGATCTCGCCCGCCCGGTCGAGGAGGCCGCCGCCGATATGGATCGGGTAGGCGCGGTCGCCCAGCGCCACCTCGAGACCCTCGGGCAGGCGCTCAGGCGACATCGCGGATCAGGCCCTCTCGCTGCAGCAGCTCGGTCAGCCGGTCCACCACCTCGTCGAGCGGCTGGTCCCCGGTGAGCACGGTGAAATCGGCCTCGGCGTAGATCGGGTAGCGGCGCTCCATCAGCCCGGCCAGGATGGTGCGTGGCTCGCCCTGCATGAGCAGCGGGCGGACGGCGCGCTTCCTGGTGACCCGGGCGACGAGCGTCTCGAGCTCCGCCTTCAGCCAGATGGAGATGCCGCGCTCGCCGACGGCGGCGCGCGTCTGCGGGTCGATGAAGGCGCCACCGCCCAGCGCCAGCACGCCCGTGGCCTCGTCGAGCAGGCGGACCACCACGCGCCGCTCGAGATCGCGGAAGGCGGTTTCGCCATAGACCTCGAAGATGTCGGGAATGCTCATCCCGGCCGCCTCGACGATCGCCTCGTCGGCATCGGCGAAGGCGACGCCGAGCGCGGCCGCCAGGCGACGCCCGACGGCGGTCTTGCCGGCACCCATCAGGCCGACCAGCACGATCGGCCGCAGCAGCCGGCCCGGTGGTGCCGGATCGCTGCCGACGACCCGAAAACGAGGTTGGCTGTCCGTGGACATGGTCCTGTCGTTGAAACCCGGAGTTGCAAAGGTTATAGAGACTTGCTCAGGAAGCCAGGCTCTTGAGGTCAGGCCCCACACAGGCAGGCTCCATGTAGCTAGGCCAGGAGATCGTCCGGCGGCAAGAGCGCAATGACGGGGGTGCTGTCGCCGTCTCGATCGCCCGGTTGCGCTGCCCGCCGGCCAGCCACCACCGAAAGGCACGTGCCCGCTGATGTCGACCGTCCGTCGCTCCCTGCTTCTCACCCTGCTCGTCGTCATCCTCGGCTCGGTCATCTTCCTCGCGACCTGGGACCACCCGCCGGAGGTCCGCCAGATCGAGCTGGTCGTGCCGGACGAGCAGCTGCCGCGCTGAGAGCCGGTCGGTGCTCGAGCCGTTCCTCGAGATGCTCGCGGTCGAGCGTGGCGCCAGCCGGCACACGCTCACCGCCTACCGGCGCGATCTCGATGACGCTGCGGCCTTCCTGCGTCGCCGGGGCATCGTGCTCGAGCAGGCCACGGCCGAGGATCTGCGGGCCTTCCTCGCCCGGCTCGACGGGCAGGGCCTGAAGAGCTCGACGATCGCGCGCAAGCTCTCCGCGCTGCGCCAGTATTTCCGCTTCCTCTATCTCGAGCGGGCCCGCCCCGACGAGCCGACCCAGCATCTCGACCGGCCGAAGCTGGCGCGCAGCCTGCCCCGCTATCTGAGCATCGCCGAGGTGACAGCACTGCTCGATACGGCGGCAAAGCGCCCGGGCGACGAGGGCGTGCGGCTCACGGCCCTGCTCGAGCTGCTCTATGCCACCGGGCTCAGGGTCAGCGAGCTCGTCGGCCTGCCGCTCGCGGCCCTGGCCCACGACCGGCAGAGCCTTCGGGTGCGCGGCAAGGGCGACAAGGAGCGGATGGTGCCGATCGGCGGTGCCGCCCGCCGGGCGCTCGAGCGCTGGCTGGCGCTGCGGCGGGGTCAGGACCTGGCAGCCAACCAGCGGCAGTGGCTCTTTCCGTCGCGCAGCCGGCGGGGCCACATGACGCGCCAGCGTCTGGCGCAGCTCCTGGCCGAGGTCGCCGTCGAGTCCGGCATCGACCCCGGCCGTCTCTCGCCGCATGTGCTCCGGCACGCCTTCGCCAGCCACCTGCTCGCCGGCGGCGCCGACCTGCGCACCGTCCAGGCGATGCTCGGCCATGCCGACATCGCGACCACCGAAATCTACACCCATCTGCAGCCCGAGCGGCTGCAGCAGGTGGTGGCGACCCATCATCCCCTTGCCGTGAGCGGGCGAAACGTCCAAACCGGCGCCCTGCAGGGCAGCGGCGGTGCTGCCGCCGCGCCATCGAAACGCCGACGAGGGGGACCACCATGAGCTTCACGATCATCGACCAGGCCAAGCCGCGACTGAACCGGTCAGAGCTGGCCGTGCCGGGATCCAGCCCGCAGCTCTTCGAGAAGGCGGCGCAGAGCGCCGTCGACGTGATCTTCCTCGACCTCGAGGACGCGGTGGCGCCCGACCAGAAGGAGCAGGCGAGGAAGAACGTCATCCAGGCGCTGAACGACATCGACTGGGGGACGAAGACGGTCTCGGTCCGGATCAACGGCCTCGACACCCACTACATGTACAAGGACGTGGTCGACGTCATCGAGCAGGGCGGCGAGCGGCTCGACCTCTTCATGATCCCGAAGGTCGGCACCGCCGCCGACGTCTACGCGGTCGACATGCTGACCAGCCAGGTCGAGGCGGCGGTCGGGCGCAGGAAGCGGCTCGGCTTCGAGCTGATCATCGAGACGGCGCTCGGCATGGCCAATGTCGACGCCATCGCCGCGGCCAGCAAGCGCAACGAATCGCTGCATTTCGGCGTGGCCGACTATGCCGCCTCGACCCGGGCCCGGACGACGATGATCGGCGGCCCGAACCCGGGCTACGGCGTGCTGACCGGCGGTGCGGACGACACCGACCGAGAGTATCACTGGGGCGACATGTGGCACTACGCGGTCGCCCGCATGGTGGTCGCCGCGCGCGCCTGGGGGCTGCGGCCGATCGACGGGCCGTTCGGCGACTTCTCGGATGCCGAGGGCTACAAGGCCCAAGCCAGCCGGGCGGCGGTCCTGGGCTGCGAGGGCAAGTGGGCGATCCACCCCAAGCAGATCGACCTCGCCAACGAGATGATGGGCCCCTCGGCCGCCGACGTGGAGAAGGCCAGGCGCATCCTTGCGGCGATGGAGCAGGCGACGAAGGAGGGCAAGGGTGCCGTCTCGCTCGACGGCCGGCTGATCGACATCGCCTCGATCAAGCAGGCCGAGACGCTGGTCAAGAAGGCCGAGCAGATCGCCGCCGCGGCCGCCTGAGCGACGGCCGGCAGCAAGGGGCTCAAAGCCGACGATGAGCAGTCTTCTCGACTTCGAAAAGCCGATCGCCGAGCTCGAGGGCAAGGTCAAGGAGCTGCGGCACCTCGCCAACGGCAGCGATCTCGACCTCGAGGAGGAGATCGCCCGGCTCGAGGGCCGCGCCTCCAAGCTCCTGTCCACCACCTACGGCAAGCTGACGCCATGGCAGAAGACCCAGGTGGCGCGGCATGCCGACCGGCCGCATTTCTCCGACTACGTGGCGGCCCTGGTCGACGAGTTCACGCCGCTCGCCGGCGATCGCTGCTTCGGTGACGATGCGGCGATCATCGGCGGGCTCGGCCGGCTGAAGGGCCGGCCGGTCCTGGTGATCGGCCACGAGAAGGGGCGCGAGACGGAGGACCGGGTGCGCCACAATTTCGGCATGGCGCGGCCGGAAGGCTATCGCAAGGCGGTCCGGCTGATGCGGCTGGCCGAGCGGTTCGGGCTGCCGGTGGTGACGCTGGTCGACACGCCGGGTGCCCATCCCGGCATCCGCGCCGAGGAGCGTGGCCAGGCGGAGGCGATCGCCCGCTCGATCGAGACCTGCCTCGACCTCGAGGTGCCGATCGTCTCGGTGATCGTCGGCGAGGGCGGCTCGGGCGGGGCCATCGCCCTCGCCACGGCGGATCGCGTCCTGATGCTGGAGCACAGCATCTACTCGGTCATCTCGCCCGAGGGGTGTGCCGCCATCCTCTGGCGCAATTCCGACCAGGCCGAGGCGGCGGCCGAGGCCCTGAAGCTCACCGCCCAGGATCTCCTCGGCCTCGGGCTGATCGACGAGATCATCGCCGAGCCGCTCGGCGGCGCCCATCGCGGCCGCGGCACGACGATCGAGACGGTGGGCCACGCCATCAGCCGCCACCTCGCGGCGCTCGACGGCACCCCGCCGCACGAGATCCGTCGGCGTCGCCGCGAGAAATACCTGCACATGGGCCGCGAGCTGGAATAGCCGACCCTATCTGGACTCGTCCGCCCGGCGGTGGCCCTTCAGGCGCTTGTAGACGACCGGCAGCAGCGCCAGGACGGCGAGGCCGACGAGCGGCCCGAGGATCGCGGGCTCGAGGATCAGGTCGAGATCCGGCTCGCCGCCCCGGTCGATCACCGTGTCCAGCCCGCTGCCGACGCTGGCGAAGACGAGCGCACCCGGGATGATGCCGATGACCGTGGCCAGCGCATAGGCGCGCAGCTCCACACCGAGCAGCGCCGGCACGATGTTGACCGCCCAGAACGGGAAGAGCGGGATGATGCGGAGCACGAGGAGGTAGCTGAGCGCGTTCTCGTTGAAGCCCTTGCGCATCCGCCCGAGCCAGGGGGCGGCGGTCGAGCGGAGGTAGTCGCCGAGCGAGGTCCGGGCGACGAGGAAGACCCCGATGGCGCCGATCGAGGCACCCGTGACAGAGAGTGCGGCACCCCACAACATGCCGAAGAGAAAGCCGCCGGCGATGGTCAGGAAGACGGCACCCGGGATGGAGACCGCGGTGGCGATTGCATAGATCAGGACGAAGCCGAGGCCGCTCGCCACGGGGCGGGCGGCAACCAGCTCGTCGAGATACCGGTGATGCTGCTCGAGCGCCTCGAAGCTGGCATAGCGGTGGAGCCCCGAGCCGTAGACGGCGAACGCGATCACGAGCAGCACGACGAGCGGCAGCAGCCGGCGCCAGAGCGGCGGCGGGGACCTGGGCTCGCTCATCCGAACCACCTGAGGAAGGCGACCAGCTTCCTGGTGCGCTCGCCGAACAGGCGCTCGGTGAAGAAGGCGCCGGCGGCACTCTTGCCCACCTCGCCGAGCGTCGGATAGGGCACGACGAGGCTCGCCATGGTGGAGAGCTTCAGCCGCCGCTCCGTGGCGAGCACCCAGGGCAGGATCAGCTCGCCGGCCCCGGCGCCGGCGATGCCCGCACCCAGCACCCGGCCCCGTGGGCTCGCCACCACCTTGATCAGCCCGGCCGTGGCCCGGGCGGTGCGCGCCCGGTCGTTCAGGGCGAAGGGCCAGCGGACGACCTCGTGGGCGATGCCCCGTTGCTCGGCCGTCGCCGCGTCGAGGCCGACCTGGGCGAGGGCCGGATCGGTGTAGGTGACATGCGGGATCGCCCGGTCGCTGACCCTGGCCGGCAGGCGGAAGAGCGCGCTTTTGATCACGAGGCTGGCGTGATAGCCGGCGACATGGGTGAATTGCGGGCCGCCGGCGACGTCGCCGATGGCGTAGACGCGGCGGTTGGTGGTCCGCAGCCCCCGGTCGACGGTGATGCCATGGGTGTCGTGGGCAATGCCGGCGGCATCGAGGCCGAGCTCGTCGACGGCCGGCTGCCGGCCGGTGGCGACCAGGAGATGCGAGCCGGCGATCCGCTGCTCGCTGCCCTCCGTGCCGACCACCACCACAGGGCCGGCCTCGACGCGGCGAATGGCGGCCCGCTCGACGAGCTCGACGCCTTCGCCGAGCAGCGCCTCGCGCACCACGGCGGTGAGTTCCGGATCGTCCCGGGGCAAGAGCGGGCCGATGTCGAGCACCGTCACCCGGGCCCCGAGGCGCCGGTAGGCCTGCGCCAGCTCGACCCCGATCGGCCCGCCGCCGAGCACCAGGAGGTGCTCCGGCAGGGTCTCGTTGGCGAAGATGGTCTCGTTGGTGAGAAAGGGGACGGTGTCGAGGCCCGGGATCGGCGGGATGGCCGGTCGGCTGCCCGTGGCGAGGACAAAGCGGCGGGCACGGATGGTCGAGCCGCCGGCCTCCACTGTCCGGGCGTCGCCGAACCGGCCATGCGCCCGGATGACCCGCACACCCAGGCCCTCGAAGCGCAGGGCGCTGTCGTGCGGGGCGATGCCGGCGATCACCTCGTCGATATGCCGGCGCACCCGGCCCATGTGCACGACCGGCCGGACCGGCTCGATGCCGAAGGGACCGGCGCTGCGCATGGCATGGGCATGCGCCGCCGCCGCGATCAGGCTCTTCGACGGCACGCAGCCGACATTGAGGCAGTCGCCGCCCATCGCCCCGGCCTCGATCAGCACCGTTTCGGCGCCGAGCCGGGCGGCGCCGGCGGCTACCGAGAGCCCGGCGGAGCCGGCGCCGATGATGCAGATGTCGGGCTCGAGAAGTGCCATGTCGTCGCTTGCGCCCACCATGTCGGCCAAGACCTAGGCAGCCCCGCCGGTCACGACAAACCACGATGGCGTGACGCCCGCCGCTTGCGGCCCCGCCGAGGCATTGCTACCAGCCCGCCATGCCCATGACCCGCCTCGAGCTCTTCGCCTGCCTCGACGGCCTCGACATCGCCCATGCGACGGTCGAGCACCCGCCGGTGTTCACCGTCGAGCAGGCGCAGGAGCATACGCATCACCTGCCGGGCGGCCACACCAAGAACCTCTTTCTCGAGGACAAGGCGGGCGGGCTCTGGCTCGTGACCTGCCTCGACGAGCAGCCGGTCAGGGTCAATGCGCTCGCCCGCCTGCTCGGTGCACCGCGCTTCTCCTTCGGCAAGCCGGAACGGCTGATGGAGGCCCTGGGCGTCGAGCCGGGCTCGGTGACCGCGCTGGCGCTGGTCAACGACACCGCAAGGCGGGTGCAACCGGTCCTCGACACCAAGCTCATGGCGCACGAGCTCGTGAACTGCCACCCGCTCGCCAACACCGCGACGACGACGCTGCGGTCCGCCGACCTGCTGCGCTTCATGGAGGCGCTGGGCTTTGCGCCGCGGCTCGTCGACCTGGACCTGACGCTCGAAGCCTGAAGCCCTTGCGTCGGCGGGCGGTTCCGTTTTTTATTCCATGCTGCACATCCGGAGGCATCTCTTCATGCTGAAGCTCGGCCTGGCGATTGCCCTTGCCCTGATCATCGCCGCCTCGACCGCGACGGCGCAGACCTCGCAGTTCGAGAAGGGCATCGAGGCGGCGCACCGCGGCGAGTACGCGCTCGCCATCGAGATCTGGCGGCCACTCGCCGATTCCGGCGACCTGAAGGCCCAGACCTATATCGGGCTGATGTACGACAATGGCTGGGGCGTGCCACAGGACTACGCCGAGGCGCATCGCTGGTTCCTGCGGGCAGCGGAGAAGGGTTATGCCAAGGCGCAGTACCACCTCGCCTTCAGCTACCACCAGGGTCGGGGCGTGCAGCGCAGCCAGACCGAGGCGCTGAAGTGGTACAACCTCGCCGCCGCCCAGGGCAACGGGCCGGCCCAGTACAATCTCGGCAGGATCTACGCGCACGGCCTCGTCGTCCGTCGCGATCTCGTCGAGGCCTACAAATGGCTGGCGCTGGCAGCCGAGGACCCCTCGTCGATAGCGCCCTTGGCCGCGCGCGACCGCGACCTCCTGGTGCCGAAGCTGACCCCCGAGCAGCTCGAGGTGGCCGAGCAGCGGGTGAAGGACTGGCGCCCGACCTGACCGGCTACTTCGCGAGACCCTCGTAGGCCTGGTCGCCCCAGACCTGCTCGACCTGCCGGTTGCGACCACAGGCGAACCGGTAGCCGGCATAGCGCAGCGGGTTCTCTGTGTAGTAGTTCTGGTGGTAGTCCTCGGCCGGCCAGAAGGTCGGCGCATCGAGGATGCGGGTGACGATCTCCTGGCCCAGCGCCTCCTCGGCGGCCGCCTTCGAGGCCTCGGCGGTGGCGCGTTCCTCGGCATCGGCAACGAAGACGGCGGTGCGATAGCTGTTGCCGCGATCGCAGAACTGGCCGCCGTCGTCGGTGACGTCGACGGTCCGCCAGAAGATGTCGAGCAGCTCCCGGTAGGTGACGACCGCCGGATCGAAGGTGACCTCGACCGCCTCGAGGTCGCCGGCGGCCGAATGGCTCTCGTAGGTGGGGTTGTCGAACTTGCCGCCGATATAGCCCGAGCGGGTCTCCAGCACGCCCGGCACCGCGTCCATGTCGGCTTCGACGCACCAGAAGCAGCCGCCGGCGAGAATGGCGTATTCCGTCGCCCGCGCCTGGCTGCAGGCGGTGGCGATCAGCAGCAGTGCCGCGCCGAGAACGGCGCTCGAGACGTGGCGCATGGGTTTCTCCCGGTGAAGCTGTCACGCGGAGAGATAGTCGGCGTCGCGACGAAGCAAACGGCAGCGGCCGACCGACGACAGTGAAAATCGCGCCTCTGGCGCCGGTTGCAGCGTCTCGGGGGGGTGCTTATATGGTCGTTTGGTCGAGCGCCCGGCGAGAGTGGGCGGCGTCCCGGCGCTGGAACCGCCAAGGCCGGCCGTCGGCGCTCCCGATCCCTGAGGCTTGGGCGATCAGGAACAACAAGCATTTTTTTCGCGTGCTGCGCGAGGGGTTCGAATGAGCAAGATCATCGGCATCGATCTCGGTACGACTAACAGCTGTGTCGCGGTGATGGACGGCAAGAATGCCCGCGTCATCGAGAACGAGGAGGGCGTGCGGACGACGCCCTCGATGGTGGCCTTCACCGAGGATGGCGAGGTTCTGGTCGGCATGCCGGCGAAGCGCCAGGCGGTGACCAATCCCGAGAACACGCTCTTTGCGGTCAAGCGGCTGATCGGCCGCCGGTTCGACGATCCGGTCGTCGCCAAGGACAAGGGCATGGTGCCCTACAAGATCGTCAAGGCCGACAACGGCGACGCCTGGGTCGAGGTGCGCGGCGACAAGAAGGCGCCGTCGCAGATCTCGGCCGAGGTGCTGAAGAAGATGAAGGAGACGGCCGAGCGCCATCTCGGCACCAAGGTCGAGAAGGCGGTCATCACGGTGCCGGCCTACTTCAACGACAGCCAGCGCCAGGCGACCAAGGATGCCGGCAAGATCGCCGGGCTCGAGGTGCTGCGCATCATCAACGAGCCGACCGCCGCCGCCCTCGCCTATGGCATGGACAAGGGCAAGAACCAGACGGTCGCCGTCTTCGATCTCGGTGGTGGCACGTTCGACATCTCGGTCCTCGAGATCGCCGACGACGTGTTCGAGGTGAAATCCACCAACGGCGACACGTTCCTCGGCGGCGAGGACTTCGACGTCCGGCTGATCGACTACATGGCCGACGAGTTCAAGAAGGAGCAGGGCATCGACCTGCGCTCCGACAAGCTCGCCTTGCAGCGCCTCAAGGAGGCGGCCGAGAAGGCCAAGATCGAGCTCTCCTCGACGCAGCAGACCGAGGTCAACCTGCCGTTCATCACCGCCGACCAGAGCGGCCCCAAGCATCTGACCATGAAGATCAGCCGGGCCAAGCTCGAGATGCTGGTCGACGACCTGATCCAGCGGACCATCGAGCCGTGCAAGAAGGCCCTGAAGGATGCCGGGCTCGCCGCCTCGGACATCCACGAGGTGATCCTCGTCGGCGGCATGACCCGCATGCCGAAGGTCGTGGAGACGGTGAAGCAGCTCTTCGGCAAGGAGCCGCACAAGGGCGTCAACCCCGACGAGGTGGTGGCCATGGGTGCCGCCATCCAGGCCGGCGTGCTGGCCGGTGACGTCAAGGACGTGCTGCTGCTCGACGTGACGCCGCTGTCGCTCGGCATCGAGACCCTGGGTGGCGTCTTCACCCGGATCATCGATCGCAACACGACGATCCCGACCAAGAAGAGCCAGGTGTTCTCGACCGCCGACGACAACCAGAGCGCGGTGACCATCCGGGTCTTCCAGGGCGAGCGCGAGCTCGCGGCCCAGAACAAGCTGCTCGGCCAGTTCGATCTCGTCGGCATCCCGCCGGCGCCGCGCGGCATGCCGCAGATCGAGGTGACCTTCGACATCGACGCCAACGGCATCGTCAATGTCTCGGCCAAGGACAAGGCCACCGGCAAGGAGCAGCAGATCCGCATCCAGGCCTCGGGCGGGCTCAGCGAAGCCGAGATCGAGAAGATGGTCAAGGAAGCCGCCGAGCACGCCGAGGAGGACAAGCAGCGCCGGGCGGTGATCGAGGCGCGGAACCAGGCCGACAGCCTGATCTACTCGACCGAGAAGAGCCTGAAGGAATACGGCGACAAGCTCGAGGCCGCCGACCGGACGGCGATCGAGGGTGCGATCACCGAGCTCAAGGGCGTGCTCGAGAGCGAGGACCCCGAGGCGATCAAGGCGAAGTCGGACACGCTGGCGCAGGTCGCCATGAAGCTCGGCGAGGCGATGTACAAGTCGCAGCAGAGCGAGGGCGGCGACGGCGACGGCGGTGACGCCGGCGGCACGTCGGCCAGCGGCGACGACGTGGTTGATGCCGAGTTCGAAGAGGTCGACGACGAGAAGAAGAAGTCCGCCTGAGCCACGCCGTGGTGGACGCCTTCGCGGCAACGGGATGCGGCAGGGACCGGGTCGGCGACGACCCGGTCCCTCGCCGTTCCGCCGCCGAGATTCCCAACGATCTACACTAGGACCGAGCGTTCATGGCCAAGCGCGACTTCTACGAGACCCTCGGCGTCGGCAAGGGCGCCGACGAGGCGGACCTCAAGCGCGCCTATCGCAAGCTCGCCATGCAGTATCACCCCGACCGCAACCCGGGCGACAGCGCGGCCGAGGCGCGGTTCAAGGAGGTCAACGAGGCCTACGAGATCCTGAAGGACCCGCAGAAGCGGGCCGCCTACGACCAGTTCGGGCCGCAGGCCTTCGAGCAGGGGATGGGCGGCCGGGGCGGGGCCGCCGGCGGCTTCGACTTCACCAGCTTCGCCGACGTCTTCGACGACCTGTTCGGCGATTTCGTCGGGGGCGGCGGCGGCCGGCGCCGCGGCTCGAGTCCGCGCGGCAATGATCTGCGCTACAACCTGACGATCAGCCTCGAGGAAGCCTTCTCCGGCAAGAAGGCGCAGGTGCGCGTCCCGACCTCGGTCGCCTGCGACGCCTGCGATGGCAGCGGCAGCGAGGGCAGCGCCGAGCCCGCCGCCTGCCCCACCTGTCGCGGGGCCGGGCGCGTGCGGGCCCAGCAGGGCTTCTTCACCGTCGAGCGCGGCTGCCCGACCTGCCAGGGCAGCGGCCGGGTGGTGACCAACCCCTGCCGGACCTGCAGCGGCAGCGGCGTCGTCCACAAGGAGAAGACGCTCGCGATCAACGTCCCGCCGGGCGTCGAGGACGGCACGCGCATCCGCCTCTCCGGCGAGGGCGAGGCGGGCCTGAGGGGTGGTCAGCCGGGCGATCTCTACATCTTCGTCACCGTCGCACCCCATCGCCTGTTCCGCCGCGAGGGCCACAACATCTTCTGCCGGGTGCCCATCCCGATGACCACGGCAGCCCTCGGCGGCGATGTCGAGGTGCCGACCATCGAGGGCAAGCGGGTGCGCCTCGCCATTCCCGGCGGCACCCAGACCGGCAAGCAGATTCGCCTGCGCAGCAAGGGCATGACCGAGCTGCACGGCCAGGCGCGGGGCGACATGTTCGTCGAGATCATCGTCGAGACGCCCGTCAACCTGACCAAGCGCCAGCAGGAGCTCCTGCGCGAGTTCGACGGCGCCGGCGAGAAGTCGAACAACCACCATCCCGAATCGGACGGCTTCTTCGCCAAGGTCCGCGAGCTCTGGGACGACCTGACGGACTAGCCGGCTTTGCGTCGAGCACTGACCCGGCGTAAATTGTCGCGTGGCGAGACTTCGAACGGGGCATGCCGATGGCCAGCCGGGAAACCCCGGTGCGGGAGAGTGACCGGCAGGATGCGACGGATGATGTCGAGGCCCTGCTGCGGCCCGTTCCTGCCGGGCGACCGCGCTGGGCCGGTCGCGAGTTCCTGCTCGGCGCCCTGAGCGGCGTGGCGTTGCCGGTGCTGATGCTGGCAGTGTCTCTCGGCATGTGGCTGTTGCGCGGCGATATCTCACCGGATGGCGGCCTCGTCGTGCGCCCCGCCGCGTGGCTGCTCGCTGTCGCGGCCCTGATTGCCGGTCTGATCCTGGCCCTGGCCGTGGCGTCGTTCGTCAAGACGAGACGTCAGCAGCGCACCAACGTGGCCCTGCATGAGGTCGTCCTCACGCGACTGACCAGGGCGGAAGGATCGCTGGCCGGGGCTCGAGGCCTCCCGCTCGTCCATGGCACCACGGCCGGACATGGTGCGCTCGGCAATGGTCGACCGGGCCGTCATCCGCCTGCAGTTGGACCAGATCGAGCGCTACCTCGGGATGGCTGGTGGCGGGACGGGTGAAGGCAATGACCCGGCCGCCGTGCCCGGGGTCGCACAGGGCAAGGTCTGAAGCACCCCGCCCGGACCCTCGCCAGTGGATCCGGAGCACGAATCCGACCTCGGTTTTCTCGCCGAGATCGCCGCGACACCCTCCGATGTTCTCGTCCGGGTCTACCGACCCTGGCAGCTCGCTGCCGCCAAGGCTACTGCCGCTGCTGTCCTGGCGCGTTTGCGCGGCCAAGCCGATATTCTGGGACGACTGCCGCGTCGGTCGCGCAAGGACCATTTTCTGGAGGCTGGCGGGTGGATGTTCGGTCTGGCCAGTTGCGCCTTCACGGTGTGGAGCGTCGCCATCGACGGCCCCACCTATGTTGCTGCCGCCAGCATGTTCGCCTCCAGCGGTGGCTTTGCGGTCGCCATATTGCAGCGTGACAACGTCCGCGAGGTCGAGGCGGCGCGCGGGGAAGCACTGCAGGCGGTGCTCCACCAAGTCACGCTGGTTGAACTGGCCATCGAGCGTCTTGGCTCGCTCGGGTCAGCGGTTGTCGCCGACGCTTCCGCCCCTCTGCGCGAATAACAGGCTGATGCAGGCGGCTTGCAGTGCCGCTCAGCTACCCGAGCGGGCTCCCTCGCCGACCAGATCGACGACCAGGACGGCGTCGAGCCAGTTGCCGTGCCGGCGGCAGCGATCGATGTCGGCGCGGGTGATGTGGCCGAGGAGCCGCCGGCCATCGACGACCTGCAGCATGTCGCAACCGCCGGCCCGCATCCTGGCCTCGGCCATGGCGGCCGTCTGGTTCCATTCCACGCAAAGGGCCTTGACGGGCTCTCTCGACAGGACGGCGTTCATGCTGCGGCTCCCCGGTTGGTGGTCTGATTGGCAGAGGGCTGGACGAATCGATCGATCAGGCGGCGGGCGGCATTGCGGCCGAAGCCCAGGGCCGGCCGGGCGAGGCGTCGCACGCCGGACGGTTCCCGGATGATGACGCCGTGCGTCCCGCCGACCGGCAGCAGCGCGACGCGCAGCCGCGAGCCGGTGAGGTCGATGATCATGGTTTCGCCCGCCGAGAGCCCGCGGGCCGTGTTGGCTAGGTGGGATGTGAGCAGATCGGAGTCGATCCCGAGCTCGGCAATGCTGAGGAAGCCGGTCTCGGCATCGCCCAATTCGTCGAGATCGCCGGTCGTGGGCTCGCAGGCGCTGCGCGAGACGAGCGTGGCACCAGCATCCGCCATGCGGTCGACGAGCCGCGAGAGATCAGTTCGCCGCGTGACCCACTGCACACGACATGGCGTTGCCTGTCCCATCGTTGCTACCCCCCACGACATCCGGCCGTTGACGGCACGGACACTCAACTTGCGAGGCTACGATAGGTTCCTCTTCCCGGCAATGACCTAGATCAAACCCGCGACCATTGGCACCGGTGCTCTCACCAGATCCGCTCGGCCAGCCGGTGGCGCTCGTCGATCTCCCAGGCCATGCCGATGACCGCGCCGAACGGCAAGTGGCGGGTCGAGATGACGCCGATGCAGCGCCCGCTGTCGATGACCGGCAGATAGCGGTAGCTGAACTGGTCCATGGCACGGATGGCGTCGCCGATCGGCGCATCGGCGTCGATCGTGTCCGGTGCCTTGGTCATCACCTCGCCCACCTTCGTCTCGGCCGGATCGAGGCCGGCATGAACGACGCGCATCAAGAGATCGCGCTCGGTGAAGATGCCGACCACCGCCTCGCCCTCCATGACGAGGATGCTGCCGCAACGGCATCTCGCCATCTCGTCGGCGGCGGCCTTGACGGTGGTTGTGGGGTCGGCGCGCACGAGGGTATCCCGCTGGATGACCTCGCGAACCGGTCTCTTGGACATGGTTTCACTCCCGATGCTCGCCCGGTGCCCGGACGATTGCTGCTCCTCGCAATCCTTGCCTAGCAGGGCGATGGCACGGGGCGCCATGATCAGGATCAATCGCGGCGCGGGCGATTGCCCGGATCCTGCGTGCCGCCCAATTCGTCTACCAGATACGTTCGGCGAGCGACTGGCGGTCGTCCAGCTCCTTCTCCATGAGCGCGATCTCGGCGAAGGGCAGGTCGCGGATGGAGAGAATGCCGAGGACCCGATCGTTCTCGATGACCGGCAAATGCCGGTAGCCGCACTCGTTCATCTGGCGGATGGCGTCCTTGATTGGGGCATCGGCGGCGATGGTGTCGGGGTTGGCGGTCATCACCTCGATGAGTGGCGTGTCGAGGTCGCGGCCGGCAGCCACCACCCGGGAGAGCAGGTCGCGCTCGGTGAAGATGCCGACCAGCGCATCGCCGCGGGCGATCAGCACGCTGCCGCAGTGGTGCGCCGCCATGCCGATCGCGGCATCGCGCACGGTCTCCTCCGGCTCGGCCTTGAGCAGCGTGTCGCGGGCGAGGAAGTCACGGACGGGGCGACGCGGCATGGTTCCTGTCCTCCAACTGATTTCGCCTGATAGTTGATCAAGAAGTCAACAGCATCCCTGAATTTTTTACAAGGCCATTTTTTCTGTCCCGATCATTTCACGGTCAGGCAAGGCACCTCCAGGTGGTGGGCGAGCTTGCTCGAGACGCTGCCCATGACGAGGCTGCCGAGCGCGCCGAAGCCGCGGCTGCCGACGACGACGAGATCGGCACCCTGCTCCTTGGCCGCCTCGAGCAGCGCATCGGCGGCGTCGCCGGAGAGCTGCAGCGGCGTCACCCGCCTCGCACCCTCGCGCTTCGCGGCGGCGACCGCCCGCTCCAGCACCCTCGCACCGACCGCGGCGGCGAGGCGCCCTTCGTCGACCTTCGTGGCCGAGCCCACGGACAGATTGCCGAGGCGTGCCGGCTCGGTCGGCCGCGGCTCGACCAGATGCTCGACCTCGGCCATGCGCCTGAGCTCGTCCGGCACGTCCTGGCCCGTCAGGACATGGGCGATGACGAGATCGGCATCGTAGCGGCCGGCCAGGCTGCCGGCGATCGCCACGGCCTTCCCGGCGTGCCCGGAGCCGTCGACGGCGGCGAGAATCTTCGTGAACATCGTCGCTCCCCCCTCGTTCGCGCGGAATCCGGGAAAGGATAGACGATCGGGCGCAGCGGGTTCTTGCGCTGGATCAATCTGGCGGCGGCAGGCAGGCCGCGGCACCCCGCGCGGCCGGACGAGATCGAAGTGATCGACCTCGCCGGCGGCGCGGGGCCGGGCTGGTGTCGATCAGGCCTGGACGGTGCGCTGCTGCTGCTCGCCGAGGCCCTGGATGCCGAGCCGCATGGTCTGGCCGGCCTTGAGGAAGACGGGGTTCGGCTTGATGCCGAGGCCGACGCCGGGCGGCGTGCCGGTCGAGATGATGTCGCCCGGCTGCAGGCTCATGAACTGCGAGAGGTAGTGGACCAGGAACGGCACCTTGTAGACCATGGTCCGGGTCGAGCCGTCCTGGTAGCGCTTGCCGTCCACCTCGAGCCACATCTTGAGGTCCTGGGGATCGGGCACCTCGTCCTTCGTCACGAGCCATGGGCCGGTCGGGCCGAACGTGTCGTGGCTCTTGCCCTTGGTCCACTGGCCGGCGCGCTCGGCCTGGAACTCGCGCTCCGAGACGTCGTTGATCACGCAGTAGCCGGCGACGTGGTCGAGGGCGTCTTTCTCCTCGACATACTTGGCCGCCTTGCCGATCACCACGCCGAGCTCGACCTCCCAGTCGGTCTTCTTCGACTTGCGCGGGATCTCGACATCGTCATCGGGGCCGCAAATGGCGCTCGTGCACTTCATGAAGATGACCGGCTCCGGCGGCACGGCCATGCCGCTCTCGGCAGCATGGTCGGCGTAGTTGAGGCCGATGCAGATGAACTTGCCGACCTTGCCGACGCAGGCGCCGAGGCGCGGGCTGCCGCCGACCGCGGGCAGGCTGGCCGGATCGAGGGCGGCGAGCCTGGCCAGGCCATCCTTGCCGATGGTCGTGCCGTCGATGTCGGCGATCACGCCCGAAAGGTCGCGGATCGTGCCGGCGGCATCGAGCAGGCCGGGCTTTTCCTGGCCCTTGGGGCCGTAGCGCAAGAGCTTCATCGCGTTTCTCTCCCGTTTGAAAAAAAGGTCGTTCAGGCGACCCGCTCGACGCGGGCGCCCAGATTGCCGAGCTTGCGCTCGATCTGCTCGTAGCCGCGATCGAGATGGTAGACCCGGTTGATCTCGGTCTCGCCCTCGGCGGCGAGGGCCGCCAGCACCAGCGACACCGAGGCGCGCAGGTCCGTCGCCATGACCGGCGCCCCATTGAGACGGCTGACGCCGCGGACCAGCGCCGTGCCGCCGTGGACGTTGATGTTGGCCCCCATGCGCAGGAGCTCGGGCGCATGCATGAAGCGGTTCTCGAAGATCGTCTCGGTGATCATCGAGGCCCCCTCGGCGACGCACATCATCGCCATGAACTGGGCCTGCAGGTCCGTGGCGAAGCCCGGGAAGGGCCGGGTCATGACGTCGACGCCGCTGAGCGCGCCATTGGCGCGGCTGGCCACCATCCCGTCCTCGGTGGGCTCGATGGAAACACCGGCCTCCTCCAGCTTCTCCAGCGCGGCCCCCAGCAGGTCGGGGCGGCAACGGGTGAGCCGCACCCGGCCGCCGGTGATCGCCGCCGCCATGACATAGGTGCCGGCCTCGATCCGGTCCGGCAGGATGTGGTGGCGGGCACCGCCGAGCGTCGGCCGGCCCTCGATCCTGAGGACGGAGCTGCCGGCGCCCTCGATCCCGGCACCCATGGCCTCGAGCAGCCTGGCGAGATCGACGATCTCGGGCTCGCGCGCGGCGCCGTGGATCTCCGTCGTGCCTTTGGCGAGCGCGGCCGCCATCATCAGGTTCTCGGTGGCGCCGACGGAGGGCTGGGCGAAGCGGATCACGCCGCCCACCAGGCCGCCTGGAGCCGTCGCCGTGACGTAGCCGTCGGCCAGCTCGATCGTCGCACCCAGGGCCTCGAGCCCGGCGAGATGCAGGTCGATCGGCCGCGTGCCGATGGCGCAGCCGCCGGGCAGCGACACCCTGGCGATGCCCTCGCGCGCGACCAGCGGGCCGAGCACCAGGACCGAGGCCCGCATCCGGCGGACGAGGTCGTAGGGGGCGGTGGTCGAGAGCACGTTCTCGCAGGCGAGCGTCATCCGCCCGGGTGCGCCGGGCAGAAGCCGCGCCTCGACCCCGAGCACCTGCAAGAGGCGCTGCATCGAGCCGATGTCGGCGAGGTCGGGCACGTTGTCCAGCTCGAGCGGCTGGTCGGTCAGGAGGCAGGCGGCCATGAGCGGCAGGGCGGCGTTCTTCGCCCCGCTGATCGCCACCTCGCCCTGGAGCGGCACGCCGCCCTTGATGAGGATACGGTCCATGGATCGTCCCGAGAGGCGGGGCCCATGCCCCGCGAGCGGCCCCTAAGTGCCAAGCGGCGCGGCTGAGGGCAAGCGTCTTCTCTCAACTTTGGAGCGATCGGCCGCTCAGAGGGTCTCCGTCCACTTCACATAGGCGTCGATGTCGAACTTCCGCTTCAGCCCACGGTCGTTCATGTAGCGGATCTTGCCGAAGACCGGCCGCTCGGTCCAGGCGCGGTCGTGCAGCCCGAAGAGCCAGCCGACATTGGCGAAGGAGGCGGGGTCGCGCCCGTCGAGGAACCAGCGGTTGTTCAGCGCCAGCGTGGTGGCGAACGCATCCTCGGGTGTTTTCGACCATTCGATGATCTTCTTGCCCCAGTACATCCGCATGTAGTTGTGCATGTAGCCCGAGACGCGCATCTCGCGCATCGCTGCGTTCCAGTAGGGGTCGTGGGTCTCGCCCGCTGCGAGCGCCGCCTCGTCGTAGAGATGCTCGCGCTTGTCGCGCTTGTGCTCGCCCAGCGTCTTCCTCGCCCAGCCCGGCAGCATGGCGTAGCTGTCGTAGTCCTGCGTGAAAGCGACGAAGTTCATCGAAAGCTCGCGGCGGACGATCAGCTCCTCGAGGAAGCCCGACCGGTCCTCGGCGTCGACGCCCTCGGCCGCCTTCGCGGCGAGCGCCAGGTCGAGCGGCGAGATCTGGCCGAAATGCAGATAGGGGCTGAGCTCGGAGCATTGCCGGGCGACGGGCTCGTTGCGGCCATCCGCATAGCCGTCCAGCTTCTCCTCGATGAACGCGGCGAGGCGCTCACGGGCCGGGCCCGCGCCGCCTTTGAACCGGCTCACCCGGTCGACGCTGCGGTCCAGCTTCAGCCGGTCGAGCATGGCCTCTGGATCGAGCGCCTCGAAATCGCTCTCGAGATCGAGGTCGAGCGAGCCGTGCTCCACCGCCTCGGGCGTGAAGCCCACGAGAAAATCGTCCCTGAGCCGTTGGATCTTCGGCCGGATGGTGCGCGCCCCGTATTCGGCCTTGTCGCTGGCGGTCTCGACCGGCACGACCACGTCACTTTCCACCTCGACCACCCGACAGCCGGCCTCGTCCGCGACCTTCCGGCGCCAGGCCACTTGGTGACGGAGATAGCCGCGGTCGCAGACGAGAATGGCCGCCTCCTTCGCCAGCGCCAGGGCCACGCGGGGCGGCTCGCCGTGGCGGAGCACGAAGCGTATACTGCGCTCTCGAAGCTCGGCCGCGACCTCGGCCAGGCCCTCGAGCATGAAGGCGTAGTGGCGGCGATTGGCTTCGGGATAGTCGTCCATGAGGCCGAAGGCCACGACCACCGGCAGGCCGCGCGCGTTGGCCAGCTCGATGGCGAGGCCGAGCGCGTGGTTCGTGCCCACGCGCTGCGCCTGCTGCATCCAGTAGAGCACGTAGCTTCCGTCACCACGCTCAGCGGCGTCGTTCAGATCTCGAATGCGCTCGGGCTGGATCATCCGGGTCGAGCTAGGCCCTCGAGCCTCGATGTCCAGAGCGGCCGGCCGGCTCGCAGAAGAGGCGATGCAGGAGGCCGATCAATTCCACCGCCTCGCTGCCGTTGAGGCGGTAGAAGATCATCTTGCCGTCCCGCCGGGTCCTGACCAGGTCGTCCTGGCGCAGCCGGGCGAGCTGTTGCGAAAGGGCCGGCTGGCGCATGCCGAGCAGTGTCTCGAGCTCGCTCACCGACCGCTCGGTGCCGACGAGGCAGCAGAGGATCATCAGGCGGTTGGTGTTCGCCACGGTCTTGAGAAAGGCGGTGGCCCGCCCGGCGCTCTCCATGAGATCGCTCGACAGACCGGCGAACGGGTCCTGGCCAGAGGCGGCAACGCCGTCGACTCCGGTCGGGTCAGGCGATTCAGCATAGTCCGACACGGTGGTGCCTTCGACTTTCTGGTGCACACCGGAACATATATAGCGTCCAGCACGTCGCTGCGCGAGCCTCGGCCATGCTCAGGCCGCCTCGAGCAGCGCCACGCCGATCCGCGCGATGTCCTCGAGCGGCTCGGGGTCGGTGCCAGCGACACCCCGCGCCACGGCGGCATAGAACCGGGCCAGCGCCCGGCAATCGGCGGTGGCTGCCAGCCGGCCGGCGGCGCGGGCACGCTCGAACATCGCGAAAAGGGCCTCCTCCAGCTCGCCGGCCGCCGCCCGGGTCTCGGCCGCGACCGCCGCCGGCAGGCGGTGGCAGACCCGTCTGGCCTCGGCCAGCAGGCAGCCCCTGGGCTGGCCGGCATTGCGCGCCGATTTCAGCTCGAGCTGGAACAGGCGGGTGAGCGCCGCCCGCGGGTCGTCGCCGCGCAGCGCGTGCAGGTTCGCTGCATGCACCTCGTCCTGGTAGAGCCGCAGGGAGCGGCAGAACATGGCGGCCTTGTCGCCGAAGGCGTTGTAGAGGCTGCCGCGCTGCAGGCCGGTGGCCCGGACGAGGTCGTCGATCGACGTGGCCTCGAAGCCCTTCTCCCAGAAGACCCGCATCATCGCGTCGAGCACCTGGCTCTCGTCGAACTGCCGTGCGCCCGCCATCACCCTTTTCCTCCCCCGGATCCAGCCTTCTGCATCTAGGCCTTTTGACCGATCGGTCAAGGATCGTGGCCGTGCCGCGAAGACGCCCTATAGTGACGGGCAGGCGAAAACGAGCGGGAAGTGGAGGCGATGAGCGAGCATGCCCTGATCGTGGGTGCGGGACACGGGCTGTCGGCCGCCTTCGCGCGCCGGCTGGCGCTGGACGGGGTCGCCGTCTCGCTCGCCGCGCGCGACACGGCGAAGCTCGACGGCCTCGCACGCGAGCTGGATGCGCGGACCTTCGCCTGCGATGCCGGCGACGCCGCCTCGGTGGCGGGGCTCTTCGCCGAGCTGGACGCGGCCGGGCGCACGCCGACCATCGTCCACTACAACCCGAGTGCCCGGACGCGCGCCCCCTTCGTCGAGCTCGTGCCCGAGGACGTCGAGCGGGCGCTTCGGATCACCGCCTTCGGCGCCTTCCTCGTGGCGCATCAGGCCGTGCCGCGCATGCTCCGCCAGGGTGGCGGCACGCTCCTCTTCACCGGTGCCTCGGCCAGCTTGAAGGGCTATCCGCGCTCGGCCCCCTTCGCCATGGGCAAGTTCGCGCTGCGCGGCCTCGCCCAGAGCCTCGCCCGCGAGCTGCAGCCCTCGAACATCCACGTGGTGCACATCGTCGTCGACGGCGGCATCGCCCCCCAGGGCGGCGCCCCCGGCGAGGACCAGCTCGATCCCTCGGCGATCGCCGAGACCATGCACCACCTCGTCCGCCAGCCGCGCAGCGCCTGGTCCTGGGAGATCGAGCTGCGGCCGTGGGTGGAGCGCTTCTAGTCTATTCCGGCAGCCAGAGCAGGTCCTTGTGGCCGACGCGATGCTCGGACCTCCCGGCCTCGATCTGCCGGGCGCGTTGGGCCTGCCAGTCGGCGATCTCGGCGGCCTGGGCCGGCGCGATCTCGGTCGCGGACCGGGCGTAGCCGTCGAGCAGCGCCGCCTGGATCGCCTGATCCGCATAGCCGAGCCGCCAGTCGCTGGCCGCGACATGCAGCTCGCCTTGGCCGGCCCGTAGCCGTGCCTCGAGCGCGTCGACGGCGGTCGGGCCGAGGGCCGAACCGAAGCCCTTGTCGGTGCGCTGGTGCGCCTCGAAGAGCCGCTTCACCTCGCCATCGAAGAGGTCGCCCGGTCGCCAGCGGAGACCGCCATCGCAGGTGAGGACGACATGCAGCGCCGCCCGGCGCTCCAGGACCAGGGCCACCAGCTCGTCGAGCCAGGCAGCGCTCACGAGGTCGAGGAAGGCCGCCGCGGTGACGAGGTCGGTGCCGGCGGGAAGGGCCGTGGCGAGCTCCCGGGCGAGGTCGATGCCCGCATAGGCGGCCGTCACGTTCGCCGGCAGCCCCGCCAGGGCCGGCGTGCCGGCGGCGATCAGCGCCGGGTCGTGCTCGACCAGCGTCCAGGCTTGCGGGCAGGCGAGGGCCGGGGCGGTGGCGCGCAGGTTGCTGCCGGTGCCGCTGCCGAGATCGACGACCCCGAGCCGCGACCGGCCGGCGGCCCAGCCGGCGAGCCGCTGGCCGAGGTCGGTGGATCGTGCCGCATGGTCGTAGGGCTCGCGCAGCGCCAGCCAGTCATGGGCGAAGCCGCTCACGGGGCGGGCTCGCGCAATAGCGCCTCGGCCACCAGCCGGGCGGTGTCCGCCCAGGTAGGCAGGCGCTCGCTCGCCCGGCGGGCACCCTCACGCAGGCGGTCGAGGGCGATGGCGTCGTCGGCGAGCGCACCGATCAGCCGGCCGAGCCCCTCGACGTCGCCCGGCTCGAAGAAGAGGGCGGCACTCTCGGGGACGGCCTCGACCACCGCCCCACCACGGGCGACGAGGGCGGGGATGCCAGCGGCGAGCGCCTCGCTAAGGGCCATGCCGTAGCCCTCGTGGAGGGCGGTGGAGACGAAGAGGTCGGTCGTGTCGAGCGCCTCGTCGAGCAGCCCGGCTTCCAGCTCGCCCAGCAGCGCGGTGCGGTCCCTTTGGCCGGTCTTGTCGATCAGCGCGCGGAGCGCTAGGGCGGTCGCCGGATCCCGCTCCAGGCTGCCGGCGATGCTGGTCCTGATCCGCCGGTCCCCGAGCTCGGCCAGCGCTGCCACCAGCGTGCGCTGGTCCTTGCGCGGGATGACGCTGCCGACGTTCAGGATGTGCAGCCCCGGCCCGCCGGAGCCCCGGGCGGCCGGCCGGCGATCGGTGCCGGGTGGCGCCACGGTGATCCGGGCCTCGGGCACGGCGTAGTCCCGGGCGAGTGCCAGCCGCGTCGTCCTGGACGTGCAGATCACCCGGGCCGCATGGGCGAGGGCGCGCCGCTCGCTGGCGCGCAGCCGCTCGGCCGTCGCCGCGTCGAGCCCCGTCTCCAGGGCCAGCGGGTGATGGACGAGGGCGATCAGCTCGAGCCGCGGGGCGAGCTCGGCCGCCAGCTCCGGCAGCACGCCGAGCGCCAGCCCGTCGACCACGAGGCGGCAGCCTTCCGGCAGGGCCGTGAGGAGCTGGCGGGTCGTCGCCAGGGCCGCCGCATCCGGCAAAGGGTAGCCATCCGGCAGGGCCAGGCGATGGATGGCCCAGCCCCGGCCTTCCAGCTCGTCGGCGACGCGCCCGTCGTAGATCGTCCCGCCGGTCAGCCGGTCGAAGCCGCCGGGAACGGCGAGGGTCAGCTTGGTTTCGGGCATGGCCGTCACATGTGCTAGCGAGCGCCGGTGGAAAGGGCACGGAGAGGTGAGCGATGGCGGATCTGATCGGCGAGAACGCGGCGCCCGGGCGGGCGGCCGCCCATCTCATGTACGCGCTCTATGCCGTGGCGCTCTTCACCGCCTTGCCGATGCTCGCCGGCGTCATCATCGCCTATGTCGGCCGCGGCAGCGCCGAGCCGGTCTACCGCAGCCATCTCGACTGGGGCATCACCACCTTCTGGGTGGCGCTGGTGATCGGCATCATCGGCTTCGTCCTGCTCTTCATCCTGATCGGCTATCTCGTGCTCGGCCTGCTCTGGCTCTGGACCGCCTACCGCATCATCCGCGGCTGGCTCAGGCTCCTGGACAACCGGGGCATCTGACGGCCCCGACCGCTCTCAGAGCGGCGCCTCGTAGCTGGCCCAGGCGACATCGCTCTCGGCCAGCTCGACCCTGAGCCCCGCCAGCGCCTCGCTGCCCGGCCCGAGCAGACCCTGGCCGATCGCCTCCTTCATGCGCTCGAAGATGTAGCGGGCGAGGAACTCGGTCGTCGTGTTCTGGCCCCTGAAGGCCTCGATCCCGTCGAGGTTCTGGTAGTTGAGGTCGGCCAGGATCGCCTTGAGCCGGTCGATCGCCCGGCCGATGTCGACGACGATGTTGTCCTCGTTCGTATCCCTGCCGCTGAACTCGACATCGACGACGAAGGTCGCACCGTGCAGCCGCTGCGCCGGGCCGAACACCTCGCCCTCGAAGCTGTGCGCGATCATCATCCGGTCGCGCACGCGGACCTTGTACATGCTCACCCCTCCCTCTTGCGGTAGCTCACGCGGTGGCAAAGCACGCCGGAGCCCGCGCCGGCAAGAGCCGGCATCAGCTCCGGCAGCTCGTGGAACGGGCTCTCGCCGTCGATCAGCGCGTCGAGGGCGGGGTCGGAAGCGAGCAGCTCCATGGCCTTGGCCAGCCGCCGGCGGTGGTCGAAGCGTGGCCGCATCGCGGGCGCTATCATCCCGACCTGGGAGCCGAGGACGCGCAGCCGGCGGCTGTGGAAAGCCTCGCCCAGCGGCAGGGTGACGGCCGCATCGCCGTGCCAGCTCACCTCGACGATCCGCGCCTCGATGCCGGCGAGGGCGAGGCCGGCGGCGAGCCCCGCTCCGGCGCCGGAGGCGTTGACGACGCAATCGGCGGGCTCGAGCCCGTCGGCGTCCTTGCGAAACGGCAGGCCCAGGGCCTCGGCTATGCCGGCCTTCGCCGGATCGATGTCGACCAGCGTCACCTCGGCCCCCGGCAGTTGCACGGCGAGCCGGGCGATCAGGCAGCCGACCACGCCCGCACCCATGACGACGATGCGCTCGCCCGGCAGCAGGCCGGCATCCCAGACGGCGTTGAGCGCGGTCTCCATGTTGGCTGCGAGCACTGCGCGCTCTTCCGGCAGGCCGTCCGGCAGGACGTGCACGGCGCTGGCCGGCACGACATAGCGGGTCTGGTGCGGGTAAAGGCAGAAGACGGTGCGGCCGCGCAGCGCCTCGGGGCCAAGGGCCACGGTGCCGACGCTGCAATAGCCGTACTTGACCGGAAAGGGGAAGCTGCCCTCCTGGAACGGGCAGCGCATGGCCTGGGCCTGCGAGGCCGGCACGCGGCCGAGGGCGACGAGCGCTTCCGTGCCGCGGCTGATCGCCGACCAGCGCGTCTCGACCAGCACCTCGCCCGCGCCCGGCGCCGCCAGGGCGACGGGGCGGATCTCGCCGCGGCCCGGTGCGACAGCCCAATACGCCTCGGCCTCGAGCTTCACGTTCACTCCCGGTCAATTCGGCGCGATCGGCCCGGCCGGCCTGCGACCATTCGGTTCGTCGAACGTGACACGGCCGTAACCCACTGGCAAAAAGATGTTCCTGACTTAACTCTTCAGCGCGTCGTCGGCGCCCGAGCTCATTTGGCGGAGCAGCGTTGATCGGTGCAGGGAAACGCATCGTATACCGGGCTAGACCAGCAAGAGGCGCCGATGTCGGAGATTTTCCAGCCTGATATGCAGGATTTCATCAAGGTGGCAGCCGCCGATCGATTCCTGCGCGGCGGCATGGCCTGCCGGGTTATCGACGCGGCCGGCCGGGTCACGGTCAAGGCGCTCGAGAGCATGGACGATGCGAGCCTCGGGACCCAGCTCGCCGGTGGCGCTGCCACCCTGCTGCTCAGCGCCCGGCGGGCCGCGGCGCTCGGCATCCGGCCGGCCGGCCCCGACGCGGTGCGGATAGCACTTCCTGCCGGCACCGCCGTCGAGCAGGTCCGCGCCCTCGTCGATCCGACCCGGCTCATGGCGGCTCTCGCCGAGACGCCCGCCAGCCCCGCTTCGCCGGCCGATGTGGCGGCCATCGAGCTCTGCAAGATCGCCAACCTCCTGCCGGCCTGCGTCGTCGTCGCGGGGACCGAGCCCGCCGCCCTCGAGCTCGATGCGGCGACCGTCATGGCCTATCGCACGGCGGCCGCCGGCAGCTTCGAGCGGATCACCGAGGCCAGGGTGCCGCTGGCGGACGCCGCCGACGCACGGTTCGTGGCCTTCCGCTCCAGGCTCGGCGGGCCGCAGCACTACGCGATCCTGGTCGGCCGCCCGGAGGCCTTCGCCGCCCCCCTCTGCCGGCTGCATTCGGAGTGCTTCACCGGCGATCTCTTCGGCTCGCTGCGCTGCGATTGCGGCGAGCAGCTCAAGGGTGCGATCCGCCGGATGGACGAGGCCGGCGGCGGCGTGCTCCTCTATCTGGCGCAGGAAGGCCGGGGCATCGGCCTCGTCAACAAGCTGCGCGCCTACACGCTGCAGGACTCCGGCGTCGACACCGTCGATGCCAACACACATCTGGGCTTCGAGCCGGACGAGCGCGACTTCATCGCCGCCGCCACCATGCTGCGCGACCTCGGCTTCAGCGCCGTCCGGCTCCTGACCAACAACCCCGACAAGGTCACCCAGCTCGCCGAGCGCGGCATCCAGGTCACCGAGCGGGTCGAGCACAGCTTCGCCGCCAACCGCCACAACCGCTTCTATCTCGAGACCAAGGCGTCGCGCAGCGGCCATCTCCTGCGGCTGCCCGACCTGCCGCGGCGGGGTGCCGCCTAGCCGAGCCAGAGGCCGATGGCGCCCCGTGCCGCGGCGGCGAGCCCGACGGCGAGCAAGGCCACGAGGCCGACCAGCCGGTAGTGTCGCTTCAGGTCGCCGGTGAAGAGCCGCCCGCCGAGCGTCGTGCCCAGGATCATCGCCGGGCAGAGCAGGGCCGCGAGCCAGAGCTCGCCCGGCGCGATCAGCCCCTTGCCGAGCGCCAGGCTCAGCCCCAGCACGCCGTTGCAGAGGAAGAAGGCGGCGAGCGAGGCGCGGGTCACCTCGGGCGAGCGACGCAACGCGAAGAAGAGGGCGATGACCGGCGGGCCGGCGATCGCGGCGAGTCCGTTGAGCACGCCCGAAAGCACGCCGAGCGCCAGGAGCCCGCCCGTGCCGGGCAGCCGCTCCAGCCGCCAGCCGCGCTGCAGCAGCAGTGACGTGAGCACGACGATCAGGCCGATGGCGAGCCGGGCGGCATCCGCGCTGAGCCAGAGCAGGAGCCAGAGCCCGGGCACGATGCCGACAACGGCACCGGGCAAGAGCCGCAGCAGGGTCCGCCACTCGACGTGCCGCCCGTCCGCATGGAGGTTCTGCAGCCCGGTCGCGATCTGCAGCGCCATGATGGTCGGCACGGCGAGCCGCGGGGCGAAGACGAGGCTCAGGAGGGGCACGCCGGCGAGGGCCGTGCCGAAGCCGGTGAAGCCCCTGAGGATGCCGGCGGTTCCCATCGCCAGCGAGCCGGCGAGGACGCCCGCGAGCGAGAACGTCACGTCCGGCTCGTCGACGGGCGAGCAGCGCTCAGAAGGCGCGGGCCTCCGCACCCTCGACATAGTGCTTGAGATACTGGCCGACGAAATCGTGGTCGACGAGGCGCTGGTAGGCCTCGGTGATCCGCGTGGTGACCGGCCCCCAGACCTGGCCCTCCGGCCCGATCTTGACGCCGTTCACCTTGACGATCGGGCAGACGCAGAGCGAGGTCGAGGTGAGGAAGGCCTCGTCGGCGTTGTAGGCGTCGTAGAGGTCGAGATCGGCCTCGCGCAGGGTCAGGCCCTCGGCCCGGGCGAGGTCGATCGCGGTCTGCCGGCTGACGCCGGGCAGCACGAACTTCTCGCGCGGGGTCAGGATCTCGCCGTCGCGGACGATGAAGATGTTCGAGCCCATGCCCTCGCAGAGATTGCCGTTCACGTCGAGCAGCACGGCCCAGGCCTCGGGGTCGATGCTCTGCACCTCCTGGTCGGCGACGATCAGGTTCAGGTAGTTGTGCGTCTTGGCGCGGGGGGTGAGCGAATCCGGCGGGATGCGCCGGTGCGAAGGCACGACCACGCGAATGCCGTCCTTGAAGAGCTTGGCCCGCTTGCCGAGCGGCAGGGGATTGCACTCGAGCACGATGTTGGGGCCGTGATGGTCGATATTGTCGCCCTCGACCTCCTTGACCCCGCGGCTGATCCGCTGGCCGACCCAGTAGTCGTCATCGGCGCCGAGCAGATGGCGGTTGCGCTCGAAGAGCTCCTCGGTCAGCGCGCACATGCGCTCCGGCCCGAAGCCCGGGTCGATGCGCAGATACTTGAGCGAGCGGTAGAGCCGGTCGACATGCTCCCGCACCTTGAACAGGCGATGGCCGAAGGTCCGGGTCAGGTCGAAGCAGCCGTCGCCGTAGAGCCAGCTCGAATCGCGAAACGGGATCCGCACCTGCGATTCCGGCATGAATTCGCCGTTGAACCAGGCCACCCGCTCGTTCGCCCGAACCGTCATGGGATTCCCTCCGCGATTTTTCTCGACCAGACCGTCTGATGCGCGGAACCGCCGGGGCTGGCAACCGTCAATAACGCACGACCGGCTCGCCTTGGCCATGGCCACGGCGGCACCGGCCCCACAGGCACGTTTTCTGCCGATCCGAGGAGACCAGCCCATGCGGGCTTTTCCTGGCCTGACCTCTCTGCTCGCAGCGCTCGGTCTCCTCTGGGCGGCCCCGGCCGGGGCCTGTCCGGGTGCGGACGCGCCCTGCCGCGTTGCCGACGGCGAGTATTTCATCCGCCTGCCCGAAACGGGCAGCACCGTTGGCCGACCGGCCTTGATGGTCCATCTGCACGGGGCCGGCGGCCAGGCCGCCGACGTCGTCCGCGGCGCCGGCTTCCTCGATGTTTTTCTGGGCCGGGGCTATGCCGTGCTGGCGCCGCAGGGCCTCGCCAGGGAAGGCGGCAGGGGGCCGAACTGGGGTGTCAGCGACGGGCGCCCCCACCCGCGCGACGACCTCGCCTTCATCGGCGAGGTGATCGACGACGCTGTCGGCCGCTTCGATCTCGACCGCACGCGCGTCCTCTTGACCGGCTTCTCGCGCGGCGGCTCCCTCGTCTGGGACATCGCCTGCCAGGCGCCGGCCATGGCCAGCGCCTATGCGCCCATCGCCGGGGGCTTCTGGCGGCCGCATCCGGCGAGTTGCAAGGGCCCGGTCCGGCTCCTCCACACCCACGGCTTCACCGACGGCACCGTGCCGCTCGAGGGGCGGCCGCTCCGCGGCGGTGCCGTGGCGCAGGGCGACATCTACGAGGGGTTGCAACTCTGGCGCCGGACGAACGGCTGCGGTGACCGCGCCGACTGGCACGACACCTCAGGCCCCTTCTGGCGCAAGGCCTGGACCGCCTGCGCCGCCGGCACGCTCGAATTCGCGCTGCATCCCGGCGGCCACGGCGTCCCGGAGGGCTGGGGGCCCATGGTCATCGACTGGTACGAGAGGGGGCCCCCGCCCCAGGACTGAGAGTTGGGGACTGATCTGCCGCCTTACTTCCAGGCGGGATCGCCGAGATCGATCTGGTCCTCGTCGGTGGCGGCACCGGTGGCGGCACCCGCGGCCCCGCCGAGAACGGCGCCACCAAGGACGCTGGTGCCGGTGACGGCGCCCGCTGCCGCACCGACACCGGCACCGATGGCGCCGCCGCTCATCGCCCGGTCGCCGGTGCTGTCGCCGCAGCCGCCGAGCGCCAGGGCGGCACCGATGGCGAGGGTGGCGAAGATCGGGGTCATGGAAGCTCGCATAGCCCGCTGCATGGGTCGTCTCCTGAGCAACGAAAGCAGGTGCGCAGGAAACGGCCGAGCGGTGTTGCGGTTCCGGCGGGGGCTACGCCGCCCGCGGGATGGTGAGCCGGCCGCAGACGTCGACCAGCGCCTCGAGCAGCCGGTCCATGGTCGCATCGTCGTGGAGCGGGCCCGGTGTCAGCCGGAGCCGCTCCGTGCCCTTCGGCACGGTCGGGTAGTTGATCGGCT
>Ga0116151_10000567_pt1 | contig 34021 bp, 27 predicted proteins | sample AD_UKC117_MetaG_FD_89893 | JGI IMG/M metagenome (GOLD analysis project Ga0116151, IMG submission 89893) | Active sludge microbial communities of municipal wastewater-treating anaerobic digesters from Hong Kong - AD_UKC117_MetaG | ecosystem: Engineered > Bioreactor > Anaerobic > Digestate... | reverse complement strand
CAAAATTAAAAAACACTTCCCTTTTCATGCTCTTGGGTGTCGAAGACGTCATGGATGTTTCATGATATTTATTTATTTTTAATGATTAAAATTAATGTCGCATTTCATTTTCGTTTTCCTGGTTAATTAATCCGTTTTTAATGGAATTTTTTGATACGACCTAAAAGTGTCGGACTATATTTGGTGCAAATTTAATTGTATTTGTTTAAACGATAAGCGAGATAGGCTGGTGGAGACTTATACCTTTTAACATTTATTCAGTTTTGTCTGGAAAAATAAAAATTGTGAAATATGCAATAAGATTCATCACTTTGTTCAGAATGACAATTAGTTAGTTTTTGACAGATGAGGTTGGTTTTGATTTTAAAGCCACAAACACTATCTGCGGGGATACATGCCGAATCCATTATCATTTCGATCTGCCAGCCGGCGGAGAGAAATCTGAACAAGTTAACCTGACACTAATACTATTTATTGATAATTTATGCTGACCTCCTTGTATGCCTTAATGGTGGAACATCCCTGATATGATGAACATTCCCACTTTTATTGTATGAGTTGATAAAGTGTGCACGAACCTCATGAAGCTCAAAACCGTTTTCAGGATGTTTGCGATTAATCATCCGCTGTGAAAACCTACAAAAATAATTTCTTTGCCCGATCGTTTGGACGTTTACAAATATGGTTCTTAATAAAAATTCCGGCAAGATGAAAAAGTCAATAAATACATTTTCTGGACTTCCTGGACGTTTTAGCGTGGCTTTAATAATTTCTCTTTTGCTCTCAGCAAATGTTTTTGCACAGGTTGATAATGCACGGGAAACAATTCAAAAGTTTAGTACAGCACTCCAGCTCATTGAGTTTGCCTACGTTGACAGCACCGATCCACCGAAGCTTGTTGAGAAAGCTATCATTGCCATGCTTAAGGATTTAGACCCGCACTCAGCTTATATTTCACGTGATGATGTACAAAAGGTAAATGAACCTTTGGAAGCTGAATTTGAAGGCATTGGCGTAACTTTTCAGTTGTTCAATGACACAATTCTTGTCATTTCGCCTGTTCCTGGCGGACCGTCAGATAAACTCGGTATTCTTGCCGGGGACAAAATTTTGAAAATCAATGGTGAAGATGCCTTTGGTCCAAAGGTTAACAACGAATACGTAATGGATCGCCTGAGAGGGAAAAAAGGCACTTCAGTGGATGTCAGTATTCTTCGTTCCGGCCGCGATCACCTGCTTGAATTTACCATCATAAGAGATAAAATCCCGCTAAACAGCATTGATGCCACTTACATGGTAGCTCCCCAAATCGGATACATCAAACTCACACGTTTTGCAAAATCGTCCATGGCCGAATTCCATGAATCTATAGCCCAGCTTCGTGAACAGGGCATGAAAGATCTGATCCTTGATCTGAGAAGTAATTCCGGAGGCTTTCTAAATGTTGCTGTTGAGTTGAGCGATCAGTTTTTGCCCGACAAAAAACTCATCGTTTACACCCAAGGGTTACGATCACCCCGACAAGAATTTTTCTCTACCATGAATGGCGATTTGACAGAGGGAAAATTGATTTTGCTGATTAACGAAGGTTCTGCATCGGCAAGTGAAATTGTTTCAGGCGCTGTGCAGGACTGGGACAGAGGACTTATTGTAGGACGGCGGTCGTTTGGAAAAGGATTGGTACAACGCCCCTTTAACCTTCCTGACGGTTCTTTGATACGGTTGACCACAGCAAGATATTTTACCCCTACCGGCCGTTGCATTCAGAAACCTTATGATGAGGGAGCCGAAGAATATTATAAGGATTTGAAAAACAGGCTTGACAACGGCGAACTGGTCGATGCCAAAACCATAACTTTTCCTGATTCACTAAAATATTTTACACCTAACGGAAGAATCGTTTACGGTGGTGGCGGAATAATGCCAGATGTATTTGTACCACTCGACTCTACCCGCTTTTCTGACTATTATTCCGATCTCGTCCGTACCGGAATTTTCAATACCTTTACCCTAAATTATCTTGAAAAAAACAGAAACAAGCTTGTAGAAAAATATCCTGATTTCGAGGCTTTTGACAAGAACTTTATAGTAACAACTGAAATGTTTGATGATTTTTTAGCTCTGGCTCTGGAAAAAAAGGTCGAGCGCAAAGCCGATGACAAGTATTTTTATCCGGTTGCTGACCTCAAAACCCAGATAAAAGCCATGATAGCCCGGAACTTATGGGATACAAATGCTTATTTCAGGATCATCAATCCATTGGATAAAGAATTAAAAGTTGCTGTTGATCTGATTCAGGATGGTTCGATGTTTTCTGATTTAAAACTTCATTAAATGAATTTACATTTTGTTGAATTATAAATTACTGAAAAATGAAATTGCTTGAAAACAAAAAAGCGCTGATCACCGGTGCCTCCAGGGGAATTGGAAGAGCCATTGCCATTGCCTTTGCACAACACGGAGCCGATGTGGCCATTTCAGATCTGAAAGTGGACGATGATGCACTGAATACAGTTAAAGAAATTGAACATTACGGAGTTAAAGCTAAAGCTTATGCTTCGGATGCCAGTATGTTCGAAGCCGGCGAAACGCTAATAAATGATGTAATGAACGACTTTGGCCGGATTGATGTTCTGGTGAATAATGCAGGGATCACACGTGATAACCTTTTGCTGCGCATGAGCGAACAGGACTGGGACCTTGTGATCAAAGTCAATCTCAAATCTATCTTCAATCTCACAAAAGCTGTGCAACGTGTCATGCTAAAACAACACAGCGGCTCTATTATTAACATGAGCTCGGTAGTCGGTCTGACCGGAAATGTTGGTCAATCCAACTACAGCGCTTCCAAAGCAGGGCTCATTGGTTTCACCAAATCCATTGCCCAGGAATTTGGACTCAGAGGTGTCAGATGTAATGCTATCGCTCCGGGCTTCATCGAAACGGCAATGACCGGTAAATTGTCGGAAGAAGTCCGTGATAACTGGATCAAAAGTATCCCTTTGCGCCGTCCAGGAAAACCTGATGATGTAGCAAACATAGCACTGTTTCTCGCTTCCGACCTCTCCTCATACGTTACCGGTCAGGTGATCAGCGTTGACGGCGGAATGCACATGTAATCAACCATCCAATTATTGTCAGGAGGACAGCCTTTGACTATTGTTACTGAATATCCGTTTTGGTTTATCATTTTCTGCATTTTAGCAGGAGTACTTGTATCGGGAATCCTTTATTACAAAAACAGTAAAGAGAATTTTTCACCATCATTAAGAAAATTACTGGCATTGATGCGTTTTTTGTCGGTTACCTCCATTGCTTTCCTGCTGCTTACTCCGATGCTTAAAACCCTCCAGCGCAATTATGAAAAACCATTACTTATCCTTGCTCAGGATAATTCCGAGTCAATAGTTAATGGCAAAGACTCCTCTTATTACACCGGTGAATTTGCAACACGACTCAATGCCCTTGCCGAAAAACTTTCTTCCGAATACGATGTGCATACCTATCATTTCAGTGATAAAACAGGTGAGAATTTCGATTTTTCATATTCCGGAAAGCAAACCGATATTTCCGGCTTTTTTGCCGAAATAATCACCCGGTATTCCAATAGAAATGTCGGATCAATGCTGCTGGCTACCGACGGCCTTTTCAATAAGGGCATCAACCCTGTTTACAGCTCCGAAAAGATCAGGTTCCCCGTTTACACTCTGGCGCTCGGTGACACGTCTATGCATAAAGACCTTTACCTTCGCCATGTAAATTTCAACAGAATTGCCTTTAAAGGAAATAAGTTTCCTGTTGAAATAGTAATTGGAGCCAATATGGCTTCTGGCCAAAGCAGCACGTTGACAGTGAGTTCAGGAGGAATTACTCTTTTCTCACAAACTGTTGCATTCAGTTCAGATCAGTTTACCGAAACTGTTCGGGTGTTGCTTAATGCTGAAAAAGACGGGTTGCAACGTTATCATATCAATGTCAAACCCCTATCCGAAGAAATCAGCCTGGAAAACAACAGTCAGGATATTTTCATTGACGTACTCGATACCAAACAGAAAATCCTTATTTTATCTCAATCTCCACATCCCGACATCGCTGCACTGAAATCAGCCCTAGAAAGCAATTTCACCAATGAGGTAACTGAAATGTTAATTTCCCGTTTCACCGGCAATATTTCAGCATATAATCTGATTGTCCTTCACCAGCTACCAGGAGGCAGCAGCAACATTTCGAATCTTGTCGATGAAGCAGCAGAACAGGAAATTCCTATTCTTTACATTCTCGGAACACAATCCGGAATCACGCAGTTCAACGCTTTAAATACAGGCCTTCAAATTCTGACTGACAAACAAATTTACAATGAAGCGCTACCTGCAATCAATCCCGAATTTTCACTCTTTACCATCAGCGACGAAACCCGCAAAGCCATTGAGAACTTCCCTCCACTGACAGCTCCATTTGGAGAATTCAAAACATTGATGTCAACTACTACCCTGTTCAATCAACAAATCGGCTCTTTGGTTACGGCATATCCGCTTGTGGTTTTCACTCAAACCCTTAACGGTAAAACCGGTATTATTGCCGGAGAGGGTATCTGGCGCTGGCGCATGGTTAATTATCAGAAAAATGGTAATCACAATGCTTTTGATGAGTTGTTCTCCAAAATGACACAATATCTCTCGGTAAAAGCAGACAGAAGTCGATTCAGGGTTACTGGCAAGAACAATTTTCAGGAAAATGAAATGGTGACATTTGATGCTGAAGTTTACAATGAAAGTTATGAACTCATCACAGAACCGGAGGTGGAAATAACCATCACCAACAGCACCGGCGATAGTTATCCCTTTGTATTCAGTAAAACAAACACTTCCTACCACCTCAATGCCGGCATTCTTCCGGTTGACAATTACAGCTATAAGGCTACTGTACGTGTTGGTGAGAAATTATTGAATTATCAGGGAGAATTCACTGTATCGCCGCTCAATATTGAATCACTTAATACCATTGCTGACCACCATCTCTTGTTCAGGCTTGCAGCCCGTCACGACGGGCAAATGCTTTATCCCGCTGACATGGAACATTTTGCTGAAATTCTGAAAGCACGTGATGATATCAAAACCGTGGTCTTTACCGAACAACGTTTTAGCGAACTGGTTAATCTTTTCTGGGTTTTTGTCATCATACTTGCCCTGCTCACCATCGAATGGTTTATCAGAAAAATAAATGGTTCATACTGATTTACAATATCTTAAACAAGTTTTACAGGATTTCTTCCTCATAAGTTATAATCATCAAAGATAATGAGTACTCAACTGGTGTTCAATCTGATCCTTGCTTTCATTGTTCTTGACTTTGTGGTGGAGCAGTTGCTCAGATACCTCAATTCAACCCGATTCAGCGAAAAGCTTCCCGAAGAACTGAAAGATATTTACGACGAAAAAGAATACCGCCGTTCTCAGCAATACCTGAAAGCCAATCATACTTTTAGTATGATAACCGGGACTTTTTCATTTCTGGCTATTCTGCTGATGCTTCTTTTAGGCGGTTTTGCATGGTTAGATCAAATAGTTGTCAAGATAACCTCAAATGATATTTTGCAGGCCATTTTCTTTTTTGGCATCATTGGCTTTGCCTCCGATATTCTCTCAACACCTTTCGATGTGTACGATACATTTGTCATCGAAGAAAAATTCGGATTTAATAAAACCACTGTTAAAACTTATATTTTTGACAAAATCAAATCATGGCTTCTTGGTGCAATTATCGGTGGAGGTTTGCTTGCACTAATCTTATGGGTTTATCACTCCACCGGACCGTGGTTCTGGTTAATTGCATGGATGATAATCACGGTTTTCAGCATTTTTATGACCATGTTCTACTCTTCTCTGATCGTTCCCCTGTTTAACAAGCAGCGTCCGCTTGAAGAAGGTGAGCTACGCAGCGCGATTGAAAGCTTCACACAAAAGGTTGGATTCAAACTGAAAAATATTTACGTGATTGACGGTTCAAAGCGTTCGACAAAAGCAAATGCTTATTTCACCGGTATAGGCCCCAAAAAACGGATTGTGCTGTATGATACACTTATCGGGAATCATACCACTGACGAGCTTGTTGCTGTTCTTGCCCACGAAATCGGCCATTACAAAAAGAAACATACGCTGACAGGGTTGTTTATGAGCATTCTCAACACCGGAATTTTACTGTTTCTATTATCTGTTTCTATCAACAATCCAGTTCTTTCCCTGGCTTTGGGAGCAGAAAGAAGCAGTTTCCATATGGGCTTGGTTGCATTTGTTCTTCTTTACAGCCCGGTCTCGATGCTACTGGGAATTTTGATGAATTACATTTCCCGAAGAAATGAATATGCTGCCGACCGTTATGCTGCTCTTCAATATAATGCAAACAGCCTGAAGAATGCCCTAAAAAAACTCTCGGTTAAAAACCTGAGTAATCTCCGGCCTCATCCGGCTGTTGTTTTTATGAGCTATTCACATCCCACACTTTTACAACGACTTACCGCTATTGACCGGTTAAAGTAATTTTGTCGTTTCCCTGTTTCAACCGCCTCGATGCTTCTTTTTCAAGTTTGTTGTACCAGAGTTTTCCATACTTACGAATAAGTGCATCCTTTAAAAAAACATAAAGCGGCATGCCAATTCTTCGCCCGTTAATCAAAGCAGACCGGCAAATATCCCAGGCGTGGTAATTCACAGCATCGTAGCTTGCATAGGAAGTAATGCGAACCGGATAAAGATGGCACGAAACAGGCTTTCTGAATTTAATCACTCCCTCTTCCCAGGCTTTTTCGATAGCACACCATGCAATGCCATTGGTAAAGTTAGCATAGGCACATTCACGACCATTTACCAGAGGGGTTACAAAATCACCGGCTATATCATAATCAAAGACACCATTAGCATCAACAACTTTTTTTCCGGCTTCAGTCATGAAAAGTTTGATCTTATCAATATGATCTTCAAGTAAACTGATTTCTTCCTCACTCAGTGGTGCTCCTGCATCTCCGGCCACACAACAAGCTCCTTTGCATTTTTTTACATTACAGGCAAATTGCACCAGAATAAGATCGTCTGAAATATTCGTGTTATCTATAATAATCATGCGACAAAAGTAAATGATTTGACCATCGACCGGCATACAACCCTTCAGAAAAATTCATTTGCATTTTTCATTAAAATGCTGTATATTGGGGCGAATTTTATTTATCAACATTTAAATTCAATGCGTCATGAAAACACAGACAAAAAACAGGAAAACCAAAATTATGGCCGCTCTATTTTGTCTGGGAGTGACCACTTTAACGGTGTTTGGACAGCAGCCGGTAAAGCAACCAATTCAAAAAAGCGAAGATCGTCCGGAAGGTGTTAAACCAGCAGTACCAATGTTCCAAATAGAAAATTCCGGAGGGCAGGCAGTTAAAACTTATCCTGCCGGAACGCCGGGAGATGCCTTCCTCCAATCAGACTGGCAACCAGGCACGGCTATTTTGAAAGACGGAAATGTAATTGACATTCCCAGTATCCGGTACAATTTGCTAACCCAACAAATGCAGTTTCTCAAAGGAAAAGATGTATTGGCACTTGCCAATCCGGAAGAAATCAAGTTCCTTCGAATTGCTGATAAAGTATTTGTGTATGATGATTTTGTTTGCGATGGATTACAAAAGAAAGGTTACCTGGAAGTAATCGAAACCGGCAGTTGCAGTCTGCTACGAAGATGGACTGCTTCATACAAACAGGTTGATGCCTTAACAGGCGACGAAATCATTTACCGCAACCAGATTTTTTTACTGCAGTTTGACGACGGCCCTGCAACTGAAGTAAACCACAATCTGAGACTATTCTGCGATACCTTTGGAAGATTTAGCTCTGAAATAAAACAACAAATCCGGTCAGAACGACTTAAAATCAGAAATCCCGAAGATCTGCAAAAAATTGTTGCTTACTATAATCAGCTCATCGAATCAAAATAGTTTTGAAAGATGGAAGGACAGCAGCCAAAAATAATTTTTAAGCACTTTTTTCTTGGTTAATAATAAACTGCAGGATTTAGGTGTCAACCCCCGTAGAATAACCACCGAAGTTGGCAGTCCGGTAGTGCGTGGAATACAAAAAAATCGTCAAACCCGGAAGACTGGGAGGTCGAAATACTTGTTTGGTAATCAACAACCGGCCAAAAGTAACCGACGATTTGATTACAACTGGTTGTATTTTGTTGCAAGATTCCTGGCTTTTTCAACCGGGTATTTTAAAGCATTTTTCTTCATTTTCTGATGAATGATTTCTTTGATGTCGAAATTGAATTTTTTGGCAAGATAAAAAGCATAAACCAACACATCAGCCAATTCATCAGCAATATCTTCCCCGTTTGATTCCATTGCCTGGTCAGGTGTCTTCCACAAAAAAAGTTCGTTTAGCTCTGCTGCCTCTATTGACAGAGCAATTGCCAGATCTTTGGCGTTGTGAAATTGTTCCCAATTTCGCTCATCTCTGAAAGCAGTAATCAGATCAATAATTTCCTGAATTTCGTTCATAAAAGTATTTTTTTGTAAAAGTATAGATTTCAAAAAAAGCACACTTCAGCTTAAAATGGCAATATGTTATCTTTGCATAAAAATCAACAACTGTTCATGATTTCAAAAGTTCCTGACAGTATCCGGATCTGCGAATAATACTTGTTGAAGGGATTATTCCCAAAACCAGGATGAACAGCAGGTAGGATGAAAATGACAATCAGGATGTTGATCTGGATTCTGAAACCAGTTGATGAAAATTTTTGTTTTGAAAAATGTTGAGTATGGAAAAACAGATAAAAATCCTGTCTGTAAATGTTGCCAAAGAACGCGGGCGGAAATTTCCGGCAGGGAAAATCATCATCAACCAACAGGGTATCGAAGGGGATGTTCACACCGATTCAGTCAGGCCGGTAAGTATGATGGATATAGCTGTAGCAGATCAATTCTACAAAATTACCGGAGCCAAACCTTTAGAGTACGGAAGTTTTGCCGAAAATATTACCTTTCAATCTGAAACAGAAACAGATATACGGATATTCGATCGCTTTGTTTCAGATGAGGTTCAGCTGGAAGTCATTATCAAAGGCAAACCCTGGCATGATCAGTTTCGTGATCCCGGACACTATCTGATGCCTCGCGAAGGTATCTTTTGCAGAGTTCTCCGTGGCGGTATTCTCCAATCCGGCGACTTAATGACCTTTCTGCCTAAAATATTCAGGATCAAAGTCATTACCCTGAGCGATAGGGCGGCAAAAGGGATTTATAAAGACCGCAGCGGACCTGAAATCGTAAAAATGACAGAAGAGATTTTCTCCGGACTTAACTGGCGGTTCAGTATTGAAAAGCAAATTATTCCGGACGACAAACTCCTGCTTGAACAATTATTGGAAACAGAGCTGAAAAATTCAGTTGATCTGATTATTACAACGGGTGGTACGGGAATAGGCCCGCGGGATATAACTCCTGAAGTAATGATTAAATTTATCCAAAAAGAAATCCCCGGAATTATGGAAATGATACGATGGAAATATGGAGTTGAAAAACCCGTTGTTCTTGTAAGTCGTACGCTGGCAGGAGTTTCAGGTACTACCCTGATGTTTGCTCTCCCCGGTTCCGTTACTGCAGTCACCGAATACATGGGTGAAATCTCCAAACATATTGAACATCTTTTTTACATGATTCATGCTGTAGAACATCATTAAACAATTATCACATGTCTTTGAAACTGATTTTCAAAATACTTATCGTTTTACTGATTCTTTTCCCTGATACCGGCAGCGCTCAGCAATATCTTGTGCTTCAAAAAAAGAACAAACTGAAAAACTTTAAATATACCGAAGGCACCAACATCCATTTGCAAACCCTGCGGGGGAATTTTTTAGTAAGTGGAGAAATTACTCAGATAGGCGACACAAGTATTACTATTGACCAGAAATTTGAAATTGGACTAACCAATATCGGGAAAATATACAAACGAAGAGGCTTTTTCGATCGTTTGTCGTTGTTGTTTTTCATCAGAGGCGGGACATCCTATTTTCTGATTGATGGCACCAACCGATTGATTAATAGTGATTATCCGATTATTGATGAAAGCACCCTGCTGATAAGCGGAACTATGATAGCAGTTGGTTTTGCCCTCCGTCCGCTGGTTGTTCGCGAGATAGACATCATAAATAACTGGCAGTTGAAAATTCTTAATTTTGATGAATTCAAATCCGACTGACCATGGCCAAAATTTTTATAGTTTCTGATGGTACCGGCCGTACTGCAACACAAGCCCTGAATGCGGCCATAACACAGTTCCCAGATCACAAACTCGAAACAGTGATACGCAATGAAGTGCGAAGTCACGAACAAATCGAGAATGCCGTAAAAGAAGCCGCCGAAGCAGGGGCTTTCATTATTCACACCCTGGTTTCGAACGATCTGCGTGATTTCATGATTACCACCGGCCGTTACCACAATGTGGAAACGATTGATCTGATGGGACCTTTGCTGGCCCGACTATCCGAAAAACTAATGCACTCCCCTGCCGAAAAACCGGGTCTTTTCAGTGAAATCAATAAGGAATATTTTAAGCGAATTGATGCCATGCAGTTTGCATTCCAGCATGATGACGGTCTGCGTCCGGAAGAACTGGATAAAGCTGAAATTGTACTGCTTGGCGTTTCACGTACTTTTAAAACCCCGCTGAGTATTTATTTTGCTTTTAAAGGATGGATGGTTGCCAACGTACCTATCATTCTCAATCATCAGCCACCTGAAGAAATCTTTACTATTCCGCCCGAACGGGTTTTTTGCCTTACTGCCTATGCACATAACCTTTCTACCCTGCGTCACGTAAGGCTCGAAAACCTCGGACTTAATGCAGCAGATTATGCCAGCCTGAACTATGTTGAACGGGAATTGAGCTGGGCAAAATTCATTTTCAGCAAACAACCCAAATGGCCGGTAATCAATGTTACCAATAAACCCATCGAAGAGATTGCCAACGAAATTATGGCCATCAGAAATGTAAATCCCGAAAATACTGAAGAAGCCAACTGATTATCCCCTTATTTTTGAATGAAAAACAAAATTAAACCTATCTATTCCCTTTCGTTTTTAATTGTTTTCATTATTGGATGCTGCAATGGTCATAACAAGGTTTTTTTGGAGCTTGACCAATCCCCTGAATTACTCAATCCTTTTATCAAATCCGAACCATTAAAGCACGCTTCTATTGCCATAAAAGCTGTTGATATCCTCTCCGGAAAAACCCTGATTGAATACAACCCCAACCTGACACTGATTCCCGCTTCAACACTAAAGTTGCTTACTACTGCTACCGCTCTCGAAGCTCTGTCACCCGGACATACTTTTACCACCGAACTTTGCTACACCGGCTATATTGATAATCAGGGAACCCTGCATGGGAATCTGGTAGTTTCCGGAGGTGGAGACCCGACATTGGGTAGCCGGTATTTTACCGAACATCATGGGGATGTTTTTGGAAAAATGGCTGAAACTGTTAAAAAAGCTGGCATTAACAGGATTGAAGGGGAAATTACGGGTGATGCTTCCATTTTTGGAGAAGTTACTATCCCCGATTCATGGATTTGGGAAGATATTGGCAACTATTACGGAGCATGTGCGAATGGATTAGCTGTAAATGACAACAGTTACCTGATATCGTTCTCTACTTTGGACGGAATTAATCAACCGGCTGTTATTACCGGTATTTCTCCGGAAATTCCCGGGATAACTTTTAATAATCAGGTTTCAGCGTCCGGAGATAACCGCGACAATGCTTACATTTACGGGTCTTATCTGTCCGACAGGCGGATTATCCGGGGTACTGTTCCGGCCGGACGTTCAAATTTTACCATAAAAGGCTCAGTACCCGATCCGGCTTTGCTTGCTGCAGCACTGCTCCGCGAAAAGCTCATTGAACTAAATATCGTTGTGTCAGGTGGTCCTGTTTCGATTTATTCTTCTTCAACAGACAAAAAAGTGATCCTGAGCAAATTTCAATCCCCAACTCTGGAAGAAATAGTGCGCATTACCAATTCCAAAAGCATAAACCTTTATGCTGAAACACTCTTGCTTCATCTTTCATTGCTCAATGGCAATCCTTCAGTTGAAAATGGCTGTAACTACATTTTGGATTTTTGGGCTAAAAAAGGAATGCCCACAGGAGGAATTTTCCTTAAAGATGGCAGCGGACTTTCTCCTGTCAACGGAATTACCGCTGAACAACTGGCTTATGTGTTGCGCTATATGAAAAAAGAAAGTGTAAATCATGACTCTTTCATCCATTCATTACCGGTTTCAGGTGTTTCAGGAAATCTGATAAATTTCGGCACTGAAACGGTGCTTATTGAAAACCTGAAAGCAAAATCCGGATCTATGGACAGGATGTTAAACTATGGAGGCTATTTTACAACCACAAAAGGTCGGGAAGCTGCATTTGTAGTTATGGTCAACAATTACGAGGGGGAGCAGGATTATGTGCGTTCGCTTATCGTGAAGCTTCTCACCAGCATAGTTGAATCTTTTTAGACAAAAAACCATTTCTCTGCTGCCAAAACCACTAAAAACCTAAACTAATCATGGTTTTTCGTAATCAGCTTCACAATTGGAACCATCCCCGGCAATTTCGATGTAATAGCTCCATGAAATGGAGCCATCATCCTGCAATGTCCCACTGCCACTTACTTTCCAGTTATCACCAATAATTTGCTCCGGAACGTTTATTTTATTCAGAACTACATTTCCATAAGCAGGATCGTATCCTGGCCCGGTCAGAGCGAAATTATACAACAACACTCTCAGTTCGTTGTCGGGATCAGCCACAATTTCCACTTCATAATTGAGTCGCACGCATGATTCGCTGACGACCCATGTGCCCAGAAAATCACTTCGTGGATCGAGCATTTCAAGAACTTCGTCATCAAGGCAGGATGTAAATCCAAACAGAAATAAAAACATAAAAACCGGAAAGATTTTCTTATTCATGGTATTCATTTTTTTCTCCACAAAATTATTAAATTGTCTGTTAACGGCTATCAAATCAAACGAAAAACTGCGCACTCTTTTGATTTCTTGTATTCATTTTAATATCAAAAATACTGCCCGATAAAACTTTTTACTCAATCAAACTTCATCACTTTGAATCATCGAATAAATACCAACGAATCTCATTTATCTGCCGTGAAATACTTTTTACGGCATTTTGCTGTAGGATTTCAAACAGAGCTGGACCAAGTTTAATCAGCAATCAATTTCCCTACCTTTGCAGGCTGTTATTACCAAAACAGCTGATCCGAAATGAATACAACAGTATTTAACCCTACTGAGCAGAATGAGCGGACCTATCTGGAGGTTATCAAACAACGCATCACCGCCGAAATTGATGATACAAGCCAAAGTGTAAGCGAACATAAAAAAGATGTTGCCGAATTCAAGGAATATTTCTGGGAAAACAGGGACAGCATGGATCGTATGGAAAAACTTGCTGTTCGAAAGTCGATTACCCAAACCATCCTGATCGGTGAAAAAGTGGATGCCAAAAGAAAACGATTGTTCCGGCTTCTGAAAACACCCTGGTTTGGTCGTATTGATTTTAAGCCTGATGACGACGATTTACCGGTTCCAATTTATATCGGCATTCATTCTTTTTACGACAATGAGCATAATATCAACCTGATATATGACTGGCGTGCACCAGTATCTGCAATGTATTACGATTACGAAACTGGTCCGGCAATCCTTGCTGCTCCATCTGGCAATACCAGCGGAGAGATCACCCTGAAGAGGCAATATCGTATCCGGGAAGGAAAAATGGAGTTTATGATCGAGAATGCACTCAACATTCAGGATGATATTTTGCAAAAAGAACTGGCGCAAACCTCCGATAACCGGATGAAAAACATTGTAGCCACAATTCAGCGTGATCAGAACCTGATTATACGTAATGAGCAAGCTCCTGTACTTATTATTCAGGGAGTAGCCGGATCGGGCAAAACATCCATTGCTCTTCACCGAATCGCATTTTTACTTTACCGAAACCCCCAAACCATCAATTCAAACGATATCCTGATTATTTCACCAAACAAGGTTTTTGCCGATTATATTTCGAATGTACTGCCTGAACTCGGCGAACAGAAAATAAGAGAAACCGGTATGGAAGACCTTGCCGGTGAAATCCTTCAGCACAAAGTAAAATTTCAGTTGTTTTCAGAACAAATAACCCGTTTGCTCGAAAAACCAGATGAAGACTTTATTTCGCGGATTCGATTCAAGGCTTCGCATGAAATTGTGACCAAACTGAATGAATTTGTGCTTCATATCGAAAACAACTGCTTTACACCCCGCGACATTGTTGTGAAAAAATATCCTGTTCCCGCCTGGTTTTTTGAAGAACGTTTTAAGGCTTATCACAGGCTGCCACTGATGAAGAGGTTGCCGGCCATTGTGAAAGATACAGCGGACAATATCAGAATTTTCTACAATTATGACGTGACTGCCAAAGAACGAAACGAGATCAAAAAAGCTATTGACAGTATGTTTGTTAACACCAACCTGAGAAAACTTTACAAAGAGTTTTATGACTGGCTGGGCAAACCTGAACTTCTCCAAATGTTAAAAGGAACAACCTATGAATTCGCCGACGTTTTTCCGATGATCTACCTTAACATTCTTCTTGAGGGAATTAAACCCTACACAAATGTAAAGCACCTGCTTGTTGACGAAATGCAGGATTATACTCCTGTGCAGTATAGCGTGATTGCCAAATTGTTCTCCTGCAATAAAACCCTGCTTGGCGACAGATTTCAGTCAGTTAATCCATACAGCAGTTCGTGTGCGGAAGATATTGGTAATGTTTTTCCCGAAGCAACCATCATGGAATTGTTTACAAGTTACCGCTCTACATTTGAAATTACCGCTTTTGTACAAAAAATCCAGTTTAACGAAAAAATAAATGCTGTACACCGACATGGACCGGCACCCAAAGCATTTACCTCCAACAACCAAAAAGAAGAAATTGAGATTATAATACAGGAAATTAACCAATTCAGTCAAAGCAATTTCAATACGATGGGAATCATTTGCAAATTCCAAAAACAAGCTGATTTACTTCACGAAATACTTGAAATTGGAGGATTAAAAACCAGTTTGTTAACTGATGAAAGTATATCGTTTTTCAACGGGGTTCACATCACCACACCCTGGCTGGCTAAAGGACTTGAGTTCGATCAGGTTATCGTTCCTTTTTGTACACCCGAAAATTATTCCACCGAAATGGACAGACATTTGCTTTATGTAGCCTGTACGAGGGCAATGCATAGGCTTACCGTAACCGGCACGGGTAAAATTACATCATTGATAAACGGAGAGTAATAACGTGCGAAAACTTTCGAATGTACTTTCAGAAAAACTGATCTGTAAAGTAATCCGGATTTCTTTTTGTCGTCCATTTAACGGGGTATTAATAAAGAAGGAATGTTTCATAAAAAAAGCGGCAGCCCTGTAAGCGGGATTCTGTCATCCTGCCGGAGCAGGAGTTTCTGTCATTTGTCTGGGCCAGGCTTCACAGCATGGCTCTAACGGCCTACCCCTCACGGCATGCCGGTTAAGCGGCATTTGGGCGAGCAACCTTCATTCTGCTGATGCAGAACCGTGATATACATGGCCTTTCAACCCATAAGGTTTACCCCGCTGCAATGTCACCACTGCAGTGCGTGAGCTCTTACCTCACGTTTTCACCCTTATCCCGCACAGGCGGGACGGTTGTTTTCTGTGGCACTTGCTGTTCCCGTTTTCACGGGACCTTCCTGTTAGGAAGTATGGCGCTCTGCGTTGTCCCGACTTTCCTCCCCTTTTGCATGAAAGCAAAAGCAGTGACAGAACAGGCTGCTGCTTTTGCCGACAAAATTACCACTATTTTTTCAGATGATTTTCCTGTTTGAGAGGGAATGCAAACAGTTTTTTTCTTGTGAAACTTATCTGTGCAAGGATCATACCCGTGAGCATCAAAATACACCCTAATACTGCTCCGGTTGTCATTTTCTCTCCCAGAATCAACCAGCCACCTATGGCTGCAAACAGCGATTCAAGGCTTAGAATGATGGAAGCAGATGAAGGATGAGCGTGTTTTTGTCCGCTAACCTGCAATGTGTAAGCAATCCCAACAGAAAATATTCCTCCGTAAATGATGGGAAGTGCGGCTTCCAGAATCGCTTTTGTTTGAAAACTTTCGGTAATCACAGCAACTAATAAACTCAATAAAGAACATACAGTAAACTGAAGTAATGAAAGCTTTATAACATCAACTCTTTTTGAAAAATAACCAATAATCAGAATATGAACCGCAAAAAACAGGGCACTAATCAGAACCAACATGTCTCCAATTGCAATTTTTAAACTGCCGTTGATACTCAAAAAGTAAAGTCCGACGACAGCAATAACAGCTCCAATCCAGATATTGATTTTTGTCTTTTGTCCGAAGAGCATCCCGAAAACAGGGACAAAAATCACGTATAATCCAGTGATAAAACCAGCTTTTCCGGCAGTGGTAAAAACTATTCCTACCTGCTGAAAAGAGGCTGCAAAGAACATAACTACTCCAGCCAACAATCCGCCATTGAGGGTATATCTTTTACAACTGACCGATCCGGCTGCTGATTGCTTTTCATGTCTTTTTGTGAAATAATACAAAGGCAACAACGACAAACTTCCCAATAAAAATCTGATTCCATTGTATGTAAAAGGCCCGACATGCTCCATACCCGCACGCTGCGCCACAAAAGCAAATCCCCAGATTATTGCTGTCAGAACAAGAAGGAGATTCGACCGGACCATTTGATACTGTGAATCTTTGTTGTGCATGAAATTACTGAAAGAGTATTGTTTGCAGGCAAATGTATAAAAAACCTTTCTCCAGACATTTCCCCTGCCCAATTTATTCAGCATTTCGTTAGTAAGCTAATTAACCTGTGTTCATCTGATTGATTTTTTCCCGATAAAACAAAAGAATATTCTGCTTTACCCCTTCATAATAAATAAAACAGATGTGATTCCTGTTTTGCCGATTCATCATTGGAACAGAATTACCCCCGTCATTTGTTCCTGTAATAACTTGGGATAAATCTTGAAAGTTTCTTCGGTATTAGTACGTTGTTAGTAAGTTTTAAAAAAAAATAGACATAGTTTTTCCTAGGTTTTAATACGCATTAAAATATTCCGTTTATCGAGTTAAATTACTTCTATTACTAAATGTTTTCCCTTTATTACACCTATTAAAACCTGGCATTTCCATTTCAGGACTATATTTTTTAACTTATTGGAATTCAAACAACTTATCTCCATTGTTCTTTTATTTACTTTTGCAGCTTCGCAACCAATAATCTATTAGTGGCCTGTCTCCGATGAAAGACCTTACTGTTGGACATGAAGGAAAGTTAATCAGGCAATTTGCCATGCCCATGGTGTATGGCAATATGTTTCAGCAGCTTTACAATGTTGTGGACAGCATTGTAATAGGGCACTATATTGGCAAGGAAGCTCTGGCAGCCGTAGGAGCCTCTTTTCCTATAATTTTCCTGATTATTTCTTTAATCATTGGGTTAAGCATGGGTTTTACCATCATCATTTCACAATATTATGGTGCCCGTAATCTTGAGAAAGTAAAGCAAGCCATTGACACTACCTACATCATTCTCTTTTTTGCCTCGATTTTTGCAACTATTGTTGGCACAAGTTTCAGCAATCCCATTTTCAGGCTCACTGGTCTTCCTGATGAGGTAGTTCCTCAGGCCGGACTTTATCTTAAAATCTACTTTTTAGGTTCCGTTTTTTCCTTTGGTTTCAGCGGGATCAGTGCTATTCTGAGAGGGCTGGGCGATTCGAAAACACCATTGATTTTTCTGATTGTTTCCACCATTACCAATGTATTGCTCGATTTGCTGTTTATAGTTGTCTTCGGACTTGGAATTGCCGGAGCTGCCTACGCCACAGTTATTTCACAGGCAGGAGCATTTTTTACTGCCATTATTTACCTCAATAAGCGGCTGCCAATTATGAATATTAGATTTCGAAAATACATTTTCAACATTGCATTGTTTCGTACCAGTTTGCGCATCGGGCTGCCAACAGGTCTTCAACAAATGTTTGTCGCCGCTGGTATGATTGCACTTTTGGGGATAGTTAATCAGTTTGGTACATCAACAATTGCTGCCTACAGTGTAGCCAACCGTATTGATTCTTTTGCTTCGATGCTGTCCATGAATTTTGCCGCTGCACTCTCTTCGTTTGTTGGACAAAACATAGGTGCCAACAAACCCGAACGGATAAAAGCAGGATTGAAAGCAACCTGGCTTATAACATCAGGTATCTCTTTATCGTTTAGTTTGCTGGCTATCCTTTTCGGCAAGAATATGATGGGATTTTTTACACCTGATCAGGAGGTAATCAATATCGGTAATGATTATCTGGTGATTGTCGGATCGTTTTATATTCTGTTCTCCTCCATGTTTACTGTGAATGCAGTAATGAGGGGTGCAGGTGATACCTTAATCCCCATGTTCATTACGCTGATTTCCCTGTGGATTATACGCATCCCGGCATCTTACCTTTTGGCCGGACAGATTGGCGTTACCGGGATCTGGTGGGCTATTCCCATTGGGTGGAGCATTGGTTTATCGCTCACATTTATTTATTATCATTCAGGCAAATGGAGAACGAAAAGTCTTATAAAACATACAAAACATTCTGTCTGATAATACTGATGAACTATTCGGTATTTCGAATTATTTTCTGACTTCCGTTTCGAAAAATAGGGTTGGTTTTATGACTGCTTTTTCAAAGCTTCCAGCTTTTTAAGCACCTGTTCCTGAATAGATTGACTCAAAGGTAAATATTTGAAAAACTCCATCGAATAATTGGCACGGCCGCTGGTGATGTTTCTCAGGGTTGTTGCATAACCGAACATTTCCATTAAAGGCACAAAACCGTTGAGTTTCTGTGCACCTTTACGAAATCTCCTCATCGCCTCAATTTTCCCTCTGCGTTTGTTCAAATCCCCGACGACATTACCAATAAATTCATCAGGTGTATTGATTTCTATTTTCATGATAGGTTCAAGCAAGATGGGATTTGCTTTCATAAAACCATTTTTAAAACAAATGGAAGCACAGGTTTGAAAAGCCATATCAGATGAATCTACCGGATGGAAGGTGCCGTCCAGCAATACTACCTTTACATCCACGACCGGAAATCCGGCCAGTACTCCTTCGGTGAGAGTTTTCATCACACCTTTGTTCACCGAACTGACATACTCGGCAGGGATGGCACCACCCTTGATTTTGTCAATAAACTCGTATCCATTCCCCTCATTGGGTTCCAGCCGCATGATTGTATGGGCATATTGTCCACGTCCGCCGGTTTGTTTAGAATATTTATAATTGTTTTCAACCTCAGCGGTGATAGTTTCGCGGTAAGCTACTGAAGGTTCTCCAACTTCCACAGCAATGCCAAATTCTTCCTTCAGGCGGTCAATAATTATTTCAAGGTGCAACTCTCCCATTCCCGAAATGATAGTTTCTTCCGTTTCGTTGTTAAACCGGACATTAAACGACGGATCTTCATTTGAAAGTTTTGCCAGGGCTTCTCCAAGCTTACTCTGATCTTTACGATTTGACGGGTTAATTTTCAACTCAATAACTGTCGGCGGGATATGAATGGATTCGAGTAGCAGCGGATGATCATTGTCACAGAGTGTATCTCCGGTTTTGGTAAATTTCATTCCAACCAGAGCAACAATATCACCCGGACCTGCTTCCGAAATTTCGACACGTTCTTTGGCTTTGATTCTGAAAATTCGCCCAACCCGTTCATGTTTTAATTTAGTGGAATTATAAATCTGAACTCCACTTTTTATAGAACCTGAGAAAATTCGAATAAAGGTCTGCTGACCGACATAAGGATCGTGTATTAGTTTAAATGCCAGAGCAGCAAATGGTTCCTTCACAGAAGGACAACGTGTATGGGTTTTCTCAGGTTCATCGATATCATGACCGACCACTGCTCCAATATCAAGGGGTGAGGGAAGGTAATGAATTACGGCATCGAGAAGTTTCTGAACACCCTTATTTTTATAGGCAGCCCCGCAAAATACAGGAGTAATCATCAGCTTCAGGGTAGCAGCACGTGCTGCTTTTTTCAATAGTTCCTCTGAAACGGGTTCTTCATCAAGATAGAGCGCGAGCAATTCTTCATCGAACTCGGCAAGTTTTTCGATCAGTTGCTGACGGGCTTTTTCCACTATAGGCCGGATGTCATGCGGAATCGGCATTTCCACCGGATCTCCATTTTCGAAATGATAAGCCTTGTTTTCGATCAAATCCACCATTCCGGAAAAATCTTCTTCGGCACCAATCGGATATTGAAATGGAATCGCATTAGCATCCAGGTATTCATTCATCTGCCCTACAACATCCTGAAAATCAGCCCCGGTCCGATCCATTTTGTTGATGAAAGCAATACGTGGTACCCTGTAACGATCTGCCTGATTCCAGACTGTTTCACTCTGGGGTTCTACACCGCCTACCGCACAAAAAACGGCAATCATACCATCGAGTACACGTAGCGAACGTTCCACTTCAAGTGTGAAATCGACATGGCCGGGGGTATCAATCAGATTAATCTGATGTCCCTTCCAGTTACAGGTAATAGCAGCCGAAGCTATGGTTATACCCCGCTCCTGTTCCTGCTTCATAAAGTCCATTGTGGCCTGTCCGTCATGCACTTCACCGAGCTTTCGGGTTGTGCCGGTATAAAAAAGAATCCTTTCCGATAGAGTAGTTTTCCCGGCATCAATATGAGCCGCAATTCCTATATTTCTAAGTTTTGATAATGTCATTCCAGTTTTGTTATTAATATTTCATAGATTGAAAATGGCGGCAAAAGTAAGCTTTATTCATTGCTCAAAGATTAAATTACCTTTAACAACGATGGGAGAAAAATTAATAATTTATTGTAATTGTTATGTTTATAACTATCGTGGCTTGTTTCTGAGGTTATTGCATAAACTGATTATACCTGATTGCCCATTAAAGAAAATAGCAATCTGATGCCGGGTAGGACGATTCTGATTTTTTAATCCGCTTTCAGCTCATCCCGAAATATGTAACTCTTTAATAATCTTAACACTACCAATTCCAAGGCGGATTTGCTACCAGATAAACGCATCATCATTAAGCCAGTTACCCTGAAGTTTTAGCACTTGTTCGACAATGTCGCGGACGCAACCTTCACCTCCGCCAAGATGTGAAATATAATGGGCCAGTGCTTTCACTTCCTCGGCTGCATCAGCAGGACAGGCCACCAGACCGACCTCCTTCATAATCTGCAGGTCAGGAATATCATCGCCCATAAAGAGCACTTCTTCCGGTTGAATATTGTGCCTGGAAAGATAATCGTGAAAAACCTGGATTTTATGGTCAACTTTAATAAAAACATCATAAATTTTCAGTCCGTTCATCCGATGACGGATAGCTTCGGATGTCCCTCCCGAAATCACAGCAATACGATATCCCTTTTTGACGGCCAGCTGAAGTGCATAGCCGTCTTTGACGTTGGCAGTACGCAATTGCTCCCCGTTTTCGGTAAGAATTACTTTTCCATCGGTGAAAACCCCGTCATAGTCAAAAATCAATGTGGTTACATTTTTGAGAAATTCTTTATAGTTTTTTACCTGCATAAGTGCTTTTTATTACTGATTGCCTTTAAAAAATTCTTTGATCTGACCGCTTAACACATCATAAACCATTTGTCTGGCGGGATCATTACCGAGCATGTTTAAGTGCTTTTTAAGTATGCTGACATCGTTTCTCAATGCCGGACCGGTCTGTGCGTCACGTGGAGAGATTATCTTCAGTTTCGAAATGGTTTCTTCGACAAGAGGCATCAGAATATCAAATGATACTCCTGCCTTATCGAGAATTTCAGCGGCATTGACCATCATAAAATTGGTAAAATTGCTGGCAAAAACTGCTGCCAGATGAATATTTGACCGTTGCTCCGAATTAATTATCCTGACGTCGTCCGAAATAAGTTGCCCAAGCGCTGCAAGTTCACTTTCAGTTTGTTTGTCAACAGCCTCAACACAAATCGGGGTTTTCTTTAAATCTGTTTCCCGGTTTTTGGAAAAAGTATTGAGTGGATAAAAAACCCCGGTTTTTCCCGATGTTGTTTTCAACACATCTAAATCCACAGACCCGGATGTGTGCACCACTATACTGTCAGAAAAGTTCAGTTTTTTGGCAACTTCAGAAATTGCATCATCGGAAATAGAAATAATGTAAAGATCAGCACCCGGGGAAATCTTTTCAGAACCGCTCGCAGCCTGGCATCCGAGTTTTTTTGCTAATTCCGTAGCTGAAGCTTGTGTCCGGCTGTAAACCTGCACTATGATTATACCATTTAGCTTTAAAACCCTGCCAAGCTGGGTGGCCACCCTGCCGGCACCAATCAAAACAGCAGAATTGATTGCCATAATTATCTGGATGGTTTGAGAAATTTTAGCAAGGAGATGGTTCGTTCCGGATCATCCGAAGAAAAAACAGCATTTCCGGCAACAAGCACATCGGCGCCGCTGTCGATCAATTGCTGAGCATTATCAGTGTTAACTCCGCCATCTATCTCAATCAATGCATCTGATCCTTTTTGAGCAATCATTTCCCTGAGCTGTGATATACGTAAAAAAGTATTAAGGATAAATTTCTGCCCGCCAAAACCCGGATTTACACTCATCAACAGTACCAAATCCACTTCGTTGATGATGTCTTCGAGCAATAATACCGGAGTGTGGGGATTGAGCACCACCCCTGCTTTCATACCAAGGGTTTTGATTTCCGTAATGGTCCGGTGCAGGTGAACGGAAGCTTCATAATGCACACTGAGAATATCTGCTCCACAATCCCTGAATGATTTCAGATAGCGTTCCGGTTCAACAATCATCAGATGGACATCCAGCGGTTTGGTGGTTAGTTTTCTGATTTGTTTAATTACAGGCTGCCCGAACGAAATATTAGGCACAAATTTTCCATCCATGACGTCAGCGTGAATCCAGTCGGCCCGGCTTCGATTCAGCATTTCAAGGTCTTTTCCAAGATTTCCGAAGTTGGCTGAGAGCAGCGATGGTGCAATTAAATGACCCATGACTTTTTTTGACAAAAGTAAGCAAAGTAGTCAAATCAGCAATCAGATTAAAGATCGGACTTCATCAGCCACTCAATGACGCCGGTTAATTTTTAAACTGCTCATTTTACCCGATAGAAGTAATAATACCCCTGCAACAGTCAGCAAGCCTCCGGCAAGCTGGTATCCGGCCGGAAATTTCCCAAAAAAGAGATAGGCTCCGCCAAGCACAAATAAGGCTGTTGAACTTTGAATGATGGAAGATCTGGAAGCTTCAATGTATTTGAGAGCACTATACTGGCTGAAAGATGTTAAAAAAGGACCCAGAAAAGAGCCAAAAGCAATATTTATCAAAGCGGAATGCGGAATCAAAAGGCTGTGACCAAGGATTTTAAGCAGAACAAAAGCGAAGATCAGCAAAAATATCGCACGATTTACTGCAAGCATGGTAGGAGTAATCGTTTTGATGTTCTTTTTTGCAAGTATGGTTCGTATTCCGTAAAAAGAGGTTGAAATCAACATCAGACCAGACGTTCCCGAAATATAATCCAGAAGGTCAGCTCCTTTTTGAAAGCTGATGACAAAAGCTCCGGTAAAAGTGAGTAAGATTCCTGATATCTCTGTTCTGGTGAAATGTTCCTTTAAAAAAAACACCCCAAACAAGGTAACAAAAATGTATTCCATATTTCGCAAAAACGATGGTATGGCAGGATTTGGAGTAATAGCAATTGCACTGTAAAGTGAAGTTGTGGCAACAATCTCTACCAGTCCTAAAAAGAAAAGGGTTTTAAAAGCCCGCCCTGAGATGTGATGAAAATGACGATGTTCTTTCGATCGAAGCGCAAAAAGACCATTCCAGAATAATGCCATAGCAAACCAGTAAACTCCGAATTGCGGCAGACTGACTTCATTTAATGCCGCCTTACTAAAAATATAAACTGTTGAAACCGCTATGGTAGCCAAAAAAGCTAAAGCATATCCCTTAACGACCGGTTGCATTTTCCCTTCTTAAAATTTGATGCAAAAGTAACTACTTTGATTAGGGTAATGCACTGAAAATTGGAAATTACTATCCTTTCTGACCGACTTTTTCCATTCGCAGTCCTGGTCCATTTTTGCAAAATATCAGAGAACAACCTGAAAAAACAGCTGTTTTTCTTCAAATAATTATTATTTTTGCAGGAAATTAACAGGTTTGATGCCTGTTGTAAGTAATAGAACCGACAAACAACTTACCAGTGATAACTTAATTAAATTAACATTATGGGAAAAGAAGCAGTAAAAGTTTCATCTGTAAATGTGAAGAAACTTATTGAAATGTTGAATGCAGCGCTTGCCGAAGAATGGCTTGCCTATTATCAGTATTGGATTGGTGCCCGGTTGATGGAAGGCCCAATGAGAAGTGAAGTAGAACCTGAACTTCTCGTTCATGCCAACGAAGAACTCACTCATGCAGAGTTGGTTGCAGAACGGATCATTCAATTGGGCGGAACACCAGTAACCAATCCAACCCAATGGGTAAAACTGTCCCGCTGCGAGTATGAAGACCCAACCGATCCATACATCGAAGTCATTCTGGAACAAAACCTCAAGGGCGAAAGATGTGCCATTCAACGCTATCAGGAAATTGCTGATTATACCGCAGGAAAAGATCACTCCACCCATCAGATGGCTGTGCAGATTCTCAATGATGAGCTCGAACACGAAGACGACATTGAAGCCTGGCTTACAGACCTGAACAGGATGAAAGAAGAGTGGAAGAAGATGAGATTGTAAACCGGCTTATCAGCACTCCACAATGTTCATTGTTGTTTTATTGACTTTTTAAAACTTTATTGCAAAAAGCCCTCTCCGCAAAATTATCAGATCTTCGGTGAGGGATTTTTGTTTTACTTCAGTTCGTCTTTTAACAAGTACATTTTAAAATCAGATTTACCTGATTCATTCCTTTTCATGCGACAACAGTTTTGAAAAGAAATAATCCCAAAATCCTTACTCCGCCCATGCATAATTATCTAAAAATTACATTACTCACCGTTCTGGTTGCTATATTGCTTTCCTGCACCAATGACCCGCCTGATATCATTCCATTCCCTGCCAGTATCAAAATGAAATCCTGTCATTTTCTACTCAACGGAAAAACAACGATTTCCTTTCAGCAACAGGAACTGAAGCTACCTGCCCGTGATGCTGCCCTTGAATGGAAAAAGAAAACGGGTTACGAATTGGAAATTCAGCAAACTCAGACTGGTCTGGTGAAAAACAATATCTCCCTTCTGCTCAACCAGAACTATGACACGGTTTTGGGATATGAAGGCTACCGGTTGTCAATCAGCAGAAAAGGCATTGAAGTAAAAGCAAATAGCTCAGCAGGGATTCGTTATGGTTTAGAAACCATCGGTCAAATGATGACTGATGGTAAAAAGATTTTTGTGCCTTGTGCTGAAATTGTCGATTTTCCGCGATTTTCCTACCGAGGTATGCATCTCGACGTGTCACGTCATTTCATGCCAATTGAAACTATCTACAAGATGATTGACCTGTTGGTAATGCACAAGATGAATGTTTTTCACTGGCATTTGGTAGATGATCAGGGCTGGCGGCTGGAAATAAAAAAATATCCACGGCTGACTGAAGTAGGCGCATGGCGTGATCTAATGCCCGACATCCACTGGAACGACAGACCTTTCACCACCGACAGATCAAAAGCCAATTACGGTGGGTTTTACACCCGTGAAGAAGTAAAAAGAATTGTTGCTTATGCAGCAGAACGAAATGTAACCATAATTCCTGAAATAGAAATGCCGGCTCATGTGATGTCTGCACTTGCTGCTTATCCCGAACTTTCGTGCACAGGTCAAAACCCTGGAATCCCTTCAGGGGGAGTTTGGCCAATCACGCATATTTATTGTGCCGGAAAAGAAGAAACTTTTCATTTTTTAGAGAATGTTCTTACAGAAGTCATGGAAATGTTTCCTTCAACCTACATTCATATTGGCGGTGACGAAGCTGACAAGACCAACTGGAAAACATGCCCTTACTGCCGGAAACGCATCGAAACCGAAGGGCTGAAGAATGAAGAAGAGCTGCAGAGTTATTTCATCAGTCGGATTGAGCGGTTTCTTAACGCACACGGACGAAAAATTATAGGATGGGATGAAATCCTTGAAGGTGGACTCGCTCCCAATGCCACAGTCATGTCATGGCGTGGGGAAAAGGGCGGCATTGAGGCAGTCAAAATGGGACATCATGTAGTGATGACCCCTGGAAGTCATTGCTATTTCGACCACTATCAGGGGAATCCGGCCACTGAACCTGAAGCAAATGGCGGATATACCACACTGAAAATGGTATATGGCTATGAACCTGTTCCTGTAGAACTAGCCGTTGAGGAAGGACAACTTGTATTGGGAGCTCAGGCTAATGTGTGGACTGAATTTATAGCTGATTCCAATCATCTGGAATACATGATTTTGCCTCGATTATCGGCTTTGGCAGAAGTACTCTGGTCTCCCAAAGAAATCCGCGATTGGGGATTTTTTTCAAGAAGAATGGTCCGACAATATCAGCGTTATGAAGAACAGGGTTTAAATTATGCACTGAGTGCTTATCAGGTTACTTCTCACCCTTCTGTAGATTTTAGCACCAAATCCATGAACTTTGAACTGTCCAGTGAAGCATTCGAACCAATGATCAGGTACACACTCGACGGAAGCATTCCAACATCAGGATCACCCGTTTACACAGGACCTATAACCATCAAGGAACCCTCCATCCTGAAAGCAGTTGTTTTCAAAGACGGAATATCCACCAAACAGGTTTATTCTGAATTGTTTGATATTCATCTTGCCTTTGCTTCGCCTGTACAACTCAAATATCCTGCAAGTCAGCGTTATGACGGAGGAGGTGATTATGGTCTGGTTGACGGCATCAAAGGAACCGTAAGTTTTACCGACGGCCGATGGAAGGGCTGGTCAGGAAGCGATCTGGTTGCAGTGATTGATCTCTCAAAGCCAACCGAAATTAAAACAATAGAACTGCATTCGATGCAGGCTGAATCTTCATGGATTTTTTTGCCAAAATGGGTTCGCTTCGAACTTTCTGACGACAATATTACATTTCAGGAAATTGCCACTGTCATTGATCCTGCTGACACTGACAACAACACGCTGAAAGTTTACTCCTGTGGTGAAGTTAACAACAGAGCAAGTTATCTGCGCGTTACGGCAAAAAACTATGGGATTTGTCCTGCCGGACACCCGGGAGAAGGGCAGCCAGCCTGGCTGTTTGTCAGCGAAATCATGGTTAAATAACAGTTGAATTTCCGATTGGAAACAAATCCTTTCCGGTTAATTTGTCTTAAAAACGCTATATATGCGATCATTTTTCTTTTTTCCTCACTTGCCTCCTGTCTTACATTTAATGATAACTTATCAAAACAGAATCGACAAAACATCTGATTTAGGACAGTAAATTGTATCGGAGATTAATACCAACTTCTTTTTGATTGAATAAAATTCAATAATTTTGCCTGCATAAGATTAACCAAAATGGATCAAAAAATTTCTATTTACAATACACTGAGCCGTCGCAAGGAAATTTTCGAACCCTTAAATCCTCCCTATGTCGGCATGTATGTCTGCGGCCCGACAGTTTACGGCGATGCTCATCTCGGGCATGCCCGTCCGGCCATCATTTTTGATCTGGTGTTTCGTTACCTCCAGCATCTTGGCTATAAAGTCAGGTATGTCCGCAATATAACGGATGTAGGCCATCTGGAAAACGATGCTGACCAGGGAGAGGATAAAATAGCAAAGAAAGCCAGACTCGAACAACTTGAACCCATGGAAATCGTGCAATATTATACTGTGCGTTACCACAAAAACATGGAACAGCTCAATACATTGTCGCCCAGTATTGAACCGCATGCATCCGGTCATATCATCGAGCAGATCGAAATGGTAAAAAAAATTCTTGAATCCGGCTTTGCTTACGAAAAAAATGGTTCAGTTTATTTTGATGTGGTAAAATACAATAAAGTGCATAACTACGGTAAACTGTCAGGCAGATCTATAGAAGAAACCCTTGAAAACACACGAGTGCTCGCCGGACAAGATGAAAAACAAAGCCCTGTGGATTTTGCCATCTGGAAAAAAGCTTCACCAGAACACATTATGCGCTGGCCATCACCTTGGAGTGTAGGTTTCCCCGGCTGGCATCTTGAATGCTCGGTCATGGGATGCAAATATTTAGGTGAAACCTTCGACATACACGGAGGAGGCATGGACCTCATCTTTCCTCACCACGAATCTGAAATAGCCCAGTCAGTGGCTGCCAACGGCCATGACCATGTTCGCTATTGGATGCACAATAACATGATTACAATAGATGGACAAAAAATGGGGAAATCTCTCAATAATTTTATTACTCTTGAGCAGGTTTTCACCGGTAATCACGAGTTACTTGAGCAACCTTACAACCCGATGACCATCCGGTTTTTTATTCTGCAGGCACATTACCGCAGCACCCTGGATTTTTCGAACGAGGCACTGAAAGCCGCTGATAAAGGACTAAAACGTATGTTGTCGGCTGCAGAAATTCTGAATAAGCTGAAATCATCAGAAAAATCCACTGTTGATATCGAATCCTGGAAAAACAAATGCTATGAAGCCATGAATGACGATTTCAACAGTCCTGTTACTATTGCTCATCTCTTTGATGCAGTCAGAATGATAAATTCGATTAATGACGGAAAAGACAGCATTACTCCAGATGATCTCACCCTTTTAAAGAAGACCTTCCTGACTTTTATTTTTGATGTTCTCGGACTTAAAAATGAAAAGGAATCTTCTCCAGAAAACGAAGCACTTGTTGAAGGACTGATGCAAACCATTCTTGAAGTGCGCCAGGATGCCAAACAGAAAAAAGACTGGACTACAGCCGATAAAATTCGTAACCATCTTAATTTGCTGAACATCGAAGTGAAAGACACTAAAGAAGGTGCTACCTGGTCACTAAATAAAGAATAAGCAACAGTCAGGCTGGTTTCTTCCATTTCATTGCTTCGAGCAGCACCCTGAAAAATGATTACCGTCAAATGATGAAACATAGTGCCCTTGGTTTGCAAAAACTGATTTTCCTTATCTGTTTTCTTTCATTGATGCTCAACTCCCTTAAAGGGCAGGACAAAAAAACAATAGTTCCTGCTGCTGAACGAACTCATCTCTATTTTCCCCTTCTCGAAGGAAAAAATATTGCACTAGTTGCCAATCATACTTCACTGATCGGTGAACAGCACCTGGTTGACAGTCTGTTAAATGCTGATTTCAACATTATGAAAGTGTTCAGCCCGGAGCATGGCTTCAGAGGAAATGCCGATGCCGGTCAAAACATTAATGATGCCATTGATCCGGTAACTGGTTTACCAATAATTTCACTATATGGCAAAAATAAAAAACCCGACCAGCAGGCACTCGAAAATATTGATCTTGTTATTTTTGATATTCAGGATGTTGGTGCACGTTTCTATACCTACATTTCAACCATGACTTATGTGATGGAAGCCTGCGCTGAATCAGGTATTCCGATTCTTTTGCTCGACCGGCCGAATCCAAATGGTTTCTATGTTGATGGGCCGGTATTGGAAAAGAAATTTTCATCTTTCGTAGGAATGCATCCTGTACCTGTTGTTCACGGAATGACAACAGGTGAATATGCACTGATGGTGAAAGGTGAAGGATGGCTCAAAACCAGCAATGATTGCCAGTTGACAGTTATTCCGGTGGATAATTACTCGCACAGTGATTTTTATGAACTACCCGTTGCACCATCACCCAATCTTCGCAATAAATACGCAATTTATCTTTATCCTTCCATTTGTCTTTTTGAAGGAACGGTGGTCAGCGTTGGCAGAGGAACGAACCAGCCATTTCAAATCATTGGTCATCCTGACTACACCAAGGGGAGCTTCGTTTTCACCCCAAATCCTGGACCGGGAGCTGCAAATCCACCTTATTGCGGTATTCCTTGCTACGGCATCAATCTTACCGGTTATGCACGGGAGATGAGCAGCAATCCCCCACAATTGCATATCGAGTGGTTGCTCAACTTTTATCATCAATTATCGGGAAAAACAGACTTTTTTAATGACTACTTCGAAAAACTGGCAGGAACCGACAAACTCAGAAAACAAATCATTCAGGGATTAACTGCAGATGAGATCAGGGCGAACTGGCAGTCAGAATTGAAAGCTTTTAAGAAAATCAGAAAGAAATATTTGCTTTACGACGACTTTGAATAAAATAGACTTTAAATCTTCTCCAAAAAAACCTTTGGACATATTTGTAAAATATGCCCCTGAAATTATTCTCTTTATCTATGTCCTGCTGTTTTTTATGGTAAAACAACCCAATCATCCCCACGATAGGGTTATCATCAGCGACGGAAAATCATATTACGGCTATCTTACTGCTATTTTCATTTACAACGACCTGAGCTACAGTTTTATCGAAGACTACGAATCAAAATATTATCCTGATCATCCTTCCATTTTCAAGGAATTCAGGTACAAGTACAAAGGCAAAACCTTAAACAAAGGATTTCCCGGCCTGGCGTTTTTGTTGCTGCCATTTTTCTTGATCGCCCATTTGATTGCCCTTTTGTGCGGATTGCCTGCTGATGGATATTCCTTGATTTACCAGTATTTCATGGGGTTTTCCGCTCTCTTCTATTTCTGGGTCGGATTACGTTTTACCCGAAAAATGCTCGCTGCTTTTTCATTTAATTCAAAAACCATTGCTTTCATTCTTTTTCTGATTGCCTTTGCCACCAACATCATTTATTACACCCTTAAAGAAGGGATGATGACCCACGTTTACAACTTCGGGATGCTGGCAGCTTTTCTGTTTTATATCAAAAGTTATTTTACCAGTGGCCGGCAACACTACATTGTTAAAGCTGCTCTTCTTTTCGGGTTAATTGTAGCAACCAGGCCAACCAACGGTCTGTTTGTTCTGCTGATTCCTTTTGTGGCAGGCTCATGGAATAATTTAAAGCAATTGTTGAAAACTGTCATTTCTGATAAAAAACTCACTGCCAAAATACTTATAGCCGGTCTGATATTTCCATTTGCAACTGCATTGATCTGGTATGTACAAACTGGATTTTGGATCGTCTGGTCATACGGGGAAGAAGGTTTTAATTTTTTGAATCCCCAATTCTTCAAAATTCTTTTTAGTTTCAATCGTGGCTGGTTCATTTACACACCGCTGGCATTGGTTTCGCTTACCGGTTTTATTTGGTTATACAGGCACGATCGTTTCCGCTTTGTTTGGGGCTTGTTTTTTATGGTGATCTTTGTTTATGTTGCTTCAAGTTGGTGGGTGTGGACATATACTTCCAATTTCGGTCAGCGGACTTTTATTGATTTGTATGCCTTCATTGCGCTGCTTCTCGCATTTTCTTCCAAATTATTCATCAATAAGCCAGCCTGGAAGATTCCTTTTATTGTATTTTTTTTCCTGATTGTTGCACTCAACAGCCTTCAGTTTTATCAGCATTATACTTTTGTCTTCCCGCCCGGGCAAATCAGTTTTAATATTTACAAGGATTCATTCTTTCGCCTCAAGCCACTTCCCAAAGTATATTACCCCGAAGGTTATATTGTGTCGCGTCAGAAATTTTTCAACGATTTCGAAAAAGATTACAACTGGTTAAATTTTGAATCGGTTACTGACGAGCGGGCTTACGAAGGCCGATATTCTTCAAAAACAGGATTGTCCGGGATATATAGCATTGGCCTTTATGCTGAAATAGACACCTGTTTCAAAACTGATTACAACCGGATCAGGGTGAGCTCCAGAATTTTTTCAGATAAAAAATTTTCTTCGGGTGTTTTAGTGATTCAACTTGATAAAGAAAACGAAGCAGTTTTTTACCAGCCGTTTTTCATGAAAGAATTTAGTAAAAAAAACCGCTGGTCTTATGTCGAAGTGGGTGTACCTGTTCCCGACACGCTGAAAAACGCTGACCATCTCCGGGTTTACTTTCATAATGAAGATAAAGAAGAAGAATTTTTTATCGATAACCTTCAAATTGAATTACTTTCGCTAAGCATTGATTATTAATTTTTGATGCACTGAAGGAATTATTACTGTTCAACAAACAGGAATAATAAAAGGAAGAGTGTAATTGCTTAATTTTACAGAAATGAAATCTTTTTCTGAAAAATGATCATTCAAAACAACGACCAAGGAAGGTAATTATCAATACGGTCAGACGTTTATCTGAAAATTTTTCTGACATGAGCACCTACATCCGAAAATTGATTGCGCAGGGCGAACATCAGCAGCTTGACTTCAAATTTGAAATTTCCGATTCAAAGAAGATTGCCCGCACACTGGCAGCCTTTTCGAATACGGACGGAGGAAAACTGCTTGTCGGCGTGAAAGACAACGGAGCAATTGCTGGTGTTCGTTCAGAAGAAGAATTTTACATGGTAGAAGCTGCAGCCCGGATGTATTGCCGTCCACCGATTGAGTTTGCTACCCGGGAGTGGAATATCGAAGGCAAAACTGTGCTGGAAATTGACATCCCCAAAAGCAATAGCGGACCATACTCTGCACCCGACAAAGATGGCAAATGGATGATTTATATTCGGGTGCACGATCAAAACCTGCTGGCCAATACTGTTTTACTTAAAGTCTGGCAGTTGCAGAACAGGAAAAAAGGAATAACCATTCGCTACACAGACAAAGAGAAAATCTTACTCGATTATCTTGATAAAAACCAAGAGATTACCCTTTCAAAATTTCGTAAAATTGCCGGTATCAGCCGAAAAGTTGCCGAAAAAGTTCTTGCTGATCTCATCACACTTCAGATTATTCAAATGAATATTACCGAAAAATCTGTGTTTTATCTTATTCATCCTGCTTTAACCCTTGAAACTCTTAACCAGCAAATTAAAAAACAACAGTGAAAGAATATTACAATTTCAAGCCTGAGCAAAATAACAATAAAAACAATCTTTTACCGGTTAAAAAACATTGAAACACACGAACTGAATGTAATGTACAAAAAATTGATTTTCTTTCTCTTTTCAATTTTGTTTGGTAATCAGATGCTGATGAGCCAGACGATAACGTCGTTCAGTCGTGAACCTGTGACATTCATCACCGAGATGGAAAATATGTTCAATTCCATTCAGATCAAAGAAAACCGGCAAACAGCCCTGACAACCCTCGAAAAGTTTTCACCACTCTGGCTTGAAGGAGTTTTTACACCCGAACAACAGCAGATAATCATCGAAACCTCAGATTTAATGGTGCTTCGCAACCTTCGGCCTTTCCCTGATTTCGAACAATTCCTGCAGGCACTGCTATTTTTCTGCAATAAAACTTCCAATGCTTCAAATCTGAATGTTTGGCTGTCTGCACTGACCAAAATGCTGGAGAACAATCGTAATACCGGATTATTTAAAGACTTTATCGGTTTTACAAATCCCTTCCTTGAGTCGGGGATTCTTTATCAGTCAAGAATCCTGACTTGGACGACAGGTGACGCAGACTTTCGTTTTATCGATGATTCTATTTTTTGTGTGCACTTCGAAAAGGCTGACCTTTCCTGTTTTACCCGAAATGACACTGCCATTGTTTACCGGACAAGCGGTTACTATTTCCCCAAAAGATTGTACTGGGAAGGTTACGGAGGCAAAATTACCTGGACACGTGCCGGTTTTCACGAAAGTGAAGTTTATGCCACGCTTAAGGAATACAACATCCATTTGAGGTCTTCAACATTTGAAGCTTTTCCTGT
>Ga0116151_10000566_pt1 | contig 34040 bp, 21 predicted proteins | sample AD_UKC117_MetaG_FD_89893 | JGI IMG/M metagenome (GOLD analysis project Ga0116151, IMG submission 89893) | Active sludge microbial communities of municipal wastewater-treating anaerobic digesters from Hong Kong - AD_UKC117_MetaG | ecosystem: Engineered > Bioreactor > Anaerobic > Digestate... | reverse complement strand
GAGGAAGAGGTGCCCTTCGACAACCGCCCGGACTTCAGGGTCTTCTACGGTGGGCTGGACACCCACGTCGAGCACCACCTGTTTCCCGACCTGCCTCCCAATCGCCAACGGGAAATCGCTCCACAAGTCAAGGAAATCGCGTTGCGGCACGGCTTGCCCTATTACGAGACCCCGATCGGCGAGACCGCTTCCACATTGTTCAAGGCCGTCACCGGCTTGTCGATCCCCGTCGGCGAATTCGAGAAGTCGAGGCCGCTGAGCCTGCTGCGCCGACCCGCGGCCCTGACCCGCAGGCTCAAGGCGGGTCTGAGCTATCGGACCCTGCCCGAGGCTCCATATTTGGAGAAGACCCGCTGGTACGGCGTGCCGGTCCGGGTCATCTCGACGCAGCGACTCGCCAAAGGTTCGGCATTGTTGATCCGATTGGAGAAGCCGAGCGGCTGGGACGAGGTGTGTTGGGAACCCGGGGCATTCCTGTCCCTTCGGGTCGATGTCGGGAGGGATGCACTGATTCGTCAGTACAGCCTGCTGCACGACAGCGAGGGCTCGGACACGATGGACATCTGCGTCAAACATGTTGAAGGAGGCCGGGTCTCCAACCTGCTCAACGATGTTGAACCCGGCAGTTACCTGACCGTCCTCAAGCCGCCGGTCTCAAGCGGGGGCCTCGCCGTGGCCGAGGTTCCGAGTGGCGCGCTCTTCATTGCCGGCGGCGTCGGAATCACTCCGATCCTGAGCCAGTTGAGGGCACTGGTGCGGTCGGGGAACGGCGAAGGGGCGGTGCTGCTGTACTTCAATCACGACAGCGACTCGGTTCTCTTCGAGCGGGAGATTCGTGAACTCGCCGCGGCCGGAGGCATCTCGGCTCACGTTTTCACCGGGTGCCGGCCCACGCCGGAACTCATCGCAAGCCTCGTTGGCCATGTCGACCGCGAGACGTTCGTTTGCGCACCGCAGGGACTGGTAGACGCCGTCCGCGGATACATGGCCGATATGGGCCAGGCGCCGGAACGCTTCCACACCGAGTCCTTCGCCGCGCCCTTGCTGGACCGGCCGGTCGACGACGGCCGCCGCTACACAGTGACGTTTAGCCGCACTCACCGCAGCGTCGAAATCGACGGTGCGACAACGCTGCTCGAGGCGGCAAACCGGGTCGGTATACGGGTGCCGACCGGGTGCCGCAGCGGGCTGTGCCGAGCCTGCGTGACCCACAAGATCCGCGGCGTGACCAGCGCGGAGGCCGACGGTACGGAAACGGACCGGATCACGGTGTGCGACAGCCTCGCCTTTTCCGATATCGAACTCGACCTCTAGACCACCGGCCCAAAGAGGATCGGTCTGGAGCCCTCAATCGTCCTGGAGTGATCGCCTTTGCCGGGCCGCAAGTTTGGTGCCCCCTCGCAGCTAGCGAACTAGAATTTGACCATGACCGAGCCAGGCTGGTTTCCCGACCCGTTGGGTGGCCCGGGCAACAGGTACTGGAACGGGCATGATTGGGAAGCAGCGCCGGCCGCCGAGGATTTTCCCGAGGAACACCATCAGGAGAAGCAATCAAAAACCCGCCTGCTAATCACAGTGCTGGTCGGGCTTGTCGGCCTAATGGGTGGGATGCTGCTAATGCTGCTATGGCCCAAGAGCGAGCCCCCCGAATCGTCGACTCCGACTCCAGGCGCTTCACCCACTGCGGCACCAACGATGACCACTCCGACGGGAGTGCCGTCCGAATCGGTTGCCGCCACCGTCCGTGAGTCGATGCAGCGCGATATCGACAATGACCCAGAGTTGGGAAAGCTTGGCCTCAGAGTCGTCGACGTGAACCTGGTCCACAAGTCCGGCAACGAGTACAAGGGGATCGCTACTGTCAAGACCCGCGACGGGGTTACTCATGACGTTTCGGTCGATGTGACCGCTGATGGAGCCGGTGTGCTTTGGGAGACTCCGCCGGGTGCGTTCGCCTTCGCGAAAGACGAGCCGCCGCCGGCACCCCGACTCCCACCGCGCCGGCTGCCGCCGCCAGCCCCGCCTGTGGTCCCGCCGGATTACGAGGATTTCACCATCTGCCCATCAGGTTTAACCGGTGTTGCCTCGGAAGACACCAGTTGCGCTTTTGCGGACAACGTTCGGAGGGCTTGGTATTCAACCCTCGGGGCCGCCACTCTCAGTGTCTACAGCCCGATAACCCGACAGGAATACACAATGCGTTGCGTTCCGGCCACGACGACCGCATGGCCCAATGCGAAACGGTGTGCCGGCGAGAACGCTGCTGGTGCTTCGCTGGTTGTCTACATCAGCTAGCCGTTGAAAATTTCGCTGATCTCATTGCGCTTGTCGGACAACTGCTTCTCGATATAGATAGCATTGAACAGCGCGAACACTAGGCAGATCGTGGCGACGACGCGGACCCACTTCGTAGCGCCGAGAAAGTAGGACGTTGCTGTGGCGGCCCCGACGATTGCGACGCCGGTCCAGATCGACCCGGTGCCGCTAAACAGACTCACCGACTGCATGGTCATAAACAGCCCGATAGCGGCAAGGATGCATACACCGATGGCAACCGCGGTTTTTTTGCTGACGCCGGAGCCATCCTGCTTTTGCTGCGGCTGCTGTGCCGGCGGCACGCTGGGCGGCCGACTCCAGCTGGTTCCGTCCCAGTAGATGTTCCGGGAAGGGTCCGATGGGTCGGGATACCACCCGGCACTTGGCGGCTGACTCACGCGAATCCCCCTCTACGCAGATGTTTGCGGCGGGCTCAGGTTAACAAGTCGAGCAGCGAACCGCCCCGGCCATCGGGGGGATGTGGCCGGGGCGGTTCGGGCGCTGACGATACGGGATTCACACCACCGGCGGCACCAACCCATCCCGCCGCGCGGCATCGTCGGCGGCGGCGATCAGCGCGGCGGCCAGTTCGCGCGCCTGCTGGCCGCTCCGATCGACGCCGACCGGGATCAGCCGGCCATTCACTGCCAGCGCGTCGGGCAGCGACACCGCGACGTTGTTGATCGTCCAGCCGTCACGGGCCTGGGAGCCGACGACGCTGACGTTGATATCACCGAAAGCCGTCGGGGCACAGCGGTACAGGCGCTCGCCGGCCACCCAGGGGCCGACCTCGACCGCGCCAGCGGGGGGCTGCGGTTCTGGCGTGGTCATCGTGCGACCGCCCGTCGAATGAAGTCCTGGGCGGCCTGGCGGGTGGGGTAAACGTCGGCCAGGCGCTCCCAGTGGTTGCCGACCAGCTGCCAGATGGCGAAGCGGTCGGCGCCGATCTTGCGGGTGCGGAAGTCGGACGTGACAAGTGCATGCATGGCGTGCTCCTCTAGTAGGAGCCACGCTGTGTCTTGCACGTTTGTTGCACGGACTTGCGTTCGTGCTGGTCAATGCGTCGAGCTGACAGGATTTGAACCTGCGACCACTTGACCCCCAGCAAATGGGGCTGGCATGTTGCGCCTGTTCACGCTCGGTATGCGCGTTATTCGATGCCTGCGGATCGGGCGTAAACGCGCAGTTCGTTCAGCAGCGCGCAGGACGCTTGGTCCCAAATTGGTCCCACCACATGCTTGCGCCCGCCATGGGCAAGCAGGCCACTCCGCTCAGCCGCTACGGCTGGTCCTCGAACGCGCGTAACGCGGACGCCGCAGTAGACATCTTCATAACCAGCCGTCCCCTGCGCTTCTTCACCGGCGTGAAGTCGAAGCATTCGTAGAACCCATAAGCCTCATCGTCCATTGCATCGACGACGATGAGTCGTCCCCCGCCGATTTCAGCGGCCTTCACCACCTTTCCGAGTGCGTCGAGAAGTAGCTGTGCACCGTATCCGCGCCCCTGCAGCGACGCGTCGAGAGCCAATCGGGCAATGAGATAACCCGGTATCCGGGAGTATCCGCCGGCCAATGACCCCGAAATTCCGGCGTCGGTGCGAATGACCTCAGTGGGGCAGATCGCGTAGTAGGCGCAAACCTTCTGCTTCCCGGCTGGCGTCCATACGTAAACGTGGGCAACTCCACTGGAGTCTGCGCGCCGCGCTTGGCCGTGAAGCCAGGAGTTCAATGCCGCTTTGCCGCAGTCGAACTCGTCGAGTTGGTGGTGGTCACCGAGTCGTGCCGATTCAAACATCCGGTTCGGTTAGCGACGTGTGAACACTGCAGGTGTGCGCGCAGCGGCGGCAAGCCGAGGTGCCTCGTCTGCGACGTCGAGGCACGCCATCAGCTCGTCGAATTGCTCCGGCTCCATCATCGTCACCAACTCGTTGCGCAGCACCTCCTCCGCCCGCTGCAGAGCCGCTTTACGGACGAATTCAGAGGTCTGCTCGTGGACCGCACCGGCTGCTCGCTGGATGCGATCCAGAGTCGCCTCCTCCGCGCGAATCTCAATACGCTTTGCCTTAACTGCCATTACCGCTACCTCCCGAACGCCAGCGTACGGACAAAAACCGTACATCGCTACCCGCTCTGTTCACCGGTCGCCGCATCAAGGCGTCACTGGAACGAAGGTCGTCCAGCATGTCGCCCAGGACTTCGGAGGCGCACGAAGCGCTGGTGCGCATCGCATCAGACAAACAGGGCACTCTGAAAAATTCCCGGCGCCCTGCTCCGCACCGGCGCCTAAACGAATCCCTCGCATCCAGCTGGTGTCAGCCGCACGGAGTGCACTTGACCAGCGGTCAAGTGGCCCTGGATTCTGGGAGAGTTACGGCGGGTGCATAGTCGCACTTAACATGCATTGGCGCATACAACGTGCGCACGAAGGCCGTCTGAACCCTGTTCGAGACCGCTGCGGCGGGCCTCTGGGACCCAGATTGGCCCCGACACCGGCCTGGACGGACCGAATCGGTGGCCAAAACTCAAGGAAAACCGCTGATCAGAGCCGGTTTCTGTTGTCGGGCTGACAGGATTTGAACCTGCGACCACTTGACCCCCAGGAAATGGGTCTAGCACGTTATGCCTGCTCACGCCCGGTATACGCGTTATTCGAGGTCCGCGGATCGTGCATGAACGCGCAGGTCGTTCAGGAGTGCGCAGAACGTGTGGTCCCAAATTGGTCCCAAAGCATTTTGGCTGGTCTGGAGGTCAGATCTAGGCCACCCGTTCCGGAAACCCCCGAAGTAATTCGGCCGCCGAGCGGGGAGGAATTCATGGGCTCTACGGCTACGGCTAGTAAGACCAGGGCGACGCATGTCGATGCCGTCTGGCAATCTCGGGGGTAGTCAGATCGGACAGCTTGTATTGCTTCAGTCCCGAGCCGAAGCTGACCGAGGTGTCCATCGTCTTCGTAATGCGAAGCCCATCCGCGAGCGGTTTAAGCGTCGGGTCGTTGATCGCCAATTTGTCCCACAGCGCGCCGATCAAGTTAGTCAGCGGCGACAGGTGCGCTTGCTCGTAGTCATGGCCCAAACCGGAGAGGACGAGAGAGTCGTCGGCAACTCCTCCCGATAGCAAGGTTAAGAGAGGATTCGCTTTCGTCTGTTCACGCAAGAAGCTCTCGGGTAGAACGATGGCTTTCCGCGTCCAGGTTCCAAGGTCAGCAATGCAGATGAAATCCAGCCCTTCCCGCGGTGATCTCACGAGTTCACCGTCCAGTTCGTTGGCGATCCCCCTGATGTTCTCTTTGGGGTTGCTCGCCGGCGCTTTCCAGTCGTGAGATTGACCAAGCAGTCCGAAGAAGACAGGTGGCACCAAATGAGCCCGCTGATCCGGCTCCCGAATCTTCATCCCGCGCCGAAGGGCTATCGCTTCTTCATACGCCTCAGCAATATCTTTTCGTCCAATGGTTCGTCTCACGCTGAACGCAGCGGCTATCCCGGATGCGAGGACATGGTGTTTCTTGCGGAGCTTCCTCGGATAGTGAGGGTGAAAGACAACGAGGTCCGTTTCCTTTGTCCGTTCGAGACCGCCACCCGTTTCCAAGAGCAGGTACTTCCTCTTACCGATCTCGTACTGCGGCGGTAGCCAATCCGTGAGTACTTCATCCCAATTGGATTCGACCCCGTGTCCTGTCTCCTGCGCGTGTCCCCACCCACTTGCCGCGGCTTGTTCGCGCTCGAAAGATTCCACAACTGACCTGTTCAGGTCCGATAGCCACTCATGGTGCTCATGGGTCATTGGTCTGGCCTACGCGTACTTCGCGTAGTCGTTGACGGTCTGAGGGTCAACGCCGAACTCAACCGCCAGCCACATCCGTAGAAGGCGCGCACCCGACCGCGCAGCAATCACAGCGTGATGCGGTTTTGGCAGTGGATGATCGGCGTGTTTCGCCTGCTTGTAGAGGTTGTTGAAGTCCTCGCACCAAGCCTCATAGTCGGCGTGCGCTGGGACGTCATTTTCGGGGCTTCCCTTAATGACTGGTCCCACGTCGCACTGCAGCGTTTCACCAATCCGTTTCAGGTATTGCGGGAATGACTGCTTGCCGCGTCCCGCGCGCAAAGCAATCTTGTAACCCAGCGCCTCCAGAGCGACGCCGATCTGTAGTAGTTCCACTTCTACCGAGCTGCCAACATCAAAGTGCCACAACACCAATGGACCAACAACCCGTGCCCATTCACCTGATTCGGCGATCCACCGATTCACACCCGCCGCCCGGATGTCCGGATAGTCGAAGAGGGTGTGCTTGGTCTGAAACTCCATCGGAGCATTCGCGCCTCCCCAACCGCACCAAGTGGAGATGATTCCTCTCCACGGGCCCGAAGCGACCCAGGACAGCCTTTGTCCGCAGGGCTTCCCGTGGGCGATGACCAAGAGTTCTTGAATGTTGCGGTGGGACTTTAGGTGAATTTCCAGGGACACCGGGGCACCCTCGACTCGGGTTTCCACAAAAGTCTTCTCAATTATCTCGTGACGGCCGCCAGACGAGTTTCGTTGGGATGTGGTATCGAAATACGGCACGAACCGCAGCCGATCGGCGGTGCCAATTTCGATGGGATCGCCAGCCTTCGCCACGAACGACACGCCAGTAGTCAGACCATCGTCGTCTGTATAGATCGTCTGTTGAACGACTGATTTTCCCGTCACCCATGTCGCAAGCCCCGCAATCTCACTCCGCACGCTGTTCACCTTTGCGAAATCGGCACTCGTGCGTTGAAGTTGAACAGCATGGTCAGCCTGCAACTCGACCAGGCTCGGCTGGTTGCCTCTGCGTGTCGCGCGGCGCACAACGCATCCATCCAAGCCAACCATGCCGCGCGAATCCTCCAATACCAGCTGTTCAGGCACCTCCCTTGGAGGCATCGACATCAGCTCTGACTGTCGCGGTTCGTTGTCGGGCAGGTACTCCAGGACAATCTGATCCGCGCTGGCGGTCAGACGCCCCATACCAATTTGGACATGGTTCTTGGCGTCGTACACCCTGCCGAGCCGGTCGGTGAATTCGTGGAAGTCGCTGTTGGACATGACCTACCCGCTGTCCGCCTACTGCACGGGACAAGCATATTGCATCGCCACATTCATCAATCGCTGTTGGGCACCCGGGCCGACGACTCCTTGCGCGATGAGTTCATAGCCGAGGAATCCAGGAATGCCACCTTCGCACGCCTGGTGCGCGACCCGCCAGGCGGTGTCGGGGTTCAGGTTGAATCCGTTGCGCTGCAACGCCTGCATGTAGTTGTCGAATTCTGGTGTCCCCTGTTCCGGGATCGCATTCGCCACACCGGCCAAAGCTACAGCGGCGATCACCGCTCCGATCAGAGGCGTAATCACACGTCTCATTTCCCATCCCCCTTCGAGTACATCTGCCTGCCTACATCCAAGATTCGCACAGCCCACCGACAGACCGACTAGGAATCACCGTTTGATGCGCCTACTCGACCACCACTCTGTCCGTAGCACCCCGGCCGAACACCTCTGGTGAATACATCTCCTCGGCCTTGGGCGGGCCGGCGGTGAACGTGCCCGGCGTCGTAGCGCGGGCGGTGTAGCGATACCGGTACGAGCCCTCCCACAACAGCGTGGTGAACGCCTCAGCGCGGTTGTCGCGCAGATTTTCGTGGTCAAACCACGGCCGACTCCACCACCACCAGTGACCCGCCCCGCGCCCGGGTCCACCGAGCCCGGGCCCGCCGATGACGCCGACCTCAGACCCGTCGGACGCCGCGTCGCTTGCTGTGGTGGCCAGTGATGGGTCGAGCGGTTCGAAGCCCGCGGGCAGCGGGTCAACGAGCGCGACGTGGTAGCGCCGCGCCCGGGCCGTCATCACCAGATTGACCCTGACGCGGGCACCGGCCCGGATGCGCCAGGTCCCGTCGTCGTCACGTCGGACGTCGGCTCGATTGTCGACTGCCCCGTAGGTTCGGGAGACTTCGAAGCCGCGGTCGAGTGGCTCAAGGGCAAGGCTGGCGGGGGCATACCGCAGGCCCAGCCGGTAGTAGAGCCGTCCGGGACCCTCTTTGGCCAGCAGCAGGTCGTGTGGCTCGTCTGGTCCGGGCCACAATGCCGCCATCGGAACAACGAGATGGCGGAGGTCGGTGGACCTGCCGTGGAACCCTTGCTCGCCCGCGAAGTCCTCACCGAGCCAGAGCCGCGCGGTGAAATCAGGTGTGACGGACTCATACGTGTCGAAGTAGCGACCGAGGGCCAAGAGCACGAAGGCGTTCTCCTGGGTGCTGCCCCAACGCCCCGCGGTCCGGTGACCCAGCAGCCCCGCCACGAGCTTGGGTACCAGGTCGCTGTCGGGCTGGTCGGCGATGAGCGCCTCCAGAACGATCGCGTCGGCGCGCCTGTCCGAGGACAACAACAGGTGAGGACCGTCCTCGTATCGCACAGCTACGGATGCCGCGCCCGGGGTTTCGACCACACGGTTGGCGAGCTGCCGACGGACCTCGGCGGTCTGGACACGTGACTCGGGATCGGCGGCCAGGACCGGAAGGATCCAGGCGAGTCCCTCGACAGACAGTGCACCAGCCGCCACCAACTGGCGAGCCGAGGCCGGGTCCGGGTCGCCGAGTGCGGCCCGTACGGAGATGGCGTAAGCCTCGACCACTGCGCGGGCATCGGCCGGGTAGTCGCGCGGGAATCGCTCGCCAATGCTTCGCAGGTATCGGACCAGTGGCTGCGACACCCGCTCGGGGACTTCGAAGCCCTTCGCTTGTGCGCGGGCCAGCGCATTGCCGACGTGGACGCTGATGTAGGGCCAGGAGTCCTCGTTCCGCCGCCACCAGCCGAAGCCGCCGTCGGGACACTGGCGCGTCGCAAGCATCTCGATGTCGCGTCGGACTGCTGCCTCCAACTCGGCCGGCGAAGCTTGTCCCTCAGTTCCGAAGGCCGCCAGCACATCTCGTAGGGCGGCGACGGCGAGTACCCGGGATGCCAACTGCTCGGCACATTCGAACGGGTAGGAGGCTAGGTACACAACGGCGTCGGCCAAGGCTGCAACCCCGGTCGATGAAGTCGTGACCTCCAGTCCACCGAAGGACGGGACCGCGCCGGCGGGCGCTCGGACCGGTTGGTCCACGGCACCGTCATCGAGCACGCCGTGCATCGCGTAAGCCTCTGTGGTGGCCGGAGACCACACTGGCAGAGTCACCGTCGCGGCATCGGCGTCAGAGCCTGATGCCGCAGCCACCTCGAATCGGGCCTGGCCTACCGACTCGGCCGCGGCGGGGAACCGGACCTCGACCCGGTCGTTCCCCGGCACGATCAGTCGGCGTCCCGCACCAGCCGTCAGCGAAGCGTTGCCCGCGCGGACGGCCACATCGACTTCGAGTGGGATGTCGGATTGGTTTTGGAGGACCACCGGCAGTTCGAAGGTGTCGCCCCAGGAGAGAAAGCGCGGCGCTGATGGACGGACCATCAGCGGCAGTCGGGCGGTCAGGGCGGACTCCCCCACCCCGAAACGAGCGACCCCGTCGGTCGCTACGGCGAGCACGCGGTAGCGAGTGAGGTTGTCGGGCAACGTGACCGGGACGGCAGCCCGACCATCGGCATCGGTGATCACGGTGGCCGCGAACAACGCGAGTGCGCTGAAGTCGGTCCGTGCACGGATTGGTCGCGGGGCAGATGGCCCCGGTCTCGGGCCGGCCATCCGCATCGCAGCCCCCGGCGCTGCCATGCACGCCTCTTCGGCACAGAGCAGTTCCGGGTCTTCAGCGAGCGCGAAGTCGTCAGGCCGTGCGAGCAGCACATGCGGTCGCGACCTGGCTGTCTCCACACCGGCGCTCCGCTTCGGATAGAACACGCCGAGTGGGTCGGGGTTCTTGTACGCCGCGACCGCCAGTACAGCCTCATCGACGACGATCACGGTGGCGCCCGCACCAGTTACAGGCGCCTCGTCGGCGCCGGTTACCACGAGGTCCAGCACGGTTGATTCACCTGGCCGTAGGCCAGGTGCGCGCGGCGTGATTGCCACCGCCAGCGCCCGGGCGACCGGCGGTACGGGAAGGTAGACGCTGGCCGAGGCGAAGGCAGTCCGGGTGATGCCTGCTGGCGCATCCGGTCGTGCGGCGGCGCCGGCCAGTACGACCTGCACGTGAACCCCGGGTGTGAAGGCATCTTCCATCGGAATGCGCAAGGCGTGGAAAGCGTCGGTGACATGCAGCGGTTCAGTGCGGACGATGCCGTCGCGCTCCAGCACGAGAAGGCCATGCGCCGGCGTGAATGGCGACAGGAGTAGAACTTCCGCAACGTCACAGGGGGCGTAAACCGGCTTGTCCGGAATTATTTGCAGCTCATCGCTTTTGGCTCGCCTGTCCGTGCTTGCACCCGTCACCCAGACTTCCAGGGTGCTGCGGTGCGCTCGCCCGGCGGCGTCGGCCGCCTCAACGACTACCGTCCATTGGCCGGCACCAAGTCCTTCGAGTGTCACGGTCACCGCGTCACTCGCACTGACAGTGGCCTGTTCGACGGTTTCGGTGACGACTTCTCGCCAATGCCCGGCAACTTGGCGGTCCTCGCGGCGTTCAGCACGGACGTCCACGGGGATTCCAGATAGCGGTGCGCCATCGAGGTCAACAACGACCGTCTGGATCTCGATGGCGCCGCCACCAGTGAAAAACGAACGTTCGGAACGCAATCCGACATATAGGGCCGCCGGGTGAACCAGGAGCGATGTCGAGGCTGTCCAGGCCTGGCGGTTCACGTCCTCGACGGTCGCCTCGGCCGACACAGACCAGGGGCGCAGTTCTGAGCCCGGTGTCGTGGAAATTCCGAGGCGGTGGCAACCGTCGTCAGCCGTTATGCCCTGGAATCTCTTGTCGCCGGCACTAGCGACGAAGATCCCGTCGCCGAGGACTTGGTCGAAGGTCAGTTCTACGAGGGTCTCGCGGTCGAAGATGCTCACCGACACTTTGAGCTTCCGTTGCTCGGCGTCGACCTCGATAACAGATCCCGGCAATGTCGCAAATGGCCCATCCAAGATGCTCACTACCTCGCCGACTTCGAAGTCGACGAGTTCTAGTTCCTCGACCTCATCGTCTTCGTCGGCCCATGAATCCAACCGCCACCAGGGCACAGCGCTGCCGAACGTGAAGCGGTCCCATCCGGGTGGGTTGTAATGTGCGGGGGCTGAAGTGACCGACCATTTGACCGGTGCTGCACGCAGCGAACCGCCCGCGTAATAGACCGCCCGCGCCGACGCCGTGACCGTATCGCCGGCAATGGCCCGATCCGGTTCGATGGCCACGCTGACTTCGTACTCAGGACGCCTGAACTCGGCGATCTTAAACTCGTGGCTCCAGAAGTGTCCAACTTGCACCCGAGCGTTTCCGAGGTTGACCGTCTCGGGCAAGTCAACGGTGATGTCGAACCCACCTAGGCTATCCAGAGACGCTGAGCCCGAGGCGATTTCGTTGCCCCGCGGATCCCAGGCATTCCATGAAACAGTCTCGCAATAGTCCGCAGCAGGTGCGACGTCTCCCGTCGGCCCACCTGTGATCGTGCGGATCCAACCCTTGAGGTGAACTCGCTCGCCTGGGCGATAAAGGCCGCGATCGTCGAACATGAGGCAGGCATCATCATCGGCGGGTTCATCACGGCGCCAGGCGCCCCGCCACCCCTCGGGCATGAGAATCGCGACATCATCTTCCCGCCGCACGACGAGTATCGGCTCGGGCGAATCTGTCAGCGCCAGAGAGCAGGTGCCGGCCTCTGCAGTGATGGCGCAGGCTGCACCGAGCTCTACTGTCGCGCCAGCAATTGGTGCGCCTGTCGCGAGGTCGGTGACCCACGTGTGCAGCATGGTGGCATCCATCACCGAGTCCACCCCAAGGCGGGTCGCCTGGACCCAGGACATGGCAGTCAGACGCCGCCGGTCCTGTTTGGACATCCGATCCTTCGGCTCGACGGACACGATGAGTTGGCCGAGCCCGTCCTCAAGCCAAGGAGCGAGGTTCACCTTCAGATCGACCCATGCCAGCCCGGCGCCGGGAACCTTGAGCAACATCTCAGCGACCCGCTCGCCCGGAGGCTTGATCACGTCGTCTGACCAACGCCGACCCTCGGCCTCCTGCCACTTTGTCCAATGCTCCGGCCCCACCGCGTACACCTGCACCCGGACCTGTTTGATCCCAATGGAGCGCACCGCAAGAATCGGGGCGCCCTTCGGGTCGAGGATCACATGATTGCCACCGAGAATCCCCAGCCGCGATTCGGGCGGCCCGACATCCACATGTACGGGTTCCGACGAACCGAGAATCTGGCCGAATACATCACGCAGCGCCGGATCGAGTGTAACCTGGTAGGACTCATTCGCCACAGAGGCCGCGGTCACGTTGACGTAGGAGCCAGACACCGACGCCGTGAGCCGCTCCACCGGCGGCTCGACTCCGATCATCGCTGCATCAAAAGACTCGGCTTCGATCTCGTTGCTGAGTTCGATGCTCAGCGCGCCTGGTGGATGGTCGCCCAGGCGACCCCAGCCTGAACGCAGGCCGCGCACCCGGAAGGGCTCTGGTGTTGCGAATTCCCAAGCTTCTGTGGCCTCGGCGACCCTCGGTCCTTCGAGTGAACGCACGCCCGCCTGGAGTGTCACAGAGAAAGCGGTGTCGAACGGGAACGGCACTCGTGGGTGCAACGCGACTGAGCGCGTCCCCACACTATTCGCGGCGGCATCAAGGACCAGGGCATGCCCACCCGCGGTGAGCGAAGTCAAGGCCAGAACCGTCTCAACATCAACGTCTTGATCGAAGACCAGCCGAACCTCGCTTTCGGGTCGGACCCGATTTCCTTGCGGATAGCGCTTCACGAGCCGGGGCGCAGGTGTGCCGAATCCGAATGCAACATCAACTTCGAGCTCCGCGCCGCTTGCAGCTCTGGTCCCGGCTGGAACCACCACCCGGTACTCCGAGGCCATCGGCATTCGTTCGCCGTCCGGCACGAAGACGAGCGTCCGCGGATCCATCCAACGCCACTCGCCGGGCGGCTGGGGATCCAACCGCGCCGGTGGGCTAGCGACTACAGCGGCATCAACCCTGTCGAGGGCAACCATCGGCGCGGAGAACGTGATCGAAACGCCTCGAGCAAGGTCAACCTCGCCCTCTGGCTGATAGCGCACTACCTCCAGCGCGGGCGGCGGGCCTGCCGCTGCCCGCGCTGGGCGCTGCGGGTCGCCACCCGGGCCGGCGGGTGGTGGAAACGGGACTTCGACGACACGGCCGGGCCCCGGACGCGGCAGTGAGGCCTCGCGCAGGGCGAACCCGGATCCCGACATGGCGGGGGGCTCAGCGGGAGCTGGCAGACGCTCAAGCAAGCGGGCCGTTGCCGCATCATCGAGCCGACGAGCCTCGGGGCGCGCTATGGCCTCAGGCTCGGACCGGCCGGACGATGAGACCCCCTCGGCCAGTTCAAGACCCAGCGGCTTTGCCACGTCGTACCCCCAATTTGATGATGAGATTTCCCTTGGCTGGACTGGCGGAGCCTCCCGTTGAGTGCTTCCGGCCACTGGTCTGGGAGCTTAGGTACTAAACCCGACAGTTTGGGAAAGCTCATCCCAACGGCGGCGACCGGTATCCAAAGTGTTCAGCGACACTTGTCCGATGCTGGCGAGGTGCGTGTACGGGCAGAGCAACTGCACGCCGCCGCCGACGACGACGACGAACACGACAGCTAGGTGGATGTCAGGGAATAGCCAAGACGAATGGGGGGCCGCGCCTGGCTGGGCCGATCCGATTTTTCCTGTCTGCCCCAAGTGGTTCAATTTGGCGCATGTTCATCAAGTCTGCTGAGGAATTCGAGCACTTTGTAGCGAAGGTATTTGAGCTGAGTGGACACTATGCAGAGGTGACACAGGCCTCAGGCGACTACGGCGTCGATCTAGTCCTCAACGGCGAGATTGCCGTGCAGGTCAAGTTCTATGGGACGGCAGTAGGCCCCGCAGCGGTACAAGAGGTGGTAGCCGGGCGCAAGTACTACAAATGCACCCAAGCCTGGGTCGTCACCAACAGCACCTACACACCTGCCGCTGTCACGCTGGCGCAGGTCAACGACGTCCGGCTTATTGATGGCAACGAATTGGCTTGGTTGGCCGAGAATCCCGATGACACCGCCGACCACGGCGAGCGGTACAGAGCGGTCAGAGAGGTAAGGGCTACTTTCGGAATGGGTGCGGAGGACGACTTTTTCGACTACGAGCCGAACAGGCACTTTGGCGCGACCACCTTCACCGTTGGCGGCATCACCATTACCCGCGATCAGATCGAGCGGATGAGCAGTCGCGAGCGAAACAGTTTTTTGATGGCACTTACGCGGGAGCAGTTCGAGGCTTTTCAGGACGCTGGTCTGGACATGGGCGCGATACCGGATCGCTCGGGAATCTGCTCCCACTGCGGGGCTCCCGTCTATTACACGCCTTCCTCACCTTCCCGGTCGTTGTGCGCTGCGTGCGAAGACAGAATCCAAAAGCTTGTTCAGGCCGAGGAGCAGGTTCAAATTCGACCGGCACCGGCTCCCGCCCAAGGTCCTCCACCTCCCACCCAGGCTCAGGCCGCCCCGTCTGCTCCCCCCGGCTGGTATTACCCAGAGGGTCCTGGTAGGGCAGCTCGTTGGTGGGACGGCCAATCCTGGCGCTGAAGGGAAGCCGGTTGAGGGGTGTCGCCTCGGGCGGTCGTTCCTAAGTGAACATCGCCGGCCCGTGCGGGCCCGCACTATCGCAGCCGTCTGCAACGCCAACGAGTCAGCCACCAACAGCGGCAGCCACCGCACCGCCCAGTCCCAAGCAAACCGCCAGCGCGGCCTAGGGGAGCTGAAATGAAAAAGGCACGCGTGATTCCAAACGTGGCGGTCGGGGCGTCGGCCGCTATTTGTGGATCATGGCGGGCATAGGGACTGTCCTGTAGGGCAGCAGATCAAGCTGTGTGCGCAAACAGCCGCTCCCGCTCTTCAGCGATGATCTCGCGCGCCAGCTCGGCCTCTGAAACGTCATACGCCTCAGGCGCGCTTTCAGCCGTTTCACTAATCCGTGCGAACTCGGCGAAAAGTTCGGCTTTCCGGGCGAGGATCTCGCGGATCCTTTGATCCACGCCTTCCTCCGATAACAGCCGGTGAACCTGGACCGACTCAAGCTGTCCCATACGCCGCGCACGGGCAACGGCCTGCCACTCCATCGTCGGCTTCAGCTGAGGTTCGCAGATCACCACTACTGAGGCGGACTGGATATTCAGCCCGACTCCCCCAGCGACGATCTGCGCGACCAAGACAGCACCGTGCCCTGCGTTGGAGAACTGATCGACCATCTCTTGCCGTTTGATCGGGGCCACCGATCCCGTCAGCGGGCCGAAGACCCGGCCGGGAAGCGCGGCCGCCACTTGGTCGAGAACATCACGAAAGTAGGAGAAGACCACGACCCGTCGACCGTTGTCTTCGGCCTCTTCGACAATCTCAACGAGTCGTGCGACCTTCGCCGACTTATCGCCACCAATCATGGCTGCTTGTCGCATTGCCATGAAGTTGCCCGCCGAGACGGCATCGCGGTACGCCGCCGCGTCCGCGCCGGTGAGGGGCAACCATTCTTCAACTTCCACCAATTCCGGCAACTCCGTCAATACGTCTTCTTGGTTGCGGCGCAGGTATGCCGGCGCCACCTGCCGGCGAAAACGGCGGGGAGCAATCTCGGTCGCGTCAACGACGAGGTCGGGACGGAGGTAGCCGATGAGGTTGCGGAACTCTTCGATCCGATTTTCCAGCGGCGTGCCGGTGAGCAATATGGCACGCTCGCACGAGTCGAGCAGCCTTCGTGAATTGCGCGTGCGGATCGCGTCAGGGTTCTTGATGTAGTGGGCTTCGTCGATCACGACGCAGGCCAGTTCTTTTAGCCCAGAGACATTTTGGTGGAGCCAGTTCAAGCTGTCGAAGGTGGTGACGGCGACGCCGCCTTTGCGCCGCCAGTATTCGGCCGCTGCTCCGCGATCGGGGCCGTGAAGGCGGTGCGCCGCCAGTTTGGACTTGGAACTGACTTCACGCACCCAGTTGGTCACGACGGCGGCCGGACATATCACCAGTGCGTGGTGGGATCCGTTGGCTCTCAGGTGCGCAAGCACAGCGATGGCTTCTACCGTTTTACCGAGGCCCATCTCGTCACCGATGACGACCTTGCGCTGCACCAGGCCGAAACGCGCACCGAAGCTCTGATATCCACGCAACGACGCCGATAGGTATTCCGTCTTCAGTTCGAGCGCGCGGACAGCCTCAATGATGTCGTCCGGCAGGTCACCGTGGGTCTTCTCGTCATCCTCGGTGATGAAGCCCAGCTCGCTGAGTAGCGCGAAGTAGTCGGCCGGCCGTGTGAGGAAGTCATCCCACGGATCACCGGAGTCACCAACCTGCCGCGCATCGGAAAGTCGTCGTGCGCGTTGGCGCAGTCGCTCAATCGACTCCAGAAGCGCTGCGGCTGTAGCGCTGGGAGCGCAGAAAACCACCGCGTTCGTGACAGAAGAGGTCACAGCGGCTGAGAGTGGCCCCAACTCATCAGCGAGGTTGAGATCGTCGGTGCCGCCGATGCTTCGTCGGACTCCATCCCAGACCCGAAGCCGGCGGAGCAATTCGGTCGCTTGGGGGGTGCGACGTTTGATGTCAATCCGTGCCGGCATTTCGTCATACGTTGTCTGCCAGAGTGTTTGGGCGGCTCCCTTGATCCGTGTGGCCAACGTCAGGCCGATACCAGGGAGATGCTGAAGGCTTCCGGCGTTGATGACGTCAAGGACCGTTTTGATTCCTGCTTCCTTCAGCGGAGCAGTGCTGATCCGGTCGCGGGTCGCCTCCTTCAGTCGCTCAACAGGCATGTCAGCCACTATTCGCGCAGCCTCGTGGCGACGAACTTCGTTTCCGGCGTTGACAGCTGCGCTCCGGCTCGCGGCTTCCTCTGCCGCGGCATTTGCGACCTTGGCCCGCGCCTGCTGAAGGTCGGCGAACGAACTCACATGGAGCAGCTCGGCAGACCCGCCAAGGTTGCCCATCGTTGTCGCCAGGCCAACGCGCTCCGACAGCGCTTGATCGACCGTCAAAGCGCCAAGCGCTGAGGGTTTCTGCGCAGCCAGTTCATTCAATTGAGTGGGCATGTCGCTGCCCACGAACCAGACGCGAAACTTCCCAAGGAATTCAGCAGCGGCGCCGGCCTTCTCCCGCGTGCTTCCAGAGCTGAAAAAGCGGCGCGCCCCCAGGAGCACCTGAATGTCGCGAAGCGCGGGGGCGACTTCCCCGGTCAGCCTCTTGAGAGTCTCGTTTGTCTCCGTGGAGATGCGGGGAAGGCTCCGGTAGGCAGCGAGATCCTGCAGCGCATCGCGGTCCTGGGGACACAGCAGCATCACCCGCCAAGCAACCTCGTCGTGGCGCCTGACCTCGACAACGGCCTTACGCAGTGCAGCCTCGGCGGCCACTGCGAGGTTGGCGATATCCCCCCTGTACTCGCGAATCGGAGCCGCCAGGTCCACCCAGCCCGACAGCTCCTCGCTCAGCGCCCGAAGCTGCTGGCGTTCGTCCCGGTTCATTGGCCCCCTTGCCCCCACCTACCGAATCCGTCAATTCGGAAGGTTAACCAAGCCCCACGACACCGCAGTGGGTTGCCCAACAATTTGTCGCGGGCTTCCACTACGGTAAAAACTCGTCAAACGGGGAGGGAAAAGTGCTGCTCGAAGAGCTCAAGCCGGGGCTTCGTATCGACGGGCTCATCCCCGCCGAAGTCATCACGGTGGTATTTGCTCAGTGGCACGGCACCGACGCCCTGGAGCTCACCTACAAGACGAACGCCGGTGCTCTCGGCCAGCAGGTCATCTTCAGAAAAGACCAGGACAAGCTCTCCGTCGCCCAGACCGGCAGCCGCGCGTTCGACGCCAACGCTTCGGACTTCAAGCTGGTAGCTGAGGCCCAGCGGATCACCCTGGCCGGGCTGTTCGACCCGATGCTGGCCGTGGCCACCAGCGACGTGCGGCCACTGCCCCACCAAATCCGGGCCGTCTACGGAGAGCTTCTCCCCCGAACCCCGCTGCGGTTCCTGCTCGCCGACGACCCCGGCGCCGGCAAGACCATCATGGCCGGCCTCTACATCAAGGAACTACTGCTACGCGACGACGTCCGGCAGTGCCTGATCGTCGCCCCCGGCGGACTGGTCGAGCAGTGGCAGGACGAGCTGTTCTTCAAGTTCGGGCTCCGGTTCGACCTGCTCACCAACCAGCTGATCGACGCCAACGTCAACCTCAACGTCTTCGAAACCAATCCCCTGCTGATCGCCAGGATGGACCAGCTCTCCCGCAACCCCGAGCTGCAAGCACAGCTCAAGGAAACCGAGTGGGATCTCATTATCGTCGACGAGGCCCACCGGATGGGCGCCCACTACTTCGGCGGCAAGCTGGAGAAGACCAAGCGCTTCCAACTCGGCGAACTGCTCGGCCAGATCACACGGCATCTACTGCTGATGACGGCCACGCCGCACTCCGGCAAGGAAGAGGATTTCCAGGCATTCCTCACCTTGCTCGACCGCGACCGGTTCGAAGGCAAGAACACCAAGACCGCGGACACCAAAGGCATCATGCGCCGCATGGTCAAAGAGGACCTACTGACCTTCGACGGCAAGAAGCTGTTCCCGGAGCGCAAGGCCGAGACCGTTCCCTACGAGCTCACCGAACTGGAGTACTCGCTTTACGAGCAGGTGACCAGCTATGTCCGTGAGGGCATGAACCGCGCCGACCGCATCGGCGGCAAGCGCAAGAACACCGTCGGATTCGCACTCACGGTGCTGCAGCGCCGCCTGGCCTCCAGCCCCGAAGCGATCTACAAGAGCCTCGTCCGACGCACCGAGCGCCTGGAACGCAAGAAGCAGGAAATCCTCAACGGGACCTACAGCGAGAAAGAACCCAGCATCGACCTGGAAGGTCTCGATGCCGACGACTACAACTCCGAAGAGATCGAAGAACTCGAAGAAGAGCTGCTCGACGCCGCGACGGCCGCCCAGACCGTCGAGGAACTCGACGCCGAAATCCTTGAGCTGACGGAGTTGACGCGGGTCGCCAAAGAAGTCCGCGATTCAGGAACCGACCGCAAATGGACCGAACTCAGCCGCATCCTGCAAGACGAAGCCCTCACGACCGATGCCAACGGATGGCCCCGCAAGCTCATCATCTTCACTGAACACCGCGACACCCTCGACTACCTCGCCGCACGGATCCGCTCGCTGATCGGCCGTCCTGGTGCCGTTCAAGCCATCCACGGCGGCGTTCGCCGCAAAGAACGGCGCATGATCACCGAGGAGTTCACCAAGAACCGCGACTGCCAAATCCTGCTGGCCACCGACGCCGCCGGCGAAGGCTTGAACCTTCAAGCCGCACACCTCATGGTGAACTACGACCTCCCATGGAACCCCAACCGCATCGAACAACGCTTCGGGCGCATCCACCGCATCGGCCAGGAAGAAGTCTGTCGACTCTGGAACCTCGTGGCCAGCAACACCCGCGAGGGCGACGTCTTCGTCAGACTGCTCGCCAAGATCGAAGAACAGCGGAAAGCCTATGGCGGCAAAGTATTCGACGTCCTCGGCGAGGCCTTCAACGAACATCCACTCCGTGACCTCCTGATGGAAGCGATCCGCTACGGCGACCTGCCTGAAGTCAAGGCCAAGATGCACGAAGTCATCGACCACCGCGTCTCCGATGGGCTCAAGGAACTACTCGAAGAACGCGCGCTGGCCTCCGACCATCTCGCCGACGCCGATCTCGCTCGGTTGCGCGCCGCGATGGATGAAGCACGCGCCCGAAGACTCCAGCCGCACTACATCGAACTGGCTTTCAAAGCTGCCTTCACCCGCCTCGGCGGCCGAATCGCCAAACGTGAACGCGGCCGGTACGAGATCGCCAACGTGCCGGCCCAAATCAGATCCAGCAAGTACCAACCCATCGCTACCAAATACGACAGGGTCACCTTTGATCTGGAGCACGTCCTGTCGGATGACCTGGCGCGGGCCGACCTGCTGGCTCCGGGCCATCCGCTTCACGATGCCGTCATGGACGAAGCGATCCGCCAATTTGGCGGTGTTCTGAACAGCGGCACTGTGCTGGTTTCGGCCACCTTGGAAGAACCCCATCTCCTGGTCGGCGTCGTCGAGGAAGTCGCAGACGCAACTGGGGCGGCAGTGTCGCGGCGGTTCGGCTACGCCTACGTCGACAGCTTCGGCACCGTGACCCCGGCTGGGCCTGCTCCTTATCTGGATTGCGTGGCCGCGCCTGACGTCCCCGCAGTGGCCGCCGCACGACGATTGCCATGGCTAGCGGAAGCCGAAGACCGCGCCACCAGCTGGATTATCACCAACCAACTTCCCGAGTATCTCGCCGAGGTCCAGCCCAGGCGTGCTGCAGAATTGGCCAAGACCCGCGAGTTGGTCGTGAAGCGGCTTGAGAGCGAACGCGACCGACTACTTCTTGACGCCGCTGTCGCCGCAGAAAAAGAGCGCGCTGGGGAGAAGCCGAAGGAATCGGCCGAGAATCTCAACCGCAAGGCGGTCGAACTCGACATGCGACTGCGCAAGCGCTTGGCGCTTCTGGAAAAGCAGGCCCTCATGTCAACGAAGCCGCCTCGCATTCTTACGGCGGCACTTGTACTCCCAATCGGGATGCTCGACGAAGACGTCCCGGCATCGGCTCCGATCCATGCGAAAGAAACAAAGGAAGTCGAACGTCGCGGAGTTGATCTGGTGATGGAGTGCGAGCGAAGGCTCGGCCGCACTCCGGTTGAGCAGGCCTTCAACAACAAAGGTTTCGACATCCTCTCTGCAGATTCCAATGGCGATACCTATCGAATTGAAGTAAAGGCTCGCCTGGACGGCGCTACGGACTTCTACATCAGCCATAACGAAGTCGTGACTGGAAAAAACGCCGCACCGCTATATCGACTAGCACTCGTTCGGGTGGATCCCCGCGGTGCCGACTACGACGACGTGCGGTACCTCGCCGACCCATTCGCGTCGACTGATCTCGGCGACTTCGAAGCAACAGGCGTTCGAGGCGACTGGATCAAGATGCGCGATAAAGGAGGTGATCCCTTCTGATGGGTGAGCAAGCAGCGCCGAAGCGGAAGCTGATCGAAGTGGCTTTGCCACTTGAAGTAATCAATCGAGAATCCGCTCGCGAAAAATCAATTCGTCAAGGACATCCGTCGACGCTGCACCTATGGTGGGCTCGTCGTCCACTCGCCGCAGCTCGTGCAGTCCTCTTTGCCCAGCTCGTCGACGACCCTTCCTGTCACCCAGAAGACTTCCCCACTGAAGAACTTCAGCGCAAGGAGCGTGAACGTCTCCATAAGCTGATCGAGCGCTTGGTCGTTTGGGAGAACAGTCGCGACGAAAAGTTACTCGCCGAGGCGCATGCCATGATTCTGAAATCTACAGACGGAAAACCGCCAGTAATTCTTGATCCATTCGCAGGCGGTGGGACCATTCCGCTGGAGGCCGTCCGCCTTGGTCTTGAAGCACATGCATCGGACCTCAATCCCGTCGCCGTCTTGATTAACAAGGCGCTGATTGAGATACCGCAGAAGTACAGCAATCAGCGGCCGCTCTTCCCGGGGCTCGCTGAGGCGGAAATACGTTCGTGGCGGGGCACCGAGGGCCTTGCGGCAGATGTTCGAGCATATGGAGCATGGTGGCGCGAAGAGGCTGAGCGACGGATTGGCCATCTTTATCCGAAGGTCACATTTCCCAATGGTTCCAAAGGTCCTGCCATCGCGTGGATTTGGGCACGATCGGTGGTGTGCCCTAACCCGGCTTGTGCCGCAGAAGTGCCGCTTATTTCGACGCTCGACCTTAGTAAAAAGAAGGGGCGCGAGACGTGGCTACGTCCTGTACCGGCTGAGGGACGTATCACTTTTGAAGTCGCAACAGGCCCTCGGAACGTTGAATCGAATAAGCATGGGCAGGGAGCCAAGTTCTCCTGTTGGATATGCCGCGGCGCGATTTCGCCTGAGCAGGTTCACGAACAGCTCGACAGTCATTCAAATCCTCGCAATCGTATGCTCGCGGTGGTCGGCGTGGCTGACAGACGGCGGTTCTACGCTGCACCGACGGTTGAAGATGAAGCCGCAGCCGAGTCAGCCCATTCCGCCGCAGCTGAGATACGCGCTGGGGATGCATCACTAGGCGCTGAGTGTCGCGGCACTTTCGGAGGAAATGCTCAAGGAAGGCGCTACGGGTTCTTCACTTTCGCCGATTACTTCAGCGACCGCCAACTTGTTGCACTCACAACCTTCAGCGATCTGGTGCAAGAGGTAAAAGAACGCGTCCTCTCGGATGGCGGAACGGAAGACTACGCCGCGGCGATCTCGACTTACCTCGGGCTCGTCGCAAGCCGTCTAACGGACTATCAATCCACCATGACAACCTGGGCGAACAACCCTCAGATGGAAATCCTCCGAAACATGTTTTCCCGTCAGGCAGTAGCCATGACTTGGGACTTTGCCGAAGGTAATCCATTCGCAGATAGCTCCGGCAGCCTGACCAGGATGCTGGCCGCCGTTGCCAACGCAATTGAGTGCCTGCCGGCGTCCGGTCGGGGTCTGGTCAAACAAGCCGACGCACGAGATGCAATCGCTGAGGCTGGGCTGGTAAGCACCGACCCGCCTTACTACGACAACATTGTTTACTCCGACCTTGCCGACTTCTTCTATGTGTGGCTTCGGCGCACCTTGAAAGCCGATCATTCGGCGCTGTTAGCAACAATGCTGGTGCCCAAAACCGAAGAACTCGTGGCAAATCCATATCGCCATGGCGGCAAGGACGGCGCACATGCGTTCTTTGAGGATGGCTTTCGCGAGGTCTTCCGTCAAGCACGCACATCGGCCATACCGGGTTTTCCGATCACCGTCTACTACGCGTTCAAGCAGTCAGAGACCACAGAGGTCGGGGAAACATCCACGGGCTGGGAGACCCTGCTGGAAGGGATGATCCAATCCGGCTGGGCAGTGACCGCTACTTGGCCTCTCCGAAGCGAGCGCGGCGGTCGAATGATCAGCGTCGGAACCAACGCCCTGGCCTCGGCAATTGTTCTCGCGCTACGACCGCGACAACAGGATGCGCAATCAATTGATCGCCGCCAGTTTGTCGAAGCACTCAGAGCAGAGCTTCCGGCCGCGCTAAAGGAAATTCAACAAGGTGCAATCGCACCTGTTGATCTCCCACAGGCAGCAATAGGGCCAGGTATGGCGATCTTCTCCCGCTACTCGGCTGTACTTGAGCCCGACGGATCACGGATGCCAGTGCGCTCTGCCTTGGCCCGCATCAACGAGATATTGGATCAAGTGCTCAATGAGCAGGAAGGTGACTTCGATCCAACGAGCCGTTTTGCGATCGCTTGGTACCGCCAACATGGATACGGCACCGGTTCTTTCGGCGACGCAAACAATCTCGCAAATGCTCGAAATACCACCGTTGATTCCATGGACCGCGCCGGAATTCTCAACAGCCGAGCTGGAAAAGTACAACTCATCAAGCCAACAGATATGGCCTCGGACTACGACATCTTGGCCGACCTGCAAACCAGCAACTGGGAGGCCCTACAACACCTGATCAAGAAACTTGAAGGCGAAGGCATCACGGCCGCCGGCCAGTTCCTGCGCATCGCATTGAGCCGTTCCGATGGCGCGGTTGACGCCGACCTCATCAAAGAGCTCGCCCACCTCCTGTTCCGCGTCGCAGAAGGCCAAGGCTGGGTAAAGGACGCGCTCAGTTTCAACACGTTTGTGACGAGCTGGCCCGAAGTCCTCGATGCTGCGGCTTCTTCCGACCTTTCCGGCACCAGCAGCCAGTCAGCGTTCGACTATGAGGGGGATGAATCGTGAAGAAGCTCGATGCGGGTGAGCACCCACTCGGGAAGGTGTTCTCCAGCGATTTCGAGTTCGCGATACCCGACTACCAACGTCCGTACTCATGGGGTACCGAACAAGCACTCCAGCTCCTGGACGATCTCAATGGAGCCATCGACCGCGATCCCGACGAGCCTTACTTCCTCGGGTCGCTAGTCCTAGTTCGAGACAACGGCCGGCGCGCCGAGGTAATCGACGGGCAGCAGCGGCTCACAACACTGAGCATTCTCTTCGCCGTCATGCGAGATCTGACCGGCAATGACGACCTCCGAAAAGAGCTCAGCGATTTCATTCAGGAACCCGGCAAGATTACCGCAGGAACCAAGGCAAAACCGCGCCTGGAACTGCGTCCCCGAGATGCAGATTTTTTCCGCGAACACGTTCAAACACTCGGATCAACTGACAAGCTAATTGCGTTAGACGACAACGCCGTAACGGTTGATTCACGCCGCAACATCAGAGACAACGCCCGTGCACTGCATGACGAGCTCGCCGGTTGGCCGCCGGGACGTCTTGAGAAGCTGGCCGAGTTGGCAGGTAGTCGAACATTCTTGGTTGTCGTGTCCACCCCGGACCTGACGAGTGCCTATCGGATCTTCAGCGTGATGAACGCGCGCGGGCTCGACCTTTCGCCGAGCGACATCTTCAAAGCGAAGACGATCGGCGAAATCGCCGACGGAGACCGCGCGAAATACTCACAGAAGTGGGAAGACGCAGAAGAGGAATTGGGGCGCAGCGGATTCGCCGACCTATTCCTCCACCTTCGAATGATCTATGCCAAGGAACGCGGTAGGCGTGAGTTGCTGATCGAATTCCCCGAACAAGTTCTAAACCAATACCTACCGCAACACGCCGCTGAGTTCATTGATGACGTGCTACTGCCCTACTCAGATGCCTATGAACATTTGATCAATGCTGACTACACGGGAGGCGCTGCCTGGCAAAGCGTCAACGCCTGGTTAAAGCGGTTGGCGCGACTCGACAACAATGATTGGCGGCCACCCGCGTTATGGGCATTAAAGCACCACCCCGATGACCCGAAGTTCCTCGATGCGTTCCTGCGCAAGCTGGAAAGGCTGGCAGCGAGCATGCTCCTGCGCCGCGTGTACACCACACCACGCGCCATGCGGTATGCCAACCTGCTCAAACAACTCGACGCCGGAAAGGGCCTGAAGTCTGAAGCTCTCATCCTGAGCGAGCAAGAGTGCGCGGAAACGGTTGATCGACTCAAGGGCGAGATCTATCTCGTCGCTCCTTCTCGCACCTACGCGTTGCTGCGTCTGGACGAGTTGCTCGCCAATCAACCCGGCGTCAGCTACGAGCATCGCATCCTGACCGTTGAACATGTTCTGCCCCAACAGCCCAAAAAGGGAAGTCAGTGGCTCAACGACTTCGACGAGCCTGCGCGGGAGTATTGGACACATCGGCTTGCAAATCTTGTCCTGCTCAACCGGCGGAAAAACAGTTCGGCACAGCGATTCGATTTCGCAAAAAAGAAGCATCAATATTTTTCAGGCAGCAATGGCGTCGCTACCTTCGCGCTCACGCTGCAGGTGCTGAAGAAGGAGTCGTGGACGCCCGCAGTGCTGAAGGCCCGACAGAGCGCGCTTGTGAAGCGACTGAGCGACGAATGGGAGTTGACCTGACATGGCGCTGAGTAACCGTGACCGTATCGACCGGATGTTCCAGACGATGGCCCCTCCCCTCGATGACTTCATCGCGTCCGTTGTAGGCCAGGGCGACCCAGAGCTCGGGGCGGTCTGGACAAAGCTGGTGCAGGCGAAGGATGTCAAGAATGGCGCACCCGGCGATAAGGTCTACGACCCACTCGACCCGCAGGTTCAATTCCGAATCCTGACAGAGGGCAACATCACCAGCGGCTTCAAGCCCGGTTGGTACCCCTTCAACAAAGCTCTAGGGAAGGCTGGTGAGTCTTTCGCAATCGAGCTGCGTGAGGTTCGAAATTCCTGGGCCCACAACGGAACGTTCAGCGACGACGATGCCTACCGCGCTCTCGACACCGGCGAACGTCTGCTGAAGCTCATTGGTGCGATGAAGGAAGCCGACGAGGTCCACAGAATCCGGCTTAACCTACGTCGCGTAGCAGCCGACAAGGACGACAAGAAGGTTCTCAAAGCAGCAGTCGATAACCCCGAGGCGGCTGGTCTTCAGGCGTGGCGTGACGTTCTCCCGCCTCATGAGGATGTGGCCACCGGTAACTTCGCGGCCTCTGAGTTCGCAGCAGACCTCTACAAGGTCGCGTTCGGCGGCGAGCAAGATGCCGGCTACTCCGATGCGGTTGAATTTTTCCGCCGCACCTACCTGACGGAAGGTCTGAGTGACCTTCTTGGCCGGGCCGTGCGCCGGCTTTCCGGTGACGACAATGCGCCCCCTGTCATCAACCTCCAGACCAATTTCGGTGGCGGCAAGACCCATTCAATGCTCGCGCTGTGGCATGTAGGAGCGGGCCTGCCTGTCGGCGAGTTTCCTCAGGAAACCCAAGATCTCCTCAACAAGAGTGGTTACGAAGGGCTGAAAGTCAACCGCGTCGCCATCGTCGGTAATCACTTCAGTCCGTCGGGTGAAACGAAAGATGACGGTACCCACGTCAACACGATTTGGGGCGAGCTTGCCTGGCAACTCGGTGGTCGTGAGGCGTATTCATTGGTCGCGAAGGCCGATAGCGAGCGCACGACTCCCGGCGAGGCATTGCACGAGCTGTTGGCCAAGTACTCCCCCGCCGTGATCTTGATTGATGAGTGGGTTGCGTACGCGCGATCTCTCGTCGGCCGTGATGACCTGGCCGGCGGAACCTTTGATGACCAGTTCACCTTTGCGCAATCACTTACTGAGGCGGTCAAAGGCACGTCAGGTTCGTTGCTCGTCATTTCGATCCCGGCCTCAGAGTCCGGGGATGATGGCGACAAGATCGTCGGTGGAAACGCCGAAGAGGTCGGTGGTGCACACGGACTCGAGGCCTTGAAGCGGCTGCAGAACGTGGTCCGACGCGTCGCCGACCAGTGGCGTCCTGCGTCCTCGACCGAAGCCTACCAGATCGTTCGGCAGCGCCTGTTTCAACAACCGGACGCAAAAGGATTGGCGGCCATCAGCGCCACCGCCCGGGCTTACGTCGACATGTATCGCAAGTACACCGACGACTTTCCCCGGGAATCGCGCGACTCGGCCTATGAAGACCGCATCAAGCGGACCTACCCGATTCACCCCGAACTCTTCGACCGCTTGTACGAGGAGTGGTCATCACTGGAGCGCTTCCAACGGACTCGTGGTGTCCTGCGTTTAATGAGCACCGTCATCCATGCACTCTGGACCGGCGAGGACGCATCGCCCCTTGTGATGCCGGGTTCGATACCGCTGTCGACTTCGAGCGTCAATTCCGAACTGACGCAGTATCTTCAGGATTCCTGGAAGGCCATCATCGACGCTGACGTCGACGGCCCCAATTCGGAGCCTGCACGGATCGACAAAGAGAAGCCACTCTTCGGCCAGCGCTCGCTCACCAAGCGGCTGGCCCGCACCGTGTTTTTCGGCGCCGCTCCGACGATCGGGTCAGCGCACAAAGGCCTCGAAACACAACGCGTATTCCTTGGAACGGCTGTCCCGGGCGATGTGCCTGGAAATTTTCATGCGGCTCTGACCCAACTCGCTGATCGCGCGACCTATTTCTATTCCGGTTCCGGCAAGTACTGGTATGACCTCCAGGCCAACATCACCCGCACCGCGAAGGACCAAGCCGAACGACTTCACAAAGAGGACGTCTGGGCGGAAATTGTTCGCAGGTTGCAGGCCCAAGCGCGGACACGCGGCGATTTCGCCGGTGTCCACGTCTGCCCGGAGTCCAACGCCGACATACCGGACACCGACGAAGCCCGACTCGTCATCCTGCACCCAAAAGTCGCTCACAAACGTGGCGGTGATTCGGAGGCGAAGTTATTCGCGCACAAGGCAACAGAACAACGCGGGACGGCGAACCGGACAAATCGCAACATGCTCGTCTATCTGGCTGCCGACGAAGCGCGCCTTGAAGAGCTGGACACCGCTACCCGCGATTACCTCGGCTGGACCCACGTCCTCGCCAACGAAGCGGACCTCGACCTGACCCAGAATCAGAAGAATCAGGCCACCCAGCGGCAGAGCCAAGCCGATCAGACGGTAACTGCGCGTCTGCTGCAATCGTTCACCTGGGCACTGGTCCCCACCCAGCCTGACGCCGGCGCACCCTTTGTGATCCGCGAAACCAAGGTTGAAGGCCAATCCGAGTCATTGGCCGAGCGGGTCTCCCGCAGGCTCGGCAGTGATGGAGACCTCTCGACGAGGCAAGCGGCCGTCACCATTCGTCTGGCGATCAACAAGGTTCCCCAGATATGGAAGGACGGACACGTCAACCTTGGCGCCTTGTGGGGGCTGTACTGCCAGTATCCCTATATGCCTCGGCTTCGGGACCGTCGGGTTCTCGAGGAAGGGATCCTCGACCTGCCGATGATCTGGCAAACCGATGCCTTCGCACTGGCTACCGGCTTCGATGGCGCGACTGGGCGCTATGTAGGACTCTGGCTACCCACGGACAAGAACTCCGCACCATCCCCCACCGATTCTCTTCTGTTGGTCCGGCCGGATATCGCAGAGAAGCAAAGGGAAGCCGAGAAGCAAGACGAAGGCGATTCGAGCACAGATGACGGAACCGTCGATGAGGGCGGCGAAGACGGAAGGAAAGACGACGAGCGCAAGAAGGTCGTTGTCGTCGAACACCCCACATTGTCGAAGACGCGCTTTTACGGCGTGAAGACCATCAGCTCGGACAAGATCGCTCTCGATTTCCGGAACCTCTCCGACGAAGTGCTAGCGCATCTGCGTGATCCGAAAGTCAACCTCGTCGTAAGGATCGAGATCGAGGCAACGGACGCAAACGGGTTTGACGAGAACACGATTCGTACGGTCTCGGAGAACGCTAAAACTTTGAAGTTCGACCAGTCGGGATTCGAGACAACGTAAGCGTTTTCGACACCAAAACTAGAACCAGATGGGGGAAATCTCATGTCGTTTTTCGATCGGGTCGCCGGGATCTTCGGATCGGACGATAAGCCGACCCGAAGCCAAAAGCTCGACGAGTGGCTTGAGGAAACGCTGAAGCGGGAACTCAAGGTCGACTCAATCGAACGAGATGACGACGGCGACATACCAATTCCGTGCGGTAGCGCAGTCGCTTTTGTCCGGGCCTACGACGAGGAGCCCTCCCGAATCCACATATTCGCCCCTCTGCTTGGAGACTTCGCAATGCGCCCAGAGGTGTACGAGGCTGTCAACTCGATCAACCTGCAGGTACCCCTTGCCAAGGCGGTCGTCGAAACCGAAAGCAATCAAATCATCCTGGCGGTCGACCTCTTTCTCTTCGACGAACTCTCTCCGGACCATCTCATGGCCGCGATCGACTTGATCGCGGATCGAGCCGACTACTACGACTCGCGTCTGCAGAAGCGGTTTGGCGGCAAGACGATGCTCGATGACGACGAGGACGAACTCGATGTCTGAGTCGTCGATGCGACTCCTGCGACAGTTCAGCGACGAGATCGTCACGCTCGCCGAAAAGATAGTTCCGTCGACTGCAATCGTGACCGGCCAGACTCGCGATCTTTTGGATGGCGGCGGTTCCGCCTGGCTCTACGACGCCGAGCACCTGGTTACGAACAACCATGTAGTCGACAATCTGGTGGAACCAATCCACGTCCAGTTTCCTGGCGGCCGCAGGATGCCGGCAAGAGTGATTGCAACCGACCCACTGACCGACCTCGCGGTATTGCGAGTCGACCCACAAACGGTTGCCCCCCTGCAAATTTCAACGGCAGGGGCAAAGCTCGGAGAGCTATGCTTCGCCTTCGGCTGTCCGCTAGGCGAGTTCCCCGAGAGCATCAGCATCGGCATCGTCAGCGGCCTTGAGCGCAGCCTGCCGGCGGGCGACAAGCGTGCCATCTTCGACGTCATCCAAACCGATGCGGCCATCAACCCTGGCAATTCGGGCGGCCCTCTGGTGAACACTGAGGGACTCGTGATCGGCGTCAACACCGCCGGAATTGAGGGAGCAGACGGAATAAGCTTTGCGGTGCCGGCAGAGACCGTCGCTGAAGTCGTTCACGAACTGATCACATATCTCGCTGTCGAGCGCGCATCCTTGGGCGTGTCAGTCGCAAAACGTTCAGTCGAGGGGTCTCCCGACGGCCACGCCTTGGTCATCACGGCACTCCGCGAAAATACGGCTGGCCCCTTTGAGATAGGGGACGCCATTCTTGCGGTCGGGGATCGCGAGATCCACACTCAAAATGATCTCCTCCGCGCCCTACGAAGGGACATCGCCAATCGCAAAGTCATTGTCCTGGTGCTGCGCGATGGTGCCGAAGTCGCTGTCGAATGCCGGCCTCGGGGCGTGCGGAGTTACGGCGACAGGCGTCCATAGACCGCGATCGGACCCTACGGCGTGGGCAGTCCTTTGACGAATACGCCAGGGTCGACATCGAGCCCAGCGGCGATCTTCACAATCGTCTCCAGTCGCAGGCTCCGCTGCCCCCGCTCCACCTTGCCCAGCTGCGTCCAGTGGATCCCGCACCTCACAGCTGCCGCCTCCTGGCTGAGTCCGAGTTCGAGTCGACGCTGCCGCACCCGATCCCCGAAAACGCGGGTGGTTTCGTTGAGCGCGGACGACTCGGCCTTGGGCATGGTTGTCAACCTCATACGGCCCGCGCGTAACAGGCCAGAGCGTAATAGGCCCATGCGTATTGCACGCAACTGTTATCGGCTTTAGAGTGAGGTACGCATCGACCAAGCCCGTGGAGACCTATGCGCCCAGACGCCGACCCCGCTCCCAGCAGGAACCTCGTTGAATCACTGGCTCCCATCATGGCCCTGCCGGACCGTACGGCCGTCGCCGCCCTAGACCAGATGCACTGGCATCTACTCTGTTGCTCTTACCTGTTCGAAGGCTGCTACGACGAGATCGTGGGTGCCCTCAAGACTGCTGCTGACGAGGAGTTTCTGAAAGGGATCAGAGCAGCGATCGCCCAACTGCGGACCGGCGTTGAGACGACGGTGGCCGAAATCAGCGTGATGCATTTCGATCGCCGGTACGTCTCAAACGCAGAAAGCTTCCAGGACGAGCTCGATGCCGCCTCCGATCCCGAGAGGATCTTCTTTCCCGTTGCAAACCCCGCCCCCAACTGCCAGAAACTCATCGGCAAGGGCGTAGATCCCTGTACCCGCCCCGTGCTCTATATCGGCAGCGGCGAATGGTCCGAGGGCTGCGAAGTCCATGCTTCCAGCGGTGATCGCGACCGCAATAACCAGTGGCAGCACAGCCTCAATGGCACACCGGGCGGCGAAGCGCGGCTGCGCCTTTCTTGGCAGCACACCGACGTCGCCAAGGTCTTGTTGGACTGGTGGCCAACGGTCGACTGTCCCGCGCGCCTCATCCGCGATGCGCTCGGCAAATCAGAGACTTAGGCCGACATCACGGCTCGGCTCCGGTACTGCGCGCAATCGGGCGTGCAACGGTGTTGCCAGAACACGATGGCGGGCAACCGACGCATCGAGCTGGGCCAGCAGCGTCGCGGCTGTCGTCTCGGCGTTGGTCTGTGGATGCTCAACGGTGTTGAGGTATGCGGTGATTCTGCATATCGCGGTGGAACTGTCGCCGACGCTGCGGTGACGGCCGGCCGACCACGGCAGGTTCTCGGTCAGGGCATCGGTGAGGTGGCGGCTTGGGCCAGGAGTCGTCTCGTGCGAGGTCGCCAGCACCACTTGGGTGTTCGTTGCGCCGGCGTGGGTCATCAACCATGTGATCTGGGACTCGGTGAGGTGGTCGGCATCGTCGACGATGATCAGAGCACCCACCGGAGACTTCCACCGCCCGCTCTGGAGTTTGGTCATCCCTTCCGCAGCAGCAAGAACTATGTGGCTGTACCGATCGCGATGGGCCCGGGCCGCGGCCGCAGCCGTCGCGGGCAACGCCAGGACTCTGTAACCGCTGTTCGCGGCGGCTACCGCCACGCTCTTGAGCACAGCATGCGTCTCGATGGATGTATCACAGCGCAGAGGTTGAACGGACATGTCGCTGTCGGTGATGGCGGCCGCGATCCTCATGACTGACGGCTCGGGATCCTCAGCCATGTCGGGTTTGTAACTCGTTGCCGGACTGCGACTTCCCGCCGCTTCGATGGCCGACACCTCGGCCCGTAGTTGGTCCAGGTCGGCCGCAAGGTTGTACGGAACAGCGGGGGCCTCGGCATCGAAGATCAGGTCGCGAGTCAACGGCTCACCGACGTTTCGGGTCTCAGAGGGACGTGAGACCTCGACATCGACGGAGGCCTCGGCAGCGATGGGTGTGAGGCTTCCGGCCAGCCGCCACCACAACGCGGCGGCCGGCAACTCGTCGGGCAACGGGCCGCCGACTTGCATCGCCCTGGCCAGGAGTCCCTCGACATCGACTCCGGTGCGGGCGAGGTCGTCGATGCACCCGGCCAACTGGGGCCAGAACCAATCAGTGGTCAGTCGCGGATCCAGGGTCTGCACAACGCGGTGCCAGCGCCGCGTGGCTGAATCAACCCCGGGCAGCAGTCCGTTGACTCCGCTGCGAAGTGCGCTCTGCGCCATCGTCGAGCGGCGCCGATATTGTTCGGGTCCAGTGATGCGGGTGTCGGTGGGCCCAACCCCATGGGATGCACGGAACACCGCGATCTCGGCCAGCAGCCTCGGCTTGGTGTCGATCAGCGGGCGCGCCCACCTCGGGGCGGTGGCCGCCGTCCACCGCACGGCCTGCTCTCGCACCTGCGAGGCAAGATCGGCGACCAAATCGGCTCGCGCGAACAGGTAGGCACCCCATCGAGGCTCTGCCGCTGCGCAGTTCGGAATCGGATCGAGCCAATGCAGGGGCCCGGAACCACGCGCGGCGGGATTCGGCAATCGCCAGTCCAGGACCGCAGCGGGATCCCGGGCATCGTCCAGTCCCCCACCGGCCACAGCCTCTTGGAGAAGATCAGCGGGGTCCTCACCCTCAAGGGCGAGCACAGCAAGGTGGCGGCGCAGCACCGGCCACGCCTCGCACTCGACGAGACCGCTGAAGAGCTGGGTCGCGGCATTGTCGATACGTGCGATCACTTCGGCACCGGCGCAGTGCTCGGCGGCAGCGCCGAGGGCATCGAGATACATGGCCGAGGCCGGGCCCAGCCGGACGGCCGGGTCGCCCGCCTCGCGGAGGGCCGATTGCGCAGACTGCGGCGCCCCGTCACGGCGCAGAATCGCGGTGAGGATGTCCACCGCGGTCGGCGGATGAATGGCTTTCGGGGTCAGGATGCGATGCGGGTCGGCCTCGGCGGTGGAGAAGTAAAGGTGGTTCTCCTGGCGCCCGCGAGTCAGTGCGACGTAGAGGTGCTGGCGGCTGAGGTGATCGCTGCCGACGACGTGGCAGGTGTCGGCGGTGACACCCTGGCGGGTGTCGATGGTCGCCGCGTAACCCAGGCCGGTGTGCGCCGCGACGTAGTGGGCGGGCAGACGCACCGTCGCATCGGGCTCTCCCCGCAACGGCGACACGGTCAGGGAACCGTCGGCCTCGACGCCGCGGATGATCCAGCGGTGCCCGTTTTTCACCCAGGTGCGGTCGCCGCTGCGCAGCCAGCGCGCGTTACTGCGGGTGGTGATCCAGTCCCCGACCGACGCGTTCAGCCCGTCGCCCAGGGTGACGGTCGGGCCGATCTTCTCCCCGGCGGAGGCAACCCGGTCGGCGCGGGCACG
>Ga0116151_10000562_pt1 | contig 34182 bp, 28 predicted proteins | sample AD_UKC117_MetaG_FD_89893 | JGI IMG/M metagenome (GOLD analysis project Ga0116151, IMG submission 89893) | Active sludge microbial communities of municipal wastewater-treating anaerobic digesters from Hong Kong - AD_UKC117_MetaG | ecosystem: Engineered > Bioreactor > Anaerobic > Digestate... | reverse complement strand
GTCTTGTTGGCGCCGAAGAAGTCGTTGGGCAGCGAGAGGCGGATGATCTTGCGCCACGCGGAGTACACCTGCTTGGGCAGTGAGCCCGACACATAGGCGAGGTCGTATTTTTCGAAGATCTCGCGCACGCGGGGGGCGATCTCGCCGTACCTGTTGCTGGGCAGGTCGGGGAAGAGATGATGCTCGATCTGGTGCGACAGGTTGCCGGTCATGATGTGCATCAGCGGCGGGCCGTCGATATTGGCCGAGCCGAGCATTTGGCGCACATACCACTCGTCTTTGGTCTCGCCCTCGATCGAGTCGGTCTCGAAGGTCTCCACACCCTCGGGGAAGTGCCCGCACATGATCACGGCGTGCGACCACACATTGCGGATCACGTTGGCGGTGAAGTTGGCGGTCAGCGTCGACTTGGCTGAAGGCCCCGACATCAAGGGGTGGACGACATAGTCCTTGGTCACCTGACGCCCGACCTTGCGCAGGGCTCCCTTCACGCGCTGTTTGAAGGCGCCATCGATCTTCTTGCCGGTGCGCATGTGTTGACCCATGTCGAGGTCATAGAGGGTGATGCCGTATTCGAAGAAGAGCCCGTTGATGAGGTTTTCGAAGGGCTGCAAGAGGTGCCTTGGCTGCCAGGGTTGGTCTTCGTCGACGCGCATGATGCCGTAGCCCAAATCGTTGTCGCGGCCGATCACGTTGGTGTAGGTGTGGTGCATGTCGTTGTGGGTGCGCTTCCACTGCTCGGCGGGGGAGGCGTGGTCCCATTCCCAGGTGCTGGAGTGGATCTTCGGGTCGCGCATCCAGTCCCATTGACCATGCAAGACGTTGTGGCCGATCTCCATGTTTTCCAAGATCTTGGCCACTGCGAGCCCAGCTGTGCCGACCACCCACGCAGGTCGCCATTTGCTGAACAACAGCACAGCTCGGCTGCCCAACTCCAGGCTGCGCTGCACCTGGATCACCCGTCTGATGTACGCCGCATCGCGCGCTCCACGCGACTCCAAGACGTCGCGGCGGATCGCTTCGAGCTCCCGCCCGATTGCTTGGACGTCTTCGGAGCTGAGGTGTGCGATTTGGTTGTCTGCCTTGCGGCTGATTACGGTCACGCGACGGCTTCAGCGGTCTGCGTGCGCTTGGGCATCGCAACGGGGGCAGGGGTCTTGTTGGTCATGCCCATGAAGTCGTTGGGCAGCGACAGGCGCACGATCTTGTGCCATGCGGAGTACACCTGCTTGGGCAGTGAACCAGTGACGTAGGGCAGGTCGTATTTGTCGAACAATGCCTTTACCTGCACCGAGATCTCGGCATACCTGTTGCTGGGCAGGTCGGGGTAGAGGTGGTGCTCGATCTGGAAGGACAGGTTGCCGGTCATCAGGTGCATCAGCTTGGAGCCATCGATGTTGGCCGAGCCGAGCATCTGGCGGATGTACCACTCGTCCTTGGTCTCGCCCTCGATCGACTTCTTCTCGAAGGTGGCCACGCCTTCAGGGAAGTGACCGCACATGATCACCGAGTGGGTCCACAGATTGCGGACCAGGTTGGCGGTGAAGTTGGCGCTCATCGTGTGCAGAGCAGAGGGGCCGGACAACAACGGGTGGATCAGGTAGTCCTTCTTGGCCTGGCGCCCGATCTTGCGCAGCACCTGCTTGGCGCGGGCCCGGAACTCCGGATTGCTGCGGTGCTTCTTTTGCAGGTTGCGACCCAACTGCAGGTCATAGGCCGCGATGCCGTACTCAAAGAAGCAGGCGTTGATGAAATTCCACATCGGCTGGAAGAGGAAGAAGGGCGACCAGCGCTGGTCTTCGTCGACCCGCATGATGCCGTAGCCGAGATCGTTGTCCTTGCCGACGACGTTGGTGTAGGTGTGGTGCACTTCGTTGTGGGCGTGCTTCCACTGCTCGGAGGGGGAGGCGTTGTCCCACTCCCAGGTGCGCGAGTGGATCTTGGGGTCGCGCATCCAGTCCCATTGGCCGTGCATGACGTTGTGGCCGATCTCCATGTTTTCCAAGATCTTGGCCAGCGACAGGCCGGCGGTGCCGACAAACCATGCCGGCGGGAAGAGCGAGAAGAGCAACACCGCACGCGAGCCGAGCTCAAGCTTGCGTTGTACGTCGATCACCTTGCGGATGTACGCCGCATCCGACTCACCGCGGCTGTCGAGGATCTCCTGGCGGATCCGCTCGAGCTCGCTCCCGATTGCTTCGATGTCTTCGGGGGTGAGGTGAGCTACGGGATTGTCGGACTCGGCTTGCTTCTGGATGACGGTCATGGAGATTCCTTAAGGATGTGGCGTGGTTAGTGGTCGAATGTGCAGGCGCCGGCTGCGGCGTTGATGCAGGTCTGGACTCTTACGTTGTCGCTCTCGGTGACGCTGGTGATCTCGCCATTGCGTAGGTCGCGCACGACGCCTTCCTTCAAGGGCAAGACACAGGTGAAACAGATGCCCATCCGGCAGCCGCTGGGCATCAACACGCCCGCTTCTTCGGCGGCTTCCATCAAGGTGGTGGCTCCATCGACATCGATGGTCACTCCGCTCTTGGCGAAGGTGACCGTGCCACCCTCTCCGGGCTCGACATAGGTGGCTCGGAATTTCTCCACCTGCAAGGGCACCTCTTTGGTGTCGTGGAAGGACTCCAAAGCGTCGAGCAGCCCGCCCGGCCCGCAGGCGTAGGTGGTGCGCTCGGCCAGGTCGGGCACGAGTTCGCCAAGGGCGTTGACGTCGAGGATGCCGTGCTGATCGTCGTACCTCGCGATCAGGCGGATCGCGCCGGCCTCGTCGAGCGAGCGCAGGTTGTCGATGAAGATCGACTCTGGCTGGCTGGGGGCCACGTGGACGACGACGATGTCGAAGTTGTCGCTGCGCTCGAGGCGGAGTACGCCGTCGTCGGTGACCGGGAAGAGATTGCGCAAGATGCCGATCACCGGGGTGATCCCTGAGCCGGCGGTGATAAAGGTGAAGCGGCCGCCTTCAGGGGGGAGTACGAAGTCGCCCGCGGCCTGCTCAAGGTGCACGAGGGTGCCTGGCTTGGTATGACGCACCAAGTGGTTGCTGACCAACCCGTCGGGGACAGCCTTGACTGTGACCGAGATCCGGCCGTCGCCGCGGGGGCCGTGGGTCAGTGAGTAGGGACGCCAGGTGCGGACGCCGTCGATGTCGACCCCGATGCGGACATATTGACCGGGCACGTGGCCGGCCCAGTCGGCGCCGGCGCGGATCACGATCGTGGCCGCATCGGCGGTCTCCATGTGGATCTCTTCGATGCGCCCGCGCAGGTCAGCACCCTTGCGCAGCGGGTCGAACATGTCGAAATAGTCGGCAGGCACCAATGGGGTGGCCAGCGCCTCTGCGACACGGGTCAGTCCTTCTCTAAGCACGCTCTCCAGTGTGCATGTCGAAAGGGGGTAAAATCATGACTCCAGCAGGTGAACTTTATATCGATCTTTGTTCGTAGGTGACAAAACTTGGCAGCACGCAATTCGTTCGGCCTCAACCAGAAGGCAGTCAAACGCCTGCACGCTCAGATGACTTCGGTGTCTGATGATGTCGTCGAGGCGATCATCGAAGAAGTGCCTTACTACACCGATGCGCTCTCTGGGCCGATGGGCCAGATCATCCGCGATGCCGTGCAGGTGGCTCTCACCGGCTTCATCACAGTCGCCTCAAGTAGCGGAGACTCGGCTCAACCTCGAGCAGCCGCACTCTCGGGTGCCTACGACCTCGGCCGTGGCGAGGCACGTAGCGGCCGCAGCGCCGAGGCGCTCCTGTCGGCCTATCGGATCGGGGCCCGGGTCTCCTGGGAGCGGCTGTCCGCCGAGACCGTGCAGGCAGGTGCTGACGGCGCTGCGGTCGCCAACTTCGCCTCCTTGGTCTTCGACTACATCGACCAACTCTCCGCGGCCAGTGTCTCGGGCCACGCCGACGAAACTGCCCGCTCTGGCCAAGCCCGCGAGCGACTCCTCGAAGGGCTCGCCACCGACCTCCTCGAAGGCACCCTCACCCCTGCACTTGTTGAGCAGACCCAGGCCGCAGAATGGGCGCCACCGGCGACCTTCACCGTCGTACTCGCGCCACGAGAGCAGGCCCGGTCGGTCATCACCGAGCTGCGTGACGACGTACTCCGTGCCCGCGCCGACTTCCTGGAAGGGTATGTGGTTTTGCTGGTGCCTGACGCCCACGGCCCGGCGCGGGCCAGGTTGATCCGGCAGTTGCGCAACTGGTCTGCGATCGTTGGCCCGGCCAGGCCTTGGCAGGAAGCGGCTTCGTCGTACGCGAGGGCCGAGCATGTTCTGGAGTTGGGTCTTGGCCCCGACAGCGAGGCTCACCTGTCGACCTTGATCTTGAACTCCGACCCGATGGCTCTTCGCGACCTCAGGGATCGCGTGCTTGAGCCACTCTCCGACCTGACCGAGTCGACCCGCGCCAAACTCGTCGAGACGCTGCGAGCTTGGCTGCTCCATCAAGGCCGCCGCGAAGACATCGCCCGAGTGCTGTTCGTGCATCCCCAGACCGTGCGCTATCGCATTGGTCAACTCCGTGAGGCCTACGGCGACCGCCTCGATGACCCCGCCTGGATCCTCGACCTCACGATCGCGCTCGGGGAGGGCTAGCCGCTCTCGGTTTCACTGGTCACCCAGTGAACTTGGCACGTAGCACCTGAAATTTCACGTGCTGCGTACGAACTTCACTGGGCAACCCGTGAAACTGGACGGGCCCAAGGCAACTCCCCGGGCGGGGGTCACCCAAGCCACACGCCAAACAGGGAGGCGGGCAGGCAGAGGCCGAGGGTGAGGGCGATATAGGGCCAATTGACTGGGTGGTCGTGCCCCGCGGCTTGTACGGCGAACGCGCTGTAGGTGGTGAGGCCGCCGCAGAAGCCGACGCCGATCAGTGCGAGCATGCTGGGCTCGAGGTTGAAGGCGATTGCGCCGAGGATGAATGAGCCGATCACGTTGACGAGCAGGGTTCCCCAGTGCATTTCGGCTCGGTCAAGCAGGTGCCCGGCGAGATAACGTACGCCGGATCCGATCGCGGCCCCGAGCATCACGAGTAGTGGCGTCATTCGTCGCCGCCTTCCTCAGCGAAGTCGGCGGCTTCAGTTGGGGCCACCGCCCGGCCAGCGAGTCGCACGAGCGGGAGGGTGATCACTGCCGTGGCGACGAACACCATCAAGTGGAGTGGGCGCGCGCCCGGGGACAGTAGTGCGGCACCCGACATCGTGGTGAAGCCCCCCAAGATGCCGGTGCCCAAGAAGACCGGCAGCAGTGAGTGACGTCGTACGACGCCCACGTGCGGCAGCAGGGCCAGCGCCAGCGAGCCGACCACGTTGATCGCCATGGTGGCCCACAGGGCCGAGCCGATGCTGAGAGTCAGGCCCCATCGAGCCAGTGCGCCGATGGCGCCGCCAGCGGCTGCAGCCCAAAGACCCCAGCTGAGTTTCGGCGCGACAGCAGCGGGAGGAGGCACGCGTCCATCATGGCGCAGCAGCGATCATCACACTGGGGTGCCTGAGATCACGGCGCCACAATTTCCTTCAAGCCTGATGCTTTGGGAAAATCGTGAGGTGGACACTGAGACGACCCAGCGCCATCGAGTCGTGGTGATCGGCTCTGGTTTTGGAGGCCTGTTCGCCACCAAGACCCTGAAGCGCGCAGACGTTGATGTGACGATGATCGCCAAGACGTCACATCATCTTTTCCAGCCTCTGCTCTATCAAGTGACCACTGGCATCCTCTCCGAAGGTGAGATCGCTCCGCCCACGCGCGAGGTGTTGGCAAAGCAAAAGAATGCCCAAGTGCTGCTCGGTGAGGTCGACGAGATCGATCTGGCCAACCGCACGGTGTCGCACCACGTCTTGGGTCGGCGTACGACGACCCCCTATGACTCCTTGGTCGTGGCAGCCGGCGCGGGCCAGTCGTATTTCGGTCATGACGAGTTTGCGCGCTATGCCCCGGGCATGAAGTCGATCGATGATGCCCTAGAGCTAAGGGCTCGCATCTTCGGTGCTTATGAATACGCCGAGGTCTCCGCCAATCGTGGCGAGGAGATCGACCATCTGATGACCTTCGTGGTGGTCGGTGCCGGACCCACCGGTGTGGAGATGGCCGGGCAGATCGCCGAGCTCGCCCACAAGACCTTGCCCACCAACTTTCGGGCGATCGACACCCGTAAGTCGCGGGTGATCCTGATCGACGGGGCCGACCAGGTGCTGCCTCCCTTCGGAGAGAAGTTGGGTGCGAAAACCCAGCAGGCATTGGAGAAACTCGGCGTTGAGGTGCGGCTCAACACCTTGGTCACCGACGTGGATGAGCGGGGTTTGACGATCAGGCACACCGAGACCGGCGAGCAGGAGTACGTCGATGCCGTCACCAAGGTGTGGGCCGCGGGAGTGCAGGCTTCCCCGTTGACCAAGACCTTGAGCGAGCAGACCGGTGCCGAGCTGGATCGCGCTGGCCGGATCGCAGTCAACCCCGATCTCACCCTGCCCGGGCATCCGGAGGTCTTCGTGGTTGGCGACATGATCGACCTCGATGGTCTGCCTGGTGTGGCTCAGGTCGCGATCCAGGGTGCTCGCTATTCGGCGACGGAGATCAAGCGGCGACTCAAGGGCAAGCCTGCCCAAGAGCCGTTCAAGTATTTTGACAAGGGGTCGATGGCGACCATCTCACGGTTCAATGCCGTAGCGATGGTCGGCAAGCTGCGACTGACGGGCATGCTTGCCTGGTTGATGTGGTTGGTCGTGCATCTGGTCTACATGACGGGCTTCAAGAATCAAGTCACCGCCTTGATCCGCTGGGCGGTCACTTTCATCGGCAATGATCGTTCTGAGCGCGCGGTGACCATGCAGCAGCTCTTCGCCAGACAGGCGATCGAGAGGTTGAAGAGCGGGCCGGCCTCGCTGATCTCTGATGACGATCAGCGGGCTTCCTCGAGTTGATCACTCAAACCTGGATGGGGAGATCACCTCTCGTGCCCACCTGGGCATGATGAACAGCCCCTCGGTCTCGATGGTTGGCTCGCCACCTACAGGCCCGAGTTGTCCCTTGACGATGGTCTTGATCCCGTCGGTGGAGTCGATCCATGCGCTGGCTTCAAGGTCGCCAAGTGGTGTGGGCTTGCGATAATGAGTAGTCAGATAGGCGGTCATCCCTGGGCGCCCTCCGGCCGCGGCGGCTTCTCCCATGACTTGGTCCATGATCAGGGCACTCACTCCGCCGTGCACCAAGGTCGGAGGCCCTTCATATAGGGCGTTCAGGTGAAACTTCGCCCAAGCGCGACCGTCGTCGCTGCGCTCGGTGTGCAGGGGTACGGCGATCGGATTGCGCATCCCGACGACGGCGTTGCCATAAGCGCGTACGCCACCGTCCTTGTTGACTTGTACGCCGAAAGAGTCGGGGATCATCTCTTCGCGAAGGAGCGCGTCGATCTCTTTGAGTCGAGCGATCGCGTCGTTGACCTTGGCGGGCGGGATCGTCGTACGCAGGCTGGCTTCGTTGAGTGAACGCATCGTGTCGGCGAGGCCGCCGTAGACTTCGCGTTCTTCGGCCAGTTGGTCTTCGGTCAACTCAACTTCGCTATAGATGTCAGCCACAACCAAATCATAGCCGCTCCAAGATGTGACAGGAGGGCGTTGACTGTCACACGCCCAGATCCAAAATCGGTGGTGTGAGGCCTGTCACATCAAGGGGTCGGCTAGTCTTTCTGCGATCGCTCCGCTGATGGGCGAGGGCCTCTAGCTCAATTGGCAGAGCAGCGGACTTTTAATCCGCGGGTTGTGGGTTCGAGTCCCACGGGGCCCACTTCTTCTTTGCGCCCTTGGCCGATGCTGTTGAGGGCCTTGCGGCTCCGCATTCAAACTGCGTAAACGCGCGATCCCCGATGAAGATAGGGAACTGAGAGTCTCAAATCTGCTCCCCGCAAACCGAGATGATCAGTGGACTAGCCCCCCGAGTGGCGTTGAGCCGGTCCTCCTTGACCCTTCAATGTGACGGCGATTACGTTCGGTCGATCCATAGTCCAAGTTGGGTGGGCCGTGGGCTATTTCCAAACGGAAAGCTTATGAAGGGATATCAATCCATGAACTCACGTTCGCGTCGCTTCGCCGCGAGCCTGGTGGCTGTTGTGGGCCTCGTTGCCGCGGGGTGTTCGACCACCCCCGGTGGCCCCGATCCGCAGGCCCCGGTCGCAGCAATCCAGGCGGTGCCCACCACGGGCACGGCGCCTTTGACCGTTGACTTCGGGTCAGTTGGCTCAAACGACCCCGATGGCACCATCTCCACGTACTCGTGGAACTTCGGTGATGGTTCGCCCCTGGAGAATGGTCCGGGTGCTACTCACATCTACACCGCTCCAGGCAACTTCACTGCGACCTTGATCGTCACCGACAACTCAGGCATGACTGGATCGGCGACCACCAATATCAACGTGGTTGATCCCGGATCAGGCTGTGCAGCCAACCCCGATCCGCTCGATGCCAATGGCGATGACACCAACTGTGACGGTGTCGACGGCATTGCGCTGGCGCAGGTGTTGGTCGATGCGGGCAGCGGCTCCGATGTCGGCGCTTGCGGCACGGTCGTCAAGCCATGCGCCACCATCGCCAACGGTGTTGCCACTGCAACGGCAGCTGGCAAGAACATCATCTTGGTCACGGCTGGTGACTACGATGCGTTCGACATCACCAATGGTCGGATCGTCCGCGGCGGCTACAACCCTACCTTCAACGGTCGGATTCCCGCCGGTACTCGCGTGCATGGTGCCCTCGACAGCGCCAACAACACCTACTACGGCGTGCGCGCCAACAACATCACCTCGGTGACCAAGCTGCTCGACCTGAAGATCAATGCCGAAGGCCAGGCCGGTACGGCTGCCAGCGGCGTGATCGTCAAGAACGCCAGCGCCAAGGTCGTCTTGGACAATGTCACCGCGACTGCAGGTCAGGGCGTCAACCCGACCGGTGTCTTGGCCGACAACAACTCCAAGGTTGAGATCCTCAACTCCGCCATTTCGTCGGGTACGGCGACTGGTGCCGGCTCTGATGCCTACGGTGTCCGTGCCCTCGACGGCTCCAACGTGACCGTCAATGGCGGCACGATCGAGGCCGCTGCGGGTGTCAATGGCAACGATGCCTCTGCTGGAGCACCCGCGACTCCCGCCAAGGCATGTGACGGCGGTAACGGCTATGCCGGTGCATTCGAAATCATCGACGGCATTGGTGTCCAGGGGCTGGGCGGCTCGTCCTGCAACCCGTGGTTCACCACTGTCACCAATGGCGGCAATGGCGGCGTTGGTGGAGACGGAAGTGCCCCAGGCGCCAACGGTGTCAAGGGTGGCCAGGGCGTTGGAGCCAATGGCGGCAACGGTGGCTGTGGCTCTGTTGTTGGATGTGGTTCGCAGGCAACCGGCGGTGCTGGTGGCCAGGGCGGTGCGGCTGGTGCGGCCGGTGCCGCAGGTGCCAACGACCTGACCACGGCCGGTGCAACTTGGGCTGGCGGCAACGGTGTCAATGGAAGCAACGGCGCTGAAGGCGGCGGCGGCGGCGGTGGCGGTGGCGGTTCGTCCGCTGCGGCCATGGGCGGCGGCGGCGGTGCCGGCGGTGCCGGTGGCGCATCAGGCTTGGGTGCCACCCAGGGTGGCCAGGCAGGCGGCGGCTCCTTCGGCGTGTACGCCGTTAACTCCACCGCCAACCTCACCAACGTGGCTGTGACGGTCGCTTCTGGTGGCAACGGTGGCAAGGGCTCAACTGGCGGCGCTGGCGGCGCTGGCGGCAATGGCGGCAAGGGCGGCGCTCCCGAGTGCTGTGAAGCCGGTGGCGGTGGCGGCGGCGGTGCCGGCGCAGGCGCTGGTGGCGGTGGCGGAGCCGGTGGCGGCGCCGGTGGCCCGGCCATCGCGGTCCTCCACAACGGCACTGGCTCGCTGACCACGACCAGCGTGGTCACCTCCCTCCCCGCGGCATCCGGCACCGGTGGTGCAGGTGGCACCGGTGGTGCCGGCGGCGCGGCTGGCGCACTCGGCGCTGGCGGCCCGAAGAGCCCCGTGACGCTGTTCAACCGCAAGGGCGGTGACGGTGGTGCTGGCGGCGCAGGTGTTGCCGGTGCAACCGGCAATGCTGGTGCAGCCGGACAGCTGTTGAAGTTCTGGGACAACGGCACAGCCACTCCCTGATCACGAAACACATCGGTGGGCCGGTGGTACACACCACCGGCCCACCGCTTTCACAGACTTCGGACCATTTCCCCTCGGCATCTCGTTGATGCGGTAGGTCCGGGAAACAAGCAGTAACTCTGTAAAGCAGTACCTCCTCAGAGCAGTACCTCCTCAAGAACAGGGCGGCCCCCGGGTAGGGCGGGGCGACGTTAACGAAGGGAAGCAAAAGATGAAGGTTCGAGCGCGGCGGATAGCCGCCAGCCTGATCGCAACGGTAGGTCTCGTTGCGGCCGGCTGCTCCACAACTCCAGGTGGTACACCGCCTGTGGCAGTCATGTCTGCAACACCAGATAGTGGTGTCGCGCCCCTGACTGTCAATTTCAACTCCGCAGGCTCGAACGACCCCGATGGGTCGATTTCGTCGTACGCCTGGGACTTCGGTGATGGTGGTACGGCGACTGGCTCCACCGCCACCCACAACTACGGCGCACCGGGCGTGTACACCGCCAAGCTGACCGTGACCGACAACTCCGGCTTGACCGGCTCGATCACAAAGCAGATCACCGCCACCTCGGCGAGCAATCTGCCTCCGGTGGCCAAGGCCGGAGCCACTCCGAAGAATGGCACCGCGCCTCTGGCCGTGGCCTTCTCCTCGGCTGGCACCAATGACCCCGATGGCACGGTTGCGTCATACGAGTGGACCTTCGGCGACGGATCGCCCAAGGACACCAGCGCCAACCCCAATCACACCTACACCGTCGCCGGCAACTATGTCGCGACCTTGAAGGTCACTGACAACGGTGGCGCTGTTGGCACCGACACGGTGACCATCAACGTGGGTGCCAACCAGCCTCCGACGGCGTCGGCGAGCGCGACCCCGACCTCGGGCAAGGTGCCCTTGGCCGTGGCCTTCTCCTCAACTGGATCTGCCGATCCTGAGGGTGGCGCACTGACCTATGCCTGGAACTTCGGCGATGGTGACACCTCCACGTCGGCCAACCCAAATCACACCTACACCGCGGTGGGCGTCTACTCGGCTGCTTTGACGGTGACTGACACTGAGGGCCAGTCCGACACCAAGACGGTCACGGTCACGGTCAACGCAAACCAGCCGCCGGTGTCCATCCCGAATGCGGATGTGACCGCGGGCCAGGCACCGTTGACGGTCAACTTCAATGGCGGAGACTCCAACGACCCCGATGGCACGATCGTGTCCTACCTGTGGGACTTCGGTGGTGGCAACACCTCGACTGCGCAGAACCCGACGTACACCTTCGGTAGCCAAGGCGCCAAGGTCGTGACCTTGAAGGTCACCGACGACGATGGCGCGACCGACACTGCGTCGATCACGATCAACGTGTCTGCTCAGCCAAATGTGCCCCCCACGGCACAGGCAGCAGCGACCTCGCCGAAGACCGGAGTGGCACCGCACACGGTGACCTTCTCATCGGCTGGTTCAGCTGACAGCGACGGCACGATCGTGTCCTACAACTGGCAGTTTGGTGATGGTGGTTCGTCCAACCAGGCCAACCCCAGCCACACCTACACGCTGGCGGGCAGCTACACGGCCACGCTGACTGTCACCGACAATGCCGGTGGCACAGCTAGCGCGACTGTGACCGGCATTGAGATCGCTCCCAACCAGGCTCCAACTGCCAATGCGTCGGCAACCCCGACCGTGGGCAAGGCGCCCCTGGCTGTGGCCTTCTCCTCAGCTGGCTCTTCTGACCCCGAGGGGCAAACGCTCACCTACGAGTGGACCTTCGGCGACGGATCGCCCAGCTCCAATGCAGCCAACCCCAATCACACCTACACCGCTGCGGGCACTCACACCGCTACCCTGAAGGTGACCGATACGGCTGGCGCATTCGACACCACGCAGGTCGTGATCACGGCCAACGCCAACGTGGCTCCCACCGCGGCATTCAACGCAACTCCAGCCTCGGGCCCGCGCCCCTTGTTGGTCTCGCTTGATGCCTCCAACTCCGCAGATGCTGATGGCAATATCGTCAGCTATGCCTGGGACTTCGGCGACGGCACCAATGGCACCGGCAAGAACGTGACCCACACGTTTGCAGCCAACGCCACGCCGTACACCATCACCCTGACGGTGACCGACGACAATGGCGCGACCGGCACTGCTACCCAGCAGATCTCGGTGTTCATCGATGACGACGGCGACGGGGTTTCCCCGCCGGCCGACTGCAACGACAACAACGCCTCGATCCATCCCGGCGCTGCTGACCCGTTGGACGGCATTGATCAAAACTGTGACGGCGTCGACGGCAATATTGCCGACAACATCATGGTGAACATCTCCGGTGGTGCAGACACCAGCGGTTGTGGCACTGTGGCCGCGCCCTGTGCCTCGATCGCCAAGGCTGTGACTCGGGCCGGTGACTCTGGCAAGCACACCATCCTGATTGCCGGTGGCAACTACGATGCCTTCGATCTGGCTGAAGGACTCACCGTTCGCGGTGGTTACAACGCCACGTTCAATGGCGACGGTGCTGCCACGATCATCAACGGCAAGCTCGACGCTGGGTCCTACTACGGCGTGCGGGCCGATGGCCTGACTGCTCCCGCGAAGGTCGCCAATGTCACCGTCAACGCTGGTGGTGCTGCTGGTGTGGCCTCCAATGGCGTGGTCGTGACCGGCTCGTCCGCTCTGGTGACTCTGGATCACGTGACCGCAACCGCTGGTACGGGCAACAACCCGGCCGGTGTCGTGGTTGACGGATCCAATGTCAAGGTCAAGGACTCCACCATCAACTCCGGTACTGCAACTGGTGCAGGCTCAAGTGCCTACGGCATCCGCGCAGTGAATGGCTCTGATGTTGAGGCCGTTGACAGCTCGGTCACCGCTTCGGCTGGTGTTGCTGGCGACGACGCAACCGCGAGCACCCCCGCCAAGCCTGCGAAGGCCTGTGATGGTGGAAATGCAGGCGGTGCTTCCACTGGTAGTGGTGGCTCAGGCGGTGCCAGCTGTGGTGGTTCCGGAACCGCCAAGGGCGGCGCTGGAGGCAAGGGCAGTGACGGCAACGGAGCAGGTAACGCCCCGAACGGTGCCAACGGCACCGCTGGCGGTGGAGGTGCTGCTGGCGGTAATGGCGGTGCTGGCAAGGCCATCACCTCTGCTGGAGATGGTGGAGCAGGCACTGGTGGTGCTGGTGGCGGTGCCGGTGCGGCCGGTAGCGCTGGCACCAATGCTCTGGCTTCTGCTGGCACGACCTGGGCTGGCGGCAACGGTGGCGCTGGCGGCAACGGTGGCGTTGGCGCTGGTGGCGGCGGTGGCGGCGGTGGCGGCGGCACCAACGGCTGGGCAGCCGGCGGTGGCGGCGGTGCTGGCGGTAACGGTGGCGCAGCTGGTGTCGGTGGCACCCAAGGTGGCCAGGCTGGCGGTGGATCGTTCGCGATCTATTCCGTCAACTCCAACGTGACCACCACCAATGTGGTCGCTACTGCCAATGCTGGCGGTAACGGTGGCAAGGGCTCCAACGGCGGTGCTGGCGGCGACGGCGGCAACGGTGGCTCCAAGTCAGGACCGTCTTGCTGCCTCGCCGGTGACGGCGGCGCCGGTGGTGGCGGCGGCGGTGCTGGCGGCGGTGCTGGTGCTGGCGGCGGTGCTGGTGGCCCGTCCATCGCAGTGTTCAACAAGGGCACTGGCACCCTGACCGTCAACGGTGGATCCCAGGATCGCGCCAACACGGCGGCTGCCGGTGGTGCTGGCGGTGCCGGTGGCGCCTCGGGCACACCCGGTGACAATGGTGGAACTGGTGGGACCGGTAACGCCGGTAACGCCGGTAACGTCGGTAATGCTGGCCAGATCTACCGGATCTGGGACAACAGCGTCACCACTTCATAACCCAACACAAGTCTGTGGCCCCGGATGCGCAAGCATCCGGGGCCACAGTCGTTTTTGGGGGCGATCTGGTGGAGGTCGCGTCGCGCGCAGCGTCGTACCTACCTGGCGAGTCGTCAACCCTTGCGAGTCGCGGTTTGTGTCATACGTTGCGGTGGTTCTTGGCTTGCGTCATGCGTCTGGTGGCCATATGCGCTCGATTCGGATGACGTTGGGGAGTTGTGTCACGGTCCGTATGACGTTGGGCGCCACAGCAGGGCTCTAATCCGTACGCCGAACCCTGCCGTCATCGGCACTAAGCGGCACGAAGCGGCAGGGCGGCTGCTAGCTCAGGCGGTGTGGTTGGCTTGGAAGTAGGTCAAGATCTCTAGGAATTCCTCGACGTCGACCTGTGAACGGTCGACGACCATCTCCTTGCCGCTGCCTGCGAGTTTGACTGACCAGTTCTCCGAGTCCGGGCTCTCGGAGGCTTCCACATTGAGATCCTTGGAGTTCAGGTCGAGATGCTCTACGTGACTGCCCTTGGCAAACTCGACCAATCCGTCGGTGACCGACAAGATGCCTGGCTTCACCATGAGAAGGCCGATCAGGAACAACAACAACACGCCACAAGCGGCCATCAATGCCGTCAGCGGGGTCTGTCCGGGCCGCAGCACCTGCCATGCGATCGCACCGGCCACTGCCACGCCAGCGATCACGCACCCCCCCACCAACACAGACCGGGCGGTCGACGCCTGCCGGAATGCGACGTACTCCGGTGGCTTTTCGGTGCTTGTGGTTGATTTGGGTGAGTGTGGTTTCACTGGTTCACCAGTGAATTTGCCACGTTGCACCTTTTGCAAAGGGGGCTCCGTGACAATTTCACTGGGTACCCCGTGAATTTGGTCGGCGTCTTCTTCATCGTCAGGCGCGGGTACGACGCCACGCAGCGTGGGCGCGGCAGAGACCTTGCTTGGGGGGTCAGACAGGGGCTTGGGCGCCTCAGGGACATCGCCCACGATCTCGGGTGGCTTCGAGACCGAGTGACGCCCACTGAAGGTGGGTACGCCGAAGCTGCTGGTGTCGGTCTTCGTCTTGGGCTGTGAGGGCGTCTGGCCTGAAGGCGGAGCGCCGATCAGCCCGGTTGTCGCGGTGTCGTTCGTCGGCGTGGGCGCGGTGGAAGAATGCTTTGCCTCAGCCTTTACACCTGGTGGCGGCGCAGCCACTGTCGGTTTGTCATCGGGAGTGGTGTCAGGCTGATCTGCTTTGGCGGGAGGCGCCGGTGGCGGTGGTGTGCCTGCGGCAAGCCACTCGGTCATCGAGTCGGCATATGGCTCATCCGGCTCGGGCTTTGACTGTCGCCTGCTGAACAACCCGCGCTTCTTTCGCAGAGGCTCAGGGACAGGGCTCTTTGGGGTCTCGACCAGTGGCACATCAGCTTTGAATGCTGCAGCAGGCTCGGCCGGGGTGGGAGTCTCGGCGGCCAACGGGGTCGCCGGTTTGGGCTCCTCGGACTGCTGGGCTTCCGAGGCCTCCGCGACCTGACCGGGCTGATCGCTCGCCCCAAGCTCTCCCTCAGGCAAGGCCCCACTGAGCCAGTCGTATGACTGAGGAGCCTCAGCTTCGGCCTGGGGCTTGGTGGTCTCAACCGGCGAGGGCACTGGTGGCATGGAGACGGGCTCAGGCTTCGCCGACGGGGCAGTCTGGAGCGGAGGGTCTGCTGTTGAGGAGCTGTCCTTCTTGCCGCGTCTCCCAAAGAGTCCGCGCTTTTCCTTGGGCTCTGGGGGCGCAGTGGCCGCCGCATCGCTGGCAGCCTTGGTCTTCTCAGTTTCATCGACCACTGTTGGGGCCGCTGGCGTGGGGAGCACCCCCGTGTCATCTTTGGTCGGGGCCGTCACCTCTGGTGCGGGTACGGCGGTCTCAGCGGTTGCAGGCTCAGACACGATGGGTTCAGGGGTCTTGGGCTCTGGAGCAGGAGCAGGGGCGTCGCCATAGAGGTGACTACTGAGCCAATCGCCTGTGCTTTCGGACGTCGAAGTTGAGGCGGGTGTTTTGGGCTCCGTGACCACGGGCGCAGCCTCGACGACCGGTGGTACGACGGGCTTGGGCGCTGGCGGAGTGGTGGTCGAACTGTCGTCGCCCAATTGGCCGCCCAATTGGTCGCCTAGCCAGTCGCGGGAAACACTCGCTTCATCTGCGGCTGGCGAGCTCTCGGCGGGCACATCCTCGGTTGGGGGTGCCACGGGAGCGGCTAGGGGTTGCTCCGGCTTGGTGGGCTCAGGTGTGAGCACTGGCTGGGCTGGCTCGGGGGAGACAACCTGCTCAACGGGCTCTGGTGTGGGCCAACTGTTACTGCTGAGCCAGTCCGTGGTGTCGGCGGCCGGCTGCGCTGGCGGCGGGGTCGCCTCGGCGACTGGGGGTACGACGGACTCGGGCGCCGGGGGCGGTGCCGGGGCTTCGCGCTCGGCAACGACTGGTTCGGGCTCGGCAACGACTGGCTCGGCAACGACTGGCTCGACAACCACTGCCTCGGGAGCTGGCGGGGTTGGCTTTGGAGCTACCGGTTCGGGCGTCACGGGAGGGACGACAGAGGGTTCGGCCGCAACTGGTTTGGGCGCAGGTGGTGCGGCTGGCGCCACGGGCTCGGCAGTCACAGGCTCAGCAGTCGCAGGCTCAGGTGGTCTGAAGCTCTCTGGCGCTGCGCGTTCGGGCTCGGGCTCGGCGGGAGCATCGCTGCGCATGACGGGAGCAGGCGGGCCGGAGTAGCTCCAGCCAGGGCGTTCTGAAGCGGGTCGGGGTGCCGGGGCTGCAGGGGTTTGGGGCGCCTCGGGCTCGGGGGCAGGTGCTGGCTCCGGTGCGCTGCGTCGGCGGCGGCCAAAGCGGGTGGGGTGGCGTTCTTGATCTTGACGCGGAGTGCCGTAGCCGTGCTCGAAGGCGTCGCGCATCACCGCCAATGGGTCGGGCGGTGAATAGTCGTCTGAGTCGGGCCCGTTGTTGTCGGGGCGGTCCTCATCGGGACGTCCTGGCAACGTCCACTCCTCTCACGTCGTACACCTAAACAGATCAGCGCATTGATTGTCCCAAAACCCACTCTCGCAAACCTTAGGTTTGCCCGAAAATTTTGGTCTCCACTGAGTTGACGTAGCTCCCAGCCTCTCATGACGGAGCTTGAGGAAGAGACTCCAGCAGACACGGAATGCGACCCCGGGTCCGAGCGTGCAGGCTTGTTGGTAGTGTCATGACTGCCAAGGTGCAGTTCCAGCGGTACACAACGCTCGTTGGAGTTTGTGATCCAACCGGCGGTTCTGAGCTCAACCTGAGTCGGGACGAGGTTTCACGCATCTTGGTGAGGTCATCAAATGATGGTCTCTCGCCCCGATACAAGGAGTAAAAGAGCATGGCTCAGGGCACAGTTAAGTGGTTCAACGCTGAAAAGGGCTTTGGTTTCATCGCCCAAGAAGACGGCGGCGACGACGTCTTCGTTCACTACTCGGCCATTCAGTCGCAGGGCTACAAGTCCCTCGACGAAAACCAGAAGGTGCAGTTCGACGTCACCCAGGGTCCCAAGGGGCCTCAGGCTGAAAACGTCGTCCCCATCTGATTGACGACAACTTTGAGGGCCATGGTCGATTGACCGTGGCCCTCATTGCTTTTCCGCTGGTGCTCGTGGCAGCGCAGGCGCCAAGCGCCGTCTTGATCAGCCGAAACGGCCTGAGATGTAGGCCTCGGTGGCTGGCTCATCGGGGGTGCTGAACACCTTGGTGGTGGGGTTCATCTCGATCAGGTGGCCCGGCTTGCCGGCTCCGGCGATATTGAAGAAGGCGGTGTCTTGCGACACCCGGGCCGCTTGTTGCATGTTGTGGGTGACGATCACGATCGTGTACTCCGCCTTGAGTTCATGGATCAGATCTTCGATCGCCGAGGTCGAGATCGGGTCAAGTGCCGAGCAGGGCTCGTCCATCAGGAGTACGTCGGGCTCGACCGCGATCGCACGGGCGATGCAGAGCCGCTGCTGTTGGCCACCGGAGAGACCCGAGGCAGGCTTGTTGAGCCGGTCGTGCACTTCATCCCACAAGTTCGCGCCTTTGAGCGCCTTCTCAGCAATGTGGTCAGCTGCTGCCTTCTTGAGCTTCTTGTTGTTCAGACGGCTGCCAGCCAGGACGTTCTCATAGATTGACATCGTCGGGAATGGGTTGGGTCTTTGGAAAACCATGCCCACCATGCGGCGTACTTGCACCGGATCAACTTCTGGATCGTAGATCGACTGGCCGTCCAGGAGGACCTTGCCCTCGACCCGTGCCCCAGGGATCACCTCGTGCATTCTGTTCAGTGAGCGCAGCAGGGTCGACTTGCCGCATCCGGATGGCCCGATGAAGGCCGTCACCGAGCGTGCCGGGATGGTCATGTTGATGCCTTCGACGGCAAGGAAGTCGCCGTAGTAGACATCGAGGTCACAGATGTCGATGCTCTTTGACATTGGATTCCTTTCCGGCTAGCCCCGTTTGGGCGCCAGCCACCTTCCAGCGAGTCTGGCAATCAGGTTGAGGGTCAGCACGATCACGGTCAGCACAAACGCAGCCCCCCAAGCCATGTCTGCCAAGAGCTCAGCATCCGGAGAGGTCTTGGTGATGTTGTAGTAGATGAAGACGGGCAGAGTCATCATGCGATCTGAGAACAGGTTGGTGTTCACTGAGTCGGAGAAGCCAGCGATGATCAGCAGCGGTGCGGTCTCGCCGATGATCCGGGCTATTGCCAAGGTGACTCCAGTGATGATGCCAGACGTTGCGGTGGGCAGCACCACTTTCGTGATGGTGCGCCACTTGGACACCCCCAGGGCGTACGCCGCTTCGCGCAGGTCGTTGGGCACTAGCTTCAGCATCTCTTCGCTCGATCGCACCACGATCGGGATCATCAGGATTGACAGGGCCACCGCGCCACCGAATCCCATCCTGACACTTGGTCCGAAGAAGAGTGCGAAGAGCGCGAAGGCGAAGAGCCCTGCCACGATCGAGGGGATCCCGGTCATCACGTCAACCATGAATCTGATCCAGTGGCCCAGTCGATTGCTCCCGGCGTATTCAACGAGGTAGATCGAAGTCATCAGTCCGATCGGTACGGCGATCACGGTTGCGGCGAAAGTGATCAGGACCGTGCCCCAGATGGCATGCGCAATGCCTCCGGTCTCTCCGACGACATTACGCATCGACCAGGTCAGGAATCGGAGGTTCATCTGAGATGCACCTTGGACGATCACATTCCACAGGAGCAGCGCAAGGGGTGTCAGTGCGATGACGAGGGCCAGCCAGATCAACATGGTGACCACTTGGTCGGTGATCGAGCGCCGAGACCACCTTGACCGGTGCAGTGAGTTTGAGGGGGTTGTCGCGTTGGCCTGACTCATGATGCCCGCCGCTCTCCGGCACGAGTCAGGATCAATCTCGCCAAGAAGTTGACTGCGAAGCTGATCGCGAACAGTGCCAAGCCACTGAAGATCAGCACATTGACCTTGGTGCCGAAGGCTTCAGGGAAGCGCAACGCGATATTGGCTGCGATCGTTGATGGATTGTCTGCAGAGATCAGGTTGAGGGAGAACAAGCCTCCTTGGGTGGAAAGCACCATCGCCACCGCCATGGTCTCGCCCATCGCGCGGCCCAGCCCAAGCATGGCCGCTGACACGATGCCGGAGCGGGCGTGGGGGAAGACCACCAGGCGCACCATCTCCCAGCGCGTGGCACCCAGGGCCAAAGCAGCCTCTTGATGAAGGCGAGGGGTTTGGCTGAAGATCTCCCGAGAGATCGCGGTGATGATGGGGAGGATCATGATTGCCAACACCACTGCGGCGGTGAGGATTGTTCGCCCCGAGCCCGATGCGGGTCCGTGGAATAGGGGCAGCCAGTTGGTCAGGCTGCTCGCGGCCAACCATTCATAGAGCGGGGTCAGATATTTACCGAGAGTGAATGCTCCCCAAAGCCCGAAGATGACCGAAGGGATGGCAGCCAGCAGGTCGATCGCATAACCGATTGGGCTGGCCAACCGGCCAGGTGCATAGTGGGAGACCGCTAGTGCCACTGCCAGGGCGAGTGGCGTGGCGATCAGGAGAGCCAGCAGCGCGGCGAGCGTGGTGCCATAGGCCAGTTTGGCTACATAGATCAGCAGGCTGCTTTGCCCGTCTAGATCTGACTCAGTCGCGGAGAAGGCAGGCATTCCTTTGACCGTCAAGAAGATCGCGACTCCCGCGAGTGCGATCAGGATCGTGAAGGCTGCGGCCTTGGCGAACCCGGCGAAGACCGAATCGCCGACGGGCTGCCGTCGGTTTCCGCCCGTCTCGCCAGCCAACTTGGCCAGGGCACCTGGGGGAATCCCAGATGCCCTGGTCGTGATGGATTCGTTGAGCATGAGTGCTCCTAGGAGCTCATGCCCGCGACGATGCGAGCGGCCTGCTCGCGCAACTCGGTGGGTAGTGGAGCCGAGCCAGCGCTCTTCGCGGCGGACTCCTGCCCTTCGTCACTGAGCACGTAGGTGAAGAACTCCTTTGCCACCTCGGCCTGCTCATCATCGGAGGATTGGCAGCCGATCAGATACGAAACCAGGGCCAACGGGTAGGCGCCCGCTGCCGAAGTGGCTCTGTCCAGGTCGACAACCAAATCGGTCTCACCACGGCTGTCATCGGTCTTCGAGGCGGCCAACGCCTTGGCTGCGCCATCGGCGCTTGGTGCCACGAACTCAGCTCCGACCTTGATCTTGACCGTGGTCATGCCCTGGGTGGCGCTGAGGTCGGCGTAGCCGATCGACCCGGCGGTTTGTTTCACGGTCGCCACCATCCCTGAGGTTTGCGCGGCGGCCTCACCCTTCAGAGTGGCTGGCCAAACCTTGTCTGCTTCGTTCGTCCAGGCGCCTTCGGATGCCTTCTCCAAGTAGTCGGTGAAGTTCTTCGTCGTACCTGACTCATCGGAGCGGTGGACCGGCCGGACCGGACCATCAGGGAGAGCGACGCCGGGGTTGGTGGCTGCGATCGCCGGGTCATTCCACTTGGTGATCTGCCCCTCGAAGATTTTCGCCAAGGTGGGGGAGTCCAGATTCAGCTCTTCAACCCCTTCGACATTGAAGACCACTGCGATTGGGCTGATGTAGTTGGGCACCTCGATCGGGTCGGAGCCACAACGTTGCTTGGCCTTGTCGACCTCGTCGCTGTCAGGGTCCAATGCTGAGTCTGAGCCGGCGAAGACAACTGCCTTCTGCAAGAAGGCCTCAACGCCCGCACCGGAGCCAGAGGGGTCGTAGTTGATCGTGGCTGACGGGTTGTCGGTCTGGAAGTCCTTGCGCCAGGCGTCCATGGCGGCAGTCTGTGCGCTGGAGCCAGCGCCGTTGAGGGTCCCAGAGAGACCGCCAGAGGAGCCGCTTTCGTTGCCAGCCCCACATGCGGTCAAGGTCGTGGCGAGGGCAAGGGCAGCCAAGCCGCCGGCCATGAGCTTTGCACGTGAAGTGCGTGTCACTTCGTTGATGGTTTGATTTGTGTTCACATGGGCAAGCTAGGGAGCGCAGGTTGCCAGATGGGTCGCAGAAGGTGAACTAGCGGTGAATTGCGCCGGACCACTTGGGTGTTTGCTCAGCGGGCTTCGCGGGGCACATTGTGCCGCTCGACGCTGAGCAGTTCGCCGCGCCGGACATGGCATACGACGAGTTCAGCGGGTGCGAGTGGCTCTTCGTAGATGCCCAAGGCGTCCATCACCTTGGGCAGGATCGGCCGGTGCGTGCAGACTGCTACCCCTTGGGTTGTTTCTGGGAGTTGCTCGACCAGCTGGGTTACCAGGCCGGCGTCGTAGCCCTCCTCAGACAACTCCGCATGCTGCTCCAACGGGATCACAGAGTCGGTGGCGTAGGGGCTGACCGTCTTGACACAACGCTTGCTGGTTGAAGTGATCACTTGGCTGATGCCGTAGGCATGCAGGATGCCCCGCAGCTGCTCGGCTTGTGCCTTGCCGCGTTGAGTCAGTGGGCGTTGGCTGTCGTCTGGCCCGCTGAAGCTGGCTCGTCTCGCGGCTCTGGCATGACGCAGCAAGATCAAGGCATGGGTGCCTTTGCGGAGTTGGCCAAATTGCTCTAGCAGGTGCCGATCGTCGCGATAGCTGAGCTGCTTGTGTGCCTGAGCCACGGGCACCCAGGCGACCTGGTCGATCTCCTTGTTGGGCGAGTACGCCGACACGTCGTCGTCGCCCACGACCCGGCCGATCCAGTAGTGCACGGTCTTGGCTCGACCGCCCCCGATGGAGTAGAGCTGGGGGCGCAGAGGTTGGGCCAGACGGATCTCGACCCCGGTCTCTTCGAGCACTTCGCGACAGGCGGTCTCGGTGACATGCTCGCCAGGGTCGCGTTTCCCTTTGGGGAAGGACCAGTCGTCGTACTTGGGTCGATGCACGAGCAGGATCTCGCGCCCGTTCGGCCCCTTGCGAGTGACCAAGGCTCCAGCCGCGACCAAGTCACCTGCATTGCTGGTGGTTGCCATGGGCATAGTCTCCACCACTTCTTGGCTGGGTGGTGCTCAGACCAGCGGAAGCACTGGCTAGTTTGGAGTCATGGCTACACCACGAACTCGCGCAGAGTCCTTGATCCTGAAGGCCATCACCAGCCTCCCCGATCCGGTCATGCGCGCAGCCACCCCAAACAAGGACAAGGCCGGGCTCAAGCTCTCTGCTGAATCCCAGATGTTGCTCAGGGCCATCGAGTTGGTGGGAGTGCCGCCGCTGGTGGATCCTCCGACCCCTCACAGCCGGCAAGAGTGGAATCAAAAGGCCCGTATGGTCGGGGGCAAACAGCATGTGGGCGCCTTCCACGACCTGGAGGTGCCTGGGGCTGAGGGCATGTTGCCGGCCCGGATCTACACCCCGACCTCGAGACTGTCGCAACATCAGATCCCGACGATGATGTTCTTCCACGGCGGTGGGATGGCTCAAGGCAGCATCGACAGTCATGACCCCACCTGCCGCTTTCTAGCCGAGCGGTCCGGTGTGCAGATCATCTCGGTGGGCTATCGCTTGGCTCCCGAGCACAAGTTTCCTGCTGGAGTCGAGGATTGCTTTGCGGCCTTCCAGTGGCTGACCGACAGTGTCACTGCGGTCGCGGCCGATCCGGAGAGTTTGGTGGTCGGCGGTGACTCCGCGGGCGGGCATTTCGCGGCCACCACGGCCATCCAGGCGGCAGAGCACGGATTGGCGCTGCGTCATCAGCTGTTGATCTATCCGGCGACCGATTTTGTCAACAAGAGCCAGAGCAGACACTCCTTCAGTGATGGCTATTACCTTGATGACGAGAGCATCGAACGCTACAAGAGTTGGTATTTCAAAGACTCCTCGCAGTGGGGCGATCCGTTGGCTTCGGTCGCCTTGCGAGACTCATTCCCCGCAGGGTTGGCGCCAGCGACAGTGATCACGGCCGGATTCGACCCGCTGCGAGATGAGGGCAAGGCCTACGCCGATCTGCTCAAGGCCAAGGGCATGACGGTTGAGTTTGAGCAATTCGATGACATGTTGCATGGCTTCATCAACATGATTGGCTTGGGTTATCAACCTCAGGTGCATGTCGGGAGGATCGCCCGGATGCTCACCGCTGCCGTGGCTTGAAGACTGTCCTGAGCAAGCTGTGCTGCAGTGTGAAAGGCGGGGCTCAGGACCGAGGCGCTAGGGCCCCGACGTACTGCGCTTCGGTGCGCTCGACGCCGAATCCCTGCTTCGTGTAAACCGCGATCGCTGGGGCATTGTCGCCATCCACGTAAAGCAGGACGCTGCCCAACCCAAGCCCGGAGAGATATGCCAACCCGGCGTGGGTCAACACCGTGCCGAGTCCGCGCCCGGCCATTCGCGGGTTGACCGCCACGACATAGACCTCGCCATAGGGCTCAGCGGCGTCGCGGTGCACCTTAGTCCAGTGGAAGCCGAGTAGAGCCGGCCCGGCCTCTGGGTCGCGCGGGGTGGCCACGAACAATCCTGCGGGGTCCCACCAATCGGCCGCCATCCGCTCGTGGAGATCATCGGCGGACAGAGCCCCCTGTTCAGGGTGGTGAGCGAACGCAGCGGCGTTGACGTCGAGCAGGGCTGCTTCGTCCTCGGGCCTGAAGGTGCGGATCACGATGTCGTCGGGCACGACCACTTCGTGCAATGCCAAAGACGTAGGCCTCCTCATCACGATCAGCTCGCGCTCGCGAGGCACGCCGTAGGCGCGGGCCAGTGCGGCCGCACCAGGATGGTCGGAGTGCGACCAGGCCTCGACATGGCTAGTGGCCTGCGCCACTCTCGCGGCGAGTGCGCTCGCCACTCCCATCCTCCGAGAGTCCGGGTGCACGGCCAAGTCGAGCACTCCGTCGCGCAAGAGCGCAAAGCCATCGTTGCCAAGCCACAGTCGGGCGTCGTCAAGGCCACGATGACGCAGGCCGAGCACGGCTTGCTCGTTGAGGGTTGAGACCCCCTCATGCTTGGTGGCGGCTTGTGCGATCCGGCGTACTTCGGCAGCCGGACCGCTGTGCGCCTCCCAGACGAAATCGTCTGCCCTGACCTCCGTGATTGACATGTGAGACAGGCTATCTGCCCGCCGTAGAGTCAGGGCGTGATCGCTTGATCAGATGCCTCGACAGGCATGTCGACGAAGCGATAGCCGACATTGCGGACGGTGCCGATCAGGCCTTCCTTCTCAGGGCCCAATTTGGCGCGCAGGCGCCTGATGTGTACGTCGACCGTGCGGGTGCCGCCGAAGTAGTCATAGCCCCAGACCTCTTGGAGCAGCTGGTCTCGGGTGAAGACACGTCCGGGGTGTTGAGCGAGGTATTTCAACAACTCGAACTCCTTGTAGGTGAGGTCCAGGAGTCGGTCGCCAAGCTTGGCGGTGTAGGCAGCCTCGTCAACGCAGACATCGCCGGAGCGGATGATGTGCTCTTCCGGACTGGGCTCGATCGCGACCTGTCTCCTACTGAGCGCGATCCTGATCCGGGCGTCGAGCTCTGCGGGGCTGGCAGTGTCAAGGATCACGTCGGTCATGCCCCAATCGGCGTTGACCACGGCCAAGCCGCCCTCGGTCACCACGAGCAGGATTGGCTCGACGGTGCCCATGGTGGTGAGCATCCGGGACAGGTCACGAGAGCCAGCAAGATCCTTGCGGGCATCGATCAGGATCAAGTCGCTGGGAGGTGCTTGGATCAACGCGCTGGCTTGTGCGGGCAGGATCTTTACAGTGTGATTGAGCAGAGCCAAGCCCGGCATTACGTCGGCAGACGGCTGCAGTGAATGGGTCAGAAGTAGGAGTGCGCTCATGACTCCCTCCGGTGGACAGGGGTCAGGCTCTGGTGGGCAGAGCCCGAGCCAGCGATCGTCTCGGGTCAGGTGGGTTGAGTCCCGTCTGGTGGAGCGCCATCGATCCGACAGGTTTGATGAGGCAGGATACCGGATATGACGACCTCAGGGGTAGCCCAGACGGTGCGCCTGCGCTATTGGGCCGCTGCAGCACAGGCTGCCGGCACTGATTTTGATGACATTGAGGTCTCTGGCGAGATCACCTTGGATGCCTTGATCCAGCAGGCCACCGTGCTGCACCCCGAGCGCAAGTTTGCTGACGTGATCTCCACCTGTTCACTGCTCCTCGGCGAGCAGCCAGTGAGCACGACCTCTCCCGATGAGGTCACGGTCGGGCCTGGTGATTGTGTTGAGTTCCTGCCGCCTTTTGCCGGGGGTTGATCGATGTTTGTCGCACATTTGCTGGCCTGGTCGCCGGGGGTGATCGTCCTGATCGCCGCGGTTACCTTGGCCTTGGTCTTCGGTAGCTACCGGCTCATGACCGACGGACGTTTTGGCGGCACTCACAAAGTGCGAGGAGTGCAGGAGATGCCTGATGCGGAGCTCCCCGAGAGCCTCCTTGCTGAGACGAGTTGGCAAGACGACATGGGGGAGAGGGCCACTTTGTTGCAGTTTTCGTCTGCCTTCTGTGCGCCTTGCCGGGCGACCCGTCGGATCCTCGAAGAGGTCACCGCGATGGTGCCTGGGGTCGCTCATATCGAGGTAGATGCCGAGGAGCACCTCGACCTGGTCAGGCGCCTTGGCGTCACCCGCACCCCCACCACGATCATCATCGACTCCCTTGGCCACGAGGTCACCCGCGCCGCCGGGGCCCCGACCAAGCAGCAGGTCATGACAGCCCTCGACTCTGCGCTGGGGTGAGTGGACGATGAGACTCAAGCTCGGCCGCCCCGACCTCGCGGACTATTCGGCGTACTTCGATCTGGGCGCGGCTGCTCAAACTGAGCGTGCTGGTGGCTCCTCCTTAGGGGTCACCTTCATGGGTGTCAGCACACTCTTGATCGACGACGGACAGAGCGCAGTGCTGACTGACGGCTTCTTCACCAGGCCGAGCCTGGGCAAGGTCTTGTTGGGCCGGATCGCTCCCGATGAGCAGGTTATTGACGCTTGTTTGGCTCGCTGCGGTGCAGGCCACCTCCAGGTTGAAGCGGTGCTGCCGGTGCACAGCCACTATGACCATGGGCTTGACAGTGCGGTGGTGGCCCGAAGGCTCGGCTCTGCCTTGGTGGGAGGTGGATCCACAGCACAACTCGGCATGGGTGCTGGACTGCCAGATGCTCAAATTGTCATCGCCAGTGAGGGGGCCAGTCAGGAGTTCGGCCCGTGGCGGATCACCCTCATCGAGGCCGACCACTGCCCTCCTGACCGCTATCCGGGCGAGATCACCTCTGCGGTGAGGCCGCCTGTGCGCACGAGCGCCTATCGTTGCGGTGAGGCTTGGTCGATCCTGCTGCAGCACGCATCGGGTGCGACTGCGCTGATCCAAGGGAGTGCCGGTTTTGTGCCCAGTGCCTTGAGCGGGCAAAGCGCCCAAGTTGCCTATCTGGGGGTGGGGCAGTTGGGGCTCATGGAGACCGACTACATCGAGAGCTATTGGGAAGAGACCGTGGTGCGGGTGAGCGCCGAACGGGTGATCTTGATCCACTGGGATGACTTCTTCAAACCACTGCCCATGCCTGGGGAGGGCTCTTTGCGCGCCCTGCCCTACGCCGGTGATGACCTCGATGTCACCATGTCTGTCTTTGCTCGATTGGCCCAGCGTGACGGAGTGCGCCTGAGCTTTCCCAAGCTCTGGGAGCGGCACAATCCATGGCAAGGAGGATGAGTTGATGGACCTGATCTTCGGAGCTTCGCTGACGACTGATCTCAGCCGTGACGACGTAGCAGCGGCCTATCCATGGCCGGACTCAGGCCCATGGGTGCGCGCCATGATGGTGACCACGCTAGACGGTGCTGCGGCAGGACCCGACGGCTTGAGCGGCTCGATCTCGTCTGCGGCCGACCAGATGGTCTTCAACGCCGTACGCCGATTTGCCGACTGCGTTCTGGTCGGCAGTGGCACCTTGCGCGCGGAGGAGTACACCCCGATGCGAGCAAAGCCCGAAGATGGCCCGGCGCGGGCAGCAGCAGGCCAGCTCGCCGCTCCGGTGTTGGCCATTGTGAGCGGCTCATTGGAGTTGCCCTGGCAGTTGCCGATGTGGGCGGAGTCGACCCATCGGCCGTTGGTGATCACCAACTCGGCCGCCGCCCCTGAGCGTTTGGCCATGGCCAGTGACCACGCCGAGCTGGTCGTCTTGGATGAAGTGACCCCCCGTGCGATCGTCGAGACGCTGGCCGCGCGGGGCCTACGCCGGATCGTTTGTGAAGGTGGGCCCCGACTGCTCAACGACTTTGTGAGGTCGGGGTCCATCGATGAGCTCGACATCACGATTTCGCCGACCATGGCAGGCTCAACGGGATCGCCACCAACGCAGCTATTGCCGAGTCCAGTGCCATTCAAACTCGCCAGCGTGATGGCCCAGGAGAGCTTCTTGATGGCTCGCTACTTGAAGGAGCAGAGTTGATCGACCTAACGGGTTTGGCTGCCCTGGCGCAGCGCCATGCCAGTGACCTTGACCACCAGGTCGCACCATTCATGCTCGCTGGCCGCGCGGTCGACACCGATGCCACCCCCATCTTGATGGGGGTAGTGAATCTGTCGCGAGACTCTGCCTATCGCGAGAGCATCGCAGTTGGTGAGGCATCAGCCGTGCGCAAGGCCCGGGTGCAAGTAGCCCAAGGGGCTCACCTGATCGACATCGGCGCAGAGTCCAGTCGGGCGAGCGCGGCCCGGGTTGGGGTCAGTGAGCAAGAGCGTGCGCTGATCCCGGTGATCGAGGAGTTGAGCAGCACTGGAGTTGTGGTCTCGGTCGAGAGCTATGACCCAGCTTTGGCCGCAGTTGGGCTAAAGGCCGGGGCGAGCGTGCTCAATCTGACCGGATCGGCGCTTGACGATGAAATGTTTGAGCTCGCGGCGAGTCATGGCGCAAGTGCGGTCTTGTGCAATGTGCTCGGCGCGCATGCACGAGACTTGGATGGCACGACCGTGGAGGCTGATCCGGTGCCCAAGTTGATCGATCGCTTTGGGGAGCGCATCCAGCGGGCCCGGGAGTTGGGGGTTGCCAGCGTGGCGATCGACCCGGGTTTGGGTTTCGGCTTCAGCCTTGACGACCAACGAGCCAGAGCCAAATATCAAGCGGTGACCTTGTTGCATTCGTTTAGATTGCGGGCACTGGGCGTGCCGATCTGCCACGCATTGCCTCATGCTTTCGACTATTTCGAAGACCAGTTCCGCAGCGGTGAAGGCTTCTTCGCGGTGCTTGCCCACTTGGGTGGCACCGGCATCTATCGAGTCCATGAAGTTCCCCTGGTGCGAGCAGTGCTCGACGGATTGCACGACTTCTCAGTTGAGCAAGGTGAGCTCTGATGTCATCGCCACCCAAGCCGCGGATCCGTGGCAGTCTCGCCGATCGACTCGAGATCTTCTTGCCATTGCTTGGCTATGTGGTGGTGGTGCTGGCCAAGCTCAGCACCTCATCCCTGGGGTCTGCCTCCTTGCGAGGAGCAAATCCGCATGGTTGGTCGCTGGGCTCCCCACTTGCGATCCGTAGCGACGAATGGCTAACCGAGACACCCTTGGAGTTGGGGGTGCTCATCCATGGCTCACCGGTTGTCTCTCCGCTGGCAAATGGGCCCAACCTGATCTACCAATTGCCCTCAGGTGGCCTCTTCGAGTCATTGCTGTTTGTTGAGGGCGACCTGCTCCGCTTGGGCCCGTGGCTACCCGACGCGATGGTCTTTGCCGCCGTACGCGCCTTCCCGATGTTGCTCTTGTTGCTGACGCTGCCGCCATTGATGCGGCGGCTGGGTGCGACCCGCCCGCTGTCATGGCTGGCCGTCGTGCTGGCGGTCTTTGCGCCAGCAGCAGTGTGGTGGTCGTTTTGGCCGGTGCGGATCATGGCTTTCGCTGCTGCGGGCAGCTATCTGCTCGTGTTGGCCCGCGATCGTTTTGAGCGCAAGTCCTGGCCTCTGGGGGTGCTGTGGGCAATTATTGCCGGTGGCGCAATTGCTCGGCTCGCGACCTTTTATGTGCCCTGGGGGATCACCATCGGCGTACCAATTGCCGCCGCGACTAGCGCCTATCTCTTGTTTGACAAGCCACGGTGGCGGCTGGGTCTGAGGGCGCTGCTGATTGGTGCGGGCTCATCGATCGTCTTGCTGGCCGGCACTTTCTTTGACAACCGCGCTGCGCTCAAATCAGAGTTGACGACGGTCTATCCGGGCCTCAGGCGTACTGGTGGCGCTGCGCTGGATCCGATGCTCTTGTTTGGGGCACCGGGCTTGGCTCCCTTGCGCCAGTTGGCCGACCCGCTGATCGACAATAAGAGTGAGATCACCTCTGCCTTCACCATCGCGGTGGTTTGGGCCTTGGTCTTGTGGTCTCACCGGCGCCCTGACATCCCGAAGCCACAACTATGGGCCACCCGCACGTTGGCGGCATTCGCCGGATTGTGGTGTGCCTGGATCGTTGTCGATTGGGGTGGCCTAGGCGCTCACGTACCGATCCTTTCGCTGGTGATGCCGATCAGAGCCGGACAAACAGTTGGCTTTGTCGCTGTCATATTGGTCTGTCTGTTGCTGGCGCAAATGCCCCGAACCCCGAGCCGAGCTGTGGTGTGGTCTGCGGCGATCATCTGCGCTGCCCTGACCGCACTTGGGGTGAGTGGCCTCCAGACTCACGCACTCCCAGACCTGTCCACTTGGGTGATTTGGCTGGCCGCGGTCTTGACCGGCCTTGCTGTGGGCATCTTGACTCGTTGGCATGCACGAGTCTGGCCGATCATTGCGGTCGGCTTGGTGCTGGCGGTGTTTGCCCTGACGGTAAACCCAGTGATCAGTGGTCTCGGTGATCTACGCGGCACCACAGCTGCCCATAAGGCAGAGCGGATCGGTCAGGAGAGCCGCGCGACGGATGCCTTCGTGGTCTCTGATCTGCCCTTCGTCAACGCCTTGTTGGTGGCCAATGGGGTGCCGACACTGACGGGTTATCAAGTTACTGGCCCCGTGCGCACCCAATGGCGCAAGCTCGACCCCAGCGGTGAGTTTGAAGACAAGTGGAATCGCGGTGCCAGCTATGTCCAGATGAACTTCGTCGACTCGCCAAGTTCCGCGGTCGAAATCTCCAACCCGACAAACGACACGATCCTGATTACGGCAGACCCCTGCTGGCTGAACACCAAGATCCCAATTTCATATGTGCTCGCCACCAAAGAGCTCTCCAACAGTTGCCTAGCTGCAAGTGGGCAATTTCGTTGGTCAGGGGCGAAGGTCCGGGTCTATCAGGTGAAGTCCGCGGAGGTTGGACAATAGCCGGGATCGCGGTTTTGCTCCGCGAGAGCGGATTTGACCCCACAATCATGAGTAGGCCACCAGGAGGGATCTCGACTTGACCAGCGATGAGCCAAGCAGCCCACCCGTGGCCGAGGGCGTGCCTGCGCAGGGTGACCCAGAGGCTCCAAAGGGGGGCATCTTGAGCCACCCAGTGATCAAGTTGATCTTGTCGATGGTGGTGCTGCAAGGCAGCCTCTTCTTGTCAGGCACACTAGTTTTTCGGGGCTTGGGGCCTGAAGAGCGCGGTGAGGCCGCGATGGTCACCGCAGCCGCGGCCTTCTGGGCGCATCTAGCGATCTTGGGTACCCCTGCAGCGCTGTTGTATTTCGTGTCCAACCGTCATCTGGACTCGCGACGGATGTTGAAGATGCTGTCTTGGCCGATGTTTTGGCAGGCCACCGTGTGCGGTGTCCTCGCCTGCGTCACCTTTGTGGTGCTCACCGATTTTGGGCGCACAGTCAACTACTTCTGGATCGAACTCTTCTTCATCATGGTCGGTATCTATTTGTTCAATACCGGCTCCTTGTGTCTGGCTGCACTGCAAGGGGAGCATCGTTTTACCGCCTTTGCAGTCGTCAACGCCCTTCCGATCTTGATTTATGCGCTGCTGGTGGCGGTCTTGTTCTTCTCCGGCTGGGGCAATATCCCGTTGTACTTGACCGCGAGCAGCGTGGGCTGGGCAATGGTGCCGGTTGCGACCTGGGTGTCCTTGCGTCATCGACGCACCGACGCATCTGATGACATCCCGACCCTGTCCGAGGTGCGCAAGTACGGCGCCAAGTCGGCGATCGCGACCGCGGCCCCCACCGACCAGTTCGGCATCGAGCAGTTGATCGTGGGCTCGATGATCGGACACAAGGCACTCGGCTTGTGGACGGCCGGTTGGGCCTTCGAGACGGCCACTGTGCTGCCTGGCAATCTCTTGGCTGGCTTCGTCGCTCCCGTGGTGGCCTCAGCCGACCCAAGTCAAAAGAAGAAGATGATCTGGAAGTGGACCACCATTTCGCTGGTGTCGGCACTCCTGATCTGCGGCGTACTCAACCTGCTCATGGACTGGCTCTTACCCTTCGTCTTCGGCCCAGATGCGCAAGCCGCGGTCACTGTCGCCAAGATCTTGGTGCTCGCCGGAGTCTTCTTGGGCTGGCGTCGAGTCTTGGGAGTCTCACTGCAAGCCTTGGGTGTGCCGGGGCTCTCCACCTGGGCGGAGTTGGCCTGCTTCTTGTCGATGGTTGCGGGAGTGCTGAGCCTGGGGATGACTCACGGGCTCGAAGGGGCCGCTTGGGGCATGGTGATTGGCGGCGTGGTCGGGTCGGTACTGCAGGTGGTGATGATCTCGAAGACAAAGGTCATCGAACTGTCTGAATCAGACCCCGTTACACAGGTAGGGTGAGCGCCGTGTTCAAGCTGATTTTGTCTGACCTGAAAGCCCACGTGAATGCCAGCGAAAACCAAGGCATCAAGTTTTGGGCCATGGTTTTCGCCAAGGCATTGTTTTCCCCTGGGGCTCACGCCGGCATCATCTATCGAATCAGCCACCAGTTGTGGCTCAATCCGATCACTAGACCGCTGGCCTTTGTCTTGAAGTATTTTTCAGTGATCTACTGCACCGCCGAGATCTATCCTTCCGTCAAGATCGGACCAGGCTTCTGCGTCTCCCACAGTCAGATGGTGTTGATCGGCAACTTGGTCCAGATCGGCGCGAACTTCAGGATCTCGCCCGGCGTGATGATCAGCAGCGATGCAGGCGCAGTCAGCTCCGAGGCCCGCAAGGGGATCCCCACGATCGGCGACAATGTCTTCATCGGCATGCAGACCAGTGTGATTGGTCCGGTGCACATTGGTGATGACGCTGCGGTCGCGGCGCACTCGCTTGTGTTGAAGGATGTCGCACCGAACACCTTGGTCGGCGGCGCTCCGGCCAAACTGATCAAGGTGCTCGACCCTAGCCTTGATCGTCACTACACCCAGGACTAGCAAAGAGTCTCGATCAGGGCGCCAGCGTCACAAGAAGTGCCCTCATGGCACTTGCCGGAGGCTTGGGGGCGAGCCGTTCAAGAAGCGGTCCATCTCGTCGATGTCGGCATCGACCATGATCCGGGCCAACTCAAGGGCGTGGGTCTGCGCCTTCCAGCCAAGTGCTTGGTGGGCCTTGCTCGCGTCGCCGATTAGAGCATCGACTTCGGACGGTCGCTCGTAGCGCTCGTCGTACTTGACGTAGTCGTGCCAATCGAGCCCCGCATGGCTGAAGGCCGCCTCGCAGAACTCAGCAACAGTATGACCCTCGCCGGTGGCCAAGATGTAGTCGTCGGGCTCATCGGCCTGGAGCATCCGCCACATGCCCTCGACGTACTCCGGAGCAAAACCCCAGTCGCGCACGGCCGAGACATTGCCCAAGGTGAGACTGTCTTGCACCCCAGCTTTGATCGCAGCCACGGCCTTGGTGATCTTGCGGGTGACAAAGTTTTCACCACGACGAGGGGACTCATGGTTGAACAAAATGCCGGAGACGGCGAAGAGCCCATAGGCCTCGCGATAGTTGACCGTGACCCAATGCGCTTGCAGCTTCGAGGCGCCATAGGGCGAGCGTGGGTGAAAGATCGAGCCTTCGTTTTGAGGCGGTGGCGTTGAACCAAACATCTCCGATGTCGAGGCTTGATAGAAGCGGCAGTTGAGGTCGGCTGCGTTGATCGCCTCGAGTAGTCGCAAGGTGCCAATCGAGTTTGTTGATGCGGTGTAGTCGGGCATCTCGAAGGACACCTTCACATGACTCATCGCGCCCAGGTTGTAGACCTCGTCGGGCTCGATCAGACGCACCAGATTGGCTACGCCGACGCCATCGGTGAGGTCACCGTAATGCAGGTGCAGGTGCGGGTTTTCGTGCAGATGCTCGATCCGGCTGCGATTGAGAGAAGAGGATCGTCTGACCAATCCGTGCACATCGTATCCCTTGCTCAAGAGCAACTCGGCTAGGTAGGAGCCGTCTTGTCCGGTGATACCGGTGATGAATGCTCGCTTCATGTTGCTTTGGGATTCCTTCGTGGTCAGTGGACGACACCGTTACGCTTTGGGATAGTGATCGTTTCCTTGAAAGACGATCAAAGATGCGTGTTGTCGAATGACGACAGTCTAGTGAACATGGGAGTGGTAGACGTGGCGCAGCCCGTAGATGTGTTGGTTGCTGGTGGCGGTGGCTTCATTGGTGGCCATCTGGTGGCAGATCTGTTGAACCAGGGATTGTCAGTGCGTTCGGTCGACGTCAAGCCCCAATCGGAGTGGTACCAAGTGCATGAGGCCGCTCAAAACGAAGTCGCTGATCTTTCGTTGCTCAACGAGGCCATGACTCATACCGAAGGGGCCAAAGAGGTCTACATGCTCGCCGCAGACATGGGCGGCATGGGCTTCATCGAAAACAACAAGGCCCTGTGCATGCTGTC
>Ga0116151_10000556_pt1 | contig 34329 bp, 29 predicted proteins | sample AD_UKC117_MetaG_FD_89893 | JGI IMG/M metagenome (GOLD analysis project Ga0116151, IMG submission 89893) | Active sludge microbial communities of municipal wastewater-treating anaerobic digesters from Hong Kong - AD_UKC117_MetaG | ecosystem: Engineered > Bioreactor > Anaerobic > Digestate... | reverse complement strand
TGCGGGTGGGGGTATTCGGGGCCGAGCCCTGGTCTGACGAGACCCGGCGGAGGATCGAGGAGGCGACGGGGATCAAGGCCTCCGACATCTCCGGGAGGAGCGAGATGAGCGGCCCCCTCTTCACCGAGTGCCAGGAGCAGAACGGGATTCACGTCTGGTCCGACATGTTCCTCATCGAGGTGATCGACCCCAAGACCGGGGAGCAGCTTCCCGACGGGGAGACGGGGGAGCTGGTGATCACGACCCTCAGCAAATGGGCGATCCCCCTCATAAGGTATCGGATCGGCGACCTTACGGTGATCAACTCCGAGCCCTGCGCCTGCGGAAGGACCCACCCACGGCTGATGAGGATTTTGGGAAGAACAGACGACATGATCGTGATCCGGGGCATCAACGTCTTCCCCAGCCAGGTGGAGTCGGTTCTGATGACCATCCCCGAGGTCGGCGACCACTACCAGATCATCGTCGACCGGAAGGGGCCCCTGGACATCATGAAGGTGATGGTGGAGGTGACCGAGACCGGCTTCAGCGACAAGATCTCCGACCTGATGTCTCTATCCAAGAGGATCTCCAAGGAGCTGAAGGGCGTCCTCAACGTCGTCGCCGACGTGGAGCTGGTGGAGCCTGGGACGATCCCGCGGTCTGAGGGGAAGGCCGTGAGGGTGATCGATAAGAGGAAGGTCTGAAGGAAGGCGATAAAGGACGGCAAAAAAGGAGGTGCGAAAAATGGTGGCAATCAAGCAGATATCACTGTTCGTTGAGAACAAGCCCGGCAGGATGGCAAAGGTCTCAAAGACCCTATCCGACGCCGGAGTCAACATCAGGGCCCTCACCGTCGCCGAGGCCGGAGACTTCGGGGTCATTCGGATGGTCGTCGACGATCCCGAGAAGGGGTACCAGGTCCTCCACGACGGCGGCTTCACCGTCTCCGAGACTGAGGTTCTGGCCGTCGAGATGAAGGACATCCCCGGCGGGCTATACGAGATCGTGAACACCCTCGGCGAGAACGACGTCAACGTCGACTACGCCTACGCCTTCGTCACGACGAAGGCCGAGCGGGCGCTTCTGATCATCCGGGTCGACAACCTGGAGAAAGCGAGGAAGGTCCTGACGGGTGCCGGGATCAAGCTGGCGACGAAGGACGAGATACAGAAGATCTGAGATGGTGAAAAGGGCGCTCCGAGGAGATCGGGGAGCCATTAACCATCTTCTTTGTTTATAATGGCACGATTGTGTTAATTATGAAAAAAGATATACAAGAAGACACATATTTAGGAGATATCCATGTTATTTGCAGGGAAGATATTAGTACTAATCTCATTAAATCTGGAGAACTAAATCGTCTGGAAGAGTTAAATGACAAAATAGAAAGATGGATTAAGAATTATCGGCTGGACATATTACTTTTAAAAATACATGATGCAGCTATTAAAAGAAATGTGAATAATTTTGTAGTTGCGATGGTGACTAGATATGCGCTCTTAAATTCAAGTCTTTATACGGGTTTCGATACTATTTCGGATGATGAATTTATATGCATTTGCCGTATGGTTGCAGAATACGTTATGTACGACCCTGAATTCGAAGAAAACTATGATACTAGGCGCATTAATACAGATGATCAAGAAAAACAGTGGGCATCATTTTTTCTTAGAAAATTTGGTAGCCAAACACGATTTAATGTACCTCGTCGTAATCTGTTTGGCAGGATGCGTTATCTCTATGACGTTCTTTTATATAGAGATGATGTACCAAAAATAGAAATAACTAGAGAATTTATGACACTTAAGTTTGAAGACAAATTTGGGATATCTGCCATAGATTTTATTAATATCGGTTATATTTTGTGTGCTGCGTCGAGAGGATCTACACTTGGATTAGACAGGGGTTATTTTGATGGTGCACGAGAAAAGGGTATCTGTGTACCGGACGATGGAGTCGTAAAGGTATGTTTAGAGCATGTTACCTGTAATACAAGAAAATTTAAAGATATTTGCCTGGAATCGGATTCGTTTGAAGGGCATCTTCGTGCTTATAAGTTAAATCCTTTGTTCAGTTATCCTTTGATTCGACCTTGGTACGGTACTGAACAAATGAGTCCAAATGAGGATAGATTCATAGCTCCTGTACCAGATCTGTTGATTTATAGGTTTACAACTGGATTATATTATCAATTGTTTGATGAATTCTCTCTGCAATTCTCTTCAGCTTTTGGATATTTATTCGAAGCATATGTAGGAGAAGTATTAAATTGGTGTCATTCTGGAAATAAGATATTATCAGAACGTGATGTTAAAGAATTTCGTAAAACTTATGGTAAGAGAAATAATGATGGAAAAATTCCTGACTGGATTGTTCTATGCGATGAAGGTATAATTCTTATTGAGTGTAAAGCAACAAAATATACACAAGATATTTACGAGCATGGCCTAGATGCCAATGCAAAAGGGTGTTTCAATCAGATAGAAACAGCTATCGCCCAGTTAAACGAATTCGAAGCAGAAATCCCAGATTTAATCAAAGCAGTTGGAGCAAGTTACAGCGATCTGCAAATCCAAAAAATAATTATTACTTTTGAATCGCTCGTGGGATTAGTGAGTGGTCCGATAAGAAATCGGATAAACAATAATTTGTTATCTAAAGGGTTCCAGAATGATTGGAAGATCTTATGGATATGGTACCTCGAAGATATTCAGCCATACATAGCGAAAGGTGCCAGTTTGTGGTCGTTTTTTATCGATTTAGAAAAACTCAAATTTGATATCGATAAAATTGAAGTGGATATGAACGCTAAAACAGGAGCAAGCTATTCAGATGGTGTTCTTTATAAATATGAGATGAAGATTTTCGATGAATTAACGAATAATGGTGCGATATTAAGGGACGAGGAAGAATAACTTGCCAAAATTTGCATTTACATCCAACATATTCAATTAATTTTTGAAAAATTGTGCCCTATTACAGTAAAACTTTATGGTTTTTATAAGCCAGATATTGACAAAAGCGTCTTTAAGATAAAAAACTATAATTTAGGATTGATGTCATCGGAAGCCAAAAAGCTGCACCTGCCCATAATTATCGAGATGGACGAGGACGGGTATTACATAGCGAGCTGCCCCCAATTCAAGGGCTGCCATTCTTGCGGCGAGACCGCGGACGAGGCTCTGGAGAACATAAGAGAGGTCGCCCTTATGTGCCTGGAGGAGACCGACGCCGGTCGCATCGGTTCCCTCGGTCGATTCGAATAGCGTAAACCGCGCGTCATCTCCGAGCGTGCAGTTTTGAAGCAGCATCGATTTTTCTGCGCCGCCCGCCGGATCCCCCCCGTCCTTGAGACTCCGTGAAAATCGTTGGCGGCCCCGTTCTCACCTGCTCACGAATATGTGCCTCGTCAGGCTCCGGTGGACCCGCTCTTTGTGGACCTCCAGGACCTCAAACCCGGCCTCTTCGATGGCCCCGCCGACGGGCCGGTCGTCGACGAACACCATCCTCCTGCCGGGGACCAGGACCCGCCGCAGCTCGGCGAGGCTTCCTGTGAGAAGCTCGTCCCTCGACCCCGCCTGGATCAGGGCCGACCTCCCGTAAGGGGCGTCGGAGACGGCGGCCTCGACGGACTCGTCTTTGAGGGGAAGCCTCATGGCGTCCCCGACGATGAGGGTGCAGTCGAGCCCCTCAAGGTTGGAGACGGCGCCCCGGACGATCTCCTCCTGGACGTCGACCCCTATTCCGCGAACGTCCATCAGCCCCGCCTCCACCAGAAACCCTCCCGTGCCGGAGAAGGGGTCCAGGAGCCGCTCGCCCTCCCGGACACCAGAGAGGTTGACCAGAGCCCTTGCGAGCTTGGGGAGCATCGTTCCGGGATGGAAGAAGGGCTTTTTGTGGGGGCGGCGGTCTCGGAAGCCGGTCCGGTCGGAGCGGGCGACCTCCCGGCCGAGGAAGACCCGGTCGGCGGTAATGATCGCCCGGATCTCAATCTCCGGCTCTGCCAGGTCGGCGCGGTAGCCACGCCTCCAGAGGACCGAGCCGACCTTCCTCTCCACCTCGTCGCTTGCGAGAGGGGCCTCGCCGAGCCGCTTCGCCCTGACCCTGTATGATCTATCGGGAAGGTCGAGCTCAGCTGCCGCCTCGGCTATGCCTTCCAGCGTAGGCTCGGCTTCAGCCGTCACCTCGATGATCCGGTGGGTCATCGCCATCCGCGCCCCGAGGCGGGCGAGGGAGGGGGGGAGGTCGAGGTCCCCGGCCTCGACGACGAGGTAGCGTTCGCCTTCGTAGACGACCCGATACCCCGACGAGGTGATCGCGAGCAGCGAGAGCGCCTCGCTCCGCGGGATCGTCGGGTGCTCCCCCGAGAGCTCGAAGGCGTATCGGGTTTCCATCTCAGATCCGGGGAGCTTCGAGGTAGCGGTTGACCTGCTTGTAGTCGAACTCCTCTGCGTCGAGGACGTTCTCCAGGAAGTTGAATAGGGTCCTCCTGACGTCGCCGCTGAGGAGCGGGTACCAGGTGGGGCTGGCGACGACCATCATCCGGAAGGCGAAGAATGGAGCGATAACCCGGAGAAGCTCATCGTCTCCCGTTTTGTCCAGGTAGTTCTCGAAGAAGAGCTCGAATAGGTCGGCTAGGCCGCCCTCGAGGCTCAGGCTCTTCTGGACCGAGTAGAAGATGTAGTTGGTCGTCATGGCGGTGACGTCGTCGGCCGCCTCCCCCCACTCTCCCCGGGACCGGTCCAGGACCGAGAAGTCCGTCCCCGACCGGAACATCACGTTCCAGGGGTGAAAGTCGCCGTGAGCCATGCAGAGCCGGTGGGTCATCTCCCGGAGACGCCACCTCCAGTCGACGCACTTCTTCTCGATCGCTGCAAGCTCGCCAGGTTCGAGGAACTCTGGGTCTGCAGGATAGTCGTCGAGAATCCCCATGATGCACTCGCCGTGGCCGACGGTGTCCCGGATCTTCCGCCGATAAAGGGCGGGGGAGTTCTTCTTTTTGGCGTGGATCTCGGCGAGGTAGGTGGAGAGGACCCGGGACCGCTGCATGTCCAGGTCCGTCGCACCCTCCTCCTTCACCCGTTCCAGGTCGAAGAAGTACTCCTTCCCCTCGATCGTCTCCATCAGGATGAAGAACTCCCTTGCCTTGCCGCAGGAGCTGAGATCCCCATCGGAGCTGAAGTAGCCGACGTCGAGGGATCTCGCGTGCTTTGGGAGGTTCGCGAAGGTCGAGTGCTGCCAGAGGAGGACCTGGGCCCGGTCGGAGAAGTGGTCGTGGCCGAACCCCTCCTGGACCCGCATCGTCGAGAGGACCGCAGACCGAGTCACGCCGCCAGCCCGGTACTCCAGAAGTACGGGGCTACCGTAGCCGAAGCCCTTGACGTCCTCGGTGGTGGGGACCGTCTCCCCGAGCTTCTTCATCCCGACCAGCTCAGCGTCTTCGCCCTCCAGGCTTCTCAGATAGGCCTCCACCGCCTCTCTCTTCAGGTCCATTCCCTCTCACCTCACCTCAGGTTCCCGTCTCCCAGCTGTGAAGGTACCTGTACTGCTCGGGGGTGAGGGTCTCGATCTCGATCCCCATCGCTTCGAGCTTGAGGGCCGCAACCCGTCGGTCGATCTCCGAGGGGACGGAGTAGACGTTCCTCTCGAGCTCGGGTCCGTGCTCGGCTATGTAGCGGACGGATAGGGCCTGGTTTGCAAAGCTCATGTCCATCACCTCGGGGGGGTGGCCGTAGGCGGCGGCGAGGTTGATCAGCCTCCCCTCGGCGAGGAGGTAGATCCTCCGGCCGTCGGACATCCGATACTCCACCACGTTCTCCTGGACCTCGCTTTTTGCCTTCGCCATCTCTGCGAGGGCCGGGATGTCGATCTCGACGTTGAAGTGGCCGCTGTTGCAGACGATCGCCTGATCTTTCATCAGCTCCACGTGCTCTCTTCTGATCACCGAGACGTCTCCAGTTACGGTGACGAAGAGGTCGCCGATCGGCGCAGCCGCGATCATCGGCATCACCCGGAAACCGTCCATGGCGGCCTCGAGGGCCTTCCTTGGCTCCACCTCGACGACGATGACGTTTGCGCCCATCCCCCTCGCCCGAGTGGCGAGGCCTCTGCCGCACCATCCGTAACCGCCGATGACGACGTTTTTGCCTGCAAAGAGGAAGTTGGTGGCGTTCATGATCCCGTGGATGGTGCTCTGGCCGGTGCCGTACCGGTTGTCGAACATCATCTTCGTCTCGGCGTCGTTGACGGCTATCACCGGGTACATCAGCTTCCCGGAGTCGGCGAGGGCCCGCAGCCGGATGACTCCGGTGGTAGTCTCCTCGCAGCCCCCGAGGATCTCGGCCGCCAGGTCTTTTCTTTTGCTGTGGATGGTGGCGATGGTGTCGGCTCCGTCGTCGAGGGTGACGTTGGGCCCGATGTCAAGGGCCCTGTTGATGCAGTCGTAGTACTCCTGGTCGTTCTCGCCGTGGAAGGCGTAGACGTACATCCCCTCTTCGGCGAGGGCCGCGGCCACGTCGTCCTGGGTGCTGAGAGGGTTGGACCCGGCGACGGCGATCTCGGCCCCGCCGGCCGTCAGGGTCGAGAGGAGGTTTGCGGTCTCGACGGTGACGTGGAGGCAGGCCACGACCTTGACCCCTTCCAGGGGCCGCTCGATGGTGTACTCCTCCCTTATCTTCTGGAGGACGGGCATATGTCTTCTCGCCCACTCGATCCTCTTTTTGCCCTTCTCGGCCAGGGCCGGGTCCTTGATGACGTTCTCCAACAAAAGTATCACCTTGATCGATCTTGAGGTCAGATAATCGCTTCTGGGGATCTGATTCTTTGGATGTACTTAAAATTGATCGGTCCGGGCCAGAGGAACCTCTATTACTCTCGAGATCCCACGAGTTTCTCATGGAACTCGAGGTGACCCTTCTTGGGACCGGGGTCGGCATCCCCCACTCGGGCCGGGCTCAGGCGGGGCTGGTGGTGAAGGCCGACGAGCCCATCCTCTTCGACTGCGGCGCCGGAGCCCTTTTGAGGCTGGCGGAGGCGGGCTTCTCGCCCCTGGAGATTGACGTCGCCCTCATCACCCACCTCCATCTCGACCACGTCTCCGACCTCCTCGCCCTGGCGAAGGCCCGGTGGCTCCTCGGCGAGGACAAAATGGTGGTCTTCGGCCCCGAGGGGACGGAGGCGTGGTTTGAGACGGTCCGGGGCCTTTACTCTTACCTGAAGGATCTGGAAGTCTCTTTCACCGTCGTCGGTCCCGGCGACGAGTTCGCGCTCAAAGGCCTGAAGATCAGAGCGGGCGAGGCGGTCCACAGTCTCCCGGCCCTCGGGTATCGGATCGAGTCGGGCGACAGGGCGGTCGTCTACTCCGGGGACACCGAGCCGACGGAGTCGATTAGGAGCCTCGCGGAGGGCGCAGACCTCCTCGTACACGAGTGCTCCTTTCCCGAGCCCTTCGTCGTCACCAACCACTCGACCCCCCGGAGGCTAGGCGAGAACTTCCGGGGCGCTGGTGTAAATAGGATCGTCCTCACCCACCTCTACCCCCAGACGATCGGCTGCGAGGAGGCGATGGTTCGGGACGTGCTGGCGGGCGTCGGCGATGGTGCCAAAGTCGAGATCGGGCGAGATCTGCAGAGGATAGTTTTGTAGTTGTATTATGCGCGATGAAAAGTTTTAATTAATCCTCTGAGTGATTTGGTCGAGGAGGAACGCGCCAATGGATGATACAAAAGAGCCCCTCAGAGAGATGGACGTGGGGGAGTTTGTTCGCAGGTTTAAGAACAAGATGGATGAAAACGAGGACATCAAGTTTGTATTTTTCCTTGGCGCGGGTTGTTCTGTCTCTTCGGGTATACCCGCAGCAGGGGAGCTTGTTAGAAATTGGTTACCTCGACTTAAGAGATTGAAGACTGGCGACAATAGCAATTACGAAGACTGGGCAAAAGAACATTATCTTGGATATGATGGAACTAATGATTCTTTGTTCTATGGAAACGTAATTAATGATTTATTTTTGACGTCTGACGGGAGGCAGAGAGAAATAGAGCGATTAACCGAAGGAAAAGATCCTAGTTTTGGCTATGCAGTTTTGGCTAAGCTTATGAGTCATAGAAAATATGGCCGCAATTGTAACGCTGTATTGACAGTAAATTTTGATGACCTAGTGGCGGATGCCCTTTATCTTTATACACATAAAAAACCACTCATAATATCTCATGACTCATTGGTAGGATTTGTTAGAATAACAAGGATGCGCCCTTTGGTCATAAAGTTGCATGGCGATGCTCTACTTGAGCCGAGAAACACCAAACATGAGACAAGTCAATTACCTACACGTGTTAAAGAAGTACTTAAAAACTTTCTCTCAGAAACTGCGTTGATCTTTGTGGGTTATGGTGGCAATGACAAAAGCATTGCCGAGATTTTGAATGAGCTGCCAGAGGGTTCTTTACCATGGGGAATTTATTGGATTGGTAATAAAATTCCTGAGAATAATATAGGCCAGTGGCTAAGAAAGAGAAATGCGATATGGGTAACGCACAGAGATTTTGATGAATTGATGCTTCTTATATGGGATGAATTTAATTTAGATCACCCGGATGAAAAACGATTTAATAGATTAACAGAAACTTATTATCAAACGTTCAATAATTTAAAAAATAGATTAGAGGGGCCAGAAGGAGAAAATAGCGTACTATCAGAAGCATTAAAAAAGGCTGTGGAGGTGGCGATCAATGAGGCTGTGTCGGCTTGGAGTATTAAATTTACAGCCGATCAATATATTAGAACCGATCCAGAAAGGGCAGATATTATATATCAAAAAGGTATGGAAAAATTCCCAAAAAGTATTGCCCTAATTGGTTCATATGCAGAATTTCTAGCTAAAATCCTGAAAGATTACGATAAGGCCGAAGATTACTATAAGATGGCGTTAGAACCGGACCCAGACGATCCAGACATATTTTGGAAAGAATCAATTGCGAACAATATCGGGAATTATGCGGGATTCCTTCTTGCCAAGGGTGATGAAAAAGGATTCGATTTTTTATCCCGCGCAATTAAATTAGCAGAAGACAATCTTGCTATTATTAATTTATTGCTAGAATGCCAGTTTTACAGATATGCCCATATTAAAGATCTAGAATCAAGAAAAGACGCTCTCAATAGAATCAGAGAGCTTTTGCTAGACGGCGTAAGATCCCCTGGATGGGATCTTTCTGAGAACGTAAAACGAGCCATTGAAGATGGTCACCCTCATCCTGACTTTTTGGCTCTGTTATCGAAAGTCATCTCCAAGGAGATCGACATAAACGAGCTGGATAAATTTGAAGAATGGAATGAAAAATAATAGAAGGTCGAGGAAAAATAAGGTCTAGCTCACAAACTTCTGGTAGCACTCCTCGCAGACGATCTTTCCACCGGCCGTCCTCCCCCTCACTTCCATGAAGGCCTCGCCGCACTCCTGGCACTCGATGGAGGGGTGGATTCGGGCCTTCGGCGGCGCGGGGATATCGACCTCCCGGACATCCAGGATCTCCTCGTCGGGGGCGTTGAGGATGTAATCGGTCGCCTCCTCCCGGAGCTTCATGAACTTCTCCCCCTCCTCGGGAGTCATCTCCCCGGCGAAGAACCTCTTCATGGCGGCGGGATCGGACCGGGGGAGGACGTTCTTGAAGTAGATCCGAATGGCCTTGTCGTGGTCTCGTGAGTAGAATGTGTAGACGTGCTTTCCGTGGTCCTTGAAGATGAAGTTCCCCTTCCCGAAGGTGCAGCCGAGGAGGTACTGGATGGCGTCGACGCTGCAGGAGCTGTTCTCGACGATAGCCACCAGCTCCTCGTCCTCGGACCTGTTGTAATGGTTTTTGACGTACTTGGCCACCCGGTAGCCGATGGCGATGCCCGGGCAGGTATGGCCGTGAAACTTAACCACTTCGTTGAAGTCGTCTTCCATTTATTCACCTGGATCTGATTTATCGGCTCTGGTTATGCACCGATACTACTTATATCATACTCCATCACATGAAAACCGGCGAGGATTATGAGCCTCAATCCCAGTTCAGCGTCCATCTTCATCCACCTTCTCGGCGAGGACGATCTCCACCGGGAGGCCCCAGATCGAACTCAAAGTCGCCTCCGCGACCTCGAAACCCGCCTCTTCCAGAGCCCTTCGGACGAAGATGGGACGGCAGTCGACGACGGAAGGAAATCGATCGTGAAAAAGCTCGTAGATGTCCCTCGCCAGGCTTCCGCCACCCGATTTTGTCAGGGAGACGATGGCGATCCGGCCTCCCGGCCTGAGGACCTCTCTGAACTCTTCGAGGACGAGGGGGATCTCAGGAGTGTCGAAGAGTTCCAGGGTGAAGCTCATGAAGAGACGATCGAAGCTCTCGGCCTTGAAGGGGAGAGAGGCCGCATCACATTGGAGGAGACTGACACGACCTGCCAGCCCCTCCTTCTCGATCCGAGCCCTGGCGACTCCCAGCATCTTCGAGGAGATGTCGATTCCCACGACTCTGCCAGATTCGCCGACCGACCCGGCGAGAGCCAGGGTCTCGGTGCCCGTCCCGACGCCTACGTCGAGGATGATCTCCCCCTCCGATGAACCGAGTTCTCTCAGACCGAATGATCTCAACTTCCGCTCCCAGAAGCCCTCCGCCAGGTCGTACCAGCGAGCGATCCTGTCGTAGTTGGCCTTTGCCTCTCGCTTCGACCTCAGTACGCGCTTAGGTTCCTGATCGCGGTTTCGCATTATTCATCTCCCCATCACTTTCGGGTTTCGCCTCTTCGATCTAATTGGAGCCTTCCTCTGAAGACGCTAAATCCAGCTGTTCGCCAATGGGGCCAAAGTCGCTCCGAAAGTCGACGGACGCTTACTTTGTGGCAAAATAACTAAAAATATAAAAATGATCGGGCCCACAGCTCTCAAATGCAATATTCGCATCTCAGCTCTTCGTTTCCTATCATCCTCTGCAGCTCCTGTCGTCTGGCCTGGTTCAGAAGATCCTTCATTATGTATTCTTGCCAGGTTCTGTCGCCTTTGGTCATCGATAGACGCTCGAAATCCTCATCGCTGAGTTTTATGGTGATATATCTCATAATTTCTCCAAGTAGATGGGATCGCCCGAAGGGCGGCCCACCATCGACCATCAATATTAGTCTCTCACCAAACTTTGCCCATAAATTCTGACTTGGCCACGAGCTTGGCCTTCTCCGAAGCCCGGCGAATCACAGATCCGGCGGTATACCGTTCGGCTCGCAAACGTCGCTTATCGGACGCTTCTGGTCCGGCTTATCTCAAGCCTTCGATGAAGACGGCCGATTATTCATATTGATCAGAAAGGGGAGGGCGGCTTTCTTGGTCGAGATCCCGCGCCAGACCGTTATTTTTGCCGTGATCGCCGCCCTTCTCGAAAAGCTACAACACGGCTTCTTTGGCGAGAAGATGCGTCTCAATAAACGACCATCACTGGAACCTTCGAGTTTCGAACCACCTTATCGGTCACGCTTCCGAGAAGGTACTTTCCAAGGCCGGTGCGGCCGATGCTTCCCATCACTACCACGTCCACGCCTCCGGCCATCTTCAGGATCTCTTCGGCGGGGTTGCCCTCGACGATCTTCTTCTCCGCGGCGACGTTTGCCATCTTCGCAGATTCTTCGACGTATTTTGTGGCGTGCTCTCCCTCCGTTCTCATCGTCGTCTTGAGCCCCTCGATGACCTCGTTGGCGATATTGGCGCTGACATCGGATACGGCGCGGTTCACGTCGACGACGTAAAGGGCGGTCACCTTCCCACCAGATAGCTTCGCAAGCTCTATCCCCTCTTTTGCAGCCCGTATGCTGTGGGTCGATCCATCAGTCGCTATCAGAATCTTGTCGAACATATCAATCACCACTAATCATTATGTTATTTTTGTTAATAAGCTTTTCTTCCATCTGTCGATCGGATTGTGTGACATTATGGCCGCGATCATAATGGTCGCCGACGGTGATATTTGAAGTCAGGACGACGGTCGAAAGTTGGTCATCCCTCAATTTTGATGAATATGAGCTTGAAATATTGCCCGGACCTTGCCCCAAATCATCCCATCGATTTTGGAATTTTTCAAGCCTGCTCGGTTTTGTTATTCTGCGAACTTTATCTCCCTGGGACGCAGCTTCCGGTAAGCGAACTCGATGGCGAAGGCAAGGCCGATCATGGCAAAAAGCACCAGGATCTGGCGGGGCGAAGTCGCGACGGTCTGCCAGAGGAGGGCGAAGAGGGCCCCGATACAGGCGACGGCTCCCAGGGCCGATATCTGCCATATGCTCTCTGTATCATCAGCGAGCCTGACGTTGGCCACGTTGACGGCGGCGAAGATCAGCAGAAACCCGGCACTTCCCATCGTCGATATGCTGCTGAGGTCCGAGAGGTTTGCGAAAATAAGGGTGAGCCCCGCCGTAATGAACAGCCCCTCGATGGGCCTGTTCCAGATCTTCTGCTCGAGGAACTCTGGAAGCTCTCCATCCTTTGCTATGATGTAGCTCAAGCGGGCGGCCCCGTAGAGGGTGGCGTTGATGGCGGATGCCGTCGAGAGGAGGGCCGCGACGGCGATGAGGCTGAATCCCGCCTGGCCCATGAAGGGCCTTGCCGCCTCGGCTAGGGCGTAGTCTCTTGAGGCTGCTATCTGGTCGAGGGTGAGGCTTCCCACCGCCACCACCGAGACGAGGACGTAGAGGGCGATGACGAAGACGACAGCCGAATAGTATGCCCGGGGCAGGGTCGTCCTGGGATTTCTGACGTCTCTTGCGGTGTTGGCGATCAGCTCGAACCCCTCGTAGGCGACGAAGATGATCATCCCGCCGGAGATGAGGCTCAGCCCCGGAGACCACGTCGCCGGAGCGAGCCTCTCCGGCTGGACGGCCCAGAGGCCGAGGCCGACGAAAATGAGGAGGATCGATATCTTGAGGCCGACGATCAAATCTTCGGCCTTGCCGATGGCCTTGGCGCTGAGCAAGTTCAGCCCCGAGATCAGAATAACGCTGCCGGTGATCAAGAGGTGCTTTCCGATGGGCTGGAACGAAGCCGGGAGGAATGTCGCGCCATAGCTTCCAAAGGCGTAGGCGTAGAGGGATAGCATCACGATGTAGCTGATCCAGAGGAGGACGTTCATCCCCCCCGAAAATATCCCCGTCCCGAAGGCGCGAACCAGGAAGGATACGGTCCCGCCCTGGCTCGGATAGGCTACCGATAGGCGAGCGTAAGAGTAGGCGGTCAAGAGCGCCACGAGCCCTGCGATGGCGAAGGCCACCGGCGTCCCGCCGCGAGCGAGCTGGACAGCAAGCCCCAGGACGGCGAAGATCCCGCCGCCCACCATCCCGCCGACCCCGATGGAGACCGCCTCCCTGTATCCGATGGACCTTCTCGAATCTCCGGCCATGGGAGTGGGGTATCAGGCCATCAGTATTTATTTTATTCGATAATGTCTTGATTTCGAGCCCAAAAAGCGCCCACCTGAAGCAAGCGAAGATTGCAGAGCGCAACTCAGCAATACGTTCAAGCCCCTCATGACACCGGCAACTTGATATCAAATACATAACGAATTATCTCAGGTTGCTGAAGGAGGCGAGCTATTTTGAGACCCGAAGAGGCGGCCGAGGCGTCAGCAGAAGACCTGATGAACGAGCTATCCTCTAGCGGTGAGGGGCTCACCTCACCGGAAGCCGAGTCGAGACTGAATGAGCGCGGACCCAACGAGATCGCCGAGAAGAGGATCAACCCCATCATCAAGTTCTTCGCCTACTTCTGGGGTCCCATACCCTGGATGATAGAGGTCGCTGCCGTCCTATCCGCAGCCCTTGGCCGCTGGGACGACTTCGCCATCATATCCCTGCTTCTGCTCATGAACGGCATCGTCGGCTTCTGGCAGGAGAACAAGGCAGATCGAGCGATAGAGCTCTTGAAGAAGAGGCTCGCCCCGACCGCCAGGGTCAGAAGAGACGGCAGGTGGATCGAACTTCCCGCGCGGCGGCTCGTTCCCGGGGACGTTGTCAGGGTCAGGCTCGGCGAGATCGTTCCCGCCGACGTCAAGCTCTTTGGTGGCGACTTCCTCCAGGTCGACGAGTCGGCCCTCACCGGCGAGTCGCTCCCCGTCGAGAAGAAGCCCTCCGACGTCGGCTACTCCGGCTCCATCGTCCGGATGGGCGAGATGAACGGCCTCGTCTACGCCACGGGGATGAACACATTCTTCGGCCGGACCGCGAAGCTTGTTGAAGAGGCGAAGACCAAAAGCCACTTCCAGAAAGCAGTTATCAAGATCGGAGACTACTTGATCGTGCTGGCGGTAGCTCTGGTGGCTCTGGTATTCATCGTCGCAACCATGAGGCATGTGAGCCTGCTTCAGACGCTGCAGTTCGCCCTGGTCCTGGTGGTGGCGGCCATACCCGCCGCCCTGCCCGCCGTACTCTCGGTGACGATGGCGGTGGGGGCGATCAGCCTCGCAAAAAAAGAGGCGATAGTCAGCAGGCTTGTCGCCATCGAGGAGATGGCGGGGATAGACATCCTCTGTTCCGACAAGACGGGGACGATAACCCAGAACGCCATCAAGGTGGCAGAGCTAGTCCCTTTCGAGGGGTTTGATGAGGAGGACCTGCTCCTCTTCGGCCTCTTGGCCACCAGGGAAGAGGACAGAGATCCCATCGACGTCGCCATAGTCGAGAAGACGAGAGAAGCGAAGGTCGACGCCTCAGGATACCGTATCGAAAAGTTCAAGCCCTTCGATCCCGTCTCCAAAAGGACCGAGGCGGAGGTTTTTGGGCCTGAGGGCAGGTTCAAGGCGGCGAAGGGCGCGCCCCAGGCGATCCTCTCCCTGGTGGGAGGCGGCTCTGAAGACCAAGAAGTTGACGAGAAGGTGAACGCCTTCGCCGCCAAGGGTCGCCGGGCCCTGGGAGTCGCCCGCACGGGCCTCGATGGCGGCGGAGGCTGGCAGTACGTGGGGCTCATCGCCCTCTACGATCCCCCGAGAGAGGACTCTGCCGAGACGATAACGACCGCCCAGTCCATGGGGGTCGAGGTCAAGATGGTCACCGGCGACCACGTGGCGATCGCCAGGGAGATCGCCAGGATGGTGGGGATGGGAACCGGGATAAGGCCCGCCTCTGCCTTCGTCGACGAGCCGGACGATGAGGCCGAGCGGCTCATCGAGGAGGCAGACGGCTTCGCCCAGGTCTTCCCCGAGCACAAGTTCAGGATCGTCGAGCTTCTCCAGTCCAAAGGCCACATCGTCGGGATGACCGGCGACGGGGTCAACGACGCCCCGGCCCTGAAGAAGGCCGACGCGGGGATCGCGGTCTCGGGGGCGACGGACGCCGCCAAGTCCGCGGCGGCGATAGTTCTAACAGAGCCTGGTTTATCCGTCGTAATCGACGCCATAAAAGAGAGCAGAAGGATATTCCGCCGGATGAACAGCTACGCCATTTACCGCATAGCTGAGACGATAAGGGTGCTCTTCTTCATCACCCTCTCGATCGTCATATTCAACCTCTATCCGGTGACCGCCATAATGATCGTCCTTCTTGCGATCCTCAACGACTTCGCCATCATGTCCATAGCCTACGACAGGGCGGAGTACTCGAAGAGGCCGGACCGCTGGAGGATGTCGTCGGTGATGGGGATGGCCCTGTACCTGGGGCTGATCGGCACCATAGCATCCTTTCTGCTGCTCTTCATCGGCCTGAACCTCCTCCACCTCAGCAGTGACGTTCTGCAGTCATTTATATATCTAAAGTTATCCATAGCGGGCCATCTCACCATCTTCATCGCCAGGAGCAGGGGTCACTTCTGGTCTTACAGGCCCAGCAACGTTCTGGTGGGGGCGGTGGTGGGAACTCAAGTAGTGGCCACCCTCATCGCTGTCTACGGCCTTCTGATCCCAGCCATCGGCTGGAACCTCGCCGCCATCGTCTGGATCTACGCCCTGGCGTTATTCCTGATAACAGATCAGCTCAAAGTGAGGTTCTACAGGCTCTTCGACGAGGGGCTTTCGTTCCTGGAAGGCCGCTTCGGTGTCGATTGATTCAGCCAACATCATCAGAAATTCCGTTAAACTATGTTGTTACAGCAGCGAGAACGAATTTTGATCCTGGGCAGGTGAACTTGCGCCGGGCTCAGATCGTGGTCGTCAACAAAGCTGCTACAGCGGGCTCAAAGGCTGTGGCTGCTATCAGGGAGAACGTGCGGAGGACGAACCCCAAAGCCCGGATCGCCCTCACCTCATCTGAGGTGCAGGTGGATCGTCCCGAGATGATCTCCGGCAAGAAGGTACTGGTGGCGGAGGTGGCCTCCCGATGATCTGCGGTCGTGGTGGAGAGCGATTGGGCGTCGAGGCGGTGGTGGAACAAGGACCTCACTTCTCCCCTACTCGCCGTGGCCCTGAAAGCCCAAAGGCTTTCGATTATCACGGGGGTGGACGTGGCTTATCGGGGTTTCGGAAATGCGGCTCCTGAGCCCATCCCTCACCTTCATCCGAATGAGACGCGACAGCTTCTCGCCTCCGGAGAGCTGCCACCGGGGAGCATGGGACCCAAGGTGGAGGCGGCTCTCACCTTCGCGGAAGCCACGGGTAAGAAGGCCCTGATCACCGATGTAGACCATCTGGAAGAGGCCCTTTCGGCCGGGCAGGAACGTTGGTTTTACCTTGAAGCTCCATCGCAGGGAAAGCTTGTTTAGAAGGACGATCTCCTGACCCTTCTAAGGCATGCAGAGGAGGACGCTAGTTTCTGTTATCGAAGATCCCTCCTCATGATGAGGTGACACAGTCGACGAGGTTATAATAGCCGACGGCAAAAAGTCAGGTTTCTGAACCGTAACATTCTTACTCTGTCGCGACAACTATATCACGAGGTCAGCAGACAGCAGACGATTCATCGAATTGAGCTTGGTTTTAAGGGCTAAAGACTCGCATCATTAGGGCTGAACCTTGCGAAGTGGTGAGAAAGATGGCCGATAAGGAGTTCATCACAAAAGCGGGCCTGAAGGAGCGGGGATGGCCTGAGGCCGCCATTAAGGCGACAGAGACCAAGAAGCAGAAACTTTTGGCTGAGATTGGAGGGTGGAAGATAGCTGTTACATCAGAGCCTCTGGACAAGGTACGATGTAATGCCATCGATGCGTATAACGTTCATCAAGATTGGATATGCGAATACGAATTCAGTGCGATCAGATTCGCGACTGAAGATTCAGACCCGAACTTCCTTGACCGGATTACAGTGAACTATTTAAGACACCAACTCTCGAACTATGGGGACTACCTCGCACAGCTTTTAGGACCGACCGGAAAAGACGAGGCGTATAAGACACTGCGAGATAAGATCCTCCTCGCTATAGCGGAGCGATTCCCTGAGCTGGCAACAGAATGCCGCAGACAGGTGTTCTGCCCGGATATTGTCCGCTCTATTATACCATAATGAGCCGATGGTATATCATTCTCGGATGAATGCGATCGAGACGATCAGGTTGATGGTGTTAGCGTCGAGAAAGCTGGCAACAACGCCTTTGCCCATCTCGACATCTAGATTCTCGGCCGTATCATTACCGAGGACGACCCTTCTTCGGCTCTGAATCGCATATAGATCGCCCCCGAGCACACTTTCAGCAAATGTTGCCTCTGTTATTTGCCAGGATCTGAAGCTCTTTTCGTCGCCTATTGTTGTGGACGTCCTTCATTATGTACTCTTCCCAGGTTCTGTCGCCCTTGGCCATTGATAGCTTCTCGAAATCTTCATCATCGAGTTTTATGCTAATGTATCTCATAACTTTCTTCTCCGTCGACGAAAATCACCTGGTGGTGTAGCCTCCATCGATGACCAGCTCAGAACCAGTCACGAACTTGGCCTCGTCCGAGACCAGGTAGAGTACACCGTAGGCGATATCGTTCGGCTCGCCGATGTGGCCTATGGGTTGCTCTGAGTCCAGGCCCTTCCTCAACTCCTCTATGGATAAGCCCGACTGTTCAGACTGGCCTTTGAGGAAGTTTTCGACCATCGGTGTCCAGATGAACCCTGGATGAATCGAGTTCACTCTGATGTTATCTTTGGCGTAGAATAGCGCCCCAGTCTTGGCCATGATCCTGGTTGCACCTTTCGTCGCGTGGTAGGCGGGAACGTCCGAGGCTCCGACTATCCCGTAAATCGAGGATATGTAGACGATGCTTCCGCCGCCGCTCTTCTTCATGAAGGGGACGGCGTATTTGCTGCAGAGGAAGCATCCGGTGACGTTGACGTCGAAGACTCGCTCCCACTCCTCTCTCGTGTATTCGTGGATCGGCTTGTTGGGGCCAGCGATTCCGGCGTTGTTCACCAGTACGTCTATCCTGCCGTGCTTCTCGTAGACTGCTTTAATCACCTCAGCAATCCTTTTCTCGTCGGTCACGTCCAGGGGATAGTACTCTGCGGCCCCGCCAGCGTTTTTTATCTCTTCAGCGACCCTCTCGCCTTTCTCCTCCGTCCTTCCGGTGATGATCGAGGTCGCACCTTCATCTGCCAGAACTTTCGCTATCGCCTCGCCGATGCCGTAAGTTGAGCCTGTGATTACCGCTACCCTTCCTTCCAACCGTCCCTTCGTTTTTTGTTCCATTTTTTATCCGCCTCTTCTGGTTACTTTTTCTCCCCTCGATGACATCGTTGGCTATGCTGTGGAGCAGAGATCGATATTCTCTGCCGTCATCTAAGATTGAAAAGGCCGATCAACATGCCTGTTGCCAGACAACCCCGCAAGCTGCATACCGACCTTGGACTGCCCCTTAAATAGCAATCAAAGCGCTCGAAAAATTGTCATTTAAAAATAGTGTTCTCATTCTAGATAAGTCTATCTATAACTAGAACTATGAAAATTTGATATAGTAATCGTAAAATGATCACAACGACTGATGATATGAAATGAATTTTGTAAAATATATATATATAATCGACTTAAAGCGACAGAAACCTTTAGATTTATCAGAATTTTGTGAACGTTGGTTGGAATCTAACGTTGAATCTAAATTCGCTCTAAACCGTGGCTACAATTAGGCCACGACCCTGCGATTGGGACGGCCACCGGAATCTCGCCGCAAGCGAGCTGGACAGCAAGCCCCAGTACCGCAAAGATCCCGCCGCCCGCCATCCCACCGACCCCTATCGAGACCGCCTCAAGGTAGTCTATGGTCTTTCTACTTTCTCCGATCACATAGGTATCGAAAATCAGTATTTATTTTATCAGATCACGTGTATATTTCGAGACCAAAAACGGGGCCTAGGGGGGAGCACGAGAATGATGTCAAATAATCTGTTGTATTTGATTTCGTCCTTTCAACACCGGCAGTTTAATATCGGATACCGGCTAAAGTATATAAGGTTCATGGGGGCAAGATATTTTGAAACCTAAAGATGCGGCTGAAGCGTCCATAGAAGACCTGATGAGAGAAGTATCATCCGGCGAGGAAGGACTCTCCTCGTCCGAGGCCGAGTCGAGACTTGGTGAGCACGGCCCCAATGAGATCGCCGAAAAGAAGGTCAACCCCATAGTCAAGTTCCTCGCCTACTTCTGGGGTCCCATACCCTGGATGATAGAGGTCGCGGCAGCCCTCTCCGCAGTCTTGGGCCGCTGGGATGACTTCGCCATCATATCCCTGCTTCTGCTCATGAATGGGGTGGTCGGCTTCTGGCAGGAGAACAAGGCGGACAGGGCGATAGAGCTCTTGAAAAAGAGGCTCGCCCCGAGCGCCAGGGTCAGAAGAGACGGCGAGTGGATCGAACTTCCGGCAAGAGTGCTAGTTCCCGGTGACGTGGTCAGGGTCAGGCTGGGAGAGATCGTCCCCGCAGACGTCAAGCTCTTCGGTGGCGATTTTCTCCAGGTGGACGAATCTGCCCTAACGGGCGAGTCGCTGCCGGTGGAGAAGAAGCCCTCCGACGTCGCCTATTCAGGCTCCATAATCCGCATGGGCGAGATGAACGGCCTAGTCTATGCCACGGGCATGGAGACCTACTTCGGCAGGACCGCAAAGCTCGTGGAAGAGGCCAAGACCAAAAGCCATTTCCAGAAAGCGGTTATCAAGATCGGAGACTACCTGATCGTGCTGGCGGTAGCTCTGGTGGCTCTCGTATTCATCGTCGCAACCATGAGGCATGAAAGCCTCCTTCAGACGCTGCAGTTCGCCCTGGTCCTGGTGGTGGCGGCCATACCCGCAGCCCTCCCCGCCGTCCTCTCGGTGACCATGGCCGTGGGGGCGGTCATCCTCTCCAGGAAGGAGGCTATCGTCAGCAGGCTTGTCGCCATCGAGGAGATGGCGGGGATAGACATCCTCTGTTCCGACAAGACCGGAACTATAACCCAGAACGCCATCAAAGTGGCTGAACTCGTGCCCTTCGAAGGGTTTGAGGAGAAGGACCTGCTGCTCTCAGGCCTTTTGTCCTCGCGGGAAGAGGACCAAGACCCCATAGACGTCGCCATCATCGAGAAGAGCAGAGAAGAGGAGATCGACGTCTCCGGCTACAATCTGACGAAGTTTGAGCCCTTCGATCCCGTCTCCAAAAGGGCCGAGGCGGAGGTCGAGGGTTCCGAGGGTCGATTCAAAGCGGCTAAAGGCGCGCCTCAGGCGATCCTGTCCCTGGTGGGAGGCGGCTCTGAAGACCCCAAAGTTGACGAGAAGGTGAACGCCTTTGCAGCCAAAGGTTACCGGGCCCTGGGAGTAGCCCGCACCGATCCGGCCGGAGCTTGGAGGTACGTGGGGCTCATCGCCCTATACGACTCGCCGAGAGAGGACTCTGCCGAGACTATTAAGACCGCTCAGTCCATGGGGGTCGAAGTCAAGATGGTCACCGGCGACCACGTGGCGATAGCCAGGGAGATCGCCAATATGGTGGGATTGAGGACCGAAATATGCCCCGCCTCCGCCTTCATAGACAAGCCGGATGAAGAGGCAGAACAGGTCATAGAGAATGCCGACGGCTTCGCCCAGGTATTCCCCGAGCACAAGTTCAGGATCGTCGAGCTTCTGCAGTCCAAAGGCCACATCGTCGGGATGACCGGCGACGGCGTCAACGACGCCCCGGCCCTGAAGAAGGCCGACGCAGGAATCGCAGTTTCAGGAGCTACCGATGCCGCCAAGTCTGCAGCGGCAATCGTTCTCACAGAGCCGGGTCTATCCGTCATAATCGACGCCATAAAAGAGAGCCGCAGGATCTTCCGGCGGATGAACAGCTACGCCATTTACCGAATATCTGAGACGATCAGGGTGCTTTTCTTCATCACGTTATCCATAGTGATCTTCAGCTTCTATCCAGTTACAGCTCTGATGATCGTGCTCTTGGCGCTCTTGAACGATTTTGCCATCATGTCTATCGCTTACGATCGGGCAGAATACTCAAGCAAGCCAGACCGCTGGAGGATGTCGTCGGTGATGGGGATGGCTCTCTTTCTGGGGCTGATAGGTACGGTTGAATCCTTCGGTCTCTTATTTTTCGGCCTGGATTACCTGCACCTGAGCAAGGAGATCCTCCAATCTTTCATGTACCTAAAGCTCTCTGTAGCCGGCCACCTCATCATCTTCATCGCCAGGACTAAGGGTCATTTCTGGTCTTACCGGCCCGGAAATCTGCTGGTGGGTGCAGTCATCGGAACCCAGCTTATCGCCACTATTATCGCCGTTTACGGTTTCCTGATACCTCCTATAGGCTGGAGACTGGCGGCGATCGTCTGGGCCTATGCTATAGTGGTGTTCTTGATAATAGACCAGCTCAAAGTGAGGTTCTACAAGTTCTTTGATGAGGGTCTCCAGTTCATGGAAGGCCGGTTCAATGTGGATTGATTTATGAAAGATGCGGATAAATTTCATCAAACACAGGTTGTTTCGGCAACGGCGTTATCAGGGGTGACAGCTGAAATGGGCAGCAGACCATGAACGGCGCTAAACGGAGCGAGGGCCTGGGCATATTCGCGGCTGTAGCCTTCGCCGTGGGAAACATGATTGGAGCCGGCGTCTTCGTCCTCAGCGGCATCATGATCGACCTAGCCGGTCCCTCTGCAGTTCTGTCGTATCTCGTATGTGGCGTTCTGGTGGCCTTTTCGGGCCTCTCCTATGCCGCCCTGGCCAGCATATTCCCCGAAGACGGCGGAGGCTACCTCTATGCAAGGCATATGCTGGGAGAATACCTGGGATTTTTGGCAGGCTGGTCGATGTACATCAGCCAGATAGTGGTGACCTCCTTTGTTCTGTTGGGCCTAGGCATATACCTGAACTTGCTTTTGGGATCAAATTTCGATCCACGGTTCGGCGCCCTGGCCGCCATAATCCTCCTCACCGCCCTCAACCTGAGAGGGCTTTCTGAGGCAGGCAAAGCCGAGATAGTCATGGTGGTGACGAAGGTCTCGATACTGGTCGTATTGGCCATATTCGGCATGATGCAGATCAAAAGCGCCGATTTCGTCCCATTCTTCGTCCACGGGCAAAAGGGCGTGCTGGAGGGGATGGCTTCCATATTCTTCGCTTACTTAGGATTTCAGGTGGTGGCGATGATGGGTGGCGAGGTGAAGGAGGCGAGCAAGAACGTCCCCCTGGCCACCATGGCCTCCATCGGGATCGTGGCCGCAATCTACACCGGAGTGGTGGTGGCCCTCCTATCCGCCAAACTGCCCAGCTACGGGAGCCAGAGCGTCTTTGACGCTGCGGTGGTGCTCCTGGGCGCTTCGGGGGGCGCCATCGTGGCCTTTGCCGCCGTAGTATCCACTCTATCGGCTGCGAACGCCAACATAATCGGAGCTTCTCGGGTCGTTTTGGAGATGGCCAGCGAAGGCCAGGTTCCAGGAAGGTTTGCTCGTCTGAAGAGAGATCAGCCAGCGAACTCCATCGTCCTCGGTTCGGCGACTACGATGCTCCTGGTGGTCTACGGGAGCTTGAACTTCATAATCGACCTGACAAACGTGCTGGTGCTGATCACCATGTTCTTCGTGAACGTCAGCGCCTTCAAGCTGGTCAGAGAAGAAAGGATCTTGCCTCCTGAAAAGAGCTACTTCAGAATTCCCATGGGTGGCCTTTTCCCGGCTATTGGGGCCGTCTCCTGCCTTCTGATGCTCTCCGCCATATCTCCCACGACGTTGGGGATGGGGCTTTTCGCCCTCCTCCTCGGATCGATCCTCCACCATCTGGAGGATACGCCTGGGGGAAGGAGGACGGTCGAGGAGATCAGAGAGCTTCTCGGCCGTGGATGATAGTGGGGGGGATATGGGCCTCGATGACGTCACCTGGACGCGTCGACCAATCTGCTGCCTAAACGCCTTTACTGCCAAAAGATATAATAACAATAGAAGCTCACTGGATGTAGAGAAACCATGGATATACGTCCCATATTTCAGAGGAGGCTTCCAGAAGGGCTCGAGGGTCTTTACGACCTGGCCCTCGACCTCCGCTGGACCGGGAGCCAGATGACCGATCAGATCTGGGAGATGCTGGACCCCGAGGCCTGGGAGATCACCAACAACCCCTACATGATCCTGGAGAACGTCTCCCGGAAACGGCTGGAAGAGGTTGCTCAGGACGAGGGTTTTAAGGCGGAGCTTGACTCCATTCTCGAAAGAAAGAAGGTATTTCTCGAGGAGGCCTGCTGGTTCGGCGAGAGTTGCCGTCACCCCTCTCTGAAAAGTGTGGCCTATTTCAGCATGGAGTTCGGCCTCAGCGAGGCGCTGCCCATCTACTCGGGGGGGCTTGGGATCCTGGCGGGAGACTATCTCAAGACCGCCAGCGACCTCGGAGTCCCGGTGGCTGGGGTGGGACTCCTCTATCAGCAGGGATACTTCCGGCAGATATTGAACTCTGACGGGTCTCAGATAGAGGCCTTTCCCTACAATGACCCCACCAGCCTCCCCGTGGTGCCGGTCAAAAAAGAGGATGGAAGCTGGCTGAGGACGAAGGTCGAGCTGCCGGGAAGGGATCTCATTTTACGGGTTTGGCAGGCCAAGGTGGGGAGGGTCGACCTCTACCTTCTGGACTCGAACGATCCCCTGAACAGGCCCTGGGACAGAGGAATTTCCGCAAACCTCTATCCGACCGGGGAGGAGAGGAGTCTCGTCCAGCAGATTGCCCTGGGGATCGGAGGCTGGAACGCCCTGGAGGAGATGGGGATCGACCCGGAGATCTGCCATCTCAACGAGGGTCATTCCGCCTTCGCCATTCTGGCTCGAGCCAACAGCTTTTCGAAGAAGACCAACGTTCCCTTTTCCACTGCCCTGGAGGCGACCCGGCCGGGCAACGTATTCACGACCCACACCCCCGTGGGCTTAGGCGGGTTCGACCTGTCCCTCGTCAAGCAGTACCTCCAGAGGTACGTCGAGGGTTTTGGGATCTCCTTAGAAGAGATCCTGGAGGCGTTTTGCATCCTCGGAGATGAGCACCTTGTAACCGCGAACTTGGCCATGAGAGGAAGCGGTTATGCCAACGGTGTGAGCAGACTGCACGGCTCTGTGAGCCGCGAGATCTTTCAGCACCTCTTCGAACGATGGCCTCGACGGGAGGTGCCCGTGGATCATGTTACCAATGGGGTTCACATCCCCTCCTGGGACTCACCCAAGGCCAGAAACCTCTGGGAGGGTGCCATAGGGAAGTATCATCTGTCTGCTCCCGCAGGAACCCCGTGGGACGCACTCTCCGATATCGATGATTATGATCTGTGGCGCTTCAGGCGCGAGGCCAAAAGATCGATGATCGAGTATGTAAGACGCCGATTCGCCCGGCAGGCGAAGGAGCACAACGCTCCCGAGGAGGTCGTCGAGAGGGCTTCTGAGGTGCTGGACCCTGAGATTTTGACCATCGGCTTTGCCAGAAGATTTGCGGCATACAAGCGTCCGGATCTCTTGATAAAGGACCCCGATCGATTGGAGAGGATCCTTCTGGACGAAGAGAGGCCGACCCAGCTCATCGTTGCAGGAAAAGCCCATCCAGGCGACGCTCTGGGCAAGCGCTTCGTCCGGATGATGGCCGAGTTCGCCTCTAGGCCCGAGATCTCCGGAAGGGTCGTCTTTCTCGAGGACTATGATATAGCTCTTGCAAGACGGCTTGAGCCCGGCGTAGACCTCTGGATCAACGTCCCACGCCGGCCTATGGAGGCCTGCGGCACCAGCGGGATGAAGGTTCTGGTGAACGGAGGCCTGAACTTATCCGAGCTTGACGGCTGGTGGGCTGAGGCGTACTCTCCAGAGGTGGGATGGTGCCTGGGGGACGGCAGCGTCCACGACGATCCGGGCTGGGACGCCCACGAGGCAGACCAGCTTTACAGCCTCCTGGTGGAGGAAATAGTGCCCTCTTTTTACGAGAGGGACGAGGACGGAGTCCCTCGATCATGGATAAAACGGGTCAGAGCCAGCATGTCCAGGCTTACTCCACGGTTCAGCTGCCACCGTATGATGAGGGAGTACGCGGAGAAAGCCTATCTGCCTGGGGCGGAGGCGTATCGGCGGAGGGCGGCTGACGGCGCCAAATTGGCGTCGGAGCTGGTGGGGTGGCACCGGAGGCTCGACGAAAGCTGGAAGGATCTCCGGTTCGGGAATCTGAAGGTCGAGAAGATCGACGATTTATGGAGGTTTGAGGTCCAGGTATACTTCGGCAGGCTCGATCCGGAAGACGTATCGGTGGAGCTGTATCTGGATCCTCTGAACGACGATGCTCCGACGAGATCTGAGATGATCAGAAGAGAAGCCATCTCCGGATCTGGGGATGGATACCTGTACTCGGCTGATGTTTCCGCCACTCGTCCGGCAAGCGATTATACCCCAAGAGTCGTTCCAAGCCATCCCGAGGCGATCGTCCCGATGGAGGAGTCTCACATCCTCTGGCAGAAATGATCTTTTAATAGAGGCCATTTGAACCGACGCTGATCATAGCCCTCAAGTCACCAGTTATTTTAAGCTTGAAGGGGAACCCGGTCGACATGGAGTTTGCTTTGGAGATCACCAAGAGCGAGAAGTACAGGCAGATCTACGCCGTGGGGGCGATCGGCGGCCACAGCCCCTACGACTTTCGGATCGCCTTCTACAACGACTCGCCGAAGGCCACCGTCCAGGATGGCAAGCAGCTCTCCGTCATGGAGCGGAAGGTCGAGACGGAGCTGATCCTATCGCCCCTGGCCGCAAAAGAGCTGGCCGACTGGCTGAATAACCACATCAAAGAGTACGAGCGGCAGTTCGGCGAGATCAAAAAGCCCGGCGGGAGGAAGTCCGGGTCCGAAGAGTCCGCCCCCATCCAGGGCTACATGTGAGGCAGGTCCCATGAAGTCGAAGGAGAAGATTCTCGTCCACAAGGGGATGGACCGGGTGAAGCGACGCGAGTTTGAGGAGGCTCTTGGCTATTTCGACGAGGTCCTGGAGACCAACCCCAAAAACTCCGACGCCTGGAACAACAAGGGCGTCGCCCTCTTCCAGATGGGCCGGACCGAGGAGGCTCTGGTCTGTTACGACCAGGCTCTCGCGGCCGACGCCGAGAACCGCGAAGCTCTGCGAAACAAAGCCTTCGTCCTCCGGGCATTGGAGAGGTTCGATGAGGCCGTCGAGGTCTACGAGATGATCATCACCGACGAGCCCGAGGCCTCGGACTTCAGAAACCTCGCCACAGTCCTGGTGGGGATGGGCCTGTTGGAGGAGGCACTGGGGGCTTTGATGGATGCGGCGAACCTGGAGCCCTCGATCTCCATCGAGAGGGAGATCGAGGTCTTGAGGAGGGTTATCATGGAGGTCGCCGTCAGGGCGGAGTTCGGCGGGGTCTTCCCAGACGGAACCGGTGCGGATCGTCCCGGCGAAGGCTGATATAGGGTGAGGTTGGATCTGAATATAAAAAGTCGAGAACTTGAAGAGGTGGAAGAGGAGGGGATTCAAGTTGAAAGGTTTCATCATGATCAACGCGGAGCCTGGGTCTGAGAAGGCGGTCTACGACGCCCTCACCGCCATCAGAGGCGTCCGGGAGGTGGTCCCGGTCTACGGGGAGACGGACTTCATCGCCATAGCCGACGTGGAGGGGATAGCCGACCTGAACATGATCGTCCTCAAGGTCCGGGAGATCATCGGCGTCACCTCCACCGAGACGATCCTGGGGATGGAGCTGAAGTTTTAGAGATCGCCGACCACCAGGACCTCCTGATCGAGAGCGAAATGGCATGTCCTGAAGGCGAAAGGCAGATGGTCCAGCCCGAAAGATCGCGAGATCTCCGGATAAAAAATGGCGTCATAACGTTATGCTGCGACGGTGTCGAGGCGGCTCGCTCGACTCGTCCCGGTCTGCTCTCTTTACATCTGATTCAGATGACTTCTACATAAACATCCTCTTTAAATAGCGATGGGGGTAAGGTTGGATCAGAAAGTTAAGGGGAGTGAAGATTAGTGAAAAGGCGCATAGTTCCCGAATTGGTGCTGTTATTCGCGTTGTTTTCTTTGATAACAGCATCCGTTTGTGTTGCGACCCCATGGGGGCAACCAACTGGACCGCGAGATGAACCTGCAGGGCATCAACAAGTAGGATCGGGACACCATCCAGGCGACCATCCGACAGGAGACCACGCACCAGGATACCATCAACCTTACCAGCAGCCTCCAGTACGCCAACAGCCAGTATATCGCTCATGGAGCTACGTATCCTGGGGATACTGGAGACCGTGGGGATATTGGAGCTGGTGGCCGTGGGGATTTGGCTGGTAATTGAGGCCGACGCCATCGTCGATGCTTTGTAATGGGCGAATGACGCCCGAAAATTGCGAAATCGAATCGCAGGCGGATCAGCTCTGACCCCGGCGACCTTTGCCGGGGATCAATCATCTTTTTATCCTGTTCAGCGCCGAGCCCGACCTAAGGGCCAGGTCAGGATGCGATAAAGGTGCACTCTTTTTAAACCGTCTCCGTTGTGAAGACCCGAAGGGTTTTTTGAAATCCTTGAATATCTTCGTTACCTTTAACTGATAAAAACGAGCTAATCCATGGTCAAAGGGCCAACAGTCAGGTCCGATGATCGAGAGGGATGCGACGATGATGCCTGAAAAAAACGATGTCTATAAGGTCCTGAGATATCGATGGGCGGTCTTCGGGATTTTGGCCGTCGCCTACTTCTTCGTCTACTTCCACAGGGTCTCCACGGCGGTGGTCTCCTCCGACCTGGAGGCCACCTTCGGGGTGGACGCCGCCTCCATCGCCCTCCTGAGCTCTGCCTACTTTTACGCCTACACCGTCATGCAGCTTCCGTCTGGGCTTCTGACCGACAGCCTCGGGCCTCGCAAAACGGTGAGCATCTTCACCCTGGTGGCGGCCGCGGGAGCCGTCCTCACCGGGATTGCCTCCACCTTCGAGCTGGTCGTCGTCGGCCGCATCCTCATCGGCGTCGGGGCGGCCATGGTCTACATCCCCACCATGAAGATCCTCTCCACCTGGTACCGGAATAACGAGTTCGCCTCCCTCACCGGCATCCTGATCGCGGTGGGAAACGTCGGCGCCCTCAGCGCGGCGGGCCCATTGGCCCTCCTCTCCGCCGCCCTGGGCTGGCAGCGGGTCTTTCTCATCCTGGGGGTGATCACCGTCCTCCTGGCGGCCGCTGCCTGGACGATCGCCCGGGACCGGCCCATCGACATGGGACTTCCCAGCATCCAGGAGATCGAGGCGGGAGAGAGGGGCGGGTCGGCCTCGGCCTCCGACGCTGGGACGGATGAGAGGATACCCATGGGCGAGGCCCTGAAGATGACCTTCGGATCGGGGAGGAAGTTCTGGCCCCTGGCGGTATGTTTCTTCTTCATGTACGGCAGCATGATGGTTTATCAGGGGCTCTGGGCCGGCCCCTTCTTCGCGGACGTCCTGGGTTGGGATAAGGCCACAGTCGGCCTCGTCCTCTCCTTCATCGGGATGGGGATGATCTGCGGCTGCCCCACCGCCGGCTACATCTCCGACAAGATCTTGAAGTCCCGGAGGAGGGTTCTGATCGTCGGAACGGCGGCGTACACCCTGGTATGGGCGGTGATATGGATGACTGCGGGGGAGATTACGAGCACATACGCCTATATGGCGATAAACTTCGTCTTCGGCTTCTTCGGCGGGGTCCTGGTGGTGAGCTTTGCTCAGATCAAGGAGCTATTTCCGATATCCATGGCCGGGACCAGCACCGCCGCCCTCAACATCTTCCCCTTCGCCGGCGGGGCGATCCTCCAGCAGGTCTCCGGCCTGATCCTCACAACCAGGTCTCTTGAATCCTACCAGGGGTTGTGGCGGGTCATGCTGATATGCATGATAATCGCCACCGTGGCGGCCTTCCTCTCCCTGGAGAAAAAATCGGCCCGAGGCCGGGGCTAGGCGCGCTGCTCCGGGCGGAAGTGAAAACGGGCAATCTCAGATCCGGATCATGGCGTCGATGCTACAGATCCTTCGATCGGCGATGAAGTGATCGGCTTGGTCAGGGAGAAAACTCAGCCTTTGCGTCAAAGATAAATTCTTATCCTCAGAGAGCGCCATTTCTCAGCGGGGAGAACTGAGCCTCCTTTATCTTATCAAAAAAACTAGAGGACATAAAAGGAGATGCAGCGGGGATGAATAAAATTATGTTATCTATGGGCCTCATCATATTCCTGGTGGGGTGGAGCGTGGCGCTGGATTTTGAAAACGGCGTTGAGATGCGGCCAGGAGAAAAGGCGGCAGAGGAGCGGTTCGAGCGAGGTATAGGAAGCCCATGGGTCGGTGGCGATCCCTGGCCGAGGTCCGATCAGCCCCAGGGGCCATCATTTGGCGAGAGCCATCCTAAATTCTACACGATCTTCAGGCCGGGATTCCCCTTTTCGGGATACCACTACTGGACCGGGGTCCACATCCGTCCCTTCAGGGTCTGCCATCCGTTCAGCGACTGCGACTGCCAGTTCTATTACCCTCGATACTACTACTCCGGATGGGGATTCCAGGGTTAATCTCCTCGAAGGCGGTCTGTGACAAGATCGCCTCACATTTTTTATCCGAATGCTCTGATGCGGGATGCGTCACTGCAATTTAACTAAATCCTCAATTTGGAATTCTCATCTTAAATGATTCAAAGTTTTTTGCTTATGACCCGTTGCAGAATCAATATTATGATTGCTATGAAAATAGCTAAACCCAAAGACCACTTCTTCGATAACTCCAACGCATCAAGTGAGAGTTTGTATACAATATCCATTGTTATAAAAACCGTCAAAATCAAAATACCGTACTCAACTCTATGAATATCATTTAGAATTTTAGTTTGATTTTCAGATAAATCCATGCTTCTGCAATTCAATCCATGAATCTGATTGAGCAAATTGTTTTGACTTTCAGACAGATTCATATATCTCCAGTTTAATAAATTATCTATAACAGCTATTTCTTGTTTAAATAATTCTGGGAATAATAGTATGGCTTGACAATTCAGCAGATAGAACTTATGACGCCATATCGCATCTGTTATCTTTACCATTATTTCTCTATCATTTTTGTAATCATCATAAAATTTTAAAGATTTTTGGGGGCGGGTGAACATATAAAGTGTGATCTCAGAGAAGGATAACAACGTAATTATATTATTTATTATTATTTTAGATCGGTCTGAGTTTAAATTAGTTTTTAAAAAATAACAAGATTTATCGAAGCAAACGATTTTATTTTTACCACTTTCTTCATAAAAAATATGGCTTTGATTCCGCTCACTCTCACTAAAATCCTCATTTTCTCCAAAATTCCTTAGCAATATCGGCTTTACATAGTTAAATATTAATCCACTACTTGCTATGATTTCGTTAAACACCTTATTACTACTTTCGAAATTTCCGTCATAATCTCCGCCGCCATGAAAACCGCCGGCCGGCTTAATTATATAAACAAATAAATTTATCTCGTTATATCTCCAAGAAATAACATCCCATAATTGACCATCTAGTATCATTTGCTTCTTGAATTCAGTATATCCAGATGCGTTTATATCTGCTATTGTATCGGAATCGAAAGGATATTGGATGGCATATGCAGCAATATAAATATAGTAGTCTTCAATCATAATCGTGTTACCATAACATCCGAAAACTCGGCAAACCATTTATCAATCGCGCGTTTTAGTTCTAAATTAACTTTATTGCGGAATATTGCTTCTATAGAAATATCTCCACCATTTGCTGCGTCCTGGACATTTTTTATTAGATATTTATTGCAATTGAGGCATGAGCAGGTAGTACATACATCGATTGTCATATCATTTAAATAGGAACAAAGTTTAAGAAAATTACTACTGTTGTGTTCATCGGACCCGTTTGAATTAAGACACATTTTTGGTGGATATAACTTATTCGGGAAATGACTCAATTCAACAAAATCTATCACCCTTTCTGATGTTTCTTGTGGTATATGATGGATTATATAAAAATTGCTTGCTCCATTGAATATAAATCCCTCATCAAATCCATATTTCTCCTTAACCTTTTCTATAAACATTTCATAATCACAATTTAATTTAAATCTAAAGATTAATCTTTCCAACTCGGTATGGCTGTCCTTTAAATTCAATTCTCTTGGTGGGTGAGGAACATGCCAAGGCATAACAAAATTATCTTTATCTTTTGGGAAGGATATAATTGTAGGTATTTCATTCTCTAGAAATGCCTTGTGTCTAACATACGCGAGAGTGCGATATCCTATTACTAAGCCTTTATTTTCGAGTTTATCCAATTCGTTCTCAAGGAATTTTACTCGTGTAGCTCCTGTTAAATTGTCATCCATAATAAGTACTTTTAGCGGTTTTCCTTCGTTATACTCTTCAGAAAAGCTTCTCAGCTCATCTTCTAAATTATTTAATATATCTTCTTTTTCTAGGCGCGATGCCGGATGATCCATGACAAAACATGGATCATCTATCTTAACGGTTATCCCTCTTGGAATTGATCTCACAGATGCTTTGTACGGCTTGGAGTATTCACTTGATTTACTATTATCTTTCAATAAACATGCAAAGGCAAAAGCTAGGATAGCCCCTCCCCTTGAAAATGTCAGAATAAGATCATATGATTCATTTTCTAGTTCAGTTCCGTGGGAAGCTATATACGCTTCCAAATTCCTCCCGAAGTCCTTCCACGTATCGAGATAGGTGTTCAAACTTCTTGACGAATCTTCAATCAAATAGTCGGCCCTCCGCAGGTCATTGGGTTAGGATTCTTGGGCTACATAATATAGGGTCTAGTTTTCATAGGGAAGCGATCCATTTACACCCATCTATGTCAGGCCCATCACATAGGACACCTCAAGCCAGCCATGCTACGATTCTATCTAGGACTTTCTTTTGTATTTAGCGAGATAGATTGCTCCACCATCCTCTCTGTAGATCTTATCGAAATCGTCTATAGTTGCATCTCCGGAGCACTCCAACTCTGCTATTATACGCATCATTTTAAACTCGCTGTCAACACCAAATAGCCTACATAGCTCTGGAATAGTTCTCCCTTCGGTTGGAAGCCCATGCCTAACGGTTTCTACCATGCTCATCCGGTCCCTCCTCCTCGTCCTTCCTTATAAACTTGATGGTTACTAATACGCCGCGAAATGTAACACATTGGGGGGGCTATATGTCAAATATTAAAGAATTTCGCTATCATAATTGTTTTATCACTTTTTTATTACTTATAGTTTTCTAGGACCTCTCTGATCTTCATTCCCTCCGATAACGAAGTCTATCTTCAATGATGCGACATTCTTGATCCATTATAATCTTTTCTCCAATCGTTTTGCCACGTGTAAGCAGTTATGCGATTTGCCCTAGGACGATGACTGATCATCGCCGCCTGATCGTCGCGATAGCTACCGAAGTTTTGGAACATGGACATTTGAAACCGAAACCGATATGACCGGCGAGGTCCCATCAGCCTCGGATAGCCCATGGCCAAGATCTCACCTTTGATGGACCAGTACTTCGGGATGAAAGAGAAGTGCGGCGACGCCGTCCTCCTATTCCGGATGGGCGACTTCTACGAGACCTTCGGGGGCGACGCCGAGATCACGGCTCGGGTTCTCAACATCACCCTCACCTCAAGGCAGAAGGACAAGGAGGGAAACCGGATCCCCCTCGCCGGGATCCCCTACCACGCCCTCGACGCCTACCTCCCCAAGCTCGTCGGCGCTGGCTACAAGGTCGCCATCTGCGAGCAGACCGAAGACCCCAAGAAGGCGAAGGGGCTCGTCAAAAGGGAGATCATCCGGGTGATCACGCCGGGGACGATCATCGAGCCCTCGATGCTGGAGGAGGGGGCAAACAACTACCTGGCGTCGATCGTCGAGGACGACGGGAAGATCGGCCTCTCCTTCCTGGACGTCTCTACCGGCGAGTTTCTGGCGACGGAGATACAGGCAGATTCGGCCAAACTCTCCTCGGAGCTGGCCAAGTTTCGGCCCTCCGAGTGCATAATCCCCAAATCCGCCGACTCCCTCCTCGGCGATGGAGAGGGGATGGCGGTTCAGAGGCTCGAGGACTCCGACTTCGATCTCGCCGGAGCGCGAGCCCGCCTCGCCGACCACTTCGGCTCCGAGGGGCCCATCTTGACCGGTATGGATGCGGCGGCTCGGGCCTGCGGCGCCGTCCTCGCCTACCTCAGGTCGGCTCACCTTACGGCCATAGACCACATCGCCGAGATCAGGCTCTACTCGCCAGCCGAGTTCATGGTCCTGGACGAGACGACGTTGCGGAATTTGGAGCTCTTCCGGAACATCAGGGACCGGTCCAAACGCGGATCGCTTATAGAGTTCCTCGATCAGACATCCACCCCCGGAGGGTCGAGGACCCTCGCGAAGTGGCTGAAGATGCCCCTCATCTCCACGGAGGAGATCGAGGGCCGCCTCGACGTCGTCGAGGAGCTGGCGGCCGATTCTCTCCTGAGGTCGGATCTCAGGGACGCCCTCAAGGGGATCGGCGACCTGGAGCGGGTTGTGGCCCGGACCTCCTGCGGGACCGCCTCGCCAAAAGACATGGTGGCGCTGAAGTCCTCCATCGAGCGGCTCCCCCGGATCGTCCAGCTCCTCTCGGATGCCGGGTCCAGTCGGCTTTCAGACCTCAGAGAGCGGCTCGACTCAAGCAACCTCAAAGAGGTGGCGGATCTGATCGGAAGGGCGATCAGAGAGGATCCCCCCCCGACGATCCGGGAGGGGGGGATCATCCGGGACGGGTACGACCCCGAGCTGGACGAGCTGCGTTCTGCCTTGCGAGATGGGAGGGGCTGGATCGCGAAGATGGAACGGGACGAGCGAAGTAGGACCGGGATCAAGTCACTGCGGGTGGGGTACAACAACGTCTTCGGCTACTACATCGAGGTGACCAAGGCGAACCTATCCGCCGTCCCCGCCGAGTA